>ENA-OQAN01000067-OQAN01000067.1-human-gut-metagenome-genome-assembly--contig:-NODE-67-length-51929-cov-4.304100_pt1 | contig 51929 bp, 45 predicted proteins | sample MGYA00242735_ERZ504527 | MGnify/ENA primary metagenome ERZ504527 (study PRJEB26092, sample SAMD00036230) | human gut metagenome | host: Homo sapiens | study: EMG produced TPA metagenomics assembly of... | reverse complement strand
TTTAACGAATCAAGTAAGTCCCCTGTTTCCATTGCGAAAAGCAATAAGCAGTGTTGGGGACTTGCTTGTATCAGGAGGAGTGCAAACTCCTTCTGATAAACTGCGGAGCAGTTATTCGTTATGAGCAAGTAGCGAAGCGGATTGCGAATATCCGTTTGACTATGAGAACAGACAGAAAGTACGACTGGAGAAAAAAAGAACATGGATTTAAGAATAGGAATTTGCGATGACGCGCCGGACTGGCGGGAAAAAACGAGAGAAACTGTGAAACATTGTACAGACCAGATGGCAAATAGCGTAGAAATTTATTCCTTTCAGAATGGAAACGAACTGCTGTCAGAAGAACATCCCCCCATGCATATCATGTTTATGGACATTGAAATGTCGGATGAAAATGGAATTGACCTGGCGATGGAAGTCAACCGGAAATGGCCAAAATGTCAGGTCGTTTACCTGACCAATTACTGGTCCTATGCAATGGAAGTTTACGAGACACGCCATGTCTACTATATAGTAAAAGAAAAATTCGAGGAAAAACTGTCGGGTGTGCTGGAAAAGGCGATAGAACAGCTGCGGAAACAGAACAGAAGAGTTGCTCTCCAGTGCCACGGAGGTGTAAAAGCAAGTCTGAAGCTGGATGACATTCTGTATTTTGAACGGGACCGGAGAGTCACCTATGTGATTACAAAGGAAAAAGAATATACGGTGGACGAGAAAATCCCGGAAATCGAAGAGCGAATCGCGAGCGATGATTTTGTAAGATGCCATACCAGCTTTCTGGTCAATTTTTCCTATGTGAAGGAATGCACGAGAAAGAAATTGCTGCTGGAAAATGGAAAAACGGTGGATGTCAGCAGAAGCTACTGGAAAAAGACGGAAGATGCCTATGTGGAATGGATGAAGCGGTGGGCGAGGTAGAAACAGAATAGGGATAGAACAGGGGAAAAATACTGCACGGGAAAGGTGTAGTATTTTTTGTGCAAAAAAATGGGAGAGAATATGGAGAAAAGATGTAGAGAAAATGCTGATTATTACAAAAAAAAGTGCAGATTGTGCAGCACATGTGAGGGCAGAGATGATATATGGTATTATTTTGAAAGAAAATCATAAAAACTTTAAGACATACAGTATGTATATAGCACGTAAATGATTTTTCTTTTATAGTAAAAAAATTATAAAATTGAACTAAAAGTATATATTGCATTGATAAATACAGAGTGCTAAAATTATTTTATAATAGTAAGAGAAAACAGAAAATAATACCTGTTTTAAAAGAAACGACAGAATTTTATCTGGTATATAAAATATACGTTTGTAATTTGAAAACAAGAAATATTATGGGGGAAAGAAATGGGACAAGTTACAAGATATTCAGAAAGTGAACAGGCATGGAATAAATCTGAACAGAATAGAATTACGGAACTTCAATTAGCCAGAGGCTTTCAAGTTGCGGATATTTATTTGAACAGAGCATATTTGGATGTATTTTCTGCTGCGCCAATTATTTCACTGAATCGTTCTGAAATGGATATATCAAAACTTCGTCTGTTCGAAATATCGAAGTTAGTTTTTGATGCAGAGGAAAAATTTACAGATAAATTGATGAGTGTTTATTCAGCACTTCATAGCATGGAAAGTTCGATTGCAATGCTCATAGATAGTGATGGAGAAAAAATCCAGTTTTATATTGGAACTCGTTCTGAAAAAAATCCTGCGATTGCAGGAGATATTTTAGAGTCTACATTAAAAGGAAATTTTCCAGGAATGTTTATGAAACAAAAAGTATGAATGACATTCAAAATTTAATTACTGAGATACAAATGCAAAAATCAAAGAGTCTTTCGTCTGTTTCTATAGTGCCCTCGATTCGGGGTGAAGAACAAAAGATGGATACATTTGTACAGGGAATTGAAAAATTTATTGACGCAATGAATGGGAAAAAATATACCATGTTATGTTTGGCTACGCCATTAGACTATCAAACAATGGAGAAAAGAAAACATGGATATGAAGAACTTTGTTCTACATTGACACCACATGTGAAAATGTCAGTGGCTTTTGGAGAAAATGAAAGTTTGGCTGTGAATAAAAGTATATCAGCAAGCTTTTCAAAATCTGTAAATAGAAGTGTTAGCAATTCAAATACAGTTAGTTCATCGAATTCAAGTGGGACAAATGCAAGCGCCAGTAGCGGGAGCAGCTATAATGGAAGCTTTTCAGGAGACGGCAGTAGTTTCGGTTGGGGTGGAAATAGTGGATATTCTAATGGATCTTTTGACTCGTATACATCGGGAAATTCTTTTACCAAAGCTATATCAGATAGTGAAGGCTCAAGTACAACAGAAGGAATGTCAAAAGGAGAAACAGAGACGGTTGGTTCTTCAAAAACGGTTACATTGAACTTCGAAAATGCGGGTGTAAATAATTTAATTGAAAGAGCTAAAGCACAGTTAGAACGTTTTAAAATGTGTGAATCCTTTGGAATGTGGGAATTTTGCAGCTATTTTATGTCAAATGATATTCATACTTCTGCGCTTGCGGGAAATGTATATAAGGCATTAATGACAGGAGAAAAATCGGATGTTGAAAGTGCACATTTTAATATATGGTCGCTAAATCAAAAAGAAAAGATTCAAAAAATTGAGGAAAAATGTTTTATATTTTGTGCATCCTAGAGCAGAAATACAAGCTTTTGAAGAAGGATACAGTAAACAAATAGTAACGCCGACGAATCTTGTGAGTGGAAACGAATTGCCACTTGTAATGGGATTGCCTAAAAAGTCTGTTGCTGGTCTCGCCGTTATTGAAATGGCAGAATTTGGACGTTCTGTTGTTTATGAAAATAATGTACCAGTAAGACCGATAGAGTTTGGTAATATATATCACATGGGGGTAGTAGAAAAATCCAGAGTACTTATGGACTTGGACTTATTGGCGTCACATTGCTTTATTACAGGATCCTCTGGATCTGGAAAATCCTATGCGACCTATGAATTGTTAGAACAGCTTTTGCAAAATGATGTAAAAATCATGGTTATTGAACCTGCTAAAGGTGAATATAAGCAAATATTTGGGGGATTAAAGGGAATTAAAATTTTTACAACGGATCCCAATTCATATAGGCTTTTGAAAATTAATCCATTTCAGTTTCCCGACAATATTCACTTACTTTCACATATAGAACAATTGCTACAGATTTTTAATGCTTCGTGGCCGCTATATGCGGCGATGCCGGCAATATTAAAACAAGCGGTTGTAGATAGTTATACACGTTGTGGCTGGGATGTACAGAATTCTATTTGGATTCCGGGTATTTGCGATCATAAATATCCGGTATTTGCAGATGTTTTAGAGATTCTTCCAGAAATTATTAACACATCGGATTATTCATCTGATTCAAAAGGAGATTATAAAGGGGCATTATTAACAAGAGTTCAGTCGATGACAGTTGGAATTAACGGATTGATTTTTAAGAACAGCTTGGAATTGAAGATTCGTTGTTGTTTGATAGTAATGTCATTGTGGATTTAAGTGAATTAGGTTCGGATGAAGCGATTGCTTTGATTATGGGCGTTTTAATTATGAAATTAAATGAATATCGTAAAGCACAGAGAAAAGAAAATTCCCGGATGGTATTAAATTCACAACTGAATCACGTGACTGTATTAGAAGAGGCGCATAATCTGTTGAAGAGGACCTCTAAGGATCAAAACCAGGAAGGCGCCAATATGGTTGGAAAATCTGTGGAAATGATCAGTAATTCTATTAAAGAGATGAGAACGTATGGTGAGGGATTTATTATTATTGATCAGTCACCAATGGCAGTTGATTCTTCGGCGATTGAAAATACTTCAACCAAAATTATTATGAATACTCCAGCTAAAGAAGCTTGCGAGGAATTAGGAAGCGCACTTTCGCTTAGCAATGAACAGACTAAAGAACTTTCACGTTTGAATGTAGGGGTTGCGGCGGTATTTCAAAAGGGATGGCTTTCACCAGTACTAATGAAAGTAGATAAGTGGGATAACCGATATAATACACAAGTGGAGATGACGAATACAGTTGATTTGAGAGTTACAAGAGGAGAACTTTTAAATGCACTGTATGAGCAGAAAAATGAAGAAAAATTTTCACCCATGCGTTTAAGAACAATTACACGTTCTTCAGTAGTCCCAATTGATAAAAAAAGAGAATTGGATGAAGTTTTAAGGTCGTATAATGAACGATTTCCAGTAAACCATCCATTTGATCGGTATTATTATGGAAATCTACTTATCGAATTAATGGGATGTGAACAGCTATTTAAGGTAATTCCATTGAGTGGGATACCGACTTATAAAGAATTTGATGAGGTGGATGAAAATACACGAGAATTTTCTGAGATGCTATATGCTTATAAAAAAGGAACAGAATCTTGGTTTAAGAAATTTTTTGATGCATTTTCTTTTTATATTGCTAGTGATGATGAAAAAGCAAAAGCGGATGGAATTTTAAGTATGCTATATGTAGTTGGGCATGAAGGAAAGATAAAATATTATCGAGATGACAGACTTGCGATGCTATGTAGAATGTTATACAGACAATTAGGAATTCTGTTATGAGAGAGAACTGGAGGAAAAGAATATATGACATTTGGTGGATTTAAAGAAACTAGTGAATCAATGGAAAACAATGAAGCCAAGACTGAAAATACAGAAAAAAAACGTAATCAGATTTTGGAAATTCCAGACGAATATAAAGATGATTTTGATAAAAAAATAGAAACCAGTGAAAATAAAGAGCAACAGACGGATACTGAAAAAAAGGATACACCAGAGGGGGAGAAAAAAACCGGATGGTTTGAAAAAATCAAAGGTTTTTTTCAAAAGAAAAGGAAAATAACATTGAAAAAGAAGATGAGCCAGAAAAGAGCGAAAAGCCGGATAAACACAGCTCATTTATTGATTCATTAAAAGTAGATATGAGTCCAGAAGAAGTTAAAGAATATAATGCTGAACATGGATATACAGATGAAGTAACAGAAAGACCTAAGGGAGGGGTTGAACGAGAAAAAACACTTGAAAATGAAGATTCACGTTGGGAGGCATATGATACACCAGAAGAAAACACGGAAGATACAACAAATGATTCTTTGTAGGAGATTATAAAATAATATGGCAACAAATGTACAAATTCAATTTAATCCGTTTCAACAACAGCTGAATATTCTTATTGATGGAAAACAACTTTCAGAGTATAGTTGTTTGATACAATTTGCAGACGAAGATATTTGGCAATGGCATTCGGAAATATTGGATGCGCTGTATAATGAATTGCAGGATAATTTTTTGCTTACATTTATTGGAACAGAGACGGATTCCGAAATCATGCGCTTTGCATGCGAAAAGAGTAATTATTGCTTAAAATACACGCCAAGACTTCCAACGGTTAATCGCTCTCTTCAGAAAAGACTTGGAGAATTAAATCAGCTGATAAAAAATCAGAAAAATATTTTGTGTAAAAAAACAATTATAGAGGCAAAATTTATTATTCCGAATAAATATCAAGATTGCTTAGAAGATATTTTGAGCGTCGATATTAGAAATTTGTTTTGTGAGGTAAAAGTAGAGGCATCAAGTAAAGAAAAAATATGTATAGAAAACCCCGAATTAACATATCTATTTATTCTTTCTGAAAGCATTTCTGAGGGGAAAGCAATAGCAGATAAATACACATTACAAAATCCGATTTTTATAATGTGTCAAGGAAATGCAAATAAGCTGGTAGAAATTAGTGATTCTTGTTTGATCTATGAATGGGATTTTCAAAATATTATTTCGGGAGTATTTGAATGCTTTTTGGGATTCCCACTTAGGAATGCATTGAGAATATGTATTCAAAGTCTTAATGATTATGCCTGGATGCAAGAAAAAGTAATTGATATTACAACTATGGAACCAAAAATAAACATTGTGCTTGATAGTACGGTTGAAGTAGGAAAAAGTAATGCTATACAGATTACTTGTGATCCTCCGGTAAAGGAACCACCCAAAATAGTATTTAACATTTTGGATAAAACGATAGCGTCTACGAACAATCTTGCGATATTTGGTATAAAAACTGGGATAACAGAGATAGAAGCGTATCGTTATGGAAGTGAAATTCCGTTTCAGGTAATCAAACTGAACATTATTCAGCGTAACAGAATTAAAAAAATCATTTTAGATGAAGATGAGTTGATTCTTGGAATTGGGAATAGAAAAAAATTGAATTTTGAATATTTCCCGATAGACGCAGATAATGTCAGTAATGTAACATGGATGAGTTCGAATAAAAAAATAGCCGAGATAAATTCGGAGGGATTATTAATTTGCAAAGCAAGTGGAAAATGTAAAATTTTTTGTACGGCGGAAAATGTTTCGGCAGTGTGTACGTGCGAAGTATATCCGTATCTGGAAAATCTTAGTGTTGCATTGCCGAATGGAGAAAACAAGGAATTGCAATTAGAGCAGATGCAGGAATATGAGTTACAAGTAAAGACGTATCCAGAAAATAGTATTGATGGTGAGTGGTTTGTGACAAGTTCAGATTATAATGTTGTTAATATAGTAGGAAATAAGATACTGGCAAAAAATACGGGAATAGCAAATGTTAGCGTAACCAATGTATCGAAACGAAAAAGTGTATCGTTTACAGTGAAAGTTTACAAAAAAAGAAGAAATTCATTGAAAGATTTTTAGGAAAACATAGCAGTTAAGAATGTAAAAAAGGAGGAAAAATACTAATAGGTAAAGAGGTCCTTAGAAATGGATAATAAAACTACTATTTTGAAAGGAGTATGTGAGATGGGGAAATATATAGGAATTGATTTAGGAACGACATTTTCATGTATGGCGTATATTAATGAAGAAGGACAGCCAGTGGTTATTCCTAATGGAGAAGGGAAAAATACGACACCGTCTACAGTTTTATTTGATGGAACTTCAACTATTGTAGGAGAAGAGGCAAAAAACCAAAGCATTATAGATCCACAAAATTTTGAACAGTTTGTAAAACGTCATATGGGAGAAAGGGACTATTTGTTTTCGACCGAAGATGGAGAAAAATATTCGCCAGAAGCTATATCAGCAATTATTCTTGCAAAAATGAAGGCAGATGCAGAGCAGCATCTCGGGGAACCAATAGAGGGCGCTGTTATTACAGTACCGGCATATTTTAATGAGGCACAGAGAAAATCAACAATGGATGCTGGCAAAATTGCGGGATTAAATGTGCTGGCGATTATTAATGAACCAACGGCAGCAGCATTGGCGTTTGGAATAGCCAAAGGAACCGAAAAAGAACAAACTATTATGGTTTATGATCTAGGCGGTGGTACTTTTGACGTTACGGTCTTAAAATTCGATGCTGAAAATATTACAGTTCTTGGAACTGCTGGAGATCGTAAACTGGGAGGATATGATTTTGATGAAAGAATTATAAATGCAGTAATTGAAGAAGCGGCAGAACGGGGACTGGACATAGAAAATGATTTGGTCGCACGTCAAGATTTGCAATTAAAGGCGGAAGAAGCTAAAAAGACACTTTCCGTAAGAGAAAAAGCAAATATTGTTTTGAATATAGGGGGACGTCCATTTAAGTATTCTTTAACAAGAGAAGAATTTGTGGATCTTGTTGAACCATTATTATTTAAAACGGTAGGAAGTATGGAAACGGCATGTGATGAGGCTGAAATAGAATATTCGGATTTGGATAAGATCTTATTGGTTGGCGGATCAACAAGAATGCCAATAGTAAGAGAATCAATTGAAGAAGAAACTGGAATTGTCCCATCATCAGAAGTACATCCAGATGAAGCGGTTGCAATTGGAGCAGCGTATTATGTATTAGATGCATTAAAAACAGAGAAGAAAAAGGTAGAGAAAGGAGAAAGTGATAATAAGCAGGTTTTGAACGCAGCAATACCGGAAACGTCCAAAAAGTATACTTTTACAGATGTTACGTCACATGGGATTGGAATTGTTTGTACGGGAGATAACGATCTGGAGTTTAATTCTGTTATACTGCCGAAGAATACACAAGTGCCAGCAAAGTTTACAAATGAGTACTGCACGACGGTTCCATTTCAAGAAAAATTGTATATTCAGGTAACACAGGGAGAAGAGGAAGATCTTCGATATGTAACGGTTATTGGAACAGCAGAGATAGAAATAATGCCACGTGAAAAAATTGTTGGAATTGAAGTTACAATTTCATGTGATGAGAACTCAATTATCCATGTTCGAGTGTATGATATGGATTTACAGAGAGATTTGGGTGAAATGCATATTGATAGGGTTTCAAATCTTACAGAAGAGGAAATTAGTAAAAATAAGCAAAGGATAAGCAAACTTGATATTAGTGGTGAGTAAAACAAATTACGATGAGAGGATGAGACATTATGACAAAGGGCAGTAAAATTTGGTTGTGGATTTTAATGATTGCCGGGGGATTTTCGGCAATTGCAGGTCTTGCTGCTATGAAATATTCAGCAGGAACTGGAATTTTAGCAGTGATAATAGGAAGTTGTCAAATAGCAGGAGCGGCTCTTTTTATTGTTTAAACAAAAAAAAGAAGGATTCTATCTTATTTGTGTAATAGCTGTTGTTGATTTTATTTATAGTATGATAAATCATACTAGTATATTGATGGCATTAATACGCTTAATAGGAATGCCTGGTATTACATATTTATTGTTATATAGGAATTCAGGAGATAAAAATCAGAAAATGTCAGCTGAAAATCCTGATGTAGTACCAGTGCAGAATGCTTCCACCAATTCTAATATGGAAAGTACTGCGAGAGCGGAGTCGGATTTTGAAGAAAATAGGAATACAGCAGAAGCAAGTAGTACGAAAACAGGTGATCAAGCATCAGATCCTGACGGAACGAAAGAAAAAACGCAGACTACACAAAATACTGCAAAAAAATCCACTGGATCATTTGAAAACAAAACGCCTGTTTTGGGATCTGCAAAAAAAATGGACATTTCGGAAGATCTCTATAAAGAATTAGAAATAGATAGAGCATGGGATGAAAAAACAATTCGAATATATCTGAAAGGAATTCAAAAGATTTGGACACAGCGTCAGGGGGCAACAAATGATAAAGAACAATTGCTTTTAATCGATAAAGTTTTAAAGATGATAGAGGATGCTTATAGATTTTTAACAAAAGCAATTAAGAGACAACAATATGACCAAGCTCTGGAACTTGCCTATAAGGCCGGAAAGATTAGAGATGTTGCAGAAGAAAAATTACTTTCGTTGCTTGAACAGGCAAAAGCATATTATCGTAAGGGAAATTTGCAATTAGCAACAAAATTTGCAGAAGAAGCTATAGAGGGAAAAGTCAACGATGTTTCCGCATATGACCTTCTGGTGCATTGTTATTTTGAAAATGGTATTTATGAAAAAGCATTAGATATAGTAGATAAAGGACTTGCAGTTTTTGCAAGGGATCTTAATCTGCATTGGCTGGGAGCAAGAATTGCAACTATTGGAACTCAAAATTTTGAAGAAGCGCAGCAAAGGGTTAATGCATTGCTTGAACTGGCGCCAGATAAATCTATTGGGCATTCAGAACAAATTTATTTGCATTTGAGAAAAGGGGATGAAGATCTTGCTTTTCAGGAGATAGACTCTTATATAACTGCTCATCCAGATGATGAAGAGTTTAAACAAGGAGTTGCATATGACTTGGATGCGTATTCGAACACGTGCTATTATTATGACGCAGCACAAAATGCTTCCTTTATTGCGGATAAAACGTCTTATGAAAAATGTCTAGCATTACGTTCAAAAGCTGTAGAGATTTTTGAAGATGAGCATACGCAGAATCAGCTGGAAAGAGCTAAATATTATGGACAAAAAGAATGGAATGACTGGAATATGCCAGCTATTAAGTCGTTAGCTTTATACGGAACAATTTTTACTATAATTGGATTTGCAGCAGATATGTTTTTGGCGTTTGGTATTGTACTATATGCGGTTATGGGTGTTTTAATTTATTTTAGTTTTAGACCATATTGGCAAATTAATAAAACATATGTTACCGGTGAGATGGGAACCGCAGAAAAGATCATTAATCGTGTAGGAGATGCAACTGCACAAGCTGCCATTTGGGGATTCCAAGCTTTTATTAAATTTATGGGTATCGTTTTGAAATTTATTTTTGTACTTGCATCTGGAAATGGTTAGATTTTTAAAAAAATCTAATGGGTGAATGAATAATATTGAAATAAGCAAGAGCGAATTGAAACAGTGTCTGGTATAAGAAAAAGAGTGAGTACAAATAATAAATTAGGCGGATTATTTTAATCCGCCTAATTTATTATTGAAAGTGTGGTTGATTTTAGCAACTATAATTTTCTTTCGAGATCATTCATCTCCTGCTGTTTTAAAAGCAGATCCAGCATTTGATTTACGGTCAACAAGGTAGATGTATTACAGCGGCTGAGTTTTTCAGCAATTTCTTCATCAATCAGGCGATCACGCTTGGCATATTGGGTATCAAGAAGAAAATAATCAAGATCCTGATCCAAAGCAAGCGCCAGCTTGGTAAGCATGGAAAGAGAAACTTTTGTCTGTGCGGTTTCAATGTGACTAATATGGTTATTAGAACAGCCGACCAGACTTCCGAGATCTGCCTGACTGAGTTTTTTTTGAAGGCGAGCAGTGCGAATGCGTTGTCCGACCATTGTATAGTTGATTTCCGGCTGCATGAGGAACCTCCGTAGTAAATATAATTTTTACATTATAAATGGATAAAAAACATAGAACAACCAATTAACAATATATATTGCATTTATTGGTATAATATGATAAAATTTTTGTGAAAAATAGATGAATTGAAAAGAAATATGAAATGGAAATAAGAAAAAATAAACAATAAAAATTTTGGCGATGTGGGGAAAAATGATAATAGATCACTACGATAATTTATCTTTTGATGAAAAAGAGTATTATAACAAGATATATTACGGAATATTAAAAGGAAATGATTCAATTCGGCTCCCGGGATTATTTGATGCGAAAGTCCTGGACAAGATCATTATGGTACTCAAATATGAGCATGCTGAAATATTTTATGTGGATTTTCAAAGAATGGAATATGTCATAACCCCAGAAGAACTTATTTATTATATTCATTATATAATGCCGGTGGAAATGCGAAACAGGAAAAAACATGTTATGGAAAATTGGATCGCGGACAGCCTGGAGTGGATGAAAATTCAATCAGGTGATTCGGAATCAGACATTTACAGAAAGGTTCATAATTATCTTATTCGAAATATTTCGTATAACTATGAAGCACTGCAAAATCCAGAAGCGTATCCGGATGCATTTACAATAAGTGGGATTTTTGAAAATAAAAAGGCAGTTTGTGAAGGAATAGCGAAGGCATTTAAAGTGTTATGCGATTATGCGGGAGCAAAAAATGTGTATGTTGTAAATGGAACGGCTTTAAGTAAAAGGTTAAAGATGATATATCCTCATACGTGGAACATGGTAAAGTTTAATGGGCAATATAGTCACATAGATGTTACTTGGGATCTTGAACCTAGTAGGACGAGCAGATATAACAGGTACGATTATTTTATGGTTCCAGATGAATGGATGCAAAAGGATCATGATTATGATAATAGTATCAGATGCGACACAGTAGAACAATCCTATTTTTATAAACAGAGCTGTTTAATTCCCGGTCCTAATTCATTAAAAAATTTTTGAATGAAAAATTGCAGAATAAGATTTCTGTTTTATATTTTAGAATTAATGGGGAAAATGGTCTTCCTAACGATATAGATAGTAAAGTGGATAATATAGTGCAGGAAGTAGTACGAAAGTATGCCACATCAGACTATATAATTCAAACGGTTTCAAATCAATTGCAGCATATATATTTCTATAAAATAAAAATTCTTTCGGGGAAAAGTTAAATATTCAGATATATATAATAGGAACCCACAAATTACATTAAAGATAAACAAGGAGGAAGAAAAAATGTATTCAGAAAAAAATGCTTATGCAGAAATGCCAGTAACTCAGAAAGTTTACAAACTTGAAACACCACAGTTGCTTCATCAGCCAATGATTGTTGCTGTTGATGTCAGCACTTCCATGGATTTCAAGGAAGAGGGACAACAGAAAACAAACCTGAAGTTAGCCGAGGATATGCTTAATCAGATTGGACAGGATCCGGATTTGAAAGGGGAATACAAGAAGACGACAGACTTCTGTGTCATGACATTTTCGGATGATGTTACTACAGAAAAAGATTGGGCGCCATTATCAGAGTATCATGGTGGAATTACGCTGAATAAAGTGGGTGTGACGGCTTTTCATAATGTAGTGAAACAGTCATTGAATGCGGTACGTGCAATAAAAAGCTCCTATAAGACGAAGGGAATTCAGTGCAAACGTCCGCAGATCTTTATTATTACGGATGGATATTCGACAGACCCGAAGTACAACAGCAGTGTAGTTGCTGAAGCAAAAGAATTATGTGAAAAATATGTGGATACGAACAAAGTAGCCCTTCATGTTATTCTACTGCCAGGTGGAACAACTTCAGATGCCAAACAGCTGAGTTCAAATGCAAAGCTTTATAAAGTAGATGATTGTGCGTATGGATTACCGGCAGTCAAAGACTTCATTAATGCATCTATCGTGGCATTTTCCAGTTCGGCTCCAGGAACGACTGCACAGATTCAAGTGCCGGATCAGCTGAAAACGACACAGGATGTAAAGAAAACATCCACCGGAAAACGTTACGTCACACAGGATGTAGAAAAAGATACGTGGAACTAAGCGTTTATTGTTTGATAACAAAATAAAAGTATAATTATTTTAAAAAGTGTCGGGGAGCAAAGCATTCGTTTGCTCCCCGATGGTGAAATTATATATGGGAGGAAAGTTATGTTATCAAGTTATTGCTTTTCACTTGTGGGAAAAGATCATATTAAAAAGCATATGCCTTGCCATGATTCCAGTTTGATTGCAGCTATTTCTTCATCATGGAAAATTGCAGTAGTGGCTGATGGCGTTGGAAGTTGTAAGCATGCGGAAACAGCTCCAAAATCGCAGTGGAGACCGTTGCAAAGTTAATAAAAGAGCAATTTCCACCATTTGTTTCAGATGATCAGACATATTTCAGCGTTATTCGTGCGGCAATGCATGGCGCTGCAAATGCTATTGAAAGATACGTAGAAAAAAATGATGAAGGAAATGAGCGAGAATATCAGACAACTCTTTCGGTTGCCGTTATGAGCAGCAAATTGTTGTACTATGGAAATGCAGGTGATTCTGGAATTATTGCATTGGATGATCAGGGAGAATATCATTTAGTAACAGAGCAACAAAATGATGATGAGGGACGTGTTTATGCAATGCCATCAAATCGCATTTTTGAAGTGGGAAAAGCAAAATTCACTCCGGTTGCAACGTTATGTATGACAGATGGAGTATATAACAATGTAGTTCCTTTTTTACTGCATGATTATAAATTTCAGATAAATGTGCCGTTTGCTAATTTATTTATTACATATGCATTAGGTTTGGAAAAATCTAAGGAACAAGAAACAACAGAAAAGTGTAAAAAGGAAGCGATTCAATATTTACAGTCTGATGAATGCAAAGACATGACAGATGATTTAAGCGTCGCGGTACTGGTTAATACGAGTTCTGGTTTAACCAAGGAAGAAATTAAATGGGAAGAGCCAGAAATTGACTTTTATGCTCTTAAGTGGAAAGAAATTTCTATTTATCCATCTGAAGAAACCCGAAATAGCGTATTTAATAAATACATTCGTGAAAAGAATCCGAATTGGACAGAAGAACAGATAACGGAACTTTTCGAAAAGTATACTGGTACTCCGAAGCAAGCAGAGATTTCTAAAGAAGAGAAAAAAACGAAATCGAATTCTTCCGGGGAACAAGGAACGCAGAGTCATATCCAACCAACGGAGGGGGAGAAAAAGCGAGGACAGGAGAAAACACATAGCAATAAAACACATAAAAATAAAACAGAAAGTGGATTGTACGATTTTTTGAAAAAAAAAATTGTAAAGATACAGAAGCTGATATTTATAAGGAAAGGACAATGAAATGATTGCTTATGATATAAATGGTAGAAGCTATTCCCTTAACGAGAGCAATTTGGGCGGGGGAGAAGGCAAATTATATTCTGTTGCTAATCATCCAGAGTTGTATGCCAAAATTTTTAAAGAAGAAAAGCGTACAAGAGGAAGAGAAGCAAAAATTCTTGAATGGGAATATATGTTTGAAGCAAATGAATTCGATAAGAATTTTAGTGATCAGGTTGTTATTCCTCGAAAGTGTTTATATTCACAGAAAAATAGTCAGAATATTCAAACATTTTTGGGGTATTTAATGGAAAAACAAACGTCCTTTAAAGTGTTAAAAGATGTTTATGTGGAAAATGATCTTAGTTATGCGCAAAAAGTATGGGCTGCACGGAATTTGTGTATTTTGACAAACAGAGTACACTCGGCGCAGCGGGGAATAACAATCGGAGATTACAATGCAGATAATATTGTTATATTTCCTCAAACCAGTACGGCTAAATTTATCGATGTGGATAGCTTTCAGCTGACGATCCACCGCAGCAATAAAAGAATTCTTTGTCCTTGTACAGTAGGTGTGCCCGAATTTATGGCACCTGAAATTGCTAGAAGATTGAAAAAGGAAAAAACAGATTTGGAAAATGTTGATCAAGATGCGGATAATCCGGTTTTCAATAAATATACGGATTTGTACGCAATGGCTTATCACATCTTTGCACTTTTGATGAATGGAAGTTCACCATTTGCATCCATGGCTAATATGGAAGAGATTTCACAGCATCCATCGAAAAATGTATCGTCAATCGATATCGATCAATTCCATGCGGCAGAAAAAGGAGAATTCGTGTTTGCACGTCATTTGCTTTTCAAAAAAGCACCTGATTATGCACCAAAATACAAAATGCTTTCTCCAGGATTGCGGAAGTTATTTGAACGCGCTTTTATTGAGGGAGCGAAAAATCCGAAAGCGCGTCCAGAAGCAAAAGAATTTTATGATGCATTGACGGAGTATCTTGAATCTTTAGAGGAATGCCATTGTGGCCATTATGGACACTATATGCCTTCAACGTATACAGGGGAATGTGAGTGGTGCCGCATTGAGAATTTAAAATAATTAACGATAACAGTTCAGAAAATGCGAGAGTTTTCGCAGCACTGTTTTTAGGTGTTTTCTGGAACTGTTGTAAAATCAATGAATAGAAAAGTAGCAGCTTAATTTTTGAGGAGAAATGGAAATGATTGTTTACGATGCAGATGGAAAAGAGTATTTAATTGAAGAAACTGATTTAAAAGGTGGCGAAAGTAAGTTATATACTGTTGAGAAGCATCCGGAATTATGTGCAAAAATTTTTAAAGAAGAATATCGTACCAGAGGGCGAGAAGCAAAAATTCTTGAATGGGAGAACATGATTGAAAGAAATGAGTTAAATAAAAGTTTTTGCGATCAGGTGGTTGTTCCTAAAAAATGTTTGTATCTTCAGAAAAACAATCAGAAATCTTTGGGATTTGCAGGGTGTTTGATGGATGAACAGGCGAATTTTAAGAATATAAAAGAGATTTATACAGCAAAAGACCTTAGCTATCCGGAAAAAGTTTGGATAGCAAGAAATTTATGCGTTCTGACAAACAGAATACATGAGTTAAAAAGAGAGGTGATCATTGGGGATTACAGTAATATTATCGTATTTCCGGCTAATGGTACGGTAAAATTAATAGATGTTGACACTTGTCAGCTTGTGACTATTTATAGAAATAAAAGAGTTCTTTGTCCTTGTACAGTGGGAGTACGAGAACTTATAGCACCTGAAATTGCCGGAAGATTGAAAAAAGAAAAAACGGATTTAGAAAATGTTGATCAAGATGCGGATAATCCTATTTTTAATAAATATACGGATTTTTATGCAATGGCTTATCACATTTTTGCACTTTTGATGAATGGAAGTTCACCGTTTGGATTTATCGCTAATATGGAAGAGATTTTACAGCATCCATCGAAAAATGTATCATCAATTGATATAGATCCATTCTATGCGGCAGAAAAGGGGAATTTGTGTTTGCACGTCATTTCCTTTTTCAAAAAACACCTGATTATGCACTGAAATATAAGATGCTTTCCATGGAATTACGGACGTTATTTGAACGAGCTTTTATTGGAGGAGCCAAGGATCCAACCGTTCGACCAGATGCCATGGAATTTTATAATGCGCTTACAGAATATTTCCAATCTTTAAAAAAATGTGAATGTGGCACTATATGCCTTCGAATTACAAGGGAGAATGTGAGTGGTGCAGAATAAATCGTGCAGAAGGTTAAACAAATTATATTATGATGAAACATGAAAAAAGCAATAATGAAAAAAAAATAGAAATACCAGATAACCAGATTGTATATGACCAGCGGAAGGTAATAAACCAGACGATAGCAATAAGAAGAAAAAGGTCTCTTGAGAATAAAAGAAGAGTTGCTATTAGTAAATGTATAAATATAGTTTCTTTTTTGCTGATAGCTGCGGCAGTCCTTTTTCTGCTTCGAGTTTTGCAGATAAAAGAATTTGGTCAGATAAACCAGAAGAGAATTTTCCAAAATCTGCAAAGACTTTATAAAGAAAACGGCATAATAATAGCAGTACATGCGAAAAAAAATCTTTTAGTGATACAAAAAGCAGTAGTTTCTACCGTCTTTTCCTGTATAGTACCAAATTTTGTATATTTTAGTGTGGGACTACAGGAGTTACCAGGCAGAATTAGCACTAATATTCATGTAAAAGAAGGAATAAAAGAAATATGGAATTGTGCTGCTGTTAATATCCAGGTGATAGTAGCAGGAATTCGGAAGTTTATTTCCATAATATCAAACAACCTTTGGTACGTTTTGGATAAAGTTCAAGAAATAGTTACTAAGTTAATGAGAAAAAAATAAGAAGCTTAAAAGGGAAAAAGTATGTTTTATAATATAGCACTAAGAACAGGAATAGTACTTAATTTTATTGCAATCATATCAAACATGTTAATTTGTTTTATAAATGATGAAAGCAGATGGAATGGGCAGATGAAGACGATATCATCCAAATGTAGAAATATTGGCTTGATTTACGTCGCATTAGCTTGGTTTGTTGGAAATGGGGAATTTGTAACTGCGGGTCGGGACACTTACGCACAAGTAGCTTATTGGATGCAAATATTTTCCAGTGGATGGATCATTGTTTTTGTGGCCACATTGTTTTCAAAACTTTGGAAAAAAGGTGAAGATCTTTCTGGAAAAGCGTTGGTGTCTGCATTATTGTATTTTGTGATTGCTTATTTAATTCATTAAATGAGAAAAATCCAGTACAGTGGATATTGCTTATACAGAATATACTCAGATGATTTCAATGTGGATTGAATCAAAACAATATGCAGAATTGTCATTAAGTTATAGTAAGGCGACAGCATTTTTTGCAGCAGCAACTTATTTAGAACAGAGGTAGATTATAATTCAAAGAGAAGTAAAAAGTGTTGTAACGGGAGTTGCGCTGGTGATAGTTTGTTCGTTTATAAACGAGAAAAATCTAAACTAATTATTTACTAAGTCCACAAACATGAGTACTGCATATCAAAAATCCCCGCATTTTAGCGGGAATTGAGAGGATTTTATAGAAATGAACAGGCACAGCATAGAAAAAATCAAAATTTTTATTGGGAAAAGTTTATTCACGGAGATATAGATAATAAGCACTTGATTCTCCGGTATCATATAGAAAAATATCCGATAGTTTTTCAATAGCCTGGATACCTTGGTAATGAGAGTGATTATTCGGAGGAGGTTTCTGCCCGACATTTGATTTCTGCATTAACTGTGCACTTTTCGTTGACCTATTAGTTGTAAGAGTGGTTCTGTGGGGAGGATATAGAAATGAAAATGGTCAAGTCAGTTTATACAAAAATACTCGAGAATGTTCCTGATCACATGCCTGAGACTGGTGGTATGTTAGGTGGACAAAATGGAATTATCACAAAGGTTGTGTTTGATGACGGAAAAGAGGACGATTTTAGAAGATGCCATTATACACCAAATGTTGTAATGCTTAATGGCTGTCTCGTGGAATGGAGTAAAAGCGGGATTGAGTTCTATGGTCTGTTTCATACTCATTTCTACGGGGTATCATCGCTGTCTAAAGGAGATGAAGTATATATTAAAAAGATATTAGAGGCAATGCCACAATCAAAGAAAGAGTTGTTCTTTCCGATTGTTGTATTGCCGGATAAAAAAATCATATCATATCGTTGCTATTTAGACGGAAGCAATTTGATCGTTGCTGAAGATCCGGTCATGTGTGTGGCGGATTTTGAAAATAGTTTTTGAAAAGGAGATAATAAGATGAAAGAAGAAATGAAGAGCACCCAGACTATTGAGATTCCGGAAGGAACTTTTGAAGGCAACTGTTCTGATTGTGTCTATGCAGACTGGAATGATACGGATCGCTACGGTAGAGTATATTGCCGTGGTTCTTACGGCGGATATAATAATCCGAGCGATAGAAATGGTTGTTTCCATTATAAATAAGAAAATGATGCTCCATTCAGGAGTTGTCAAGCCCCATAATAATTGATAAATCAGGACTTCCCACAAATTAGCAGAAGATATGTTATGTGTACATCCCTGGATTTGATTTTACCAATCCAGGGATGTCTTTGCAGTAAGAGAAATTTCTGTTGCAATAGATAATTGCCTGAAAGTAGTTTTAGAAGGAAGAGAGAGAGTTATGAAAAAGATAAAACGTATTTTTATAATACTGTTGTGTGCAAGCATGCTTTGGGGATGCGGAAAAAGCGAAAGCACTACAGAAACCGTGAGTGAATCAGCACCGAAGGATCTGCGGGAACTCAATGAAGAATGCATCACAGTAGAAACTGGTGAAACCGAAATGGATACGGAAACCGAGGGAACGGTGCAGTTAAGTGTAGAATTCCCGGATTACAAGAGTTTGTATCTGGAAGCGAATGAATCAGAGGATCCGGAAGAATTTGTTCAGGAAGCTTTGCAACAAAAGAAATTTAAAACCTGTAAAACTGAGATTACGGCCAGGGTTGCTGTTGAGAATGGAGAAACAGTAATTTATAAGGAAGAAGCTATTAACCAGTTACTTGAAAAAGAATTTACAGACGCAATCAATGCACTGGCGGAGGAGTAAAGGGTATGAAGAGAATACTGGCTGCAATGTTGATCATCAGTATGACAGCAGGAATGACGTTGCAGAATGTTAAAGCATCGGATGAAGAAATTTATTACAGTGAAAGCCAAATAGAAAGCATTGCTCAAAATTATACAGAGAATGAATCGTTATTTGAAAAATGTTTATGTTCGGAGGAGGGAATTGCCTATTGGAAGATGATGCATAAAATTAATGCGGATCATGCATTTACGTGGGCGTTGGATATTTCTTCAAAAATGATTGAGGAATACCCGGACGAACAAAGATATGCCGAAATACTTAGCTGTTTAATCAGTATGCAGACAGGAGAAATTGTTGAACAGGTTTCCAACCAGAGCAGATTTGATAATATTAACGATACAAAAGATCTGGCGCTAGATGTGATAGATATTGCACATGAGATAATCGGAGACATGGGAATTATTGATTCTATCGGAGAGATAATCGGAAAGACAGAACTTGTCGATTCTGTCGATGAGATAGCAGGCGCAATATTAGATAGCAGAACGGTCATTGCCGATACCAGAGAACTTGCTAAATATTATGAAATTATATTCCAGGATTATGCAGAATCAACAATGTTTCTGGATGCAATTGTTTCATACAGTGAGAATTCAGAATTAAAAGATGTGGCTGAGAATTTAAAAAAAGCGGGTGATAATTTGCTCGCTAAAAGAGTAGAGTATTTGGCAGACGTAAATGGAGAATGGGGAGAATTTGGAGTTGACATTTTCTATGATAATTTAGGCATTGATCTGTTAAAACAATCTGATATATACAAGACAGATGCTAATGTTAAATTTTTTACGGATAAAGCAATTGAAATTACAGAGCAATTTTCAGATGTAAAATTGACTTTTGATGGAATGCTTTGTCTTGGGAATTTAGCAGCTGGCACGAATAATACATATAATCGCTATCAGGAAATGAAAGCTGTTGCAGATATTTCAGATGCATTGGTAAAAGCAAGTGAAGCTGTAGAGGTGCCAAAGGATACAACGGCAGATAAAATCAATGCGTTAAACGAAAAATGCTACTATTATAAGAGCTTGATCGTGAATCATGCGCGTGGAGAATATCTTGTACATCAGCTGCTCATGAAAGATGCCGAGGGAGTATCTTCTTTTCGATGGCTGCAGGAGTATTTCAGCGGAAATGGCATGAAAACGGATGAATGGTACGACAGTCAGATAGAAGTGCTGGTTAAGTGCTATGATGCGATAAATAATATCTTCCAGGTGGACGAGGTCCACGATACGATCGAAGTCAGTGATTACTTAAATTCGTATGACCAGCTGAAAGAGCTGCTGGCGATGCAGCCAGTGGATTATTGGCAGTTCCCGGACTCGGAATCCTATATGGTCGATGACTTTTATGTAGAGTGGAAAAATAACATATTCAGCATGAGGAATGAGGGAGCGTCTTACGTAACGTTATATGGAACAGCCCTTGGAGACAGCATGACGGAAGTTGATCAGGCTTTAACGGAAAATGGATGGGTAACATATACTGAATCTGAGTCAGGCCATTCCTATCTTACTCTGATAGAGGAAGAACTTTATTATGTTGAGCTTGATGCTGATGAGAATGGCAATTTAAAGGATTGGTATCTCAATAACTGGCGAGAGGGAGAAGACATAGCCGAAGTGTTGAAGAATTTAACGGGTGAAAAAACAGACCAGGAAGATGCCTGGAAAAGTGTATATTTAAATTACATCGAAACCAATACGCAAATAGAAGATCCGGAAAAAGGAACACACAGAGAGATTTATAAACTGCTTGATCTGAACGAGGATGGAGTTCCCGAGTTATATATTAATTTCGGAAGCACCGCAGGAGGAGACGCAATACTCAGCTATTTCAATGGGGAGATCGTAGAGCAGAAAATGGATAATTATGGTTTCCGCTATATTGAGGGAGCAAACCTGTTCCGAGATTCCGGCGGACATATGGATGAATACTATGACAAAATATATACCCTGGAAAATGGGAATTTTGTCCTGCTTTATAGCGGAGAGTATGGAGCCGAAGACAATTCAAAAGTAGAATATGGTGACGATGGAATGCCTGTTTATCAGTATTTCTGGGAAAATGAAGAGGTGTCCTCAGAAGAAGAATATGATAGAAAACTGAATGAAGTTTATGATACGGAAAAAGAAGTAAATATATTTCTGGATGCACAATATGACAGTGGAAGGGGAAGATATGTAGGAAATGGACTTTGCGACTATCAGGAAATTACAGAAGCAATAGAAGCATACTGAATTTAGAACGTAAATGCTAAGATTCCAGGTCATTTTTCAATCACCATACGAGGAGAAATAGGATGAATAATTCATTAATATTAGTTAACGAAGAAGATGAGGAAATAGGTTACTGTGAAAAAATGGATGCACATAGAAAGGAGTATTTGCATAGAGCATTTTCGCTGTTTATCTATCATAAGACAGATCATAAGATGCTGCTGCATAAACGTGCATTGGGGAAATATCATTCAGGTGGTTTATGGACAAACTCATGTTGTTCGCATCCGAGGTATGGAGAGAATTTGATGGATGCTGTGATCCGCAGAACAAAGGAAGAACTCGGCCTGGATATAAGCTCTTATGCAGATGAGTTGAAGGAAGTCGGAAAATTTCATTATTACAAAAAATATAGTACCTGTGCTGAAAACGAAATTGATCATGTCTTTCTGCTTACAATGGAAAAACAGCCAATTTTAGATGTTGATCCCGATGAAATTGCGGAGGTTCGATGGGAAAGTATTGATGCAATTGCAAAGGAGTTGGAGGAAAAACCAGATCAGTTTACAGCATGGTTTCCGCAGGCATTTGAGCTGGTTGGAAGCAGTCTGAAACAGGGTGCAGTACATAAATAGGTGGTGACAATATTAAAAAATCAAAATTTTTGTTGGGAAAATTTTCTGTATGGAGATACAGATAATAAGCAAATAAGTGCATCAACTATCCAGAATAAACCCAGGCGATTTTAATGTGGCTTGGATTTATAAAAAAATTTAAGGAGGAGAGAGTATGAAGGTATGGAAGAAATGTGAAGTTCTTTTCCTGACTGTACTGCTGTGTATTACGATGATGGCAGTACCTGTCTGGCAGCATCTGATTCTCAGGATGGGCTCGAAGTCACTCTGACTACGGACAAAGAGAAATATAGTAAGGGTGAAGAAATTGTAGCAACGTTAACGGTGACGAACACAAACGACACTGCAGTCAGCAATGTGTCGTTAGAGAATCTGATTCCGGAGGGGTATAAGCTGGCCGATGGTTCGGAGGGAGCCAAACAGGTTGAGTCTCTTGGGGCTGGTGAGACGGTGAGTCTGACCGTTACCTATGTGGCAGAAGAGTCTGATGCCGGTGAGGACAAGCCAAATACAGGAGATGACAATAAAGGGAATACAGAAAAACCAGATACAGGAGACAATTCGGGTAACACTGGAAATATTGGAGAGAACAAAGGTAATACCACGACCGGTGGCGGCACCGATAAGGAGAAAAAATCTGATGTAGAAAATGGAAATAAAAACAATACAACGGAAAGTAAAGATACAACGAAAAAAGCCACTGATAAGACAAGCCTTACTCCGACAACGGGGGATAATACCAATATTGCGGTTTGGGTTGTTTTACTGTTGCTTGCAGGCAGTGGTATTGCTGCGTTAATTTCGAAGAAGAGGAAGAATAATAAAAAACAGCTGTTGTTCATTGTAGGTGCGACAATGGCTGGAGCGCTTATAGCAGGCCTTTCGACGGAAGCTTATGCGGAAAAAGAAAATTCAAGTACAATTAATGTACAGACAACAGTATCTGTTGATGGAGTAGCATTAGATGTTTATGGAACTGTCACATATGATAAATGGATTGTTCCTGATGATGTGTCTTTGAGTAATTTTACTGTAGATGAAACTTATTTCATGGTTGATTATGAGTCTACGGTTGGATTTACTGTAGATGCGGTTGGCGACATGGATTATGTAAATTTGTGCGACAGTAACGGAGAAATTGGTACTATGCATGATGATGGTATCAATGGTGATGTTACGGCAAATGATGGCACATATACATATGTGTTGGAAGTTAAGGAGAGTGAAGCGGGAGCTTTTGAATATTTCGCAAAGGCTGGAAACTCTGTTAGTGAGAGTGCAACAATATATTTCTTTGAAACACCGGCAGAAGAGTCAAAAGAAGAATTTGATACTGTCCAGCAGAAAATACAGGAAATCCAAAATGGATATGTCGATAATACGGGATATGTTCCAGATGATTCAAAGAAAACTCTAATGGATGAGATTTCTACATATCTTGAACAATTGATGAAAGATAAGACTATTTTTCTATATGAAATAGAAGATGATACAGCTTATATTAAGTTTGCAACAGGCGTAACACTTGTTTTCGAGATTCCGTCAGAAGGAGTAAGTGCGGGTGGAACAGATGTTTCTTTAAGTTATATGGCGTGCCAGCCTAATCCAGATACAGCAATGGAGGATATAGGAAAATTATCGGATGATTTGGCAAAAGAATTTAATTCTGAATCAACTACATATGAAAATAAGGAAGTAACGCTGGAACGTGTTAAGGCTATTGGAAAGAATCAAGTTGTCTTATGGCATGGACATGGCGGGTATGGACCTATTGTAAAGTCTTATTTGACATCTGGTGAAGATTTTGATTGGACTGCGTATTCGGCGAAATCTTATGATACGACAGGGTATTATGAGGATTGTGTACAGGATAGAATTATTTGCCGCAGTACAGAGAAACAAGAAAATTTAGCATGTTTTACATCAAAATTTGTTGAAAAATATTGTGGAGATTTATCGAATGATTTAATTGTGCTCATGTCTTGTCACAGTGGTCAAAATGAAAAATTAGCAAATAGCTTTATTGGAAAAGGTGCAACGGCAGTTGTTGGATTTACGCAAACAGTATATACGGCGTATTGTACAAATATTGGTGTGTATACACTGGCGTATATGACACAAATAAATGCTAATACCAATAATTACTACACGTTGTCACAAGCTCTTGATAGAGCAAAAGCAGAAGTGGGTAATAATGACCGTGAATATGCACGTAAATATCCTGAAACGTTCAAAAAAATCAAACTTTCAAAAGCGGAACCTATCATTCTGGGTGGAAATAGTGCCAATGATTACCGTTTAACTGATGCGAAAACAGGTAGATTGACTGGTAAGATATGTAGAGCTTCGGATAGAAGTACACCTATTTCGGAAGCAACAATATCGGTTATTAGAGAAAACAAAACTACGTCTTTCACTCCGGATGCAAATGGAAATTATGCCATAACGTTGCCAGAGGGAGAGTATCTTGTAAAGATTACAGCTCCAGGATATATTGATTTTAAGGCATATGCAACTGTAACGCAGAATGAGAATACTTACATGGAAACATTTTTGTTAGTTGAGGGATCTGAAGATGAAGTGGGGATGGCCACAGGCACTATTAATAATGCTTTAACCGGAAAAGGTATTGAAGGGGTAACACTGGAAGTTAGGAGTGGATGGAATAATAGTGAAAAAGGTGACATAGTTGCAAATATTACCACAGATTCCTCGGGAAACTATAATGTGACATTGCCGCTTGGTAACTATACTTTATACGCGGTCAAGGATGGATATATTTCTACGATGATTAATATTATTGTTCAGGAAGGCATGACGAGTTCCCAAAATGGTACCATGACACCAACAATCTCCAGTGATAGTTTTAGAATAGTTTTGACGTGGGGAGAAAATCCGAGTGATTTGGATTCTCATGTAGAAGGAATGCTTTCGGATGGAAATCCTTTCCATGTATTCTATAACTATAAGTCACAGTATGATGGGGATGTGGAGGTTTGCAATCTTGATGTAGATGATATTTCAAGTTATGGACCAGAAACAATTACGTTGAATCCAACAAATGAAAATCCATATTATTATTACATTCATCGGTATTATGGATTTGGAACAGTTGCTTCATCAGGAGCGCAAGTTAAAGTTTATCAGGGCGGAAATTTACTGGCGACATTTAATGTTCCAACCGACCAGGGTAATGATGATTATTGGAATGTTTTTGCAATCGTGAATGGAGAACTGGTTGTACAGAATACAATTACTTTTGACAGAGACATCAGCTACGCGGGGACAGGAACAAGTGAACAGTCAAGCAATTTCACCGAGGAATCTATCCAAAAGAGAAAGTGAGAGACGTAGGTCAGTTGGACAATTCGTTTGTGGATAAAACGGGTGAAACAGAATGAGAATAGTGAATTGTCTTGATGAATAATCGGAGACATAGCATCTTAATGTAAAGTCGGGACCGCTATAGTCAGTTTTGGGATTATAGTGGTCCTGATTTTACATACTAAACATAACCGCTTAATTCTTGGGCAACTATACATTTCCGTTTTGCGTAAAAAGGACATATAAAATCAAAATTTTTTGTCGGGGAAAATCTGTTTTATGCTGATATAGATAGCAAGAAAAACAGAAGGGAAGAAACTTTTGCTTTGAAAGGAATTTTGCCGAAAATTTTAAAAACAAGGAGAAGAAGTTATGAACACAGAAATGGAACAGGCATTAGCGATGCTGGAAAGAGCGATGAGTAAGGAACTACAGGATTCTATACATGAGGATAAATCGATAAAAGAAATACAGAACTCGATCAATGAAAAGGCGGAAATAGTTTCAAAACTAAACCGATTAACAGGAAACCAATGGGATGACATGGAAAAATGTACTAGTTTGCTGCAGCGATTGCCTCAAATAAAATCGATAGATGAAATGCCAGCCCAGGAAGAGATTGAACAGTGTATAAAGTATCTTATTCAGGAAAATGAAATGATGATGCTCGGTGCAGTATACAGCAATGTGGGCGGCGCATATGAAGAGATTCAAAAAAAATTCAGGGACATCGGAATATAATGAGATAATCTATCAATATTACTGCTGGGGAGTTGAAGCGACGGCAACTGCAATTAAGAGGCTTGAAAGAGAAAAAAATGATAAAATCCAGCTGGAAGCAGGAAAGAAGGCATTTGCATATTTGCTTGCCGATATTTCTGTCTTTTTATATCAAACGAGACAAAGCATGGAGATTGAATATGCGAAACTGGGATGTGAATACGCGATAGAGATTGGTGAGTTAAAAGCTGCAAGCGTCATAGCTGGAAATTTTATGCAAATATATCATGGCATAGAAAGAAATGCAAAAAAAGCATTAGAAATAGGCAGAGTTCGAATAGATGTAAATAAAAAATAATAGATGCAGGACTTGATCATGATTTAAAAAGATATATTGAGGATGCGCAGAATTATTCTGATATATACAGAATGGAACTGGGACTGAAAAATAAAGAAACGGGTCAGGGTTTTCTGTATGCAGCATATTATGCGGAACATTCCACAAAAGAAAGCAGGCGATATAGAGATTATGAGTGCGCAATCAATAATTACTGGTATTCAAAATTTGCCCAAGAACCGATAAACAGCGAATTCTGGGAGAAAGCACATCGGTATGCCAAAAAATTCCCGTTTAATCATACATGTTCGGTAATCGTAAAGGAGTATCGAGAGTTAAAGAAGGGAAGCAAATAGTTACAAAAGGATACCCCAAAATGTAATAGACAAAAATTTGGTTTTACCAATATAAAAATGAAAAGGAGCAGCGAGAGATGGTAGAAAAGATAAAAAGCATTTTTATAATATTGTTATGTACAACATTGCTTTGGGGCTGCGGAAAAAGTGTAAGCGATACGGAAACAGTGAGTGAACTAACTCCTAAAGAACTTCAGAAACTCAATGAAGAATGCATCAAAATAAAAACCGGTGAAACCGAAATGGATACGGAAACGGAAGGAACCGTGAAATTAAGTGTAGAATTGCCGGATTACAAAAGTCTATATATAGAAGCGAGTCAATCAGAGAATCCGGAAGAATTTGTTCAAAAGGCTTTGCTGCAAAAGAAATTTAAAACCTGTAAAACGGAAATTACGGCCAGGGTTGCTGTTGAGAATGGAGAAACGGTAATTTATAAGGAAGAGGCGATTAACCAGTTACTTGAAAAAGAATTTACAGACGCAATCAACGCACTGGCGGAGGAGTAAAGGTTATGAAGAGAATACTAGCTGCAATGTTGATCATCAGTATGACAGCAGGAATAACGCTTCAGAATGTTAAGGCGTCGGATGAAGAAATTTATTACAGTGAAAGCCAAATAGAAAACATTGCTCAAAACTATACAGAGAATGAATCATTATTTGAAAAATGTTTATGTTCCGATGAGGGAATTGCCTATTGGAAGATGATGCATAAAATTAATGCGGATCATGCATTTACGTGGGCGTTGGATATTTCTTCGAAAATGATTGAGGAATACCCGGATAAAAAACGATACGCGGAAATACTCAGCTGCTTAATCAGTATGCAGACAGGAAATGTTGTTGAACAGGTTTCCGAACAGAGTAGATTTGATCATCTTAAAAATACAGAAGATGTAATCTGGGATGCTGCGGGACTTGCGAATGAGCTTATAGGAAAGACAGGAGTTATTGGTTCCGTTAATGACATAGTGGGAAGTGTCTTTGACGGAGCATCAACCATTATTGAAAGCAAAGAAATCGCTAAGTATTATGAAACTGTATATCAGGATTATGCAGAATCAACGATGTTTCTGGATGCAATTGTTTCATACAGTGAGAATTCAGAGTTAAAAGAAGTGGCTGGTGAATTAAAAAAGGCAAGTGATAGTTTGCTTGCGAAAAGATTGGAATGTTTAGCAGATATAAATGAAGAAGTGGCCAAATATGAAGCCAAGTTTTTTTATGAGAATTTAGGAGTTGAACTGTTAAAACAGTCTGATGTTTATAATACGGATGATGCGGTCAAGTTTTTTGCTGATGAAGCAATTAAAATTACAGAAAATTTTTCGAATGCAAAACTGGCTTTTAACGTTATGATTTATGCAGGAAATTTAGCAGCTGGAACGAATAATACATATAATCGCTATCAGGAAATGAAAGTTGTTGCAGATATTTCGGATGCATTGGTGAAAGCAAGTGAGGCTGTCGAAGTACCAAATGATACGACGGCAGATCAGGTCAATGCATTAAATGAAAAATGTTATTACTATAAGAGTCTGATCGTGAATCATGCGCGTGGAGAATATCTTGTGCATCAGTTACTTATGAAGGATGCTGAGGGAGTGTCTTCTTTTCGATGGCTGAAAGAGTATTTCAGCGGAAATGGTATGAAAACGGATGAATGGTACGACAGCCAGATAGAAGTACTGGTTAAGTGTTATGACACGATCAATAATATATTCCACGTGGACGCGATCCATGACGATATTGAGATTAGTGATTACTTAAAATCATATGACCAGCTGAAAGAGCTGCTGGCGATGCGGCCAGTGGATTATTGGCAGTTTTCAGATGCAGAATCCTATATGGTTGATGATTTTTATGTAGAGTATAAAGATGGCAACTTCAGCATGAAGAATGAGGGAGCGTCCTACGTAAAATTATATGGAATAAATCTGGGAGACAGCATGGAGAATGCCGGTCAGAGTTTAACGGAAAACGGATGGGCAGCATATTCGGAAGATGCGTCAGGCCATTCCTATCTTGCCATGATAGAGGGAGAACCCTATTATGTTATGCTTGAAAGTGATGAGAATGGTAACCTACAGGACTGGTATTTAAACAACTGGCCAGAGGGAGATGGTATAGCCGAGGCGTTGGAAAATTTAAAAGGTGGAAAAACAGAAAATCCGGAATTGTATGATGCGATATTCCGGGAGTATCAAAATGCTGTGGATACTTATACAACAGATGGGGCAGATGCCGTTTCGGCGCAGTTTCCAGAAGTAAGTGAATTCTTAATTTCAAAGTGTGTAGATTCAAATTTGCGGATCTGGTACGGATACTATGACATCGACGGTAACGGAATACAGGAACTGTTGTTTAGCTATGAAACAATAGAGGGAACGGAGTATAAAATAGTAGATGTTTTCTCTCAGGATGGAAAAAGTATTCAGAGAGTTGGCGAGGATGATACATTCTCTGAAAATACAGGATCGTGTATTTACACGAGCGGTGTGATTTACAGCAGTGCAGGGGGACAGGACAACTATTATAAGATCAATGTGAATGGATACAGTCTGGATAAAATTGAGCATCCGTCAGAACTCGGTGCGGAAATCAGTGTAGACTGGAAACTGCTGGAGATAACGAAGAACGAACCATTACAGGAAGATACGTCTTCGAATGAGAACATCATGAGTGCGGAAGAAGTATATGAAAAACTGGCAGAACATTATGCGCAGGGAACGATTGATTCGCCAGGAGATGATCTGGCGGTTATGGAAGGCAGTGTAAATGGGACAACCTATAGCACAACAGTACGATGCGGAATGCCGGGAAACCCGTCTGCGTCGCAGGCACTATATGAAGTAAATGTTGACATGGTAACTGGAATTGCATCACAGACAAGAATGCTGTTGCCGGATGGAAATGTGGTGCAGTTTAGTCTTAGAGATAATTAGATGAAATAATGCAGAAAAATTTAAACTTTTTGTTGGGAAAATGATATTTACGGAGAGTTATATAGTGAAGAAGGGATGGTGTGTGTAGCTATGAAAAGATGACGGAAAAATAACAGAAAAATGCAGAGAATCCAATACGATTCAGAAAGGAAAAAATATGTTTCAGAGATTATTTGGAAATACCCCGGAAGAACAGCTGACGTATCTTCAGCCTAGAATTTTACTCACAACATTGATCATTGTTGTTGGACTGCTTGCGATGCTGTTTGGAGGCAGTGGAGACTGGATTATCGTTATTGCAGCCTACATATGGGGATGGAATTTTTTGAAAAACTGGTTTGGATTCACAACTATTGGAGCTTTTTTCTCCGGAAATATTGCAATCGGAGTGGTTCTGTTTGTGGTATATCTGATCGTCGGATATGTTATCGGTTTAATTATGTTTCTGCTTGGGGCAGTCAGGTATATACAGCTGAGACTTTTGTTTAAAAGATAGAAAACGCAGTCAGAACAAAAAGTCTCTATAATACAGGGAGGTTACGCTGATGAAAGCACAACAGGAATATGAATCCCTCACCGAGCGCATTGAAGCGCAGAAAGAGAAGAAAATGAACCGGTTCATTGCAGCTCTTGCGGCGGTGATACAGGAATCAGATGAGGAACCAGCAAAAGATACTTCCAGCGAAGAGGACGATGAAGACATCGTCCTTATTTCGCTGTTTTCCCTTCGGATAAAAACAGAATGTGAACTGATTCGCGAGGGATCCCGGGATCTGGTTGAACAGGTAAAAGAAGACATCGAAGAATTGGTTTTGCATGTGCAAAGCTTTGAATATGAGAGTACGATCTCTGAAATGGTAAGAAGTGATGCATATGATCTGTTAAAGTCCATCTGCCTGGAAGAAGACCGGGAAATGATACAGCAGAATTACAACTGGAATTTACCGTGGAAAGCAGCTGTCGGCATTCCTCAGGAAATGTTTTTTCTGTTCATGAGTACGGCCGCATATATGCAAAATATCAGAAAAAACGGAGAAGCTGTCAAAGTGCTGGAAGTTCTTTGCACTTACAGCCGAAAACGTGCGAATACAAATCATAAAGAAGTAATAGTCAGGGCTATTTCACAGATGGGTGGAGATGGTCCTGAAGCTGTCTGCAAAATTGGCGATGCAGAACAGCAGCTTTTTACGGATGACATTTCTCTATATGCGGGTGATTTTTACTGGTTTTATGGAAACAGCCTGCAGAATCTGGGACGTGCAGAAGATGCCATGCATGCGTTTGAGCAGTGTTTTCAGATTCGAAAGAACAGTCTGGGAGAAGAAAACTATTACACAGAGCTGGCAAAGCGGGGACGGGCTATCTGTGAATTTTCTTGTTCAAGAGGACGCAAAGGAAGAGAAGAGTTACTGCATTTCGTCGATCGGATAGAATCTGGAGACTTTGAAGAACAGGAGAATCCGGAACAGCTGCAGATTTTTGAGGTGAAAACCCTATGTCTTGCGTTAATGGAAATGTCGGATCACAGCAGTAATCAGGAAGCGTATCGGCGGTATCTGGAATTGTATATACATCTTTGCCGGAAATATAAAGATACAGGGGAACCGTGTGCCAGCATGCGTATGGCTGGAATTTTCTGGGGGCATTTTATATGAATGTGGGAGAATATATGCAGGCAGAAGATGCTTTTTTACAGGCCCTGAAGGCAGAAGCCTCTGACGAAGAGAAAAGTATGCTTTCTACCATAGATATACAGAGCAATCTGCTGTTGATTTATTATGTGCAGAATGATCAGGAAAAAGCATATCCGCTGCTGGATGAGATGTATCGTCTGACAGAGGAGGAAGAAGAGCAGCAGACGATCAAGGAAGAGACAATTGATCGGATGGATGCTCTGGCAGTTGCACTGCAAATGCAGAGGATGGAACAGGCAGATCCGGAAGAACTTACGAATCTCAGTGATCTTCTGGTGGAGACGTGTACGGATATTTTAAGTGCTGAGGCAGGAACGATAACGCGCGGAAAAGCGGTATTTGCAATTATCTGTATGTTCTATTTTATGCAGCAGGAAAGCGGTACGAGAAAGAGAGAGGAGCAGAAGTGTTTTTGCCGGACGATTCAAAGAATTGAGCGAGAGAGTCAGATATTGGATCTTACAGCGATGCAGACTGCTATGATGGAATACGGCAAAGCGTTGCTGTTATGGAATCTGGGGCAGGAAGAGGCGGAAGCATCTTTCCGGAGTCTGGTCGACAAGATTGAAAATCGTGGAATTCAACCGCTTCAGAAAGCAGCGATGTACCAGAGTTATAGTACATTTCTATGCAAAAATAGAAGAAATACCGAAGGATTTTCCTATCTGGAAAGATCGCTGGATGAGATAACGAATGTATGGCATTCATACGTAAAATATCTGAATGATACCAGGTTAATCATGATTCTGGCACCGGTGCAGATGTTATTTCATGGCTGTTATGAGACAGGAAGACAGTTTATGGACAGCGAAGCATTATATGAATGGGTTTTACGCTTCAAAGCATTGGCATCTCTTGCGGGCCGGGAGAGAAACCGCATGATTCAAAAGAATACGGTTCGGCCGGAACTTCTGGAACGGATACGGAAAGCACAGAATGCGGTTGCAGCACTGGAGTCGGAAAATATGATTCGGGATGCGGAAAAGGATTATGAGAAACAGCTGGAAGATCTGCGAAGCATGGAAAATGAATTTGCAGCCTGTTTTCCAGAAAATACCGACTTTATGAACATTTCTCTGGAAACAGTACAGAATGCCATTCCGGATGATACAGCAGTTGTAGAGTATTTTCTGACGGCAGATCAGTATGGCCAGATGCAGGTTGAAGACAGAAAGGAGGATCTGGCTGTATTTGATATCTACATTACAACGAAAAAATCAGGCAGATGCAGTATGCACAGAAGAACCGTTTCAGGAGGTATGGAAATTCAGGCGGATGCAAGAAACTTTGTTCTGATTATGCAGCGCATTTCTCAGGGAGAGGCGTCCATAGAAGAGATCGAAGAGCTGGAGACATTGCGGCATCGTCTTTTCCGTGCGGTGATTTCTCCTGTTCAGTCAGAGATTGAAGAGTATGAGGCGGTATACTTTGCACCGGATGACGAACTGCTTAATATTCCATTTGATTTACTGTATGACGAGAATAAAATAAGAATTGCAGATCGGCATAACTGCATTAAGATAGAATGCGCAAGAGACTTCCTTTTTGAAACTTTCGAGGGTCAGGGAAGTAAGGAGACATTGATTGTCGGCAGCCCGGAATATGAAGTAAGAGAGCGGAGAATGGAGCAGGAGAGGGAAAAGATAGACGAAACCAGTCGGAACAGAATGCTGGATCTGGCTAATCTGACAAAACTTCCGTTTTCGAAAGTGGAAACGCACCGAATCCAAAATAGAACTGGAGGAAGAGTATATACGGGTGTGGCAGCAACCAAGAATGTCATTTTATCTGCGCATGGATATGAGAATATTCACATTGCAACTCATGGGTATTTTGACGTGGAAAGTCAAGAGATTTCGATGTATTCATCCTGTCTTGCATTTACCGGAATCAAAAACTGGTATCGAACAGGCGTAGAAAATCCAGTTTATGGGAATGGATTGCTGACAGCGGATGAGGTGAGCCGTGTGGATCTGACTTCGACGAAACTGGTTGTATTATCTTCCTGCCTGTCCGGAATGAATGAAGTGCTTTTGGGTACAGGATTTCATGGTATGGTCAGTGCATTTTCCGCGGCGGGAGTAAAGTATGTAATATCCAGTCTTTGGAGTGCAAATGATCTGGCTGCAGCTGTTTTCATGGATGCATTTTATTCTTATTATGCAAATGGGGCAGAGGAACCACCGGCTGCTTTGAGAAAAGCACAGGAATATCTGCGGAATGTAACCATTGAGGAGCTGCGGATGCAGGGATGGTTCCGAAGTGATACATATCAGCTGTTGGATGATGAAAGTCAGGAATTTATGGAATCACTGGAAGAAAAAAACGGCAGATGGAAACCTTTTCGAAAAGAAGCATTTTGGGGAGGATTTGTCTGCTGTCAATGTCATTAAACTAGGAAAAAGAAAGGGAGACAGACTATGGAACAAGAGAAAAATAAGGTACCATCACAAGAGAATGAAAATCCTGGACTTGAAAAGTTTCAAAGAGCACAGGAACTCTATGAACGGTATTTCATTTCCAATGCGGAAGCCGATTTTGAAGAAATGATTACAGTACTGGATTCTATTTACAAAAACAGAGTAAAAAGTGAGTTGAGGGAGAAAGGCTGTTGTGATAAAGAAAATTATGAGGATGCGATGCAGGAAGCAAGACAGGGGATTTGGACTCGGATAAAGAAACAAAGAGAAACTGGGGAACTTCATAAGGAGTTCAGCCAATATTGTGGCGGGATTTATACTTATAAAGCAGTGGATATTGCAAAGAAAAAAAACTCATATGAACAAAAGATGAGAGAGGTAAAGAAAAAAAGGTAAAAAAAGGAAAAGAAGATCAAAAAAGTTATATGGAAGTGGTTTATCTTGATGCGAATTTACCGGACAGTGATGGAACATATGGTGAGCTGGCAGCAGATCCAAACAAGAAAAACAGAGCAGAATCAGAAGTTTTTGCAGAGGAATCAAGAAATATTTTTGGGATATATTTGCAGAAGTATTGTCAGGCAATGACGAATACAAAAGCCGAGCCGCCGAGAGCTCTGGCTTTATACTATGCACGTATTTTGCCGCATGTTCTTCATATCATGTATGGGATCGAGACGATCCCCGATTCCAAGGGGGCTTCTGCCGCATGGGCTTTTGAACATATGCAGGAAAAGACGATGGAGATCCTTGGTGAACAGTCGGAAGAAGAAATGCAGGAACTGATGTATGATTCGCTGCAATGGTCGGAGCATTTCTGGAAGCAAATGCAGCTGGAGATATACATTAATTCGGAAAGAATGTTTTTAAAAGATGTTGTATACACCGAGGTGTACGACCAAAGGAAAATAGACGACTGGTCGGAATCTATGCATAAAACGGTGACAGAATTGGCACATCGGGAAATTAAGAAAGATAAACGTCTGGTGGATTGGGCAGTAGATCACATTGTTGAAAGCGATAAAACATACAATCTGTTTAAGGGGGGAAGGAAGAAATGATGCATTTAACAGAGGATCAGATCTATCATCTGGTACAGGCAATTGGTAATCATGAGGCTCTGACTGCGGAAGAAGAACAGCAGATAGAACATATCAGATCATGTAAAGAATGCATGGAGAGCTATTGTATCATGGCGGTATTAGCAGAAGCCACCAGCATAGACTGTGATCTGGTTTTGAATCCTGCATACAGGGAAGAAGCTGCTGCACCGGCAAGAAAACTTCTTGCAGCAATCAGAGTAACATGTGAACGGATCCAGAATCAGATTTCTCTGATCGGAGAGCAGATTCAGAACCAGGCGGACGCTTTTCTGTTTGAACCTGTTCTGGCGACTGCAGTCAGAGGGGCAGCAAAAAGCAGAAATACAGTTTTGCGGATGGAGGATCTGGACGACGAAAACACGTATGTTGTATATGATGCAGAAAACCATAAGCTGATGCTTCAGTTTGAGGCAGAGGGAAAAAATGCAGCAGATTTTAAGGTATATCTGAAATTTGTCGACGAAAAGACGATGGAACTTTCTCTGCAGGAAAGCGGATCCTGCCTGAAAGGAACTTTGGCGGATATTCCGTCTGAGAGCTTTGAGATTTATATTGAGAAAGCAGACTGAAGAAGCAGTGAAAAAATGGCTCCGGAGTAAATCCCGGGGTTAATTTTTCGGGAAAAATGAAAAAGCAGAGATTCCTTTTATAGATAAGAAAAGAGGATGGAGGAAAACGCATTGGTACATCGCAGATTATTAAAGGGATTTCAGATCATGAACGAAATAGAACCGGGAACCTGCCCGAATTTTTATTTATGGGGTGAATCGGTCAGTAAGCTTGAAGCAGATGCGAACGAACTGACTGCCATGATGGAAATGGACAAAGTAATGCAGTTCCAGGGGGCGTTAAAGAGTTTTTCAATTTTTATGCCGTATTATGAAAATGCAGGTAAGGCTGAACAGTTTATGTATCATCTACGGGACAGTTACAGTATTGCACGGGACTGCTATGACAGGTATCAGGGGATTCTGATTGTGGAGTGTTCGGAGGAATGGAGCAGATCCGGGTATAATCCCTGTCTGGAACAGTTTCTGCACTTTATCAGAGAACATCGGGAGGTATGCTTTTTAATCCTGATGCCAACGGAGAAGAACGCAAAGTATCAGGAGGCTTTATTTGGCGAGTTCAGCAAGAATCAGCTCTGGATCCGGCAAAAATGCGAAACAAAGAAGATTCAGGAATGTATGACATTGTTCTGTGAAGATGCGGAACGAAACGGGTATTTGGTAACGGAGGAAGCAAAGAAAAAGCTGTCCGGGCTGCTGGAAACACGAAAGGAAATGCAGCTGGATAATGAAACCCTGGTATTGCAGTTGTTCAGGCAAATTCAGCTGGATAAGCTGATGCAGTCAGAGGCAGAAAAACAGATTGGTGAGGAGGATATCAGAATCGTATCCGGATTGCTGGAAAAAGAGATGCCGAAAAAAGAGATTGGATTTCGTGCAGAAATTGGGTGAGGAGGAACTGGTATATGTTAAAAGATGGTCTTGTTTATTCAGAATCGAGAATGGGATATGAGCAGGAGTTTATGGAAGATTTAGCAGCATTTGAGTTAAAATCCAGCTGCGGCACCTTTCGGGGAGGCCCCGTTTTGTTCCGAAAGAATGATATCTGCTATACCGATTACAGTGACAGTCATGGTCTGATTGTTGGAGACACAGGTTCCCAGAAGACCCTGAAATTCGTGCTTCCATTAATTTATTCGTGTGCGATGGCGGGTGAATCGATGGTGATTGTGGATCCGAAGGGGGAACTGGTACGCAAGTCAGGAGAATTTCTGGAACGGAAAGGATATCAAAAAGTAGTTCTAAACTGGAGAAAACCGCAGGAGTCTCCGGACCGATGGAATCCGTTTGAGCGTGCTCAGGAGGCATATAAGCGTGGAAAAAGAGCAGAGGCCGCAAATCATTTGAATGATGTTTTGCAGAGTTTATTTTTTACACGAACAGAAAAGGGAAAAGATCCTTACTGGAACGATACGGCCGGAAATCTTGCACGTGGAATCAGCAAACTGATTCTTATGATGGAAGAAAATCTTTCGATAAAATCAATTCTGGACTGGCGGCATGCAAAGATGCAGAGCGGTATGCTTCAGAATTGCTTTCTGGCATTGTCGACAGACTCGGAGGTTTACCAGGATCTGGCCGGTTTTATGAATTTAACAGCAGAAAATACAAAAACCTGTATTACCTCGACATTTGATCAGCTGACGGGATTATTCAAAGCATCGAAAGCGCTGACGGAAATGATGTCGGGTACTACTTTTTCCATGGAGGAGATTGGAAAGGAGAAAACAGCGATTTTTCTGGTTGTACCCGATGAGAAGACAACGTATCATTTTCTGGCAGCGCTGTTTATTTCGCAGTGCTATGAAAGTCTGTTGGATCAGGCGGATGCCTGTAAGGGAACGCTTCCAGTGCGTGTTAACTTTATTCTGGAGGAATTCTGCAATATGCCGCAGCTGGATGACATTGTGCCGATGCTGACGGCGGCCAGAAGCCGTAATATTCGTTTTCATCTGGTCATTCAGTCTTACAGTCAGATGAAAGATAAATACAATGAAAACGTAAGCAGAACCATTATGGACAACTGCGGAAATCTTATTTATCTTCATACACGGGAAATCAGTTTTCTGGAATATATCAGCAAACTCGCGGGACAGAATGAATTCGACCGCCCGCTGCTTTCGGTTTCGCGGCTGCAGCATCTGAAAAAAAATGAAACCGTTATTTTTCACGATCGCTGCTATCCGGTTGTGGTGCGGGATCTGCCGCTCATTTTTGAATATCCGATGAAAGCCAGTGCGTAGTTAAAATGCAAAACAACACTTGCTAACCAGAAAAAACAGTGTTAAAATAAATTTATCACAAAGGCAATTTGGAATGAAAGTAAGAAATGCTGAGTGGTATCTATTAAAGTGATTTTAGAGTAAGGCGTATTGATCTGTGAATAGTTTTTCAGAGGATCAGTGCGCCCTGAGATAGGAAAAGGACACTGTGTTTGTTGAAAGACGATACAGTGTCCTTTTTGCATGAAATTCGAAAAACTATTTTCAGCAATTAGAATTTATCTTTATGGAGGTACCATTCTATGAAAAAAATGAACTTTGCATCTGTATCCTGCGAAATTGCTGTGGCTGATAATTTCTATTTCAGCACAGAAAGCATCTGTGAGTACGGAAGAGATACCGTGCGCTATGCCGTAGAGCGTTTCTTCGCAAAAAACATCGGACTCCAGAGAAAATGCACCTGGGAGAGCTGGAAAATCCGGGTGGGAAAAGGAAATGAGAAAAACAGACAGCGTTTCACTTACGTTTTTCCTGCACCTGTCATGGAACTGCCGGGCGAATGGGTGCGGGTAGCAGGAATGATTGACAGTCGTGGAGTCTGCATCAAGCGCGTTCAGATTCTGCGCGAGCATCCTGCTTTGCATCAGAAGCAATCTGAACAACGCTGCCAATGACCTCACGCGGAATGCATTTCCGCGTGAGGAAAGAAACGGAATTCCATAGGTATTATTTGGGTGATTTTGATACAAAAGGATATGGTTATGTGGTATCATATAATCATATTTACTGTACGTTTATTTTACGAAGGGAGAAGAAAAATTGTCTAAAACGGAAATTGTAACAGAACTTCAAACGATATTGAACGATCTGAAAGGTATCACGGCCGATCTGGAACAAAATATTTCAGGCTTAAAAGATTTTCTGGAAGACAGAAAATTTATTCCCAAAGAACTTGGTGTATCCATAAGAGAACAGCTGGAAGCGATCGATGCGAAACAGACCGAAATTGTATCAAAGTATGAAATGCTGGATGTGCAGAAACCGGAAATGCAGCATACAGCAATTGAGGAAAACTTATCTGAGATTCAGAAAGTAATAGAAGAAAATGAGAAGTACAGGAAAGCGATCGCATTTTTTTCTGGAACTTCATGCCGATGATGAAAAAACAGCGGAGACACTTCAGAATCGAAAGGACAGGATTGTAGCAGAGCAGATTCAGTTGATGGAGGGGGATATTTTAAAGGAGTATGCAGAACCATATGCATGGCTGCAGCAGGCGTTCTGGGAGAAGGACGCAAGAAGAAAATTCTCGCTGATCTATAAATTAGTTCCCCATTTTGAAGAAGAGATTGTAACGGGAATTCATTTTAATACATTAAAACTGGATGAGAACAAAGTAGAACCGGAAGAAAGTGTTCCGGAAGCATTTTGTGCGGAAACAGACAGCGCGGACAGAGAAAAAGAAGAGACAGCTGAAAACACAGCAGAAGTTCTGGAAGAATCGGAGGAGTGTCCGGAAGCATGGAAAGATCTTCTGATTCCGGAAGATTCTTCTTTGCTGCATGTTCAGATGAGTGCAAAAGCAGGCACAAAATTTGGGGCGAAGGAGTTCCGAAAGGACATGTGTAAACAGCCACTGACGGAAAAAATGTGCTGTCTGCTGGAATGTATAGAAGAGCATGGATATTCCGTAAAAAGTCTTGCAGAGAAAAATGACAACGGTTATGAAATATATAAGACCGCAACAGAGAAATTATATCAGTCCGGGTATTTAAAAAGATATATAGTTGATGGAATGGGGGAATTTTTTACCTTATCTCCACGTGGAGAACGTATTTTATATACGAAAGAAGCAGTTGGTTTTATCAACCAGATGCTAAAAGAGAAAATTTCAAACCAGGATGAGGGAGAGCATATTGAGGATTCAACAAATTCTGCGATGACAAGATTGATGGCATACGACAGTGCATGCAAACAGAGAATTCTGTTTCCAGACTATGAATTTGATACGTGTAACTCCGTATTTGGGACGGACTATTTTATGATTGGATATTCCATGAACGGAAAGAAAAACTTTCAGTGGTTTGCAGGTGTTGTAACGGAGGATCCGGCGGAATTACAGGAATTTAAGGATGTGGTGGCAGAAAAAGCAGGGGCAGAGGAAAGCCTTGTTGTATACGGGGTTTCACTGGAACATGCGAAAAAGTGGCCAGCTGGCTGCAGAAAGAATTAGGGAAGAAAGCAGCCTTGATTTACTATACGTCCAAGCTGGAAAAAAATGTTTATGCCTTGGAAAATGATTTACCGGCTGAACCGAAAACAGGCGAGCCTGTGGAGGATGAGATAACAGATGAATCCGTAGAACTGCCAGAAGAAGAGCCAGAGCAGGGGACAGCAGAGGCAGAAGCGAGTTCGAAAACAGACAGTGAAAAAGAAGATGAGACGGATAAAAAAACAGAAGAAGCAATCACTTTAGAGCTGGAACAGCCTGAGGCAGTCGAGGAGCAGCCAGAGCAGGAGTCAGAAGAGTCATACGAAGCAGAAGAAAAAGGCATTGTTTCTGAGCAGACGCTTACGGATGAGAAACGAATGGAATATATCGCAGCATATCAGGAAATGATTGCTTCTGGTAAGATCTATGCAGCATCCGCCTATTTAAAAGCTTTAGCCGGAAAATATGATGCATTCGAACAGCATTATCGCCAGCTGCGTATGCCATGAATGATCCGATGGAACATTGCACCTACAATTCTGATACGATCTTTCAGATATTCTATGGAGAATCCGAACCAGTATCGGATTATTATGTGGTTGCAGCAGCCCTGCGGAATTATTTTCTGGATCAGTACAGCTATGATTATTCTGCACAGCAGTTATATGACATGTTCAAGAAAAGCACTCTTCTGACGGAAAATCAGAGTCTTGAAGAGATTGTTTATGATCTGATGGAATTTAAAAACCGCCAAAAGAGGGGCGTTGACCGTTACGCGGATTATCGGGAAAAAGAAAGAGGCGAATGGGAAAAACAACTTGCGAAAATATGCCATGAAGCAAAGGAATATTACGAAAGTTATAAAAATGGAAATGTCAAAGAAAGTACGTCCCATAAACGTTTTCTGGAAACTACCAAGCTGCTTCTTGGGGCAGACAGTGATTTGTGCCAGTACTTGAAGGCGGTGAGCGAGGATGACAGAGAAATGCTGGAGATCCTGGAAGAATTTCTGGCGGATACTTATGTAAAAGATCAGGCGGTTATTTGCGAGGAAAACATTGATCAGGCTAAAGTTAACCGTGTGATGGATGAGTTCTGGGATCGTGCAGCAGAAAATATGAATTCTGTCAAGAAAACCTCAGATCTCATGGGAAGCCTGAGAATGAACCTTTCCAAAAAAGTCCACAAAATTGTATCGATTCTCTGCGATTATGTATCTCTTATGCAGGCTTCCTTTAACAGCAGCGATGATGCAGCTTTGGTTGAGTATAAAAAGATCAGAACACCGTTATTGCACCATATGGATGAAATGATTGCGGTCCTTTCGGAAAAAGACAGCGGAGATCGGAAAGCGTGTGCGGGAAAAACAGTATTACAGCAGACATTGAAAGAACTGAAAAGCCGGCTGTCGGGCGAATACAAGGAGGGCAGCTATCAATTTTATTATATTGATTTCCTGAAGAATGATAAAGTATTGTTGGATGAAGACGCGCTGCCGATTCTGGATGAAGTCTTTGAACTTCCGGACTTTTCTGTGATATCGAGAATTCAACAGCATTGTACGGAAGAGGAGCATGAATTTGCGGACAGAATGCAGGAGATTTTTGAAGGAGAAGATGATTACGGCAGTGCGGAATTAATTCTCAAATACTGGAAATGGCTCGACCATCCATTATCAGAGGAGGATGCCGAAAAATATGATATTGACAGAGCGATCGTATATCCGCTGAAGGATCTTGAAAATAAACGAAAAGAATTTAGTGAGGACATCGAACTGGCTCAGAGCTATGGACAGATTGATAACACGGCTGAGAACGGAAAAGAGTTGATCCTTCAGATTGTGGAATCATGGTATTCCCGGGCGGTTGAGACGCGAAACTATGGATTTTTCGGAAAGATTCTGAAGGAATTCCGGGAAAAAATGAAAAAGGATGCACAGGTCCGGGCGGTTGATTTAAAAAGAAATCTGGATACATATCTGAAACAAAATCCAGATTGGGAAAAAGAAGAACTGATTTGTGAGGCGATTGCACAAATTAAGAACCGGATTGAACAGCAGAATTATGCAGCAGCGGAAGATTTGCTGAACCGGGTGCTGACGCAGGATCTTGATCCAGAGTTCCAGTTTAAACAGGAAGACTATCTGGAAGAATTTTTTAAATGAATATGATATCAATTATAGAAAAACTGCAAATTCAGGAACTACGCTGAAAGCATTAATGAATACACCAAAGACGAATAAAGATATTAAAGGGGGCAATAAACTATTAGAAAACTGGCCCAAAGGAGCGGGAACAAGCGAAACAACATTGAAGGTGCTGCTGAGTACACTTGGGTTTCAGCTGGAAAGCGTGCAAAGTGAGACACCAGTACTTGGAAAAGTTGAGAATTATACCGTCAGATTGAAACGTCCGGAAAATGGAAGAAAAAGTAACTATAAACATCCCATTGCCGCTTTTGGATCTGAAGCAGAGGAAAACGGATTCCGGGTAATCTGCCTTTTTGGAAAAACGGATGCGTCCCGTCTGATTGACACCTTCAAAGAAGTTGGAAATGCAAAACATACCCTTGTTTTGCTGGATTATGCATTACCGCTTGCTGAGAGAAGAATTTTGGCGAGAAAGACGAAAACGGATCTGAGCGGAAAGATTTTTGCCGTTGTAGATCGGGTGGTACTTGTGTATCTGGCAAAACATTATACAGAAACGGCAATGAACAGAATGCTGATGGCAGTGGTTATGCCATTTGCATCCTATCAGCCATATATTCATAAATCAGTAGACACAATGCCGCAGGAGATTTTTATCGGGCGTAAATATGAGCTTGAAAAAATCGAGTCAGCTACCGGTGTAAATCTTGTATATGGCGGACGCCAGCTTGGAAAGTCTGCACTGCTTCGCATGGCGAAAAAGAACATTGACCATGATGAAAATGGAGACCGCGCAGTTTTGGTGGACATTAAAGATTCAGATTATAAAACAGCGGCCAGGAAAATTTCAGCGGCACTGTTTGATGAGGGAATTCTGAAAGAAGAACATATTACGGAGGACTGGAGTGAACTGGCACGTGATTTGAAGAAGCGGCTGATGGATACAACGGATAAGATTCCTTATTTTCTTCTGATGCTGGATGAAGCGGACAAATTTATTGAAAGCTGTGAAAGTGTAAAATATGAGCCATTTGATATGCTGAAAGAGATTCAGGGTATTGGAGAAAAAAAGGTTTAAATTTGTAGTAGCGGGTTTGCGCAATATTGTGAGATTCAAGAAGGAAGCAACATTGGGAAAAAATTGTGTATTTCCGCATTTTGATTCACTGACAGTAAAACCATTCAAAGCAATGGAAGCAAGAGAATTGCTGGAGGTACCGTTATCCTATCTGGGATTCAGATTTCCGGAAGATAATGAGACGGAAGTATTAATTTCTACGATTCTCGGTACGACAAATTATTTTCCAGGTCTGCTACAGCTGTACTGCACAAAACTGATTGAGGCAATGCAGCGGATTATGCGGGATATTCGGAAAGTGAGACACCGCCTTATATTGTAAAGAAAGAGCATATTAAAAAAGTGCTGGCAGAGCAGACTTTACAGGAGGAGATTCGAAAGAAATTTTTCATCACATTAGTAGTCGGTGACGATAGTTACTATTATATCATTGCATTAATGGTTGCTTATCTTTACCATGAAAATAAGTCAGAAAATGGATGCAGTGCGGATGAGCTGCTGGAACTGGCAGAAGGATATTCCATTAAAAAAATTCGGGCATTAGGCAAAGAGCAGCTGGTTGCATTGATGGAAGAAATGCGTGAGTTATATGTCCTGCAGAATACTGGTGAGGGACGTTACCGTTTTACAAGATACAGCTTCTGCCAGATGATGGGAACTATTCCGCAAATTAACGATGAACTTGAGAAATACATGGAGGATTAACGATGGATCAGATCTGGTGGAATCATATCATCAAAGCGCATGCGTTTCTGGAAAATATTGTAAAGGAAGCTGCGGGAGGGCATAGCTTACTGCTGACCCTTCCGGATTCAGTACCATGGAAAAGTACATTTCTGGATCTGATCCGGGAGCAGCTTCTGATGGAAAATCCGAAAAATAAACTGGAAGTCATAGAATGCCCGGAAGAGGAGCCGGGGGAGTTCATTCTGCAGAAATACTGTAAAAGAGAAACGCGGGCAAAGTATCGCTATGGAGTGAGTTATGCACAGTTTCTTGGAAAATGTCAGGAGACGGTTTTAAATGACAGATATGTCTGGGTGTCGGATATTCCAGATGAGAAAGTAACGAAATGGCTTGATTTTGTATCAGAATATCAAAAAAATGTACAGGACAAAACACCGGGAATTTTTATTCTGGAAGTACATAATGATGCCATGAACCGAAAAAGCAAAAAGGGAATCCGGAGTCTTGGCTTTGAGCAGAATATCGGAGCATATGATAAATATGCTTTCTGCGCACTGGCATCGTCTGAGACAAACTGTAAAGAGTTTCTGCGTCCGTATCTGGCAGAGGCCGTTGCTTCTGTCTGCGGGGATGATGTGGAACTATGTGCGGTATGTGTGGCGAAGGGAATGGAGTTCCTGAATGCACCTTATGAGACCATTCAGAAAGTGACGGAAGATCTTGTCAGGAGTGATGGAGAGAGGTACTGCTTCAGCAAAAGCCAGGAGGAAGTGGATACGCTGCTCTGGGAGGCGCAGCTGAAATATGTTTTTCCACTCGTGGAAAATTATCGAAGGTATTTTGTGAAAAAAAATATTATGATTTTATCAAAGCGGTACTTCCGATCAACAACGGATATGGAGATCAGGTTATGGTTCCTGAGGAAGCTGAGCTTGGAAATCTGATGTATCTGGTGGAACGGGGAGGGATTCCGGTTTCAGCAGAGGAGAGTATGGAACTTAAACGATACAGAAAAGCCCGGAATGAGTTGGCACATATGAATCTTTTAAGCAACGAAGAATTATGTGTGATATTGAAAGCAGGAAAACATAAAACGGCATCTGATTAGAAGGCTTAGCGGGAAGTAAGTTTGAGCGATGATACCCGTTTAAAGCCCTACGGATTCAGTGTCCAGTCTTTTTCTTCCGTTTTCGGTTTTTTTATCGACTGGGTTACGATGTAGGCGCGTTCGCCCATGTGGTTGTACTCGCGGTTGTCTTCTGATCCCAGTTCGGCATCGCTGCAGTAAATGAACTTCTGGCATCCGAAATCCGCAGGAACCTTTTTCTCTAAAGGCTTGAGCGAGGTCTGTTCGTTTGAATTTCCGGGAAAAAGCGAGAATGCAAGTGGAATTCCGTCCCCATCCATGAACAAGCCCGTCTGGATAATCGGATTCGGCCTGTGTTCTTTACTTTTTCCGTATTTTTTACTGCCGTCCTCCTGCTCGATTTCGAAGTAATAATTCGAGCAGTCATAGTACAGGATCTTATCGTTTCTTTTGCCAAGAAAGTGGCTGTTCTTATACAGCTCTGCCTGGATCAGGTTGCATTCGGTGCCAAGAACATCTAATGCCCGAGAGACATCGTGAAGTTTATAAGAAGGCTTTTCTAAGAATTCAGATGCCGTTTTGTAAGAAGAACGTTTGCTGCATGGTTCCAGGATTCTGGTATAAATCAAATCGGACAGGATTGCATTGAGGTCGTACTGAAACTTGTATTTCTGTTTTAATTTCCGACAGATTTTGTTTAGCTGGAGCTGATAGTAAATGGACTGTGTGAAAAGGTAGCCACCCCGAAAGATGCTACATTGGGGTCAGACCGTGCGCCCAGTTAAGGGCATATAATCCGGTAGGTGGAAATCCTGTCAAATAAGTTGCTAGCCACAGCATTTGAAGCGAGTCTTGGGTGTATGACGGTAACGGCATATGCTATGGGAACTCGGGGTCAGGTACCATTAGATAAAAGGAATGAACGGACATATTGCAAAGCCTGTTGAGGCAGAAAAAGTTAAAAGAACCATTCTTTCAGCTTTACGGTGAGATGAAAGGTAAGTAAAGTATAATTTTTTGAACAAATAAGATAGAAAACATATAAAGTACAGAACAGATATTCGACCTGTTCTGTACTTTTTTATTGAATTTATATTTAACTGTCAAACTTCCGAGCAGTAACGAGCGTGGTAACAAATTGTTGCAGAATACAAGGAATGCTTGCATTTTTGAAAAACGATGGGTAAAATAGAGAACATAGATGGCACAAAAGAGTGGAGATTAAAATGAAGAAAAAAACAGGAAAACGGATCCGGTGTGGTAGTCCTGCCGGAGCGATTTTTGTTCTGGGAGTGCTGATCCTTGTCGTGGGCGGAAGCTTCGCGGCGTACACTAATTTTCAGAGTGTAAAGCGTGTCGTATCGACAGGAACACAGAGCAATACAATGTTTGGTTCGAATTATCTGTCACTGATGAGCCTGACGGATGAAAATCCTCCGGTGAAACGGATTTCACTCGCAGAAAGTGACAATTATTACACCATTACGGTAATCGTGTGCAATTATGTGTGGGGCGATGAGACTCTTTATAACCCGAAGAACATTACCTACGAATCAAAGCAGTCCTGACTGCCACAGACGGCGGAGAAAACCTTCCGGGTGGAATTACAGACATCACGATGAGCGGGAAAAAATTTAATGCGGATGGAACATGTACCTGACAGGACAGAAACTGGCAGCGGGAAAAGCAGAAAAAAACAGTTATTCCTTCCAGATTCCAAAAGCGTTGAAAGACAAGATCAAAATCCAGATAACGGCGGAACCGGATCCCAGTTCGGCAGACGCGGTCAATTCGCAGAAACTGGCAGCAATTCTTTCGTTTGCAGATTACAAAGTGACAAAAAACTGGACGGGAAAATTCCTTGATTCCACAATTAACAAGAAACCATTGGATTACGATGCATTCAATTATGAAATATCAGGAAATGGAGAAGGAAAGGTGACGGTCACATGGGATGATAAGCTGCAGCTGAGCAGCTGGACTGTAATAGGCGGGAAGAATACCATGGTCCGGAGCAGGGGAAGCATTCGTATGTATTTGATGTGGACGCTTCGACAACCGCGATCCAGTTCCAGTTTTACAGAAACCCGGACAAACCGTTAGAGGAGAAAGATAATAACTGGATTTCTTTTGGAAGTCTTGTTACGGTTTCCTACCAGGAAAAGAAAGCAGAAGGGGCAGAGTGAGTTAAAAAAATGAGTGGATTATAAGGTCTCCTACTATTTTTACAGGCAGGATAGGATTGATGAAAATGAGAGTACGTAAAAAGATAAACTGGATGAAGCGTATGGTAGCGGCCGGAATGGCAGTCTGCATGGTACTGACGACACCGGCATCGACACTGGCAGGGACAGGGGCAGAAGAAGGCACGGAAACGCAGAACATATTGGAAGAAGCAGCAGGCGAATCCATTCTGGATACCGGGGCAGGCTCTGTGGATGCAGGGGAAGATGGCGGAACCGGAGGACAGACGAAAAGTACAGAGCAGAGCGGGACAGAAAACCGGACAGACAGCGCGGAAACGCCAGAAAAGGACGGCGAGACAGGAGCTACGGAAAAAGACAGCGAGACAGAAGAGACTGGATCTGCGGAACAAGGCAGCGAGACAGAAAAAACAGGATCAGCAGAAAAGGAAACACAGCAGGACAGCAAAGATTCTGTCGAGAGCAACAGCCAGATAGACGACACAGCAGCGTCAGAAAGTGCAGAGCAGAAAACAGAGTCCAAGGCTGCAGAAAATGAAGGCCAGAACCGGCAGGACGGCAACGATGCGGAAAACAAGGCAGATGCCGCATCCGTGGCGGCGGATGCGGGAAATCAGACTCCGACGCTGACGCTTGAGAATGCGAAGCAGCTTGCTCAAAGTGATGAAGCAGCAAAAGACAAATTAAAAGTTGATGCAACTACCCGGACAATAACGGTAACAGATGGAATCGGATTAATCCTGTTATCCAATGTGAAGCCTTCAGAATATAAAGAGTGTACAATAAACCTGGTTACAACTTCAGGATGGGATCTTACGGGAACGGCAGAGATTGAAGGGAAGACTTATAGCTTTCTGGGACTGGGTGATGCTGCCAATCCGTATGAAGGAAAATTTAAATTTGATAAACAAACAGTAGCAGAAAATTTCTCAATAACCACGACGAAAGCACTGTTTCATGCGCTTTCAACGAAAGCAGAACTGGATTCGATTTCCTTTAGCATTTCAAAGACTTTTTTCTCCACCGGAAACCCACTTTTGGCGGAAAAACTGAAAAATGGTGGAAATGGTACAAAATTAACTTCAAAGGTCGTGCTTAGCAATTTGAATTCTGGTGACGTACAAGAAGCAGCAATCGGCGGTTTGATTGGCACGATGGAAGAAAGCAGCAGTGCAGAGATCACTTTTATAAATAATTTCTCAAGTTCATTGAAAGTCAGCGGAGAGAGTCATACAGGTTTATTCTGTAATACAATGGAACCGGGCGCATCCCTGACTGCGACTTTTAAGAATAATGTTAAGAATACGGTTAGTGTCGAAGCAACCACATCAGGAGCAGATGCGGGCGGATTTGTCGGTCATATGGCAGCAGACAGTCAATTAACGATTGCCGGAACTTCAGCAGCGCAGGTAAGCTCTGCGTCCGGAAATGCAGGAGGACTGGCCGGAAGCGTGACAGATGGAAAGATCAGCGTTCAGGCAGAAAAGGGAGAAAACAAAGCAGATGCCGGAAAGTTTGCGTTTGCGGATACACTTACGTTAAAGGCAGGCAGTGAAAAAGCAGCAGGCGGACTGATTGGTGCGTATTCGGTTACGAAAGGCGGCACTGATAACGGTACTGGCAATTCAATCAGCTACGATCTTTCTGAATATGAGTTTCACAGCATTACTGTATCCGGCGGCAAAAATGTCGGCGGATTATTTGGCGTGCTGAAAAACACCAGTACAAGTTCCACTACCGTGCTGTCTCAGGAAAGACGACAGATGCCATTACGACAAACGTGACCAATGAGAGCGAAGTGACAAATCTGGGCGGACTGATCGGAGCCTATGATACTGTAAAAAGTACAGATGGAAACAGTGCAGCCGTTATGAAAAATACACTGGCCATAAAAGGAACTTCCAACTCCGCTGGTTCAGATATCGGGGCAGTTTCCGCAGGTGGACGCGAAGCAAATACCACGTATGGCGGAGTGATCGGTGCTGTATCCGGCAGCAGTTATGTGGAAATCGAAAATGTGTCTGCCACCACAGCAGATATGAAAAACAGTAATGCCACAAGTGTTGGCGGTCTGGTGGGAAAGCTGAATGACGGTTTCCTCAATGTGGGAAATGTGACACTTGCGACGGCAGATGGCAATGACCTTGGAAGTACAAATCCAAAAGTGCCAGCCAACGACACGGATCAGGTGGAAGGTCATGGCGGTCTGATCGGTCATCTGGTAAAGGGGGTACTGCGTCTTCATGGAGAGACAAATTTAGAGAATCAGAAGATTACAACTGCCTATAACCATGTAGGACAGATTGTGGGATTCAATGAAAATGGTCTGATCTATGCTCTTGGAAATGGTAATGGTCTGGATGCAGACGGAAAAGGCTGGAGCCTGACCCGTTATTCCGGCACGGATCGAGGCGGTTCAGATATTGGAAACTGGGGGGCTGTGATTCGACTTGGGGGAAATCTGTCTGAAGGCGAAGATGGAGTCTTTACCTTTGATGAAGTAGCTCATACCGTTACGATAAACAGTTCTGTAGAGAATGAAACTAAGGCGGATATCAATGGTGCAAATCAGTTTGCGGCATATGCGCTGGCATTCGAGTTTTCCATGACCGATACGGGAAAGACGGAAGCACTGAATCTTAAGAGTAAGGTAGATCGGGACCAGGACCAGACAGTAAATCTGACCGGAGATGTAAAGCTTACCAATACAGGTATTATTGGCATCGGTAAGGATAACGTAGAGAAAGGTAAGGCACATCAGTTCAAAGGAACGCTGGATGGTGGCAATTATACGATTACATTGGATATTGGAGCTGCATATGGCAAAAATAGTTCTGGAGATGATTATGCAGCCGGACAGCTCTATGCAAAGCGAAGCGACCAGCGAGATACGCATTACAGTCTGGCACTGATTCCCTTTGCCAGGGATATAACAATTTCCAATCTTACGATTGATGGTAATGTCATCTGCAAAATACCGAAGACGGTAAATCAGGAAGTAAAAGACATCAAATATCCAGCATTTGTCGCAGGGGCAATAGGCCTGGCAAGTGGAAAGACAAAATTCAACCATGTTACAGTAAATACCAAGAGTTCTGTAACAGAAGAAGCAACAGATGCAAAGAAGCTTCTGGCCTGGCAGGGAGGATTTCTGGCTCGATGCGAAGGAAGTACGTTAACCTTTACAGATTGTACATGGGGGAATACTGCGAGCCTTGAGGATAAACGTAATACCGACAACCATAGAATCGGCGGCCTTGCGGCGGAAGTGATGGGTGGCTGTACCGTAACTGTGAGTAACACGACCTTAAGCGGTTCCATTACATCCGCATCGCAATCCAATGCCAATGTCGGCGGTCTGATCGCAGTCAGCCGTGGGGAAGATTCGAATAGCAAGGCAAAACCCAGCACGATAGAGATTTCTGAATTATCGGTAAATGGTGAGACGGTCACAACATCATCAGCACAACAACCAACGGCGGTCTGTTGGGCTACCAGTGGAAGAATACGAATGTTGAGTTTGCTGCGAATGCCGGAGTGACTATATCAGGCTCGACGCTAAATGCAGGCACTGCCCAGTTTGGTGGACTTGTCTATCAGGCAACCGGATACTGGAATGCAACTGCAAAGGACAGCATTGTATTTACGACAGGCACAGATAATAAAGCAAATATTTTTACAGGAAAATCAGAGAAAGAGAATCCAAGTGGTCTGCTGGTGGGAACCGGTCTGCTTACGGAAACGAATACAGATCAGACCAAGACAACCTCTGCCCTCTATCTGGAAGTGGGCACATGGGGAAGTGCGGTGGATTCCGCTTATAAAATTAACGATAATGCAGTTGTACTGAAAATAGGCGATTCAAAGTACTTTGATGAACTGGCTGGCATTACCAGATTTGATGATGCCGGGAACAGCAATGCAGTAGTTTCTCTTGCAGTACGTTACAGCAGTGGAAAAGCAGCTTTGATTGATAAGGACAGTACAACAACAAATACATACACGGGTCAGATAGGAAAAGAAAATTATAAAAACACAAAGACAAGATACTACTACAATCTGGACAGCTACAGAAAAGACAAGTATACAACGGATCTTAAAAATATCACTTCGGAACCGGATTTAGTTTTGTGGAGTGCAGCCCAGTATGCTGCAGAAAATATCAGAACGTGTTTCAGGAAGAAAATCACCAGTACACCAGATAATCTTTTTGTGACAAGCATATCCGGAAACCTGAATCTGGATGGATATTCGTATTATCCGGTGACACCGCTTACCCCGGTACATATTGGCTCGGAAAGTAATACTGGTTCAGATACAAACCTGACCTTTGCCTACGATGCGATGAATACGATAGAAAAAACAAATAAATCGTTCTCGGATGCAGAACATCAGCATTACCTGATGCAGCACGGATTGTTCTATAACACTTCTCATGGTGTGCTGGTAAATGAAAAGTCTAATCCCCCAGCTATGCTGGGAGAATAGAGTAGTCGGAAGTGGTGAGGATAACAAAATAAAGCTCCTGTGATAGAATGAGAATGGTGTCGCAAGCCAAACTCAAAATCAAAGGAGGCGGTCCAATGGACAATAAAAGTTTATCACATACTCGTTGGAAATGCCAGTATCACATTGTGTTTATTCCTA
>ENA-OQAN01000066-OQAN01000066.1-human-gut-metagenome-genome-assembly--contig:-NODE-66-length-52102-cov-4.902530_pt1 | contig 52102 bp, 66 predicted proteins | sample MGYA00242735_ERZ504527 | MGnify/ENA primary metagenome ERZ504527 (study PRJEB26092, sample SAMD00036230) | human gut metagenome | host: Homo sapiens | study: EMG produced TPA metagenomics assembly of... | reverse complement strand
ATTGGTATCAGTATGCTGGATAGTGTGGATTCACAGTCCATCACCTGATGATCGCAGGCGTTGTTATGATCATCATTCCGTCCATTTCCATCTTTATCGTTGGACAGAAACAGCTGATCAGAGGAATGTTTTCGGGTGCAGTCAAGGCTGATATCGGAGCAGGCAGCAACCCTGCAGCATCCTGCTGTAAGGGAAAAATATTGCAAAAAGATACTGCAAAGTCGTAAGACAAGCAGTTCATCTTATATAAAAAAATGAAAAAAGAGAAAATTTTTCAAGAGGAGAAAAAAGTTATGAAGAAAAAAATCATCGCAGCTTTCCTTACCACAGCAATGACTATCGGTTCTCTTTCCGGAGTAACTGTATTCGCCGCAGATGCCGGCACAGATGAAAAAGTGGAAATGGCAGATGCTTCCGATGTAGACGGAACTACCATTACCTTCTGGCATTCCATGGGTGGTGTCAATGGTGAGGCGATCGATACACTAGTAAAAAAATTCAACGATGAGAATGAATACGGAATTACGGTAGATGCTCAGTATCAGGGTGAATATGATGATTCCCTGAACAAGCTGAAAAGTGCACAGATCGGAAACATGGGTGCGGATCTTGTACAGGTATATGAGATCGGAACAAGATTCATGATCGATTCCGGATGGATCGTGCCTATGCAGCAGATGATCGACGCAGACAGCTACGATGTATCTGAGATCGAGCCGAACCTGGCTGCATACTACACCATCGACAATGAGCTGTACTCCATGCCATTCAACTCTTCCACACCGATCATGTATTACAACAAGGATATGTTTGATAAAGCAGGCATCACAGAAATTCCGGACAGCCTGGAGGCATTGGTGAGATCGGACAGGATCTTCTGGACAGAGGCGGCGCAGGCGAGGTAATGTCTCTTGGAATCTACGGATGGTTCTTCGAGCAGTTTATCGGAAAGCAGGGCCTTGAGTATGCAAACAACGGAAACGGACGTAAAGAGGCTGCTACAGCTGTTGCTTTTGATGAGAACAGTGCTGCAAAAAATATCCTTACAGCATGGAAGGATCTTAACGACAAGGGCTTCGCACCGGTCGTAGGAAAAGGCGGCGATGCAGGTCTGGCAGATTTTTCTGCAGGAAAATCTGCGATCACTCTTGGCTCCACAGCTTCCCTAAAACAGATCCTTCAGGATGTAAACGGAAAATTTGAGGTTGGTACTGCATACTTCCCAAAGATCAATCCAGTGACGAGGGCGGTGTTTCCATCGGAGGTGCATCTCTTTGGGCACTGAACAATAATGATCCGAAAAAGCTTCGTGCAACATGGGAGTTCGTAAAATTCCTGATCTCTCCGGAGTCTCAGGCTTACTGGAACGCACAGACCGGATATTTCCCTGTAACTGTAAAGGCTCAGGAAGAGCAGGTATTTAAGGATAATGTTGCAAAATATTTGCAGTTCCAGACAGCGATCGACCAGCTCCATGATTCTTCCGCCGACTATGTAGGCGCTCTGTTAAGTGTATTCCCGGAGGCAAGAGCTACCGTGGAATCCGAGATTGAGAGTATGCTCAACGGAAAAGAGGATGTGGATACAGCTGTGAAAAACATGGTCAGATCCATCAACAAATCCATCGAAGAGTATAACCTGGTGAATGAATAATTCGAAAAGGCGTGGAAAACTGAAAAAGAAAAATAAATATATACAGCCAAAAATCCCCGGGTAAGCTCCTGGGGATTTTTGCTATAGTCACGGAAAAAAACATCCTGACAGGAAAATATCAGGAGAAAAATCAGAGGAATCTCTGGACGTAAGAGTATATATTGGCTATAATGATGAAGTTAATATCTACTCCTCAGGAAGGAAGAAAAATCTGTGAATAGAAGTAAAAGAGAAGATTATAAGAGATTTGTGGTATTTTGTCTGGCAAGTCTGATCGTGATCGCACAGGCAGCGATCTTTGCTTATGTATGGTATGATTTTTACAGTGACCTGATCCTGAAGCCATTCTGGAGAAAGGGTAACTGGGTAATGATCCTGATCTATGCGCTGATCTATCTGATGTTTGCCAAGCTTTACGGAGGTCTGAAGGTAGGCTATCTGAAGCGTATCGATGTATTTTATTCATTGACGCTGGCAACGATCTGTACCAATGTTGTGACGTATTTTCAGATCACACTGATCAACAGATGGTTTATGTCGGCCAGACCGGTGATCGAAATGACCGGAGTCAGATTGTTGTGACGGTACTGTGGATCTGGGGCTCCAGGTATATTTACTCCAGACTGTACGGAGCCAGAAGGCTGCTGGTGCTCTACGGAGACCGTGATCCCGGTGATGTGATCCACAAGATGAACACCCGAAAGGATAAATACGATATCAGCGGTAAGGTTCATATCCGTGAGGGCGAAGAGAAGATCCATGCATGATGGAAGATTATGAAGGCGTGATCATCTGGGATCTTCCGTCCCAGATCCGAAACAAGTATCTGAAATATTGTTTTTCTCATTCCATCCGCTGCTATATGAGCCCGAAGATTTCCGATATCATCCTGCTTGGAACAGACAGGATCCATCTGTTTGATACGCCGCTTCTGATGTGCAGGAATCAGGGACTTTCCATGGAGCAGCGTGCAGCCAAGAGAGTTCTGGATATCATTGTTTCCGGACTTGGATCATCGTATCCTCACCCATCATGCTGATCATTGCCATTGCGGTGAAGGCTTATGACGGCGGTCCGGTATTTTATCTCCAGGATCGTCTTACCTATCAGGGAAAGGAATTCCGCATCCGGAAATTCCGAAGCATGTGTGTGGATTCCGAGAAGAACGGAGCACGTCTTGCGTCCAAGCACGATTCCCGTATCACACCGGTAGGACATGTCCTGCGTAACCTGCATCTGGATGAGCTTCCCCAGCTGTTTAACGTGTTTATGGGTGATATGTCTCTGGTAGGTCCACGTCCGGAACGAGATGTGATCATGCAGGAATATGAGCAGGAAATCCCGGAATTCCACTATCGTCTTAAGGTAAAAGCCGGACTGACCGGTTATGCTCAGGTATATGGCAAATATAACACCACACCGTATGATAAGCTGAAGCTGGATCTGTTTTATATTGAAAATTATTCATTCCTTCTGGATATCAAGCTTCTGTTTATGACTGTAAAGATCTTTTTCCAGAAAGAAGTTTCCGAGGGCGTGGATGATAATCAGAAGAACGCTCTTAAGGATTCCGAAGACAAAAAATAAGTAACGAAACGAAATGCGTGTCAGGCTGCGGCAGATCATCCTGACGCGCATTTTGTGGATAGAGAGGACGGAGGTTGTTTTTATGGAAAAGCCGTTGGTTTCCGTAGTGATGCCCGTATATAACGGGGAAAGATATATTGGAAAAGCGATCGAATCAGCACTGGGACAGGAGGTTCCGGTAGAAGTGCTGGTCATTGATGACTGTTCTGCAGACGGCACAGAGCTTGCTGTAATGAAATATATGGACAGCGGAAAGATCCGTTATATCCGAAATGAACAGAATATGGGTGCTGCTCGTTCCAGAAACCGGGGCGTAAAGGAAGCCCGGGGAAAATATATCGCATTTCTGGATGCGGATGACTGGTGGGAAAAGGGCAAGCTGAAGGCCCAGACAGAGGTTATGGAACAGACCGGCTGTGCGATCTGCTCCACCGGAAGAGAGCTGATGACGCCGGATGGGCGCACTACCGGCAAATATATTCCGGTAAAGGAACGGATCACATACAGGGAGCTTCTGAAGCATAACAGCATCAACTGTTCTTCCGTATTGCTGCGCAGAGAAGATGCACTTGCGTTTCCAATGGAGCATGATAACAGCCATGAAGATTACATTACCTGGCTCCGGATATTGGGAAAGGGAGGATTTGCAGCAGGGATCAACAGACCTTACCTGAAATACCGGCTCAGTGAAGGGGGAAAATCCAGAAATAAGCTGAAGTCTGCGGCAATGACTTATCAGGTGTATCGGTATGTAGGATATGGTCCGCTGAAGAGTCTGTTTTTCTTTGTTTCCTATGCGCTCCACGGGATATGGAAATACCGTTGAAAAATTCTGGAAAAGGTGAATAATTCTGACATATATTAATTTTTTATTTCCAAATTCATAAATATATGTTATTATTTATTCATACTTTTATCAAATATTACAAGGTGGAAACAAATGAAACAGAGAACGGATAACCAGGGAGTGCCGTATTCTTACCTGGTCGATAACATTAAAGTAGTACTGATCTTTCTTGTCGTATTTAATCATCTGATCGCATTTCAGCTGGTCAAGGTGGACATGGTGGTGCGTTATGTATGGTATGGGATCACCATTTTTCACATGCCTGCTTTTATTTTTATATCCGGATATCTTTCCAAGAAGCCACAGGATGTACTGAAGAATGTGAAGAATCTGCTGATCCCTTATATTCTTGGATACAGTCTGACCTGGTATGCGTATATCTGGACCGGCAGAAGCATGGATTATGAGCTGCTCCGTCCGTCCGGAACAGTTATGTGGTATGTGCTGGCACTGTTTATCTACAGGCTGACTATCGAAGCACTTGGCAAGATACGTTTTATCGTGCCTCTGAGCATTATTTTTGCATTGTGGGCAGGAACAAGACCGGAATTTACGACTTATCTTTCAAGCTCCAGGATCGTTGTATTTTTTCCGTTTTTTGTGGCAGGCTATCTGTGGAAGAGTGATTACACAGACGTGGTCCGTAAATTCAAGGGTAAATGGATCCTGCTCCTGGTTTCAGCCCTGCTTTTGTATGCAGTTCCGAATTTTATGATCGCCAATGAGATCCCGGTAGATATTTTCCGTGGGAATCATACGTATCAGTTATCGGGAATGGATGATATCACAGGAATGCTGATTCGCCTTCTGATGTATCTGGTATCTTTTGTGCTGGTGCTGACGTTTCTGGCATTGATCCCGGATGTGAAGCTGCCGGTTACCTTTGTTGGAAGAAATACCATGGGGATTTATTTTTTCCATTATCCGATCATGATCGTACTCAACGGCCTGCTTCTTCTCAGCATCCCGCAGATGCTGAATGTCTGGGTGCTTTTCGGAGTATCCTGGGTGCTTGTGCTGATCCTTGGAAGCAAGCCGGTATCTTTCCTCTACGGAGGGGTACTGAACCTGCTTACATTTATTCTGTTCAAACGTGAGAGGCAGGTGCAGGATGAAGGACTTGAGGATGAATATGATGAAGATGACCGTTATGAGATCATACTGAAAAGAAAGAAAGCCATTGAGGAGCTTGCGGCAACTCTGGACGAGGAGGATGCACGTAAGGTGAAGGACGATGTGGCGGCTGTACTGGAACATGAGACAGAAGAGACGGAAGAAATCCGTGGCGAGGATTTCTTTGTAGATGAGGATCTTGAGATGGAGGAAGGCATGGATGATGCCGGAGCTCCACAGGAATTTGAGCAGCTCCAGGACCTGGATGATATATTAAAGATCACAGAACCGCAGGGGGAAATGGAAGTGCTTTTGAAAAATAAAGAAGAGAAAGCGCAGGATTAAATTAATAATGAAAAAAGTCATTACTTACGGTACCTTTGATCTGTTCCACCAGGGACATTACAATATTCTGAAAAGAGCCAGGGAGCTGGGGGATTATCTTGTTGTGGGTGTCACCAGTGAAAGCTATGATATCGAACGCGGCAAGCTGAATGTACAGGACAGCCTTCTGAAGCGTATCGAAAATGTCCGCAAGACTGGTTTTGCGGATGAGATCATTGTAGAGGAATATCAGGGGCAGAAGCTAAATGACATTACAAAATACAATATCGACCTTCTGGTAGTCGGTTCGGACTGGCGTGGCAAATTTGATTATCTGAAGAATTACTGTGAGGTCGTTTATCTGGAACGTACCAAAAATATTTCCAGTACCAAGCTCAGAAGTGAGGGTATGATCTACAGCATGGGCATTGTTACGGATGATACAGAGGACAACGAAATGGTGATGGAGTCCAAGTATGTCAGCGGACTGCATGTAGAAAGTGTGTATTCCGAGGACGTTTTTGTTGCGAGAGAATTCTGTGACAGATACGAACTTGACTCTTATGGTACAGATTACGGGCAGTTTCTGGAAGGATTGGATATCATTTATATCCGATCCGGTCTGAAAAACAGGGCAGATTATATCCGAAAGGCACTGGAATGTGATAAATATGTGATCAGTGACACGCCTATGGCTCTGGAACCGGAAGAGATAAGAGAGCTGTTTGCACTGGCAAAGGCACATCAGGTTGTTCTGGTAGAGAAGCTTACCATGGTCTATCTGCGCGCGTTTACACAGCTTGTCTGGCTGACACATGGAGCGCTTGTGGGAGATGTGGTAGCTGTAAAATGCGCGATTTCTCAGGATGATTTTGAGGGCGGAAAAAATTTCAGCGAAACAGTCAGCCAGGCGCTGTGTGCATGCATCAAGCTTCTCGGTAAGGATTACCTGGAGGTGAAGAGCAATGCGGTGAAAAGCAGTGACGGCTGCTTTATTTATGATATGATCACGATGAAGTATCTCCGGGCACTGGCGACCATTGAGATCGGAACAACGGTGGATGTGGAAAACGAGCTTGCGATCATCGGAACCAGGGGGCGTATCACCGTACCCGGTGACTGGTGGAATACCGGATATTTTGAAGCCAAAATAGAAGGTCAGGAATTCCTGAAACGCTACAGCTTTAATTTTGAGGGAAATGGTCTTCGCTATCTGCTTCAGGAGCTGGTCATCATGATCCGTGACAGACGGACAGAATGTACGAGATTTTTTTATGAAGAATCAGAAACTCTGGCTGAGCTTTTGAAAATAATTAATCAAAGAGGTTGACAGATGACAGAAAAACAGAAGCTTCTTTTGCAGCTCTTCCGGGAGGTTGACGCGATCTGCAAAAAGCATGATCTTAGATATGTAATGGCCGGAGGTACTCTGATCGGTGTTCTTCGAAATGAAGGCTTTATCCCATGGGACGATGATGTGGATATTTACATGCCCAAAGTGACTGGGATAAATTTGTAGAAATATGTCAGAACGAGATGCCGCCGAACCGGGCGGTTTATTGTGCAGAAGTGGACCGTAATTATACCAACGGTTTTCCGCGCTACGGAAGTACGGATACCTGTGCGATCCACAAGCATCAGATCATAGGAGACGACAAGGCTGGTGAGATCATTGACGTACTGACTCTGGATCCCATTCCGGATGATGACCGTGAGTATGAGAAATACCGGGACCATATGATGATCTATACGGAACTTCTGAATATCAGCATGGTCGTGGGAGTCAGATGGGAAATTTCTCCCTGGCGGTATCTGTACTGGCTTTTCCGCTATACCTTCTGCGGAAAGGACAGAACCTTAAAGAAATTGGAGAAGATCATGTTTTCTTATAAAGAAGAGGAGTGCAGCCGCTATGCCATGCGATGGGGAGGCTGCCCGTTTCTTTTTGACAAGGATATGATGTTCCCTGTAAAATATATGGACTTCGAGGGCGAAAAGGTTATGATCCCTCACAGGACCAGCGATTATCTGATCTGGCATTACGGGGACGAATGGTCCTATATACCGCCTCATGGGGAAAGAGAATCTCATGAGTCTGTTGATGTTCCGGGCGCCAGCTATCAGGAGGTGCGGGATGAATATATGCCAAGGATCGACAAAAAAACGTATCCGCAGACAGATGCTTTTCCGCAAATTCTACTGCCTTCTTATGGCAAAGGGAGACCATAAACAGGATGACAGACGAAGAAGGATCAAAGCCGGTGTTGTAGCCCGGGATGTGTCTGCCCGGCTGATGAGATCCGAAAAAACAGCGGAGACCCTGCTGAAAGAGAGAAGATATGATGTGCTTGGTGAGATCTTTGAGGAGTATTACCGTGTACAGCTCAGCATGGAGTTTATCGGACGTGAGGATTTTAAGGGGATCCGTCCGTTCTATCATCCGGTCCTGATCCCGCTGGAGGATGAGGCTTTTCAGGCGGCCATGTTGACACTGATTTATCAGGAGCGTGTTTCCAAGGCATACCGTATGTACGAGGTACGTAAGAAAATGGATCATCTTACTCCGGAAATGGAGCAGACAGTGGAGGATATCCGATGTTTCCGAAAAGCAGCCAGCCACTATGAATTTAAAGAAATGCAGGAAGCAGAGGCGATTGTGGATGATCTTCTCAGAAAATATCCGGATGCTCCGGGATTCCTGAAATTTAAATGCCGGTTTGTGATGGAGCGCCTGGAAGGACCGCAGAATGCTTCAGAAGCGGAGAAATTTCTGTCTTACTGCCTGAGAGTATTTCCCCAGGATGGATATTTTATGAAATATAAGGGCGATCTTCTCTGGAAAAAGGGCCTCCGGAACGAAGCAATGGCAGAGTATCTGAAAGCCAGAGAATGCACCAATAACGGCATTGTGCAGCTGGAACTTGATAAATTCCTGAAAAAACAGAAGTCCCAGGCGATCCGGGACTGTCGGGATCTGCTTGGAAGCCAGAGAAGATCAGAAGCGCTCTCTCTGATGGAATTCTGGAGCAGACTGATGCCGGAGGACGAGGAGATCAGAGGCGTTTTTTATCTTGCAAAGGTATCTTCCGTCCGTACAAAAGGGGAACTGGAAGAGCTGGTGAGAGAGCTTTGCAAAGAGCTTGGGATCACCGGTGATTCTCCAAGGGAGGGAACCCTTGAGGAGCCAGTGTACAAAGAGGCACTTACCTGTGCATGGCAGAGATTTGGCTATCCCAAAGCACTGGCAGAGGGCCGTACCAGGATCCTGTGCAGTGAGGAAGAGGGCGAGATGGAATATCTGGCAGAGGAGATCCGCAGCTTCTGGTCCACAAGGAATGGCAGGGAGAGGTATACAAGCTTCTGGGAGATATCCGGAAGAAACAGGGGCGTACCCGGGAAGCTTTCGAAAATTATTTCATGGCACTGGATCATGAGATGCATCCCTATATAAAAAATGAGCTTTCCAGGATCTTCCTGGAGGATCTTTACGATGGAAGCCGGCGGACCAGGTTTTTCGCAAAGAAAGCTGACGTGACAGAATTTCTGAACAGCTGGCTGGAGAAGTATAAAAAGTCAGGAAGAACTTCAGAAGACTTCTGAAGCGGATCCTGTAATGACAGATCAACAGAAACGAGGCAGATGTATTGAACAGAGAACAGCAGAAAGTACTGGAACTTCTAAAAGAAATAGATACCATATGCAGAAAAAATAAGATCACATATTATCTTTCTCCGTATCTTACCCTCTGTGCGGTAACGGAGCGTCCTCTTCCCATGAATCCGGCAAGCAATGATATTTATATGAAGACCGGTGATATGGCCAGATTTAAAAATATCTTTGATGAAGAACCGGAGCTGCGCAGAGCTCTGGAATCTATGGAGAATAACAGCCGGTTCCCCGGATTTTTTCTGCGTTATACAGATAAAGATACGTTGTTTTATAAGCTGGACGAGTACGGAAAATACAAACATCCGGGACTGGGGATCAATATCCTTCCGCTGCAGTGTGAATATGGCCCAAAGGGAAAATATCTCTGGAACCGTATGCGCGAAGATGGATGGAAAAGGATCTACGGAAAAAAAGGCGAGTGGCGAAACCGGCGTGAGCTGGGATGTATCTGGATGGTGCGAGTCCTTTCCCTGTGCGGACGAGGCTGGCTGGCAAAGAGCATATTCCGGGATCTGCTCCGGCAGCCGCAGGATGGCGCAAAAACCTATGTACTCCGATATTTTGACCAGAATCTTTATTTTCCTGCGCATATTTTTGAAAACCCCGGGGAGGCAATGCTTGGAGGAGAATCCTTTATGGTCCCGGGAAATACAGACAGCTATCTCACCCGGGCCTACGGCAAAAATTATCGAAATAAGTCAATGGAAAATTATGTTCCCGGCTCGCTGGTGGTGTGCAGCACACTGATCCCATGCGAGGAATTTCTGCAGCAGTCAAAGGAGCTGAAGAAATTTGCTTCTGTCAGGAAGAAAAGGGAAAAGCGCAGGCAGTTTGGAATGAATTACCGGGAATATCTTGCACAATGCTGGGATTATGCCAAATTCTGCGGGGAAAAATATACCTGTGCACTGGCTTATCGCAAAAAGCTCAGCTATATCCGGAATCTCTTCAAAAATGAAGATTATGTGGAACTGGAAAAAGCATTTGCAGGATATACCAGGATGAATGATCGCTGTCTGAAATATGAAGAAGCATTTGAAACAGATCCGGAGGTTTTTGACCTGTATCTTAAGTATCTGGAAAAAACAGGAAGGATCTCGTATATGGAGAAGGTAAAAAAATATGTCTAAGGTCAAACTTACAGATTATGTTGTGGAGTTTTTGCAGAAAAAAGGGATTCATGATTTTTTTGGATATCAGGGAACCATGATCGCACATCTGGTAGATTCCATTGAGAAGAATCCCCATGTAAGAAGTCATTCCAGCTATCATGAGCAGGGAGCTGCTTTTGCTGCCTGCGGTTATGCTCAGGCAAAGAATGCCTGCGGCTGTGCCTATGCCACCAGCGTCCGGGAGCTGCTAATCTGCTTTCCGGTGTGGCAGATGCGTATTTCGATTCGCTTCCGGTGATCTTTATCACCGGACAGCTGAATACCTATGAATATTCCGGTATTACAGGCCTTCGTCAGCAGGGCTTTCAGGAGATCAATATGGTTTCCATGCAAAGCCGGTAACCAAGTACGCGGTGCAGGTCCGTGATCCGAAAAATATCGTCCGTGAACTGAATCTTGCATGGCAGATCGCCAATACAGGACGGAAGGGGCCGGTTCTTATCGACCTTCCCATGAACGTGCAGAGAGGCGAGGTGGAAGATCCGGTTTATGATATGGAATTTTCTGAGGAAGAGATCGAGACAGCTGTATATGGAAAAAATGATCCGGAAAACGGGGCAGCCTTTTACAGGGATGCAGTTGCAAAGGCGGATTCTTCTGATGGAGCAGAGGCGGCAGAATATATTCTGAATAAAATCGGGACTGCAAAACGGCCGGTATTTATGATCGGTCACGGAGCTTCCGGAGAAGCAGAAAAAATGCTCACAGATCTCGCACGCGCCCATCACATTCCGGTGATCACAAGCTACTTGCCCGGTCTGCACTGAGCTTTGATGATCCTCTGAACTTCGGGTGCATCGGAGGTGCCTACGGACATCGGTATGCAAATATGATCGCCAATGCAAAAAGCGACCTTCTGCTCTGCTTTGGAATTTCCCTGTGTACCCGTCAGATTGGTACTAAGGTTCATGAGTTTGCGAAGAATGCCGAAATCATCCGTGTGGATATTGATCCTTATAATCTTCAAAGAGAGATCCATGCGGGAAGAGAAGGTGAGAAATGCTTTTGCGTCAGCGCAGAGACTGTGGTGCGTAAGCTGACAGAGCAGCAGGCACAGATCGGTTCTTATGAGGAATGGCTTGCTGTCTGCCAGAAGATCCGTAAGGAACTCTGGAAAGTGGACGATGAGACACCGCAGCGTTATCCGAACCGCATGATCGCATACTTGAGTGATCAGCTTTCCGATACCGGAGCGGTTGCTGTGGATGTGGGACAGCATATGGTCTGGAGCTATCAGTCCTTCCACAATCAGCAGGGGCAGAAGACGCTTTTTTCCGGCGGACATGGTGCTATGGGATATGCACTTCCGGCGGCTATCGGAGCTTATTATGCTACCGGCAAGCCGGTGGCATGTATCTGCGGAGACGGAGCCTTCCAGATGAATATCCAGGAGCTGCAGTGGGTGAAGCGTGAGAATATCCCAGTGAAGATGATCGTAATGAATAATGAGGCTTTGGGAATGATCCGTCATCTTCAGAGAGATTATTTTGACTGTGTATATGCGGATACCTCCGATGGCAGCGGATTCTCATCCTGCGATTTTACAGATGTGGCGCAGGCTTACGGAATTCCTGCAAAGCGCATCCAGGGAGAAGACGTGGAAAAATATGCCGGTGGATTCCTGGAGCAGAACGGGCCGGAGCTTCTGGAGATCATGCTGGAGCATGGAACCTACGCATACCCGAAGACCTGTCTGGCGAGCCGATCCACAATCAGCAGCCTTATATACCGAAACCGATATTTGATGAACTGATGGAGCTGTAAAATGGGAAAAATAACTGTGATCACAGGCGGTACCTCCGGAATCGGAAGAGGAATCGCCGAAAAGATCCTGGCAGAGTCAGCAAAAACTGACAGGATCTTCGTAACATATGGACATGATGAGAAGAAGGCACTGTCGTTTCAGGAGAGCCTTCCTGAGGAAAAAAAGATCTCAGGTGACTTTGATAAAGGCAGATATGTCTTCCTATGAAGAGATGATGGTTTTTGTGGAGGAGCTGAAAAAGCAGACAGACCATATTGACTGGCTTGTAAGCAATGCCGGCATCAGTACCTACGCAAAATATGAAGACTACAGCTTTGAGGAGTGGACACGGATCGTAAATACCAATCTTTCCGTACCTGTATTTATGGTCAAAGAGCTGAGATCCATGATGGTAGAGGGCGGCAGTGTGCTCTTTACCGGTTCTTATGCAGGACAGCAGGCGTATTCTTCCTCCCTTGTATATGGAGTCACCAAGGCAGCCATCCATTTCCTGACAAAATCCCTGGTAAAGGAATTTGAGCCAAAGGGCATCACAGTCAACGCTATTGCACCTGGCTTCATCGAAACTCCGTGGCACAGCGCCCGCACCCAGGAGAGCTACGACCGTATCAACCGGAAGATCGCACTCCACAGGTTTGGAACTGTGGAGGAAGTGGCGGATATGGCTTATGCAGTGCTGTCTAACGGATATATGAACGGCAGTGTGGTGGATATCCACGGTGGTTATGACTACTTTTAACCGCTTGCTTATCAGTTGAAAGTGCGCAGGAAGACAGAAGAAGACATGTTGTGCCTGCACATAAGGGTCTTCTTATTACTTTCTGTACAGGGGCGACGTCCCGAAAACGAAATGCAGCGAAGCAGAATCGGGTTTGCGCACTTGAGACGTCCGTACGGAATCTGTGAAATTCTTTATATTTAAGCGAAAAAGGCTTGACTTGCACACCTGCTCTGTGATAAAATTGACGAGCGACATGGAAGTTAGGTCTTTTTTATGCCCGAAAATGACGACGGATATACGTTCCGGGCGGCATAGAAGACCATGCAAATGAAAACACTGGAGGTGGAAGTTGTGCGCGTTAAGATTACATTAGCATGCACCGAGTGCAAGCAGCGTAACTACAATATGACGAAGGAGAAAAAGAACCATCCTGAGAGAATGGAGACCAAGAAATATTGTAAGTTCTGTCATACACACACTCTGCACAAGGAAACAAAGTAATCACAGAGATTTGTGAGGTTATGCTATGGAAAAACAGAAATCTGAGGATAAGCCGCAGAAGAAAAGTTGGTTTCAGGGACTTCAGTCAGAATTTGAGAAGATTGTCTGGACAGACCGTCCCACACTGGCAAAGCAGACTGTTGTGGTCGTGATCATCACGATCATCCTGGCAGTGGTTATCAGTGTAATGGATTCCGGAATTCTGGAATTCATTAATTTCTTAATGAAGTAAGGACAAGGTGATTATATGTCAGAAGCAGCAAATGGTACGTTGTCCATACCTATTCCGGGTATGAGAACAAGGTAAAAGCCAACATTGAAAAGACGATCGAGAACAGACACCTGGAAGACCAGATCCTGGAGGTACGTGTTCCGCTGCAGGATGTAGTGGAGATGAAGAACGGAACCTCAAGACAGGTTCAGAAAAAGATGTTTCCAGGCTATGTGCTTCTCAATATGGTGATGAATGACGATACCTGGTACGTTGTCCGTAATACCCGCGGTGTTACAGGATTCGTAGGACCGGGATCAAAGCCTGTGCCTCTTACAGAAGAGGAAATGATGCCGCTTGGTATCCAGAAACCGGATATCGAAGTGGACTTCGCAGAGGGCGACATGGTAGTCGTTACCGGTGGTGCATGGAAAGATACCGCAGGTGTGATCACAGGTATCAACATGCAGAAACAGACGGTAACGATCAATGTTGAGCTTTTCGGTCGTGAAACACCGGTAGAAATAAGTTTCACAGAAATCAAAAAAGCTGAGTAATTCAAAAACAAGGTAACAGCAAGTGGAGGGACACACCCCCGCCAATACCACATAGGAGGTGCCGAAAAATGGCAAAGAAGTAACAGGATATATCAAATTACAGATTCCGGCTGGTAAAGCAACTCCAGCACCACCTGTAGGTCCAGCTCTTGGACAGCACGGTGTAAATATCGTTCAGTTCACAAAAGAGTTCAATGCAAGAACAGCAGATCAGGGAGACTTAATCATTCCTGTAGTTATCACTGTTTATGCAGACAGAAGTTTCAGCTTCATAACCAAAACTCCGCCGGCTGCAGTTCTTCTTAAGAAAGCTGCTAAGATCAAATCCGGTTCCGGCGTACCGAACAAGACAAAAGTTGCTAAGGTTACTAAAGCTCAGGTTCAGGAAATCGCTGAACTTAAGATGAAAGACTTAAATGCAGCATCCCTCGAAGCAGCTATGAGCATGATCGCTGGTACTGCAAGAAGTATGGGAATCGAAGTAGTTGATTAATTTTAATATTAAATAGTAAGTGGGAGGGCGTTCCCCGCAAATACCACAGGAGGTTATAGAAATGAAACGAGGAAAGAAATACGTGGAAGCTGCTAAAGCAGTAGACCGCGCTACATTATATGATACCGCAGAAGCTATCAGCTTAGTTAAAAAAGCTGCAGTTGCTAAATTTGACGAAACTATCGAAGTTCATATCCGTACAGGCTGCGATGGACGTCATGCAGACCAGCAGATCCGTGGTGCAGTAGTTCTGCCACATGGTACTGGTAAAAAAGTTCGTGTTTTAGTCTTCGCTAAAGATGCTAAAGCTGAAGAAGCAAAAGCAGCAGGTGCTGAATTCGTAGGAGCTGAGGACCTTATTCCGAAGATCCAGAACGAAGGATGGTTAGACTTTGACGTTGTTGTTGCAACTCCAGATATGATGGGTGTTGTAGGTCGTCTTGGTCGTGTACTTGGACCGAAAGGTTTAATGCCAAACCCGAAAGCTGGTACAGTAACAATGGACGTTACTAAAGCAGTTCACGATATCAAAGCAGGTAAGATTGAGTACCGTCTTGATAAAACCAACATCATTCATGTTCCGGTTGGTAAAGCATCCTTTACAGAGGAACAGTTAAGCGACAACTTCCAGACGCTGATCGATGCTATCGTTAAGGCTAGACCAAGCACACTGAAAGGTCAGTATTTAAAGAGCGTTGTTATTGCTCCGACAATGGGACCTGGTGTGAAGATCAACCCGATGAAATTAGCATAATAGATTTTAGCAATTTAAGACTCCCGGAGATTCTCCGGGGGTCTTTTTGCGTTGTGGTTAGTGTAAAATGACTGAATTTTTGGAACTATTAAAATTATATTTTTTATGTAATTATAACGAAAACGATTTTAATATCTAAAGAATTAAAACGAAAAAACAATAAAAAAAGAAGAAATGCACAAACGCCAATGCCAAAAATTATAGAAAAAAGTCAAAAATAAACAAGACTATTGACATTGATTATAAATTGAGATATATTAATTATATCGAAAAGATAATAAAAACACACAAGGGAGGGCATTTAAACAATGGAAAATATACGTGAACAGATGGAAAAACTGGAAATTTCATCGGAAGCGATAAATGAAGTTCTTTTTGTAGCAAAACGTATGGATGATAAAGGTCTTGTTAATTCTTTCGCCGGTAATATTTCTACTAAAAAGGACGGTAAGATTTATATTACACCTACAGGACAGAATAAAGGACTTCTTACACCGGAAAAAATTGCAGTTATTAATGAAGATGGTGAAAGAATCTGGGGTATGAAAGAAACTTCAGAAGTAATTATGCATTCTATGGCTTATGATATCTGCGAAGCAAATGGATGGGATGTAGGTGGTGTAGTTCACAGTCATTCTAAGATTCTGACAGCTTTTTCAATGGCTTGTATGGATGTAGAGACAGAAGCACTTCCTGAAATGATGGGTAATTTCCACAAGATTCCATGTGTACCATATGGAGCACCTGGAACAAAGTACATCCTGACAATGGCAGAACCATATCTGGCAGATGGTTACAGAATTGTTCTTCTTGGAAATCATGGAAGTCTTGCAGTAGGAAAGACAGTTGAAGATGCTATGAATGTGGTAGAAGCTTGTGAGTCAATTGCAGAACAGGTACTTATTACAAAATATATATTAAAATCTGAGGCACCTCTTGATAGAGATGAAGTTGCAAGATTTTTGATATCTATAAAAGAAAATAGAGAAAAACGTAAAAAATAAAAAACTAAGTACGAAACCTCCTGCTTCTGTTATACTTACTATATAATGTGAGAATTGTGGGAAATGCAAAGCATCGGAGCAATTTGCATATATCAGGTTAGGGAAAAAATTTTTAAACTTGCCATCATTATATAAAATAAGAAGGGGAATAGAGTATGGAGATGGATTCAATCTTAGAAAACCGTAAAAATTATCAAAGAAACAAAATGCTGAGTGTCATCAGATTGCATGAAAATATTTCTCGAAATGATGTTAAAAAGATCACTGCTTACAGTATGACAACAGTATTGAGTACAATAGATGAGCTGATTCAGGAGGGTCTGGTTTACGAAGAAAGCTGCAATGATTCAAGAGTAGGGCGGAAACCTGTATGGCTTCGTATTAATCCTGAGGGTGGATATTTTCTGGGAGTCGAATTTAACAGGAATGCAATTCATTGTGTTGCTTTGGACTTTACAGGAAAGCTTATTTATGATGCAGAACGTAATATCGAAACCAGTGAAAAAACTGCAGATCAGGTATTGGAATTAGTTAAGAAGATGATCTATGACGGAATTGCATTTCTTGGAGAGAAAAGCAAAAAAGTTATAGGAATAGGAATAGGTATTCCGGGATACAGCGATGCGAACAGGGGAATTGCAATTTCGTACAGTCATCTGAAAGACTGGAAGAATATTCCTGTAAAAGATATTCTCGAAAAGGAATTTCATGTTACGTGTTATATGGATAATAACGTTAATGTGATGATTTTTGCTTACAAATGGCTGGTATATGGAGGAAAATGTGAGGATATGCTTTTTGTTTCCATACGAACGGGCGCTAGAGTGATTCCAATCATAAATAATCAGCCAGTTCGTGGTACTTGCGGATATTCCGGAGAGCTGGGACATGTAAAAGTCAGCGGTGGAAGCAGGATTTGTTCCTGCGGACGTTATGGGTGTCTGAACTCGGAAATATCTGATGTAGCAATTGTCAATAAGATAATTGATGGAATCAAAGTTGGAAGATTCAGAGAAATTGCGGAAGCTGTTCAGGGAGACATGGATAAGGTGACAATGATGAGTTTTATCAATTCTGTCCGGGAAGGACATGCGGATTCGTTAAAACTTCTGGATCAGGTCAAAGGATTCATAGCAGATACCTTAAGTATGCTGGTAAATATTTTTGCACCAAGAAAGATAGTTTTGTTTGGGGAACTGGCAGAACTGGGGGATATACTTTTGGATGGTGTAAGAGAAAGAGTCAGTGAAAATATTATAAAAGAAAATAGTAACGGACTGAAAATTATGGCATCAGAATTTGGAAGAAATCTGGGAGCTATGGGAGCTGCAGCAATGGTAATGCAGAATGCATTTGAATTTCTGGAAGAAAAAATCTGAATCTGTTGAAGCAGTTTTATTTAATCAAAGTATAGGAGTACTTGCATGAATAAAAAAGTAATTGCTGTAGATATTGGAGCCAGCAGCGGTAAAATGGCATTTGGAGAATTTGATGGCAGCCAGTTGCTGGTCAGAGAATACCGAGATTTTGCAAATCGCCCGGTAGATATTGGAACAGCTTTATATTGGGATGTCTTTTCTCTTCACAATGCGATTGTTGATGGAATGGCATATTTTAAAGAGAAATATGGGGAAGCAGATGCTGTTGCAGTAGATACCTGGGGAGCAAGTTATGGACTTCTGGACAAAAAAGGACGTCTTATGGAACCCGTATATCATTACAGAGATGAACGTACCCGTACAACTATTCAGGATATGAACAGTGTGATGAATACATACGAGCTGTTCAGGTTAACAGGATGTCAGTGCAACAGAACTTATACATTACCGCAGTTATATTCTTACAGGGCAGAGAACAGTGCTGTTCTTTATAATGCATCCAGTATGTTGCTTTTGCCGGATCTTCTGGGATATTTTCTTACAGGAGTAAAAACAACCGAAATGACTATTGCCGGTACTTCCTGTCTGATGGAAAACCGACAGGAAAACTGGAGTATAGAGGTAGCCAGAAGATTTGGAATACCAGAAAAACTCTATACAGAAATTGTGGAACCGAGAACATTTAAGGGAAATCTGAGGCAGGAAATACAGATTCAGACCGGAATGAAAAATACCAGACTGGTAGCTACAGTAGGTCATGACAGTGCTGCAGCAGTAGCTGCGATTCCTGATTTTGGAGAAAATAAACTTTATATAAGCATAGGCACAAATGTAAGTATGGGAGTAGAAAGATCTGAATGTCTGCTCTCAAGAGAAGGATACCTGAAAGGATTCAAAAATACTGGAGGTATTGACAGGAAGAAAATCATATACAGAGATTTTTCGGCCTGCTGGCATTTGAACGAATTTATCAGGACACGCAAAGAACAGGGAATTACTTATTCTTTTGTTGATCTTATAAATATGGCTCTTGAAGTTAAAAATCCGGTTCCGTGGTTTGATGTAGAAGTACTGAGTTTCAATGAGGCAGGTGGGGATTTTTGCAGAAAAATGAATCAGTATTTCGCACAGACAGGACAGAGAGAACTTACAGAAGATGGGGAATTTGTACGTAGCATTTATGAGAGCATCGTATTAAAGATTCGTCATTATGCAGAAGCCTTGAAAGAACTTGGGATTATATATGGCAGAATCAATATAATAAATGGTGCAGTGCGAAATTCACTTCTGATGCAGATGATCAGTAATGCATTGGGCAAAGAAGTATATGCAGGAATGGAATATGCGACATTGACAGGAAATCTCCTGACTCAGCTTTATGCAATGGGTGAAGTAAAAACAGTAAAAGAAATGAGAAGTCTTTCAGCAGAATGTTTCAGTATGAAGCAATACGGACCTGAGGAACAGGAATACTGGACAGAAACAGCAGAAAAATATGAAAGAATAATTAAGTAGTAAAGGTATTTTATTTGTAAATTGGGATAAGTCAAAAACTGGGAAATTGAAAATATAATGTATTTCGTTGGAGGAAATAAAGATGAAGAATAAAAAATTAATGAGTATCTTATTAGTTAGTGCAATCTTAGGAACTACTCTTGGAACAACAGCTGTGTCTGCAGCAGATGAAACATCTGTATCATTATGGACATGGTCTCCTATTACCCGTACAGCAGAAAAAATGATTGATGCATTTGAAAAAGCAAATCCGGATATTACAATTGACTATACAAATTATAATTATAATCCGGAATACTTACAGGCACTTTCTGCGGCATCTGCATCTGATAATCTTGCTGATATCGTAGGTCTTCAGCCTGGATCGCTGACTCAGACATATTCAGATTACCTGATTGACCTGAGTGATTATGCGAAAGCAGAATGGGGTGACGATTGGACTTCTGTTTATGATAATGTAACACAGAGCCAGCTTCAGCTCGGAAATAAAGATGGTGATGATGGACATTATATTCTTCCTATTGAAACACAGGATATTTATGTAGAATATAACAAAACTTTATTTGAGCAGCTTGGATTAAAGGTTCCTACTACATATGATGAACTGGTAGAAGTATCAAAAACTCTGAGAGATAATGGATATGCACCTTTATTCTTCGGCGGTGCTGATGGATGGCAGCATGTTAATCTTCTTCTTATGTGTACATCCCAGATTAGTGACACACTGTTTGATGAATGTCAGAATGGCGAAAAAGCATGGACTTGTGATGAAATGAAACAAGCTATGACAAACTATAAAAAACTGTTTGATGATGGTGTAATGCAGGATGGTTCTTTATCATCTACAAGTTACAGCGATGGCACCACATTATTCCTGGCAGGCCAGGCAGGTATGATGCTTCTTGGCTCCTGGTGGGCACAGGAATATACAAGTGAAGATGTATCTGATGCAGTTGCAAATTGGGATTACGATTATTCTATCTGCCGGCTCTTGAAGAAGGACTTTCTGATTCAAAGGCTATTGGCGGCGTTGATTTTGGTTATGGTATTACAAAGAACTGCGAGAATCCAGATTTAGCATGGAAAGCTCTTGTGAGTTTTGCAACAGGTGAAGGCGCACAGGAAATTGCAAATGATATGAATAACCATTTATCTTATCCGAATATTGAGCCGGATACAAGCGCAATGGTAGAGAGAGATGGACTTCAGAATGTAGTTGATGAATTCAACCGTTCCGGTAAAGATATCGCAGCTGGTCTTGTAAACCAGAGAATTGCAGAGCCTACTATTGAAACAGCAATACAGGAAGCCATGCAGGGACTTATAGGCGGAACATATTCTGTTGATGAAGCTACACAGCATATTCAGGATGCGCAGGATGCATTATAATCAGTATCTTTAAATGATATTGTATAACAGTCTATATTGCAGAGAGGACCGTTTTTCGGTTCTCTCTCTTAAAAAGAGGAGAAGCCTATGACAGATTTAGCAAAAGTTCAGAAGAAAAAACGAAAAATAAATGTAGCTGGATATTTATTTATTCTTCCGGCAATGCTCTTCTTCTGCTTATATATTTTATACCCGATTTTCTTTATAGTAAAGAACAGCCTGCTTAAATGGGCAACTCTGAGCAATATGGAATTTGTAGGGTTGGAAAACTTTATCAAGGTATTTCAGGATAGCACATTCTGGGTAACAATGAAAAATTCAATTCTCTGGATTGTAGTTACAGTGCCTGTTCAGGCAATTCTTGGATTTTTTCTGGCATATGCAATTGAAGAACGTATTAAAAGTAAAAAAGCAGATGGAAAAGCTTTTTCAAGAACTTTTTACCGTACACTGTTTTTTATTCCGGTAGTTACATCTGTAACTGTTGTTGCAATTATGTTTAGTAAGATATTTCAGCCGTATCAGGGAATTATCGGACATTACCTCAATTCCTGGTTTGGTATGTCTCCGACAATTAATGTACTTGGAAATTCGAAGGCGGCTCTCTGGGGAATTATGCTCGCAAATATATGGGAGTGGACAGGATGGTCTATGATCATGTATATCGGCGGTATTTCTCAGATATCGGAAGATGTTAAAGAGGCGGCAAGAATTGACGGAGCAAATACATGGCAGGAGATCATATATGTCTATATTCCGGCTCTTGGATCTGTGCATAAGTCACTTTTAATGCTGGGTATTATTGGGTCTCTTCAGACATATGCTCTGATTGGTGTTATGACAGGCGGTGGTCCAAACCATGCAACAGAAATGCCCGGTACTTATATTTTCATGAAAGGTTTTACAGAAAGTCAGATGGGATATGCCTGTGCAATATCTGTAGCAGTCCTGATTTTTGCATTGGTATTGACTTTTATACAGGTAAGATTTCTGGGTTCAGGAGATTTCATGAAGAAAGGGGAATAAATTATGGAAGCAGTAAAAAAGAAAAACCGTCTTGGGCACAGAGATCGAAGCTGGAAAATATTTCTGGCGGTTATGGCAGTTATTGCTCTTATTCCGCTGGTATATGCATTAAGTCTTTCAGTTCGTACTCAGAATTCAATCTATGATCCGAGACTTTTTGTAACAGATTTAACAATTGGAAACTATATAAAGGCAATTTCTGATAATCCGACAATTTTGAACAACTTTATTTCCAGCCTTGTAATTTCTGTAATTTCTACAGCAGCTACAGTGCTTTGCGCATCCATGGCAGTCTATGGATTTTCCAGAAAGAATGTATACGGAAAAGTTATTATGTATAACTTGATTCTTTGTACATTAATGGTTCCGATCAGTGCTCTGGTAATCCCTATTACACAGCTGAACAGCAGGATGGGACTTCTGGATAATTATTTTGGCCTGATCTTTCCGTATATTGCATTAAATATTCCTTATGCGGTAACAATTTTACAGGGATTTATGAAAGGTGTTCCGAAGGAACTGGAAGAGGCAGCCGGACTGGATGGATGTAATATTGTTCAGTTGTACACAAGGATTGTTATGCCAATGCTGAAACCGGGTATTGTTGTAGTAGCTATCTGGACGTTTCTTACATGTTGGAATGAGTTTTTTCTGGCATTATGTACTATGACAAAAGCAACAACAAAAACATTGCCGTTGATTGCGCAGCAGTATAAAGGCGTTTATAATAGTCAGCCTGGTATTTTGTTTGCGATTTTGATTATTATTACAATTCCAATGGTTATTTTCTATTGTGTTGTACAGAAACAGTTTGTAAAAGGTATGACTGCGGGGGCGGTGAAAGGTTAATGAGACTTTGGAATTCCAGAGAAACAGCGCTTAACGAAGCTTTAAATGGAATTAAGAGAGCCTGCCCGGGCAAGTATACAAGGCTGGAAACAGAGTATGGTTATGGATTGTATCGAAATAATATTTCTTCAAACAGAGTAAGAATTATAGTAGACGGCGGTGGTGGATACGGACATATGTGGAGCGCATTTGCAGAAGAAGGACTGGCTGATGCTATGGTTCACGGAAATTTTGACAGTGCACCTAATGCTTATGTACTTTATGAAATGGCCAAGAATATTGACTGTGGAAAAGGAATACTTTTTCTGACAAATCATTATATGGGTGATTATCTGAATAATGACATGGCAGTGGAACTTCTTGCACATGATAATATAAATGCAGCTATGTGCTGTATCTCTGATGATATATTAAGCTGTGAGGGAGAAATTGCTGAAAACAGAGGAGGACTTCATGGAATCGGTCAGGTATGTAAAATATGTGCAGGGGCCGCCAGAGAAGGATATAATCTGGAACAATTGAGTAAACTGGCTTCTAAAAGTAACAGTCGTGTCCGTTCTGTATCCTTAAATGTACGTGAAGGAAAACTGTTTTTTGGAGAAGGTTTTTCGGGTGAACCGGCGGTAAAAGAAAAAGTGTTCGAATCCGTGGATCAGATGTTTTCAGATGCTGTAGATATCTTATTATCGGAACTTGGACTGTGGAAAGATTGTCCGATGTATTTATCTGTAAATAATCATTGCAATGTAGGGTTTACAGAAAGCATGGTTCTCCTCGAATCGGCAGCAAAACAGATTGAAGAAAGAAAAATTAAACTTTGTGGATGTGCAGCAGGAACTTATTTTGATGTATTTGATGGGAAAGGCTGTATACTCAGTCTCATAGCCTGTGATGAGGAGATGCAAAAATATATTGCACCCGTAAATGGATATGGTTATGTGATATAGGAGGAACGATGGAGAAAATAAAAACGGATGTTTTAAAACAAATGTTTTTGGACGGTGCCCGCTTAATCATAGAAAAAGAACCATATCTTACAGAAATTGATTCTGTAATAGGCGATGGAGATCACGGAGAAGGGATGAAAAGAGGCTGTGAAGCTCTGATAAAAATTCTTGAGACAGAAAATTATGTATATGTAGATGAACTTTGTCGTGCGGTGAGTATAGAATTGATAAAGACAATGGGTGGAGCGTCGGGAATTATTTTTGGAACGATGTTTCTTGGCGGTATTTCAAGTTTGGGACATCAGGAATATGCAACAGCACCACAGATTGCAGATTATTTCTGGAATGGGGAACAGGCGATTGAGCGAAGAGGAAAAGCCAGACCAGGGCAGAAAACCATGCTGGATGCATTATATCCGGCGTGTGTGGAAATGAAAAAGGCTGTATTAGAAACCAGTAATATAATAGAAGTTCTGAAAAGAGGATATCAGGCGGCAGTTCAGGGCGTTGCAGATTGCAGAAATTTTCAGTCTGGAATTGGAAGAAGTAGAAATTTTAAAGAAAAAACGCTGGGAATTCCAGACCCGGGAGCTGTTTCTGTAAGTCTTTGGTTTCAGGCTTTCTGTTTATCGGTAGATAAATAATAGGAGAAAACAGATATGTTAGAAAAGGTCAGTACAATATTAAAGATGGCAGATGAAAGTAATACAGCGGTTATTTCTTTTATTTGCACAGATTATAATATGGTGTATTCAGTGGTTACTACTGCTGAAAAAACAAACACTCCTGCATTGGTAATGCTTCTTCCGGAACATTATGAAAAAAATAATACAATGAATGTTCACGGATTTGCGGAAATGGTCAAAGAACTGGCAGAGTCTGTGAAGGTACCTATTGGTCTTCATCTGGACCACAGTTATGATTATGATTCTGTTATTACTTCTATCAAAAAAGGGTTTGATTCTGTTATGATTGATGCTTCGGCATACAGTCTGGATGAAAATATTGCACTTACCAGAAAAGTGACAGAAACCGCTCATATTTTAGGGGCAGATGTAGAAGCAGAAATTGGACATGTAGGTTTGGCACAGGATTGTGATGGGGATAAAACAGATTATTATACGAAAGCAGATGCAGCAGCGAGATTTTACCAGGAAACAAATGTTGATTCTTTGGCTATTGCTATCGGAAATGCTCATGGTGTTTATGTGGAAACGCCTCATCTGGATATTCAGAGGCTTGAAGAAATTAATGCTGCTACAGATGTTCCACTTGTACTTCATGGAGGCAGTGGGATTCCTCATGACCAGTTGGAGATTGCTTTCCGAAAAGGTATCAATAAATTTAATGTAGGTACTGAGTTTTTGAGTGTATATTATGACGCAGTAAAAGAGTATGTTCACATGATGGAAGGTAATGATAAGCCACTAAAAATGCTTGAAGTTCCAGAGTTTGTGCAGACCCGTTTATGTGAATATCTGGAAGAAAAAATGAAATTATCAAAGTTCTGATCTGATAAATATAGAATCTGTAAGATCCGAAAGTATGATAGCTGAAAAGCTGGGTACTTCCGGATTTTTTTGTTAATATGGATGAAATATTTTCCTGCCCCGTGTATTGGTCTTGCGAGAAGAATGGGTTACAATATTTTGAGGGAGTGTGGTATAGTAGGGGGATGAGTCAGAGATTAGTTAGATATATTTATTATATGCTAAGTAATGATACAGAAGTAGACAGGAGGAGTTAGTTTGGCAGCGAGGAGACGTGGAAAAAAGAAAAGTGGAAGAAGTTATGCGTGGAGATACCGGGGCAGGATTGTGGCTTGTGTGTTTGTTGAGGTGATCATTATCTGTGCGCTGGTTATCATGATCGGATGGAATAAGGGCGTGAAGGAGTGGTTTGAGCAGTTTGAACAGCCGGTTCTGAAGGAAGTGGATATCAGTGGAATTAACAGTCCGAATGCGATCCTGATGCAGGCCAGGGGAGGTAAGATTCTGGGTGAGATTAACGGAGAGGCTCAGATTTATCCGGCTTCTATGACGAAGATTATGACTGTGATACTGGGGATTGAGAATTTTGATGATCTGGATGAGAAGATTACTCTGACGAATGAGATGTTCTCCGGATTGTATGAGCAGGATGCTACGCAGGCAGGTTTTCAGCCGGGGGAAGAGGTCCGGGTGATTGATCTTCTCTATGGTGCGATGCTGCCTTCGGGGCAGAGTGCTGTATTGCTCTGGCAGATACGATCAGTGGTTCAGAGGCGGATTTTGCGGAGCTGATGAATAAGAAAGCAGGGAAGCTTGGAATGGAGAATACCCATTTCTGTGACTCTACAGGACTGCATAACCCGGATCATTACAGTACGGTTAAGGATATTGCGGTGTTGATGAAGTATTGCATTAAGAATGATACGTTTCGTGAGATTGTGGAGACCTCCAGACATTCTACCGGAGTTACAAATATCCACCCGGATGGAATTACTTACTACAGTACAATGTTTAAAAACCTGTCTGATCCGACAGTCACAGGTGGAAAAATCCTCGGTGGCAAGACCGGTTATACCAGTGAGGCAGGACACTGTCTGGTGAGTTTTGCGGAGATTGAGGGCAGGGAATATATCTTTGTTTCCGCAGGTGCTTCAGGAGCAGATGGAAATACGATTCCGCATATTCAGGACGCTGTGACTGTTTATAACAGGGTTGGTGCGGCGATTGAGGAGAAGATGAACGATAATAATAAATAAAATCTCCCACAAATTGTGACGCACATCTTGTGGGGAGCATTTTCTTACTGTTCACTGGTAATATCCCGCGAGGTGTTTTTTTGTGAGCAAAGGTCACAGAAAACCCGAGACATACCGCGCGATTTATGCGATCAGCATAAATTCTGTGCATCGCGAAGCGTGTTACTGTGAACGGAGTGAACAGTAACGCATTTTCCAAATACACTCTAATGTTTATAGATTTTTATAGACATATTTTTATGTATGTGATATAATCAATCACATACAAAAGAACGATACGGGCTACAGAGGAGGTGAAAGTGGTGACAGACAGACAAATACTGGAAGCTGTTTTGACAGAGGTCAGAGGATTTGGGACGCGAATGGATAAATTCGAAAGTCGAATGGATAAATTCGAAAGCCAGATGGACCGAATGGAAGAGCGTCAGAAGTGTTTTGAAGAAGAGACCAGAAATAACTTTGCAGATATCAGACTGCATTTGGAGAACATAACGGATAGGAATATTTCTATCCTTGCAGAGAATCATCTGAATCTTATCAATAAGATGGATGTGTCGGCTACCTGGATGAACAGGATTATGATTAATGAGGTTAAGATGAATGCTCTGACAGATCAGGTTGCCAGACTTCAGGCGAAATCCAGTTAAGCTTCCAATGATGAAAATACGAACGGATAAAAAGGGAGAACCTCAATGGTTCTCCCTTTAAAAGGTTTATTTTATGCGATTTTCCGATAGAATTATTCTCCGAAGTATCTCTTAAGCAGACCAGCGAATGCTTTTCCGTGTCTTGCTTCGTCTCTTGCCATTTCATGAACTGTATCATGGATAGCGTCAAGGTTAGCAGCTTTTGCACGTTTAGCAAGGTCTGTTTTACCAGCTGTAGCACCGTTCTCGGCTTCTACACGCATCTGAAGGTTTTTCTTTGTGCTGTCTGTTACAACTTCACCTAATAATTCAGCGAATTTAGCAGCATGTTCTGCTTCTTCATAAGCTGCTTTTTCATAGTATAAACCGATTTCCGGATATCCTTCTCTGTGAGCAACTCTTGCCATTGCAAGATACATACCAACTTCAGAGCATTCACCCTGGAAGTTTGCTCTTAAATCAGCCATGATGTCTTCGCTGGATCCCTGAGCAACACCTACAACGTGTTCAGCAGCCCATGACAATTCACTATCCTGCTTTACGAATTTATCAGCCGGTGCCTTACATACAGGACAGGCTTCCGGAGCTTTCTCACCTTCATAAACATAACCACATACACTACATACCCATTTTGTCATAATTAAAATCTCCTTTTCTTTTTAATGAATTTATTAGGGATGCCAGAAAATAAATTGATTATCTTAGCATCGTTTAGTTCTTATTGCTTTCCGCGTGTGCGGTAGAAAAAGTAATTTTTAATAATAGTAATTATTACTGTTTTCTATGATCTTAGATTACCATACTCGATTGAAAAAGTCAAGTTTAATTTTAGCTTTTTTGCAACTTTTTATCATTAGTTGTTATTCCCAATTTGGACACCAATGATGTAAGTAAAAACTACTTTGAACTATCAGAGTTGCCTTCTGCCTCTTTCAGGCAGTCCTCACACAGGCCGAAGAATCTGGCACTGTAATCAGTAATCTTTCCTCCGAAGTTCTCACCTGCAAGCTCCATAATGTGATGGATCCCTTCGCTTTCCAGATCAATGATTCGTTCACATCTGGTACACATGAAGTGACAGTGTCTCTCGGTTCGCCCATCAAAGTGATCCGCTCCGGCGAAAGAGGAAAGTTTCTTGATCTCTCCCAGATCAGCCAGCAGAGATAAGTTGCGATATACCGTACCGAGGCTGATATTCGGATAGATGAGTTTCATATTCTCATATACCACATCGGCAGTAGGATGATCTTTTCTGGTTCTTAGAAACTCTTTAATCGATTCCCGCTGACGGCTGTATTTCAGTGTCGCCATGGTATTCCTCCCTTCACTGTTTACTCGCAAATGATTTATAATAACTGTTCAGTACAGTTGCAGTTATGATTTATTTAATAACAATAATCATTACTGATATTGACACTATACAATAGTGGATGGAAATTGTCAAGATATAAAAATATTATTTTATGGAATTGTTATAGTTTGGGCTCCTGATATAGAAATAGCCGACTGATTCTCCGAAGAAAATCAATCGGCTATGTGATAAATTTATTTATGATAAGTTTGTTTATACTATTTTCGTATCATGAAGAGATAACGTTAAAACAGCAGTAGAAACGCTTAACGATGTACGCTTTTCCTGGAGCAAATAATTACACCAAATGCTCCTCATTAATCAGGACGATACTGGCGTTTTCTTTTGCAATATCAAGCATACGCTGCGTAAAACCGCTTTTGCTGAACAGGCCGAAGATAACATCATACCCAGGATATGCTTTACGAATTTCAGCTGCACCATCAACTTTCTCTTTCAGTGAGAAATATACGGGAGCATCCACTGGTTTGACATGATACTTACACTCTCCGGCAAATATCCTCTTGTTTTGATTGTCTATTGCCATTACATCAATCTCTGTATCACCGTCATAATCATTCAACCAATAAGAACCGATACGGGACGGAACAAACGGAATTTCTCCTTGTTTGCATACACTTGCAAATATATCCTTACAGATGTCCTCATATGCAAATGCCACGAATTTCTCAATAAAGTCTTTTCGAATCTCATCCAAAACAATTTGCATATTGTCCAGTTCCAACTCACCTTTATAGGGGTAAACATACCGAAACCAGAAACGTATGAAATTGTCTGCGATAAAATACAAGCCTTTTCTGGATTTTTCCGGATTTTTCTTTGTTACCGGAGTTCTCTTTTCAATGAACCCCAAATCCGCAAGTGTCGATAAATACGGTGTTAATGCCTGCGTTTCCTGCCCTAGTGCACCAGCAATTTTGCCTAACTTGTGGTTTCCGTCTGCTATCGCTTTTATAATAGAAAAATAGTTCACTGCGGTCATGGATTCACTTTTCAGCAAGAAAAATGGTTCCTCATACAAAAAGCCACTTTTCGATAAAACAACATCCTTTAATTGATCGACCAAATCACGCCCATCTTCAAAAAACTCAAGATACTTTGGAACCCCACCTGTCACAGCGTATTGTTCTACTGCTTTATCAAAAGGCAGTGCAAGCGCATCATAAACATCTGTAAATGGCAATGGAGCCAATCGCATCTGCGCTGTTCTACGTCCATATAAAGGACTATCATACGACAGCGCATGTTTCTGCATCATACCAATGAGAGATCCAGACAAAATCAGCATCACATTGCTGTCCTTCAGAATCTCATCCCATGCATTCTGCAAAATAGATGGGAACGCTGGGTTAGTCTTCACAAGATACGGAAACTCGTCAATGACCAGCACTTTTTTCTTGTCAGGCTCATAATCAGCAATAACCTGAAACAAATCAAGCCAATCTGTAAATACAGCTTTCTGTAAAAGGCTGTTTTTCGTCATACGGGCAACAACGCCCGCTAAACGTTTCATGCTTTGAGATTCCAATTCTTCTGTTGCAAGGAAGTAGAAGGCTGTTTTCTTTTTCAAGAACTCTTTGATCAATGTTGTCTTTCCTACTCGACGTCGACCGTAAATAACAACGAAGCCGCCATCGCGCTCGTATTCTGCATTCAACTTTTCCAGCTCCATTTTCCGACCTATGAATTCATATCTAATCCTCCTTATGATAAATTAGTTTATGATAAACTTGTTTATATTATACATTCATTTACTAGGAAGTCAAGGTCGTTCATGGAAATCTGTTTATAATCCAGCTATTTTACAGAGCCTCTAAGAAGCGCACAAAGTTATTCTAAGTCGCCACTGTCAAATCGCCTTGATTTTTCTGAGATATGCCACCGCATCTGTATGACCACGGAAGTAAATCTGCTGTCGCTCCATATCATCCCTCTGACGCACCAGATGCAGATACTGCGTAAAGGCTGTGTGTTCCTCAGCGGTCAATCAAAACCATCTTCGATATGGGGAATCACTGTCTTTTCTTCTGACAGTTCAAACCCTCTCTCTGATAAAAATTCCCGGATAATCGGGAGGACACCTGCTTCCAAAAGCTCTCTGCTTTCGCCTGTGACGATGAAGTAAGTAGATCTAGGGAACTTCCCCCTAAGTCCCTCTCAGAACTTATCCCGACTTTCTATTTATTCCGATAAAACATCTGAAATGCCGTATTTTAAAAGATACTAAAGTAAAAAGTCGGGATAATAACTACTTTAAGCCATAAAGTTTTTTCAGAAGATCTTCATCATCTTCCCAGTCAATATCATATTCATTGGAGAAGAGAGGATCAAAGTCTGATGTTGCCTTTTCGATAGCCTCTTTTTTCATCGTTGTATCAGCATTTGCATAAAACGCCTTGTCGTATCCATTTTTGCATGTCCAAGCCATTCGGCCACCAATGGGAGTGGCATACCATTCCTATACAAATGCATCGCACGTGAATGTCTCCACATATGGGATATAGATGCTCTGGCACATCTGTTGAAGTCTCCTGTGCTTTTTTTCCATAACGTGCAACAAATTTCTCTACGTTATCAATTGACATTTGTGACCGTATTCCTTTGCGTTCTATATAAAAAAGATATTCTTCTGGATTATCTTCTATATGGAATCTATGAAGGTAGGATTTCAGGTGTTTACACGTTTTTTCCATGATTGGAACATTTCTTGTTTTAGCACCCTTGCCTGTTATAACAACATAAGGATTTTTTCCATCCATATGGATATTGCAAAGCCGTAAGTCAAGTATCTCCTGTGCCCTTGCACCGGTATCATACATAAGTATCATAAAGAAAAGGTCTCTCTGCCCGTTTTTCTTATTCCGGTCAGGCTGCTCCAGGATGGCTTTCAAGGCTGACTCGCTGAAAAATTCTATTTCCCGCACACGAGTATCTTTCTTTTTAGGAATGACTTTCACATCCAGAAAAAGGGGCATGAGAATCTTATCCTTTTCTGCGGCATATCTGAGAAATGATTTAACTGCACACATCCGCTGGTTTCTGCTGTTTACACTGTAACCGCGGTCTGTTTCCAGCCACATAAGAAAACTCTCTACAGGTTCCCTTGAAATACATTTAAAGCTTATATCTGCTAATGGCGTGCCCTGCGATGCACTGATATAATCAATGAAAAGGTTCAGGGTATCCCTGTAAGACTTAGCTGTATTCTGGCTTGCACCGCGCTGTTTTGGAAGATAGATAGTCAGAAAATCCCTAACGATGCGGTAAAATAAAAGAGAGTCATTCTTCATCTTCCACCTCCGGTATCAGGGCGTCCAGCTTTTCCCAGATATTGCTGGCACATATCAGCCACACCAGCAGACACGGGAATCAGCCGCTCCCTGTGAGACTTGTTTTTTCGGATATATAGGGTTTTGTCCTCATAGCAGAAATCAGAACGTTTCAGTTCCCTACCCTCATTCGGTCGGAGACCACAGAAATAAATTAACCTGTAGATAACAGGAATAATCAGATGGCGGCATGGGTTTGTTTTACAGTACGGTTCCTTATCGCTCTCGGCAAACACTCTACGCAATTCATCATCTGTAAAAATATATGGCATGGTCCTGCGAGTAATTGGAAAAATACTTATTAAAATCACTCAGGTAGTTCTCATAAGTTTTTCTCGAGAATCCAAGACTTTCTTTATAGGACAACATTTCCTGTATAACCTCAGGGAGATTGATCATACGCCACCTCCCAGTGAGTCGAAATCAAGAGTACAACAGCGCAAGCTTTGCAAATCTGTGGATATATACTGTTTTGTAGCTTTCGTCCCTTTATGCCCCAAAACCTGGGCAACGGTATCAACTGGAACCCCATTTGCAGCCATCCCAGTCCCAAGCCCACGCCTCATACCATGCATCTCCCTATAAAAGAGCAGCTTCGATTAATATTTCGGGATAAGTTCCGTGAGAAGTTTGAGGTGAGAGTCCTTTTACTTGCTCGACGAGATGTCGACTAATCAACTAATGGTAGCCTCCTACTCGATTTATTTTGTTTTAATTGCTTTCTGTGCCCTTAATTTTTCATTTGCCTTCTCTACATTCAGTTGTGTCAAAAGAAGAGCGACGAGAATATTAATCAGCATTGGGAGCCACAGGTACATAAAGTGAAGCATATTGATGCAAGACTGTGACTGAACTGCCAGTTTTCCGTTGAATCCACCGAAGTCAAGCAGCCAGCCTACAATTGCTGTTCCAAGTCCGCTGCCGATTTTCAGTCCCATGGATGTACATGAGAACATAGTTCCGTCGATTCGCTTTCCATACTGAAGGAATGTATGCTCGGAACATTCTGCAACTAACGCATTTAAGTTGCCCTGCCATGGAGCCATACCAATTGCACCGATTGCAGTACCAGCTAACATCAACGGTACATTGCCCATATAACCTGCAACAATGACGATTCCACGTCCTGCAGCGGCTACTAAATATCCTGAGAAGTTCAGTTTATAATACCCTTTGAATTTCGCAACCAAAGACGGAAGGAATGCAAGTCCTACAATCAGCGCCAGGTTGATTGCACCTGAGAAGGTTCCCAAAAGTTCTGCTTTTCCAAGTACATAAGTCATATAAAAAATTCCCATGTTAATGATTGCAGAATAAGTCTGGCGAAGGATATCTACTACAAGAATTACCAGATAATATTTATTATGAATCAGCATTTTAATAGATCCGATTAAGCTGTATTTTTCTTCAGCTTTTTCTGTGTTTCCATCTCTGAGTTCTTCCTCTGGAAGTTCCTTTACAGAAAATACTGTAATCGTATTGGAAATCAGTCCGATTATAGCGTAAATGATTGCGATGGTTCTCCATCCGGCAGCTCCGCCCCCCAGTTTTTGAACAAGATCTACTGTAATTGTCTGAATGATAAAGCTTGTTCCAAATGCAAACATGAAACGGATAGATCCCATCTGTACACGTTCTTTTCCATTCTTTGTGATTAGAGCGGTCAGTGTAGAGTAAGCAATATTGTTTGCTGTATAAAACCCTGCATTTAACAGTAAATATGTGATAAAGAACCAAATATACTGGGATGTTCTTCCCATGGTTGTCGGTACAGAAAATGCTGCAATCAGTGTGATCGCACATCCAAAATATGCACCGAGCATCCAGGGTCTTGCCTTACCCATTTTAGTATGTGTCTTATCAATCATTGAACCAAAGATAACATCTGAAATACCATCCAATACTTTTGATACAGCAATCAGTGAGCCGATGACACCTGCATTCAGCCTACCGTATTGGTCAGATAAATCATAATGAATGATGACAGGAATGCGAATACCACATTACCGGCAATATCTCCAGAGCCATAGCCTACTTTATTATACCATTTTAAATATTTCTTTTCTTCCATCGTATTCTCTCCTTATCCCTCTAACATTTTTTCCTGACGGATGATTCCATTGGAAGTCCCGTATCATAATCTAACTGTCTTGGTTCATACTCTTCATTCTCTCTCTGTCTTGTATAGCCTTCGTTTTCCCAGTTTGGTATGAAATCTTTTCTCCATGGACGCATGCGCCACTGATAACCTCTGTACAAATCTCTGGTACTATTCATATGTTCAATCAGCCTGTCATGCATTTCATTTCTGATTTCTGTATAAGTTTCATCATCAATCAGGTTGTTCATCTCATACGGGTCTTTTTCCAAATCATAGAATTCATCACTGTCTAACAGATGAATAACCAGTTTATACCGTTTGGACATGACTGCCCTCATAATCTGCAGACCGCCGAATCCATCGTGGTCAAGCTCATATCTGGTAAATTCTGTGTATACCACATCGTTGATTTCCCTGGATGGCTCATAGATCTGCGGCAGCATACTCTTTCCTTCCAGTAATTTCGGAATCGGAAGTCCAAAGTAATCCATGATTGTCGGTGCAATATCAATGTGGGATGCCATCGCATCTTCCACGCAGCCCTTTGCGCCGCCTTTGATAATCAGAGGGATATTTGCCACTTCCCTGTACGCGGCTGCATTTTTGGAAAATAATCTGTGCGCTCCGAGCATATCTCCATGGTCAGATGTGAAGATAACCATCGCATCCGGTGCGACTTCTTTGATTTTATCCAATACTCTTCCGATTTCATAATCTGCAAAGGAATTACATCCAAGGAATAAGGATAATCCATCGGATGGCTTATTGATTTCGTCCTCCGCTGCATGTAAGTTCTTTCCGGACCACAGTCTCTGCATGAATGGTTTCTTAGAAAGGTCATCCTGAAAATTCGGACAACTGTCGAACCTGAACCCATCATACATATGATTAAATGGTGCCGGACAAAGAGACGGACCGTGAGGTTCATCATAAGATACACTTAAGAAGAAATCTTCATCCTTATGTTCTTCCAGATATTTAATTGCACGATCCGAGCAGCGGTGTGCATAGGTAAATTCTTCCGAAAAACCTTCTTTGTAAGCCTCCTTTGGATCTCTGGATTTCACCTTATCTTCATCACTTAGTTCATTCAGGTAAGTTTTCATATCATACCAGTAATCTGAATCCCAGCCATCCGGGCAGCGTCCGTTTCCAAAGTAATCTGAGCCATCCAGATGCCATTTCCCTATATAACCGCATGCAATGCCGTTATCACTCAGTCTTTGTCCTACCGTCTTTACATTGTCCCCCATTGCAATGCTGTTTGTTACCATGCCATTCGTGTGCGGAAATGTACCAGTGAAGATTGCACTTCTTGCCGGTCCACAGACCGGCTGGCAGGTATACGCATTCTCATAACGGATTCCTTCTTCAGCCAGACGGTCCAGATTCGGGGTTTTCATCTTTGGATTGCCGTAGCATCCGACCATGTCTTTTCTGGTCGTATCTGTCATCAGAAATATCAATTGTTTTCTCATGTTACATCCTCCTTCAATCTTATGCACTATGGTTTATTCTGCTCATCTCTTCATTTTAGTATAGTGGTTTTAAATCTTTATTCCATACCTTTTTATGTGTTTTGCATGGACAGTTCTGCTTTTTCGTGTTATATTTACCTTAAAAAGAGAAAGTCTGGCTAAAGGGAAGAGGGTGTTTTTATGATTAATGTATCCGGGCACTTAAGAAATGAAAGACGTGTAACCGGGTTTGCTGATGACTCTGTTTCATTATCCGTCAACTGCTGCGGCATGCAGGTTTTTAAAACAAAAGATTATTCTCAGAACCGTTTCGCCGGCCGCGTTGATTATCAGCTTATTTATGTCTACAAAGGTGCCGGTCACTATTGGCTGAATAATGAACGAAAAGTATTAGGCGCCGGAAATATCCTTCTTTTCCGTCCGAAAGAGCCTCAGATCTATTCCTATTATGCAAATGAGCACCCTGAAATCTATTGGATTCATTTCACCGGGAATAACTGTAAAAATATAATAGAGAAATACAATCTACATAACTGTTATATCGGGAGCATACTATGTTAAAGACTCTTTTCAGGAAACGATTATTGAGCTACAATTGAAAAAACCATTTTTTGAGGATGTTGTTCTATGTAATTTTTTACAAATACTTGCCGTCATCGCGCGTTACCATCAACAGATTCTCTCTCCGTTAGGAAATGACTTCTCTATTGACCGGCTGATCATGCAGCTTAATCAACGGTATAAAGATAACTGGAATGTTGCATCAATGGCAGAATATTGCAAATTAAGTGTCGGGTATTTTTCCCACATATTCAAGAAACGTATTGGGGTTGCACCGATGCGTTATCTAAATGAACTTCGGGTAGAAAAAGCAAAGGAGCTAATTGCAACAAATGCGATGAAACTGTCAGATATTGCATCCATGGTGGGTTTCTCCGATCCGCTTTATTTTAGCCGGGTATTCAAAAAGACTGCCGGAATTCCTCCTAAAGAATTCCAGCAGTCTCTGCTTACATCTAATACTCCAAAGTGGTGGCCTGATAAATAATGGATTTATTTCCCCCTAGTGGACAGGAAACAGTGATGCCCGCTGTCGGCTGTGGGATATCATCCTCCAAGGAATGATATTGCCACTTTCATAACTCCTGCCGCCACCATAACCCAGATAGGGTTCATTTTCACTTTCTGAAGTAATACGACACAGATAGCAAATATCACTACAAGGCTCCATTTCGTTCCTGCCAATGCAATTGATGCGGAACTTCCCCAAAATGCTGTAATCAAAATGGAAATTCCGGCAGATGCAATCATCGCAACAACAGCAGGCCTCAGAGAATTCAGGACTCCCTGTAGCATATCCATCTCTCTATATTTCAGATATAACTTTGCAATTACCGTAACAATGATGCAAGATGGCAAAATGCATCCAAGAGTCGCAATCAAAGCTCCCGGAATCCCGGCAATCTTAATTCCAACGAAAGTTGCTGAATTGACTGCAATCGGACCTGGTGTCATCTGGGAAATGGTGATAAGATCTGTAAATTCAGACATGCTGAGCCACCCATGTGCTGTAACCACCTGCCCTGAACCAATGGCATTGCCGCATATCCGCCGCCAAAACTGAATAGACCAATCTGTAAAAAACTCAAAAACAATTGCAGATAAATCATTTATTTTTCCTCCTCTTTGCAATACATGTCCGGATTACTCCGATTAGTCCGCAAACGATAACAACATAGACTACATTTACTTCAAAGATACAGGAGGCAATAAATGCACCAACCATGATCACTGTGGATATGCCATTCTTATCCTGAACGATACCGGCTCCCATTTCATAAGTCACAGATGCGATAACCGCGCCAACGCCAGCCTGCATACCTTCCAACATCTGGCTCACAAAATAATTGCTGCGGAAAGCATTGTAACAAACCGAAATCACAGATATAATCAAAAACGGTGGAATAATTGTTCCAATGATTGCCACCAGTACTCCAGGCATTCCGGCAAGCTTATACCCAACTACAATTGCGCCATTTACTGCGATTGGTCCCGGCGATGACTGCGCGATTGCAACCAAATCCAACATCTCATTCTCTTCAATCCAGTGATAATCATCCACAAATTTTTTTTTTCATCAATGTAACAATTACATATCCGCCGCCAAATGTAAAGGCACTTAAATATAAAGCTGATATGAATAGCTTCCATAATACGTTCTTTTTATTTTCCATGATTTTTCCTCCTTCGCATACCAGTATATCCGCTCTTGACACATATGTAAAATATTATTATTCTATGAAATAGATAACTGTTTTATTATGGATTGGAAGAAGGGATATTATGACGCTCAGATATATGAAAATATTCGTCTCTGTATATGAACACAACAGTATTACAAAGGCTGCTGATGTTCTGCATCTCGCTCAGCCGTCCGTCAGCCTTGCCATAAAAGAGATGGAGGAATATTATGGGACCCGTTTCTTTGAGCGGATTGGGCGGCACATCAGTCCGACCGGAGCGGGGAATGAACTTTACAGATATGCACTGCATATTATAGAGTTGTTTGATGAAATGGAACAGAAAATTAAAGATTGGGATCATTGCGGAACACTCCGTATCGGTGCAAGCATTACGATTGGCACTCATATTCTCCCGCTAATGCTTAAACAATATCAGGAAATTTATCCAATGCTAAAAATTACTGTTATTATCAAACAGTCTGCTGCTATTGAACAACTTGTTTTAGAGAATAAGATTGACATTGCTTTGATTGAAAACCAGCCCGAATACGCTGATATCATGGCAATTCCATTTATGACAGACCATTTATGTGCGATTGTTCCTGTTACGCATCCATTAGCTGATAAAAAATGGGTTACTTTGGAAGAAGTGTCAGCGTATCCTTTTCTCATGCGGGAAAAAGGAAGTGCGGGACGGGAAATCCTGGATGCCGGTTTTGAACTGAAAAATATAACAGTTCATCCTGTCTGGGAGAGCACAAGTACACAGGCTATTGTAAAAGCGGTGTCTGTCGGTCTTGGCGTTGCCGTACTTCCTTACCTTTTAGTAAAAAAAGATATGGAAGAGAATCATGTATGTCTGTTACCATTCAAAAAACCGCTAAAAAGAAATCTGAATGTGATTTATTATAAGCGGAAATATTTTACAGAACAAATGAAGTCCTTTATTGACTTATGCCGAAAATATGGAAAAGATTATGAATCTGCGGAAGTATGATTGTGCTGCATAATCTTACCGGGGATACCGAGAAGGGCGCAGCATCCTTTGTTGTAAAACTGTTATATATAAACGATGTAAATGTATGGCATGACGTATAATTGATAATGATAAGTCGGGTTTTGAATAGACAGATAATTTTGCGTATGTTACAGTATATGAAAATACCGCGATTTTGGTTTCGGGATGAATACACTCAGTGAAAACTGACATGATTCTATAAAATAAGACAAAGAATAAAAGCGATAGCCGAAACTGCAGGAGGGTGATAACCATGGACATTCGTATGGTAATCATGGATGATAAGTTGCTTGTGAACAAGCTGGAGGGGACAATGAATTGAGAAAAATCAGGCATCACGCTGGTTTTTACCATGTACAATATCCTTCAGGACACTGTCATAGAGATACGAATGCCGAGGACACAGTGAAGAGGAAAACTGTACTGGAACTGAAAAAAGAAAATGTGCTATGATTTTACATACGGAACAATCATAGATACAAAGAAAGAACGACCATAGATACCTTCGGTGGTGTGTTGCCTTTTATCCACTGGGGGTAAACAAACAGAGTAATTATAGATAAAGGAGAGGTAAAATGCCAGCAATAAGTGTTTTAATGAAACCATCTTCCAGTATGTGCAACATGTCCTGCGACTATTGTTTCTACTGTGATGAAGCACAGAAACGTACACAAGAATCTTTCGGGTACATGAGTGAACAAACGCTGAAAAACATAATACGGAAAACGATGCTGCGGGCAGAGGGCATGATAAGCTATACTTATCAGGGCGGTGAGCCAACCCTGCGCGGAGTTGGTTTTTTCAAAAAAGCAATTGAATTTCAGAACCAGTACAACAGGAATCATGTACAGGTACAGAATGCGCTTCAGACCAATGGTTATGCAATTACAGAAGAATGGTGCCAGTTTTTCAAAGACAATCATTTCCTGATTGGCCTGTCGGTGGACGGAACGGAAGAAATCCATAACTCTATGCGGCACACACATTCCGGGAGCGGCACCTTTGCCCGTGTCAATCAGACGGCGATGCTGATGGATGAGTATGGGGTGGATTATAATATTCTAACCGTTGTCACGCCAAAAATCGCGGAGAATATTCGGGAAATATATGGCACTTATCAAAGGCGGGGATGGTATTATCAACAATATATTGCCTGTCTGGATCCCTTTGGAGAAGAACATGGGAAAACCCCGTATTCCCTTTCGCCAGAGGTATATGGACAGTTTCTGACAGATTTATTCTGGCTGTGGTACAAGGATTTGAGGCGTGGAAAACAGCCTTTTATCCGGCAGTTTGAAAATTATGTCGGTCTTGCGGCAGGCTACATGGCGGAATCCTGTGAACAGAGAGGAGTCTGTGGAATTCAGAATGTGGTAGAGGCAGACGGAAGTGTGTATCCATGCGATTTTTATATGATGGATAAGTACCGTCTGGGGAATTTTAACACTGACCGCCTGGACGACATTAACCAGAGAAGGAGCGAGATTCAGTTCATCGAGCAATCCTGGAAATTGGATGAAGAGTGCCGCTTCTGTAAGTATTTCCGACTCTGCAGGGGAGGCTGCCAGCGCAATCGGGATTTTCAGCCTGATACCGGACTTTATAAAAACTATTTCTGTGAAGGATACAGGATGTTTTTCAGGCAGTGCTATGAGCAGATTATGGAAATCGGGAAAAGCCTGTCCAAAAGCTGAGAAACTGTTGCCTGCCAGTCCATGGGTGATGGAAACTGAATATGCCAAAATCCCGAGACATACAAGCCAAAATTCCATTGCCGCAGGCAATCTGGAATGAATTTTGGCTACGTTACTGTGAACGGAGTGAACAGTAACGATGTGGGTTTACAAACCCACCAAAATGTGCTATATTTTCCCTATAACAGGAAATAACTATTTCCTATAGCTAACAGCGTTCCACGATCACAGAGCGGAGTGCTGTCACGAAATAACACAAACTCATTGAAGAAGAGAGTAGATCCGCAGACCGTATTACAGAGAAATCCCCATGGATCACATATCACAGATTCAAAGGCTGAGAGGGATATGCAAGGAGCAGGTTGAAGATGGCTTCCGAGAGGCACTGCTGAGAGCCAACAGCTTTAGGCAGCGACAGGCACGCCTGTTACAGCGTAGAGGTATCACAACGTACCTCTCAAGGTTTCCCCGCGCGAGCCCGGAAACGAACAGAAGTGGTAACACGGGTAATACTCGTCTTCTCAGATAATCTGAGGAGACGTATGTTATAGGAAATTACTCTGTAATGTTCCTATAACATAAAAAAGCCTCCGGGCAGGATTACACTGCGACAGAGAGGAATTATTTCCCCAAACACCAGTTCCTTCCTACCATGAAGAATTTATGTTTTTCTTCCATAAATAAGGAGCAGTTGTTACCATTTTTAAACACCAGCTTCGGAAAATATAATTGTTTTCTGTGCATTTGCAGGGAGTGTAGCAACTCTTAGTGCCTGGAAATCTGCGTTATTCGAAAAAATCTCACTGTCTGAGCGAAGCGAGTTTGATATTTTTCGAATGGTTTTAGCTGATTTTCAGACACTTAGAGTTCCTAGCTCCCGAAACCGCACAGAAAACAATTATATTTTCCGGAGCGTCCACATTCAAAAAAGGAGACAACAACCCATGGAAAAACAGAAATACTACATCACCACCGCCATCGCCTACACATCCGGCAAACCCCATATCGGCAACACCTATGAAGTCGTCCTTGCCGACGCCATCGCCCGCTACAAACGCCAGCAGGGCTACGACGTATTCTTCCAGACAGGAACCGACGAACATGGTCAGAAAATCGAATTAAAAGCCGAAGAAGCCGGAATCACTCCAAAAGAATTCGTAGACAACGTATCCGGTGAGATCAAAAGAATCTGGGATCTGATGAACACATCCTACGACAAATTCATCCGTACCACAGATGAAGACCACGAAAAACAGGTCAAAAAAATCTTCAAAAAAATGTACGCAAAAGGCGACATCTACAAAGGACACTACGAAGGAATGTATTGTACACCATGCGAATCTTTCTTTACAGAATCTCAGCTTGTAGACGGCAAATGTCCGGACTGCGGCGCCCATGTGTACCTGCAAAAGAAGAAGCATACTTCTTCAAAATGAGCAAATATGCTGACAAACTTATCGACTACATCAATACACATCCGGATTTCATCCAGCCGGAATCCCGTAAAAACGAGATGATGAACAACTTCCTTCTCCCGGGACTTCAGGATCTTTGCGTATCCAGAACTTCCTTCAAGTGGGGAATCCCGGTAGACTTTGATCCGAAACACGTAGTATATGTATGGCTTGATGCCTTACAAACTATATTACAGGAATCGGCTACGACTGCGATGGCGAAAGCACAGAACAGTTTAACAAACTCTGGCCTGCAGACCTGCATCTGATCGGTAAAGACATTATCCGTTTCCATACAATTTACTGGCCGATTTTCCTGATGTCACTGGATCTGCCGCTTCCGAAACAGGTATTCGGACATCCATGGCTTCTCCAGGGTGATGGAAAGATGAGTAAATCCAAAGGAAACGTAATCTATGCAGATGACTGGTAGACTTCTTCGGTGTAGATGCAGTCCGCTACTTCGTACTTCATGAAATGCCATTCGAGAATGATGGTGTGATCACATGGGAACTGATGGTAGAGCGTCTCAATTCTGAACTCGCTAACACCCTTGGAAACCTTGTAAACCGTACCATTTCCATGTCAAACAAATATTTCGGCGGTGTGGTAGAAAACAAAGGCGTTACAGAACCTGTAGATGATGATCTGAAGAACTTCATTCTCTCCGTACCTGCCAAAGTAAACGAAAAAATGGATAAACTCCGCGTGGCAGATGCAATGACAGAAGTATTCACAATCTTCAAACGCTGCAACAAATACATCGACGAAACAATGCCATGGGCTCTTGCTAAGGATGAAGAGAAAAAAGACCGTCTTGCAACAGTTCTCTACAATCTGGTTGAGGGAATCTGCATTGGTGCGGTTCTGCTGAAATCCTTTATGCCGGAAACAACAGAGAGAATCCTTGCCCAGTTAAATGCACAGGACAGAGAACTGGAAGACCTTAAGACCTTTGGCCTCTATCCGTCAGGAAATAAAGTAACTGAAAAACCGGAGATTCTTTTCGCCCGCCTTGACCTGAAAGAGGTACTTGCAAAGGTGGCAGAGCTTCATCCGCCGAAAGCAGAAGAACCTGCAAAAGAAGAAAAAGAAGACGTAATTGATATCGAAGCAAAACCGGAGATCACATTTGAAGATTTCGGCAAGCTTCAGTTCCAGGTTGGTAAGATCATCAAATGTGAAGAAGTAAAGAAATCAAAGAAACTGCTCTGCTCACAGGTACAGATCGGCAGCCAGGTGCGCCAGATCGTATCCGGAATCAAAGCACACTACAGTGCAGAAGAAATGGTAGGTAAGAGGGTTATGGTAGTCACAAACCTGAAACCAGCCAAACTTGCCGGTGTACTCAGTGAAGGAATGATCCTCTGCGCAGAAGATGCAGACGGAAACCTTTCCCTGATGGTACCGGAAAAGGAAATGCCTGCAGGTGCAGAAATCTGCTGATCTTTGTATTACTGAGAACAAAGCGAATGGTAGCGAAAATGTGTGAAAACTTACGAATATTATCTTGACAAATACACTCTCAAAAGCTATATTAATATTTAGATAAAGGGGAGTGACTGACTCATGAGTATTCATGGTGTCGTCAATTTCGGTGGGTAAAGACTCCAACCGTATCGTGATGAACAGGCGAGGCTTTTATTGTATGTTCCCGTACAATAAGAGCCTCGCTTTTTGTAAAAACTTAAACAGGGGGATTTTGATCATGTCACAGGGTTTTAATCATTTTGATGAGAACGGAAACGCAGTTATGGTAGACGTTTCCGGGAAAAATATCACTTACAGAACAGCAGTTGCCACAGGTGAGATTCATGTAGGAGAAGCAATCATGGAGGCTGTGAAAGAGGGTTCTGTGAAAAAGGGAGATGTGCTTGGAGTAGCACGTGTAGCGGGGATTATGGGAGTGAAAAGGACTTCTGAGTTGATTCCCATGTGCCATCCGCTTCCGATCCAGAAATGTTCCGTAGACTATGAACTGGATGAGATAAACGGAATTATCCGCGCTTTCTGTACAGTGAAAACAGAAGGCAAGACCGGTGTGGAAATGGAGGCACTGACAGGGGTTCAGGTGACGCTTCTGACGATTTATGATATGTGTAAGGCAATTGACAAGCATATGGTAATGTCCAATATTCATCTGGTTGAAAAGACGGGTGGTAAGAGTGGAGATTTTCATTTTTGATATCCACGAATTGCTCTGCAATTTGCAAAATATTTGTTGGGTAAAATGAAAGAAATGTGTATAATGGAAATACAGAATGGCAGATAACGAAAAAAATTATCTGCGACAGGGAGGTTTTTATAAAATGAAAAGAGTAGCGATCATTACATCCAGTGATACGGGATATCGCGGAGAACGTGAGGATTTAAGCGGACCTGCGATCCGAGAGATTGTTGAGAAGAATGGATATGAGGTTGTGTCTGAAGATGTTCTGCCGGATGACAGAAAGATGTTGTCAGAGAGAATGGCGGAAATTGCAGACAGCGGCACAGCGGAACTGATCCTGACAACAGGCGGAACCGGTTTTTCACCCAGAGATATTACACCGGAGGCAACGGAGGATATTATTGACAGACGTGTACCGGGGATTCCGGAGGCAATGCGTGCGTACAGCATGACTATCACGAAACGCGCCATGCTCAGCCGTTCTACGGCAGGTATCCGCAAAAAAACACTGATCATCAATCTTCCGGGAAGTCCGAAAGCTGTAAAAGAGAGCCTGGAGTATATTATTGATGCGCTTGGACATGGCATTGAGATCATGACAGGGGAAGCAGGGAACTGCGCAAGATAACTGATGGCGATAACAGGGATAAGAAAGCAGAGTAGCGTCAGAATGTACTGACGAAAAGAGAAATCGGTGAGCCAAAGCAGAGAAGATAAGCTGACGGCAAGAAACGGAAGAGCAGGTACGAAAACAGTATCTGAAACTAAAACAGGAAGGTAAAAGGGATAATCTTATGGGAAAAGTAATTGCGGTTTGTACAAGTGAAAGAAAGGGAATACAGAAGACAAGTGTTCCGGAGATTAAAGTAATTGAGGACTGGGGAATCGAGGGTGATGCCCATGCCGGCAAATGGCACCGTCAGGTAAGTCTGCTCTCTTTTGACAAGATTGAAGATTTTCGCGCCAGAGGTGCAGAGGTAGAAGACGGGGCATTCGGAGAGAACCTGGTGGTTCAGGGAATCGACTTTGCCACACTTCCGATCGGCACGAAATTCCAGTGCAATGATGTAGTCCTGGAGCTGACACAGATTGGAAAAGAATGCCACAGCGGATGTGCGATCTTTAAGAAAATGGGAGAGTGCATTATGCCGAAACAGGGAGTTTTTACGAAGGTTCTCCACGGAGGTGTGATCCACCCGGGGGATGAGCTGGTAATTTTATAACAGATTTTTAACTGGACTATAGCAATTCTCATAAATAATGTATATTGATCCGGTTTATCAGAGCGCGAAATTCTGCGTCAGCACGCCTGCAGATATCTTCCTTGTCTTTCGCACTCTGCTGAACTGTCTTGATTGCATTATTTTATGGAATTGCTATAAGATTACATGAGGAGATTGGAAAAAATGATTATTGATACACATGCACACTATGATGATGAGGCCTTTGATACAGACAGGGAAGCGCTTCTTACGTCTATGTACGATGGAGGGATTGAGAAGATTGTGAATGTCTGTGCCTCTGTAGGCAGTTTTCAGGATACTGTGGATCTGATGGGGAAATATCCTTTTATATATGGAGCAGTGGGAATCCATCCGGATGATGCAGATAAGATAACACAGGAGACTCTGGATGAAATCAGCAGATTATCCCATATGGACAAGATGGTGGCAATCGGTGAGATTGGGCTGGACTATTACTGGCATAAGGAAGAAGAGGAACATCAGATCCAGCAGAAGATGTTTCGCGCTCAGCTTGATATTGCGAGAGAAGAGAAGCTTCCGTTTATGATCCACAGCAGAGAAGCTGCCGAGGATACTCTGAATATTGTCAGAGAATATATGCAGGGTGGTATGTATGGCGGTATCATTCATTGTTTTTCATACAGCAGGGAGATTGCAGCAGAATATCTGAAAATGGGACTGTATCTGGGAATCGGCGGAGTTGTCACTTTTAAGAATGCAAAGAAACTGAAAGAGACGGTTCAGTATGCACCCCTGTCTCAGCTTGTCCTGGAAACAGACTGTCCCTATATGTCTCCGGAGCCAAACAGAGGTAAGAGAAATTCGTCATTAAATCTGCCTTATGTAGCACAGGCAATCGCAGAACTGAAGGGAATTACAGCAGAGGAGGTTATTGATGTGACCAGACAGAATGCAGAGAAACTGCTGGGAATTCATCAATAACCACTGTCATATTCGTTTGAAGAATCATCTGAATTTTCATCCGAACTTTCATCTGAACTTTCGTCCGAACTTTCATCTGAACTTTCATCTGAACTCTCGTCCGAACTTTCATCCGAACTTTCATCTGAAGAGCTGTCAGAAACGTCGGAAGAGTCTTCGGTTCCGTCTGATGTGTCTGCCTGATATTCCCAGGAGTGGATGGATTCTGTATCTTCCACTACATTTCCGGTAGTTTTGTCGATCATGTTGCCCTCCCAGTCAAACTTGACGTTCAGCAGGTTTGTATTTGTGGAAGGCTTCACATTCATGGACATGATTTCCTTAAATTTAGCTTTCAGGTTATCGAGAGTAAACTCATCACCGATCACATTTCTTACACTGTGGGAAGAAGCAAGTTCTTCTGTATAATCATCCAGCATATATGGTCCGTATTCTCCGTTATCGTGATTATAATGCATGACCATAGGTTTCACTTCCGGAGAAGGATCTGGATGGTTGATTTGCCGTTCAGAGTTGATTTCTGTATGGTAAAACTTGCCATTCCTTCCAGAAGTTCCGGGAGTTCCTGCTGGGTGGAAACGAAGTTTCCGAGGGAGTAGAATATGGTGGTATTGTGTCCCTGGTCATCAGAAAGCTGTCCGTAAGGCTGAAGCACATGCGGATGACCGCCAATGATCACATCAACACCCTGCTGCATCAGAAAAGCGGCCCATTGTTTCTCGTATTCATTTGGCATGGTTTCATCTTCTGTTCCCCAGTGAGCCACAAAGATGATGCAGTCGCTGATTTCTTTGGCTTTCTGGATCATTGTGGTGATCTTATCCTTATCAAAGATATCGATCATGTACTCATATCCTTCGCCTGCACCGGAATTATTGGTGCCGTATGTATAGTCAAGAAAAGCAATCTTAATACCATTCACTTCTTTTACTTTGACAGTGTCTGCATCTTCCTGGGTGGCGTGGATGCCAAGTACAGGAATATCCGGATAATTGGTGCTCCAGAAATCCAGAGTACTTTTCAGATAGTCATATCCATAATCATCGGCGTGATTTGTGGCAGATTCCACTACATCAAACCCTGCTTTGATAATGGCATCTCCCACTTCCTGGGGAGTGGCAAAAGAAGGATAAGTGCTGACAGCATCGTGGCTTGGAGCAAAAACCGTTTCCTGGTCGATCATGGCTACGTCTGCAGCCTGGATCTGGTCCAGAACATGAGTGTAGATATGGTCATAATTCCATATGCCGGAGTCATTTTCGCCGGATTCATACAGCTTGCTGTGATAAAGATTATCTCCAACAGCAATTACACTTGCAGTGGAGATGACAGGTGTTTCAGCTTTGATCTTATCCTGCTGTTCCTTGAGAGCCGCTGCTTCTGCTGCTTCTTTCTGCGGTTTACGGATCAGGGTGTAATCCATCTGATGCATCACCAGAACGAGCAGAACCAGAACAATAACAGAACACAGAAGACTGATCCGGGAGTTGATTCTCTCCCGTAAATTAAGTGGCATATTATTTTTTTTCATAGAAAATTCCCTTTAACTAAAATAGTTCTTAACAGTGAGAGTGCTGAACAGTTACAGCAATCTGCAGCCTGTATTGCTGTCCTCAGTACCGTATCTCAAATTCATTGCAGACTGCATACGGAAATGAGACAGGAGCGTATGAACTGTAATCTATCTATTCATTATAACAAATTTCATGGTTCAAAGAAAGAATTAAGAGAGAAATTCTTTGAAAACCTGCCAGAAATGCTTTGTGAGACAAAGTATTTTAGTGTATAATAGGTAGCAATATAACCATAATGTACAAACATGCTACAGCAATGCTATATGGAATTGCTTAAGCAAAAAGAGGGAGGTAACCGGATGAACCATTATGAGGCAATTAATGATGTACTGGTCAATTTATTTAATGAGATTCTGGACCTGGAAGAACGGGCATTGATTACGGGAGAATATAAGAATATTTCCGTCAATGATATGCACATTATTAATGCAGTAGGTATCCGGGAACAGAAGAATATGTCAACAGTAGCCAGAGAACTGAATGTGACTGTGGGTACATTGACGATCGCTGTGAATAATCTTGTAAAGAAGGGATATATCCAGCGTATGAGAAGTCAGGAGGACCGAAGGGTTGTGCTGATCTCCCTGACAGAACAGGGGAAGAAAGCTTATTACCATCATAAAGATTTCCATGAGAAGATGGTACTGGCTGTACTTAAAGGCCTGAATGTGGAGGAGACAGAGGCATTGACGAAAGCTCTGACCAAGTTGCAGGCATTTTTCAGATCGTATCAGTAGAAGGAGTAAAGATGGAATATACTGAGAAGGATTTAGTAAAGATCGCAAAAAGGGAAAATAATACGAAGAGAAACTATCTGGTAGTGGATCCGCTTCAGGGAAAGCATATTCCGGTAGTGCCATCAAATGCACTGGATTTATTTGCTGCTCTGGCAGATACTTTCAGGGAGAAATACAAAGATGAAAAACTTTTGCTGGTGGGCTTTGCGGAGACAGCAACGGCCATAGGTGCTCAGGCAGCGATCTCTGTGGGGGCAGATTATATTCAGACTACCAGAGAAGTCATTCCCGGCGTGAATTATCTGTTTTTTTCCGAGGAACACAGCCATGCCACAGAGCAGAAGCTGGTAAAAGATGATATTGACAGAGCTGCGGCGGAGACGGACCGGATCATATTTATCGAGGATGAAGTAACTACCGGAAAAACAATTCGGAATATCATCAGTATTCTTGACAGGGAATATGACGGAAAGTTTAAATATTCAGTAGCATCTCTGTTAAACGGAATGAGCGAGGAGAATCTGGAACGTTATAAGAGACAGGGGATTTCCCTGTATTATCTGGTAAAAACGGATCACAGTACTTACGGAGACAGAGCAGAAACATTTAAGGGAGACGGATTTTATTATAAATGTCCGGATAAGGCCGCAGAGTATACAACGATTTATGTTAAAAACCGGATGGATGCCCGCAGACTGATTGATTCCGGGAAATATGAAGAAGCATGTGAGAATCTGTGGAGAGAAATCCGGGAGAAAACCGGAAATATGGCTGATAATATATCTGGTAAAAGAATACTGGTGATCGGCACTGAGGAGTTTATGTTCCCTGCACTTTATATCGGAAGAAAGATGGAAAAAGAGGGAGCCGAAGTAAGGTGCCATTCGACTACAAGAAGTCCCATTGCTGTGAGTCTGGAAAAAGAGTATCCCCTTCACAGCAGATATGAACTGAAAAGTTATATGATCCGGACAGGAGAACGTTTATTTACGATATAGGAAAATATGACAAGGTATTGATTGTCACAGATTCCCCGGAAATAAAGGAGAGTCAGGAAACGCTGATAAATGCTGTCCAGATGCAGAACAAGGATATTACAGTTGTAAGGTGGTGCTGATTTGAGAAGTTCCTATTCAGAAGAAGATGTGATTTTATTATTGAAGGATATTACCGGGATGGTAGAACCTCAGCCTGCCAAAGTGCGGGAAAAACTGATTCAGTCCGGAAAACATTACAGCGAGATGCTGCCTGTTGAATATGTTCCTACAGATCAGTATATGCAGGTATATCATAATGCGCTGAAACATTATGCGAAGCCGGTTGCCAATGCAGTAGGAATGCTGGCAGATAAGATCATAGAGAATAAGGGAAAGAAAATTGTCCTGGTATCCCTTGCCAGAGCGGGAATCCCAATTGGTATCCTTGTGAAGCGATACATCAAATTCAAATATGGTATAAATGTGCCTCATTATTCCATTTCAATTATCAGAGGAAGAGGGATTGACGATAATGCCATGAAGTATCTGCTTGAAAAGTACAGACCGCAGCAGATTTTATTTGTGGACGGATGGATTGGCAAGGGTGCGATCCTGAATGAATTGAAGAAAGATATCTCTGCATATGAAGGGGTTTCTGCTGACATAGCGGTAGTGGCAGATCCGGCAAATGTTACGGAGCTTTGCGGAACACATGAAGATATCCTGATCCCAAGTTCCTGCCTGAACAGTACAGTATCCGGCCTTATCAGCCGTACTTTTTTGAGAGATGACATAATAGGCAGAGATGATTTCCATGGGGCAGTCTATTACGGAGAACTGACAGATTCTGATCTGTCATATGACTTTATTGAAACCATTGAAAAGGAATTTAATATGGAGAATACACCTGATCTGGAAAAAAGAGTGGAAAGTCAGGGTATTGATGAGGTAATAAATATAGGAAAGAATTTCGGTATTGACGATATTAATCTGATCAAACCGGGGATCGGAGAGACAACAAGAGTATTACTGAGGAGAATTCCCTGGAAGGTGCTGATCGATGAGCGATATAAGGGAAATCCTCAGTTGGAGCATATTGTCAGACTTGCCGAAGAGAAACATACACCTGTAGAATACTATCCACTTACACATTATAAATGCTGTGGAATCATTAAGAAGCTTGCGGATGCGTGAGAAGGGTAATACTTATTCTGTTATTCCGAAAACTTCTGAAAGATAAACTGTTTTCTTAGCCCAGTTCAGATGGGTTTTATATTCATTCATTCTTTCTCTGGTTTTGCTTCCTGCAACAAGGGAAGCAGAATCAGCATTCCAGTTTAAAATCGCCCGTGCGTCAAGGTAGTCATTTCGTGAAATCTGATAAGCTCTGTTTACTACAGGGATCTGTGAAGGGTGGATAACGGTTTTTCCGATGAAACCGCAAAGTCTGTCCTCCCGGATTTCCTGAATCATTCCTTCTTTCCAGCTGTCACCGGCATAATATTCCCATACAGGACCGGAAATCACATAATCCATACCATATACAGTGATAATATCTGAGAAAATATCTGAAACAGGTCTGATGCTGTGAATAGATTCATTGGCATGTCTGCGAAACCCAAACATATGGCACAGATCATTTCCGCCAACACGTATATTCAATATAAGATCTTCAATTCTGGCTAAAGAATCCCTTAACAAATAGAGAATATCAATTCTGTTTCGCAAATCTATAATGGAAGGACTTTCGTAAATAGGCATCATGTAAAGCTTTTTTGCGACAAGTTCATTGACGAGGATCATCTGCTCAATATAACTTTGTGCGTTATCCGGGCTGAATTTAGGGACGATGAAACCGGTAACAATCTTAATGGATTGCCCAAGAGCTTTTGTTAATCTCTGAATCTGCTGTGGATTCCGAACCCGGATAAATATTTTGGGCAGATAGAATGGCTTTTGTTCATGCTGTATGAATATCTGGCTGAGAGAAGAAATCAGTATCTGCTCGGCTTCTTCAACATGATCGTCGTTTATGGTATCTTCAAGACAGAGAGCAAGAGAAAATCTGTTCCCGAATCTTTCATTTATCAGAGAATCAGTGATGGATATTCTGTTGGCAGGACAATAGAGTAATGGACCTACACTGTAATATAAAACATTATTTTTCATAACACTCCTTTTGACATATCTACAAAAATTCCCGTAAATAGGGTACCTTATAGAAATTCAATAAAATACTGCAGGTAATCCGGCCCATCACAGTGTGAAGGACCGAGTCAGCAGCTACATCATAGCACATTTCAGGGGAATAAGCCATAGAAAGAACAGGGGAATTTTCTTGAAATATAAATAGCAATATGATACAATTTTGAGGTAGAATTTATACGAAAATTTGGAGAAAATTATGGTTCCCATTATTTTATGAAATTACTGTAGAACTTATCATGAACAGAAATAAGATAAGCAGATATTGAAGGTGAGATACTTATATGTTGGAACACAAAAAAATTCAAAACCTCAGTGATTATTTTGTCGAACTGAACAGCAGGCGGGAGAAAGGTGTTTATTTCTACCGTATCAACGGATATTCTGAAGAAGTCGGCGAATTTATAAAGAAATATTATGATACAGCAAGAAGAACCGGAGTGGTTATCGAAGGGAAGATACCTAATCCCGATGAGGGGAATCTTGCATATTATAATGAAATAATGGGAATGGATTTTCAGATGAGTATGGATTTTATCCATGTCAGTCTGAGAAAATGGCTGCCAAGGATGAATGAGTTTCAGAGACAGAATGTGGCAGCCTCCATTTATGACTCTCTGGATTCCTGCGAAAAGCCGGGAAAACCGAGAATATGCTCAGGAACGCATATATCAAGTTCATGTGCTGGCTGATAT
>ENA-OQAN01000065-OQAN01000065.1-human-gut-metagenome-genome-assembly--contig:-NODE-65-length-52428-cov-5.614883_pt1 | contig 52428 bp, 59 predicted proteins | sample MGYA00242735_ERZ504527 | MGnify/ENA primary metagenome ERZ504527 (study PRJEB26092, sample SAMD00036230) | human gut metagenome | host: Homo sapiens | study: EMG produced TPA metagenomics assembly of... | reverse complement strand
TAATTGTTCAGTGCTTCATAGCTGCGTGGCCGCAATCATAATCGTCTGTATATATGGACAATAGAAAATTTTATTAGATATAATATGATTTAAGGATCCTGAATTGGATACCTTTTGACTCTCACATCATTTTACTAAGTAGGACTAAATTGACATAATGTACAATAGCCATAGGTTGATAGCATAGTAGGCAGGCACTGGGGAGCTGTAATTCCTAAAACTTTTAAAACAGCATCCAAAATTCAGCCCAAAGGCCGGAAAAATTGCGAGAAAAGTAGCTGAAACTGCAGAAATCTCCAAAACAGCTCCTAAAATTCAGCCCAAAAGCCGGAAAAATAGCGGGAAAAAGTAGCTGAAATCACTATAAATCACAAAACAGCTCCAAAAAATTAAAGGGAGAAAAACAATGAGCTTAATAAAAGGTATACATCACGTATCAATGAAGTGCAGCAGCACAGAGGAATATGAAAAGACAATAGATTTCTACAAAAACATTCTGGGAATCCCGGTCGCAAGGGAATGGCAGGCAGGAATCATGCTTGATACCGGAAACGGAATTGTTGAGATTTTTAACGATGGAGATGGAGCGCTTGATAAAGGTGTCATACGTCATTTCGCATTCGCAACAGATGATGTGGATGCGTGTGTAGAGGCTGTAAAAGCAGCAGGATACGAGGTATTTATTGAGCCGAAGGATATAGAAATCGCATCAACACCGGTATTTCCGGTGCGCATAGCATTCTGCAAGGGACCACTTGGCGAGAAAATTGAGCTGTTTGAGGAAAAGTGATAGGACGTATTAATGGTTTTATAGGGGTATTATGCTATGGGAAAAATTCCAATTAAGCACACGCTTGCAGGCTATATTATTAAAAAAACAGACACCGAAGGATACCGGTCAGGAAAACTAACCGGAGAAAAACATTTGAACAAAATAACAGAAATGATGGAATTTGTTGGTGGACGGCGGAAACTAATCGATCAGGCAAGGTTCATAGAGAATAATACACAAGCAGGCCACGATGGGAAGATAAGAATTAGTTGGATTCAGGTCAACAGCGATATTAAAAAAATTGATTGTGATGTCAGCAGCATACCGGAGCTGTGTCGGCTTGAGGGGGTTGAGGATTCAAGAGCAAAACAGCTAAGATTGATAGAGTCTGTAAAGCAGTGGAAATCAGAGGTTGGTGACTGCGATTGGATATGCAGATATTATGATGATATTTTGGGACGTCTGGAAGCCGGAAAGAGTGTCACAGAGGCTGAGGAGGATATGCGTTTTAAGTGTATCAATGCTATAACAAGAATAAAGGAGCCTGTGTGGGAGCGTGTTTTTAGTGCAAATGTTTTTAAAGATTCAAAGAAATTTGAAAAATGCTATCGACAAAAGATGGTATCAATTCTGACTAAATATTCTCCATATTATGAGAAGGACATGGAGGATTATGATACAGAGGGAGAGGAAGATGATGCCAAAGAGGATAAAAAGAAGTCGGGGCTAGAAATTTTGAAGATGCATGGTATTATGTCATATGCACAGACAATGGAATGGAAGGGACCATTGTCATATAGAATTGATGATACATGTGTTATTGATACGTCAAAGCAGATTTATGGAACCATTATTAATACGCAGACACTTGAGCATGCAAGTCCGGTTTCGCTTGCAGGATGCAAAAAAATTATGACCATAGAAAATAAGGCTAACTATGAAAGTATGCAATATGATGAGAATACCTTGTATATTTTTTGTCATGGTTATTTTACTCCTAAGGAAGTGTATTTTCTAAAGAAATTAAGCCTTATTGTATCTAAGGAATGTGAATTCCTACATTGGGGAGATATGGATTTTGGAGGGATAAGCATATTCTTGTTTATTAAGGATAGAATTTTTGAAAAACTAATGCCTTATAGAATGGGGGTAGCGGATTTTGAGGAAGCATTAAAAAAAGACGCTGGAATACCACTTAAGGCTTCAACTAGGGAAAAACTTCAAAAAAAGGATGCAGGATTGCTTGCTGAATTAAAAGAAGCAATTCTTGAATCGGATAAAACAATAGAGCAGGAAAGGCTCTTATGAGGCTGATTCGGAAAACTCTAAATACACATATATATTTGACAAATTATTAGAATGTGATTCATACGCACAGCATACCTCCTTCGTGCATACAATAGCATGAAGGAGGTATGTTTGTATTATGAATCCATTTAAAATGAGGCCGGAGAGAACCGGCGATTTATTTGTTGACTGGGAGAAATTCTGGGTAAAACCATATAACAAAAATGAGGTAAATCCGTATACAAGGACGAGAATCATATTGATGAATGGTACAGAATTTGAAAACGTGTGGTTTTCACATCAGTTTTCAAGAAGCGTAGGTGATGATGAGCTTAGACGAAAGCTTGCATACATCAGGAAAAGTGAGCAACAGCAGCAGAAAATACTCACACATTTAAAGCCGGCAGATGAGTCGGCATTGGAGCACACCATAGGCTACGAGCAGCTTGCGGTTGATCTGACTGCGCATCTTGCGAAACGAGTAAATGACAAAAATATTAAGTCTGCGCTTGATTTTGCCTTGCTCGAGGACTTTGATCATTTGTACCGCTATGCGGATTATCTTGATTTTACCACAGGTGAGCACGCAGAGAAGCTTGTCGGAGGCTATACGGAAATCACACCGGGCAGACCGACTATTTCACATCACAGGCATCCATATGATTCAATACGATATCCGATGACGGATAAATGCCCTGCGACAATGGATGTGCTGGCTGCAAACGTAATCACAGCAGCAGAACAGCAGACTATGAACTACTATATGAACACAGCGGCACTTTGGCTGATGAGATGGGACGCAGGCTATATCAGGAAATCGGAATGGTCGAGGAACAGCATGTCACACAGTATGGCAGTCTGTTGAAGCCATGCATGAGCCGCCTTGAAAATCTCCTTGTGCATCAGTATGTCGAGTGCTGGCTGTATTGGAGCTGTTATGAAACGGAGACGGATACAAGAATACGTGGCATATGGCAGTTTATGTTTGAACAGGAGCTTAAGCATCTGCATATTGCACTTGAGCTGCTAAGACAGTACGAGAAAAAGGATTGGCAGGAGGTCATCCCTGACGCTGAGTTCCCGACTCCTCTTGTGCTGGAGAGCAATATTGAGTATGTCAGGTGTGTGCTTGGCAGTACGGTAAACGACACAGCATGCCGTGAAAGGTATGTGGATGTAAGAACCAATGCTCCTGAAACATTTATCAGATATCAGCGCCTGGTCAATGACCCGGTAAGAAATGTAATGAGCCATACCTTTATTGAGGATTATATCCGCAAAAACGGGGAGGATTATCGCTTTGAGGTGGCGCCAAATCCGGTGCCGGAGCTTCGTGACCGTACAAAGGATAATATATGTGTGGGAAGACAGCCTCTTTGCAGGAATCGGTATTAGAAGCCATTTTATATGCCATCTGTGGCATGTGATACCCGGCCCTGACGTTTTGTCAGGGCATTGCTGTGCAAAGAAGTATAACTCGATTGTATCTAAGCCATGGAGTAGCTTGTAATCGTTGCTGGTCACACTGTTAGGTGTGAACAGTAACGAGTAAGGCTCACAGAAGCCGGTTGACGAAATTATATAGGTGTATTAAACTGTAATTGGGTTAGAGAAGACTAATTACTTGCAGCTGTTTTACATTAAGTGCTTCTGAATATTCAGTTACTGTAAAATGATATACGAAACGATATAAGAAATAATATGTTGAATAATAAAATATTCAAACTTCCCATATTTTATTTTGTGATACCGGCCTAGCATACAGTGTATTCCTCATATTTTTTTCTTCGGAACAACTGTATACTCTCCGGTAAATATAGTTTTATATATGGGAAGTTTGTGTAAAATAGAAAAACAGCAGAATAGGAGGCAACCATGATTACATCAACCATATTAGGTTTATTAATACCATTTATAGGTACGTCGTTCGGTGCGGCATGTGTACTTTTTATGAAAAATGAGCTTTCCGTAAAGACCACAAAAATGCTCAGTGGCTTTGCAGCAGGCGTAATGATTGCGGCATCAGTCTGGAGTCTTCTGATTCCGGCACTTGAGCAGTCACAGAGCTTGGAAAAATGCAGTTCGTCCCGGCAGTAGCAGGCTTTATGCTCGGAATGTTTTTCCTATTGATACTGGATACAATCACACCACATATGCATCTCGATAATTCAGTCGAGGGTCCAAAGAGTAATTTAAGCAGACAGACAATGATGGTGCTTGCAGTTACATTACATAATATACCGGAGGGCATGGCAGTCGGAGTGCTCTACGCAAGCTGGATATCAGGAAACACCACCATCACGAGGGCAGCAGCTCTTTCACTGGCAATCGGAATAGCTATACAGAATTTCCCGGAGGGCGCAATCATATCCATGCCGTTACATAGCACAGGAGCTCAAAGCTAAGAGCCTTTGTATACGGAGTATTGTCGGGAATAGTCGAGCCGATAGCGGGAATACTTACGATACTTGCCATCGGAATAATAGAGCCGGTGATGCCGTACCTGCTAAGCTTCGCCGCCGGAGCCATGATATATGTAGTCATAGAAGAACTCGTGCCGGAAATGTCAGAGGGAGGTCACTCAAACCGCGCCACCATAGCATTTATGGTGGGCTTCTGCCTCATGATGACACTCGATGTGATGCTGGGCTAGGCCTGAGCAAACCCTCACAAAGAGCGAGCAAATCCAAGCGAGCCCGGCGGAGACCGGGAAAAGCATACACAAATAACCAGCACGCACAGAGCGAGCCCACGGCAACAGCCGAGGGAAAGCGTAAAAGAATAACGAGCACGCACAGAGCGAGCCCACGGCAACAGCCGAGGGAAAGCGTAAAAGAATAACGAGCACGCACAGAGCGAGCCCACGGCAATAGCCGTGGGCAAAGCGACAAGAAGGTAAATAGAGCCACAGCGTGAGGAACCCAGGCGGCAGGCACACACAGGCTCGGGAGGCGAATAGCGAAGCTGCCTAGATACTGTAGAAATTATGCCCACGAAGCACAGAAATGCCCAGCCAGGGACGGCTGGGCAAGGCGTATGCGCCATGGACGGCGCATAAAAGCCGGTTTCGTCAAGCAGAGAAACCCTGCAAGCATAATTTCGTACAGAATCTTGCAGCGCAGCGTAGCCCTCCCGAGCCTGTGTGTGCCTGCCGCCCGGGTTCCGTACTATCACCAATCCCCCCGCAAGTTAAAGCGTATTGTGAAAAACTGTGAAAAAAAGGGAAATTCTTCCCGAATTATTTGGAAATTTTTAATGAATCGCAACTAAAAATAAAAAAAAATCTAAACATCCCCAAAACGCAATAGAAAAACTGCACAAAAATAAAAAACTTAAATTGTTGAAAAATGTATAAAAAGCTAACTAAAAAAAAGTGAAACTTTGCCAGTCAAATAATATAAAAACGAAACGTTGACTTTATAAAACGATGTGACTAAAATCAAGTACAACGATAGTTGCTTCTTATTAAATCAAGACCAAACAAACATCAGAGGTCAGACAAAACACATCTTGAGTTATTAAGAAACAATTTGCGTATCAAATTTCATATAGCAAAAAAGAAAGGAGGTAACGCAGATGGATGCTCTGGTAGATGGACTGTTAGAGGAACTTAATTGTGACGTGGTATTCAAGATACCGATATTCGGAGGCATACCCATATACGAGTCGGTAGTAGTCACATGGATAATAATGGCAGCGGTATTTTTACTGTGCTTTTTTCTCGGCAGAAATCTTTCAGTTGAAAATCCCGGACGCAGACAGGTAGCCGTAGAGGCAGGAGTCAAATTCCTTAATGATTTCTTCAGTGAGACACTCGGAGAAAAAGGAAAGGATTACATACCATATCTGGCAACAGTAATCATCTATATAGGAATAGCAAACCTGATAGGCTTACTTGGCTTCAAACCGCCGACAAAGGATATGAACGTCACCGCAGCACTCGCTGTAATGAGTATAGTTCTTATCGAGGTGGCAGGAATCAGGGCAAAGGGCACCAAAAGGTGGCTTAAAAGCTTTGCAGAGCCAATGCCGGTAATACTACCTATCAATATCCTAGAGATCTTTATCAAACCATTATCGCTGTGTATGCGATTATTTGGAAACGTCCTTGGTTCATTCGTAATCATGGAGCTTTTAAAGATGGTCGTACCGGCAATCGTCCCGGCAGTATTCAGTTGTTATTTTGATATCTTTGACGGACTTATACAGGCATATGTATTTGTATTCCTGACAGGACTTTTCATCAAGGAGGCAACCGAGTAAGAAGACCTGATGGGGCATGAAACACCACATCATTTAATTTCACATCGTAAGCATGGAAAATGTAACCTCGCTTACAAAAGAAACAAAATAATTGCTAACCAAAAGAAAGCATATAAGCAAGAAAAGGAGAACACATTATGTCATCAACATTATTAGTAGCAATCGGAGCTGGAATCGCAGTATTAACAGGAATCGGAGCCGGACTTGGAATCGGTAAGGCAACAAGCAGCGCAGTAGACGCAATCGCAAGACAGCCGGAGGCTGAGAGCAAAATCTCTAAATCACTTCTTTTAGGATGTGCCCTTGCAGAGGCAACAGCTATTTACGGTTTCGTTATCGCATTACTTATCATCCTCTTCCTTAAATAATCAGGCAGCGTAACTGACAGTTACAACCAGATGAAACAGAAAGGAAGGTAGAGCAATGTTAAAAATTGATCCATGGAATATAATATGGACAGTAGTCAATCTGCTTTTCCTGTACTGGATATTTAAGAAATTCCTCTTTGACCGCGTGATGGGCGTGATCAATCAGAGAGACGAAATGATTCAGAAGCAGTTCTCGGAAGCAAAGAAGAGTCAGGACGATGCAGAAAGCTTAAAGAGCGACTATAAAAAGAAGCTCGAGAGTGCAAAGACTCAGGCAGACCAGATAATACTCGATGCCAGGGCAAGAGCCGAGGCTGAGCAGGAGAAGGCTCTTGAGAGAACCAGACAGGAAGCAGACAGTATGCTTGAAAAAGCAAAAGCGGACATTGCTAGCGAGCAGGATAAGGCAACAAAGGCCGCTGAGGCTGAAATTGCAAAACTTGCCATCTTAGCAGCGAGAAAGATTGTAAAGACAGGTGAAGCCAATGACACAGGCAGCAGTAAATAATGCAATAGTTTTGTACAGGCTGGCTGTAGAGCGTCGTGATGTGGAGGAAGCACAGAGAGTATACTTTGTGACAGAAAAGCTTGCACAGACGCTCGCAAATCCACTTATACCGCTGACCAAAAAGTATGACATCATAGAAAAGGTATACGGATTTGAGAGTGAGCCAAAGCTTATCACAAGCTTCATAAAGGAAATGGTAAAGCTTGGATATGCCGCTGAAATGAATGAAATCTTTGAGGCATATTACAGATACTGGGATGAGAAAAACCATATCATAAGAGCTGAGCTTATCAGTGCAGAGGCCGCAACCGACGAGGAAGCAAATGACGCCAAGGCGCTGCTACAAAGCAAATATCCGGAATATGAAATATCCCTTACACAGAAAGTTGACGAAACACTTTTAGGGGGATATGTGATTAAGACTCTTAATACAGAGTATGACAGAAGCTACGAAGGAAAGCTTCGTGAGCTTGAAAGAAAATTGACCAGGAGGTGACCCCTGTGGGCGCAATCAGTGCAACAGACATAATCTCCATTATCCAGAGCGAGATAGAGAATTTCGACTTCGATACCGAGAGCCGTGAGACCGGCGAGGTAATCTACGTCGCGACGGAATCGCCACAATATACGGCATCGACCATGCCATGTACGGTGAGATCGTAGTATTCGATAATGGAGTAAAAGGAATGGTTCAGGATATCCGTCAGAATGAAATCGGTGTAATCCTTTTCGGAAGAGACCACGGAATCCATGAAGGAACCAAAGTAGTAAGAACAAAGAAAAAAGCCGGAATCCCTGTAGGCAAAGGCTTTATCGGCCGAATCATCAATGCTTTAGGTGAGCCTATTGATGGAAAGGGCGATATCAAAGAGGAAGATTACAGACCAATCGAGAATGAGGCACCGGGTATCGTGGACAGAAAGTCAGTAGATACTCCACTTGAGACAGGAATCCTCTCGATCGATTCAATGTTCCCAATCGGACGTGGACAGCGAGAGCTTATCATCGGTGACCGTCAGACAGGAAAGACATCAATTGCCACAGATACCATCATCAACCAGAAGGGCAAGGATGTTATCTGTATATATGTAGCAATTGGTCAGAAAGCATCTACAGTAGCAAAAATTGTGTCAACTCTGACAAAACACGGCGCAATGGATTACTCAATCGTGCTTTCATCAACAGCCAGCGATCCTGCATCACTGCAGTATATTGCACCATACGCAGGAACAGCCATGGCAGAGCATTTCATGCATCAGGGCAAGGATGTACTTATCGTATATGATGACCTTTCAAAGCATGCGGTAGCATACAGAGCACTTTCACTGCTGCTCGAGAGATCACCGGGACGTGAGGCATATCCTGGAGACGTATTCTATCTCCACTCAAGACTGCTCGAGAGATCAAGCCGTCTGAGCGATGAGCTTGGCGGAGGCTCAATCACAGCACTCCCAATAATCGAGACACAGGCAGGAGACGTATCAGCATATATCCCTACCAACGTAATATCTATCACAGACGGACAGATATTCCTAGAGAGCAACCTCTTCAACGCAGGTATGAGACCGGCCGTAAACGTAGGTCTTTCAGTATCCCGAGTTGGTGGAGCAGCCAGACAAAGGCCATGAAGAAGGCATCAGGAAGCATCCGTATCGACCTGGCACAGTACAGGGAGATGGAGGTCTTCACACAGTTTGCATCAGACCTTGACGATGCCACAAAAGCACAGCTTGCACATGGAAAAGCACTTATGGAGCTTTTAAAACAGCCGCTTTGTCATCCGCTGTCACTGCATGAGCAGGTAATGACACTTATCATGGCAAACCACGGTGTGTTTGACACAATTGAGACAAAAGATGTCAAGAAATATCAGGGCGATATCCTCTCATATATGGATCTTTCTTATCCGGAAATCGGACAGAAGATCGAAGAGAACAGAGCCATTGATGAAGAGCTCGTAAATAAAATCATGGATGCAGTAAAAGAGTATAAAGGGTAACAGGTAGTATTATGGCAAACACGAAGGAAATACAGGATCGAATAAAAAGTATCAATGATACGCTTAAAATCACAAATGCCATGTATATGATTTCTTCTTCGAAGCTGAAAAAGTCCAAAAAGATGCTGGCAGATACAGAGCCGTATTTCTTCACACTGCAATCAGAGATGAGCCGAATACTCAGGCATCTGCCTGATATGGAGGACATCTATTTCAAGACCAACGAGGATAAGCTGCCTGAGGACAGAAAGGTCGGATATATCGTAATCACAGCCGATAAAGGACTTGCGGGCTCATACAACCACAATATCCTGAAAATGGCTGAGGAGCACTTAAAGAGTCATCCGAACCATTCACTTTTCGTACTCGGAGAGCTTGGACGTCATTATTTTGAACAGCGTGGAATTGAGATTGAAAAACAGTTCCACTACACAGTTCAGAATCCGACACTCAACCGTGCCAGAAATATTGCAGAAGAAATTTTGGAGCTATATCTACATAACGAGCTGGACGAAGTTTATATTATCTATACCAGCATGATAAATGCGATTCAGGAGGAAACACAGATGTCACAGCTTCTGCCACTGAAAAAGGCAGACTTCACTGTGCAGATTCCTATAGACATACCGAGGGAGGAGCTGGCACTCAAGCCATCGCCTGAGGCAGTCATGGATCGTATCGTACCAAACTACGTTGTTGGATTTGTCTACGGTGCTCTTGTAGAGTCATTTTCATGTGAGCAGAACGCCAGAATGATGGCGATGCAGTCCGCATCAAACAGTGCGAGGGACATGCTTGCAGAGCTTGACATTCTTTACAACCGTGCCAGACAGGCAGCGATTACACAGGAGATTACAGAGGTAATAGCCGGTGCTAAATCGCAGAAGAAAAAGAGAAAGTAGGCTTTTTGATGAAAACAGGAAAAATTATCCAGGTTATGGGTCCTGTTGTCGATGTAGAGTTCGAGGATGAGAACCTGCCGGCAATCAGAGACGCACTAGAAGTTTTAAATGGTGACAAAAAAGTGTGATGGAAGTCGCACAGCATATTGGAAATAATACAGTACGCTGTATCATGCTTGCTTCCAGTGAGGGACTTCACAGAGATATGGAAGTAACAGCCACAGGCGCCGGCATCAAGACACCTGTCGGAGAACAGACTCTTGGCAGATTGTTCAACGTGCTCGGTGAAGCTATCGACGGCGGAGCACAGCCTGATACAGAGGAAAAGTGGGAAATCCACAGAGAGCCACCAACATTTGAGGAGCAGAACCCTGCAGAGGAAATCCTCGAGACAGGTATCAAGGTCATTGACCTCCTTGCCCCATATGCAAAGGGTGGAAAAATCGGACTCTTCGGAGGAGCCGGAGTAGGAAAAACAGTCCTCATCCAGGAGCTCATCAGCAATATCGCAACAGAGCACGGCGGCTACTCAATCTTTACAGGAGTCGGAGAGCGTTCAAGAGAGGGAAATGATCTCTGGACAGAAATGAAGGAATCAGGAGTTCTGGAAAAAACAGCCTTAGTGTTCGGACAGATGAACGAGCCACCAGGAGCGCGTATGCGTGTAGCTGAGACAGGACTTACAATGGCAGAGTATTTCAGGGATGAGAAGCACCAGAACGTGCTGCTTTTCATCGATAATATATTCCGTTTCACACAGGCAGGTTCAGAGGTTTCAGCACTTTTAGGACGTATGCCTTCAGCCGTAGGTTATCAGCCTACACTGGCTACAGAGATGGGTGAGCTGCAGGAGCGAATCGCATCTACAAAGAACGGTTCGGTAACATCGGTACAGGCCGTATACGTACCAGCCGATGACCTCACAGACCCGGCTCCGGCTACAACCTTCGCACATCTGGATGCCACAACAGTTCTTTCAAGAAAGATTGTTGAACAGGGTATTTACCCGGCAGTAGATCCACTTGAGTCTACATCACGTATCCTCGAGCCTGATATCGTAGGCGAGGAGCATTATCAGGTAGCACGAAAGGTACAGGAGATTCTCCAGAAGTACAAGGAGCTGCAGGATATCATCGCGATCCTTGGTATGGAGGAGCTGGCAGATGAGGACAAGGTGCTTGTATACAGAGCAAGAAAAATCCAGAAGTTCCTCTCACAGCCATTCCACGTAGCCGAGAACTTCACAGGTATCCAGGGTGTCTATGTGCCTGTAGAGGATACTATCAAGGGCTTCAAGGCCATCATAGATGGTGAGATGGACGAGTATCCTGAGAACGCATTTTTCAATGTCGGAACAATCGAGGACGTCAAGGAAAAAGCAAAGACTATGCAGCAGTAAAAGCATAAGGAAGGACAAATCGTATGGCAACAAATACATTTTATCTAAAGGTAATAGCTGCTAACAGAGTGTTTTACTCAGGAAGATGTCGTTCCATAATAGTCCCTGAGTTCGATGGCCAGAAGGAAATCCTCGCCCACCATGAGGATATGGTCATAGCCGTCGATGAGGGCGAGATGAGATTTCAGCCGGAGGGCAGTGACAACTGGGAGTACGCGGTAGTGGGAATGGGCTTCGTAGAGATAGTCAACAACCGTGTGACACTGCTTGTCGAGACAGCCGAGCATCCGGAGGAAATCGATATAGCAAGGGCAAGAGAGGCAAAGGAGAGAGCTGAGGAGCAACTTCGCCAGAAGCAGAGTATTCAGGAGTATTATCACTCAAGAGCTTCGCTGGCCCGTGCCATGACACGACTGAAAGCAACTTCAGGAAAATAATAAATGTTAACAAATTACAAAAAAGAGGTTGTGACGACCTCTTTTTTGTTTACATTACACATGAAATGAGTTACAATGACATTGTATAGGTTAGTAATATGGTCATAGAAGACAGGTGGGAATATGAGAATAATATACGGACTGGCAGTGTTACTGGAAGCAATACTGATTGCACATTGCGCAATCGGTTCCTTTAAAAAACATGACAGACTCGGTAAAAGTGTGTGTATATATGAGACGCTGGCATTTGCCTGCGCTACAGTCTTTTTTGTTTTTACATTTGTGCCGGGGCACATTGTTACAGTACTTGCGAAGGGGCTTACTATGGCCCTGTTTGACTGGATGCTCATCGCTCTTATGTTTTATACACAGTATTATACAGGTGCTGTAAAGACCTTCAAGGGAGTGCAGGCTGCTTCCATGATATTTGCGGTGCTGGACACATATATGCTTATAGAGAACACCTGGACTAATAAGATTTTTGATATAGAATCCATAAAAGCTGAGAATATTAAGGTGGTATTCAATAATGACAGCCTATGGTACAGGCTGCATTTTATATTCACATATGCGTTTGTGATTCTGATTATTTTTACATATCTGTATATGATTATCAAATCATCGCGCATGTACAGGGAGGCATACGAGGCTATAGCGGTAGTTATCCTTATCGGCTTTTCGTTTGACATTGCTACTATAGGTTCGGACTCCATATATGACCTCACCATGATTATATATGGTGCTATGGCTATTATCATATATTATCTGACATACAGATATGTGCCGAATGAGCTTATAGAAAATATGCTCTCTCTTGTGGTCAGTGATATGAACAATGGTATCATCTGCTATGACAGAAAGGGCAGGTGCATATATTACAATGACCTGATGGAGGCTATTTACAGGCATGGCGGCAATATGTCTGTTTATGAAAGTAAATATAGTCAGTGGATGGAAAAGCTGGGAGATGACAGAAGGGACAGCATGACCTTCCAGACGGATATTGAACTCAACGGTGAAAAGCACTATTTTGAGATTGCCTACAAGCGCATATATGATGAGAGCAATCGCGTTATATGTGATTATTTTGTATACAATGACCGTACACAGATGTATGAGTCGTGGGTGCAGGAAAAGTACAAGGCATCGCATGACAGTCTGACCGGACTTTTGAACCGTGACCAGTTCTATGAGGATGTGCACGATATGGTGAACAAGTATCATGACACAACCTTCTACCTGATTTGCAGCAATATAAAGGATTTCAAATTCATCAATGAGATATTTGGAATGGAGAAGGGCAATCAAGTGCTCATAAAGCAGGCGAAGCTCATGGCATCGAATCCATCTGAGAGGACCATTTGTGCAAGGCTTATGAATGACCGCTTTGCGCTGTGTCTGCCAAGAGAAGAGTTTGATGAAAAAAGAGTGACAGATTCAATAAAAGAGCTGCAGCGTGAGTTTACGGGCAATTCTTTCCATCTGCATACATACATTGGTGTGTATGAGATAAGAGACAGGGATGAGGCTGTCAGAATTATGGTAGACAAGGCTAATATAGCGGCAGACACCATAAAGAATAATTACGACTGCTGTGTGGCATACTATGATGAGCATCTGCTTGAGATATCAATAGAGCAGAGACGTCTGCTCGGTGAATTTGAGCCGGCACTGCAAAAGGATGAGTTTGTCATGTACTTACAGCCACAGGTGAACCGTGATGGTGTTGCGAGGGGCGCAGAAGCGCTGGTACGCTGGGGTCATCCATCAAGAGGCATCCTGACACCGTATGCTTTTATTGATATTTTAGAGAACGCAGGTCTCATTTACAAGTTAGACCTCTATATATGGGAAAAAGCAGCACAAAAGCTTGCAGAGTGGAAGGAAAAAGGCTATGGAAGCTATCATATATCTGTAAATATATCTACAAAGGACTTTTACATTATAGATATATATGAGACCTTTACAGGCTGATTAATAAATATGGCATAGCAGCGTCCAATCTGCATCTGGAGATTACAGAGACAACGCTGATGACCGATTTTGAGAAGAATATGAATATTATCCACAAGCTTCAGGATGTAGGCTTCAGGGTGGAGATTGATGATTTCGGAAGCGGTTACTCATCACTCAACATGCTAAAGGATATTAGTGCCGATGTGCTGAAAATCGATATGGGCTTTCTTCGCAAATCTGAGAACGAGGTCAAGGGACAGGATATATTAGAGAGTATCATAGCGCTTGCAGGCAAGATAGGTATGGACGTCATCACAGAGGGTGTGGAGACGAAAAAGCAGCTTGATATGCTCACAATGATGGGCTGTCATGAGTTCCAGGGATATTATTTCTCAAAGCCGGTGCCGGTATCGGAGTTTGAAGAAAAGTATCTGGTATAGCTATGATGTATATCTATTATGTATATCCAATATATATTTTAGGTATTGTGCAAAATTTAATACACTGTATATTTGGGGCGGGTATTGAAATATCCGCCCTTTTTTTTCTATAATAATAAACCGTGTGGATTGCTGTAAATATGTAATTGCTGTGGGTCACACGAGGGTGTGGCAGTTAACAGCGAATATGAGAAAAAGAGGCGAAAAAATGACTGAAAAAGAAAAAATAAGGATTCAGACATCAGAGACCTTTTTGCTGAGTGCGATTCTGGCACTTTCCGGAGGCTTTCAGGATGCCTACACATACAACGTGAGAAACAAGGTGTTCTCGAATGCGCAGACAGGAAACGTAGTGCTGATGAGCCAGCATCTGATGATAGGTGAATGGATGAAGGGACTATCGTATCTTTTCCCAATCCTTTCATTTGCACTCGGTGTGCTTGTGGCAGAGAGAATCGGGCATAGATATAAGAAGGCAAAGCGCATCCACTGGCGTCAGATAGTGGTGATGATAGAGATAATCATACTGTTTGTGGTCGGCTTCATACCACACAGGTACGATATGATAGCGACAATGCTTGTATCATTCAGCTGTTCTATGCAGGTGCAGTCCTTCAGAAAGGTAAACGGCTACGGCTATGCCAGCACCATGTGCATCGGCAACTTAAGAAGCGGCACAGAGAGCCTGTCAATATATCTGCGTGACAGAAATATCGGGGCACTGAAAAAAGACCGCGCACTACTATGGAATTATTCTGATATTTGCAATAGGAGCAGGTATAGGCGGAGTGTGCTCACTGCACATAGGAATACGCGCTATATGGGCTTCAAGCGTGCTGCTTGCCATTGTATGTACAATGATGGTCAGGGAACACAGATAAACAGTTACAAATAGTCACGAAATATATATAACGGAGATACAATATAAAATGAAATTATTAAAGCAATTTCTCATCATACTTGCGATTTCGTTTGTAGGTGAGATACTCAAATATTTACTGCCATTGCCTGTTCCGGCGAGCATATATGGCATGGTTATACTTTTCATAGGTCTGCTGACAGGCCTGATACCGCTTAACTCTGTAAGGAGTGCAGGCAAATTCATGATAGAGATAATGCCTGTCATGTTTATCCCTGCGGGAGTGGGGCTTATGTCATCCTGGGGCAATCTTAAGCCGGTGCTCGTACCGGTGATTGTAATCACGGTTGTGGCACTTCTTACTGTAATGATTGCTACAGGACATGTTTCACAGCTCGTAATCCGTATGCAGAAGCGCAAGAGGGCTGATGCTGGAGAAAATAAATAAGATAGAGGATAATCATAATGGATAATTTGTTTCAGACATCGCTTTTTGCCGGTGTCACAGTAAGTCTGGTTGCATATCTGCTAGGTATGCTTTTAAAGAAAAAGTTTAAGCTTGCAATACTCAATCCGCTTCTCATTTCAATAGTACTGACCATCATAGTGCTTGTTGTGGCAGATGTGGATTATGACACATACAATAAGGGGGCATCGTACCTTAGCTGGTTTCTGACACCGGCCACGGTATGCCTTGCGATACCGCTCTATGAGCAGTGGACACTGCTCAAGAAAAATATAGCAGCAGTCGCGCTCGGACTCACGGCAGGCGTCATAACAAGCCTTGTGACAGTGCTTGTGCTGTCAGTGCTTATGGGGCTTTCACACGAGGACTATGTCACACTGCTTCCAAAGTCCATCACGACAGCTATCGGTATGGGCGTATCAGAGGAGCTCGGCGGATATGTGACCATTACTGTCGCAGTTATCGTCGTGACAGGTGTGCTTGGAAATATACTCGGAGAGTTTGTTTGCAAAATATTCAGAATCACTGAGCCTATATCGAAGGGACTGGCGCTTGGCGCTTCATCACATGCCATCGGAACAGCGAAGGCTATCGAGATTGGCGAGATAGAGGGCGCCATGAGCTCTCTTGCTATCGCGGTGGCAGGAATACTTACGGTGGTGTTTGCATCGGTGTTTGCAACTTTTATTGATTTGTCTGAGTGTGTGGTGCAAATGACGGAAGCGCGAGGCTGTGCATATCTGCCTTCGCTTCCTACTACGCGGCTAAGGGCTTGTAAGAATTGTGATACAGGTTGTGACAGGTAGGACGCAACCGACTTTTACGCGCCGTCCATGGCGCGGTAACGTCTCGCCCGTGCTTCCGTGCACGGGCGTTGCTGGATTGCAAACACAATTCCAACAATCCCTAGGCCGCTTCGTACAAGCTCAGGTAGATATCGCAGCCTCGCGCTTCCTGCGCGTTGGCTTTTTCTACCATAAGATAAGTTCATTAAATAGTTATAGATGTAGACAATTGGTAAGAGTATATGTATGATTCAAGTCATATTAGTATTCTACAATCGTTGGAAAGGAATATTATGATAATTACAATTGCTAGAAAGTGCGGTTGCGATGCAGATACTATCGGTAGAGCAGTCGCTGAGAAATATCATTTACATTTCATGGACAGAGAGGCTATTGCGACCGGTGCCAAAGAGGCAGGCTGCTACGATGAGTATGAGGAGTTTTACAGTGAGAGACCGGTTAATTCCCTGCTTTACTCTATTGTGATGGAGACGGAGGAGGATAATGTGCTGCATGATACTCCGGCGAGGGCTCTTACATTTATTGACAGGCTGCCGCTTGAGGCCGGCTGTGAGGGATATGTGATTCAGGGACGATGTGCAAACTTTGCCTTTCAGGGAAGAGATGATGTTGTCTCAGTTTTCCTGACAGCGAATGATGCCTTTTGCGTTGATACTGTGGCTGATACACATGGAGTCTCAGTGAGAAAGGCAAAGACTGTTGTGCGTGAGACAAATGACAACAGAAAGACCTATCACAAATACTATACCGGACAGGAGTGGGGGCAGGCAGAAAACTATGATCTGTGCCTGAATGTGGCAAAGCTCGGTGTAGATGGTGTGATTGCGATGATTGACAGCTTCATACAAAATAGAAAATAGAAGTGTATATACAAAAGCCGAATCCATGGGAGTGTGGATTCGCTTTTGGGGTTATTTTATGTGTTTTTGAAAATAAAAATTCAATGTTGGAAAAATCATATTTTATCATTGGTTGACTTTCAGAAAAAATTTATCTATTATTAAAATAAGATAAAATTGTTAACTGTTCAGTATAACTTTACAGTGGCGTGGAAAGAGGTAAAACAGGAGTAGGGAAACTGGTATGAGAAGGAAAAACAGAGGGAAACAAACGCTTAAAAAGAAGATGCTGAGTATTCTTCTGCTCAGTGCAATGTCAAGTATTCTTGCAGTAGTAATCGTGTCGTATATGACGATCCGAATGATACAGAATGACGGTATCAAGGAGAGTATGCAGATATATCTGGAGCAGATTACACGAGAGATGGACAGTGATTACTATGACATGATCGGTATTGTCAATCAGATGAGTCCCGATGGACTTATTGGAAGTGCGACAGAAAGATATTTGAGTTCAAATGATAACTATGATCGATATTTGGAGCAGAAATTTCTCAGAGAAGAACTGATAAAGCTTGGATATGTGAATACAAAGCTTCTTGGCATCACTTATTACGATCCGAAAGAGCAAAAAGAATTGATCGGAAATTTTAACGTCAGGGTGCTGGACCCGACATATCAGACAATCTCTAAAGTGGTAGTAGGTGCCGATAATACCATTCAGGCCATGCATGATTCCTATCTGGGAATTAAGGAGACACCGGTAGTATCCGTGATGCGAAGAGTTTCTTTTGGTAACCAAAAGATGCTGGATATTTATGCAGAAATTGAGCCTGATATGAGTGTTTCAGATCAGCTTAATAAAGAAAAATGGCATATACCTATATGGAGATGGATGAAAATGGCATTGTGCAGTACAGCAATAATCCGGTGATTGTCCGGGGCCAAAAGATTTTGTCGGAATTACCGAAAAAAGAAGGATATGCTGTAACAAATCAGGAAGGATATAAAATCATGGTGTATCGCAGTACCATTGGATATGCCAATGCCATTGCACTGCCGGAAAATATCTATCAGAAAGAAATGAATATGTGGAGATTGAAGCTGGTGGTTATCATTCTGTCAGCATTCGGTATTTTTTCCTGTTCTGTTATTTACCTGTACAGGTTGATATGCAAACCACTTAATCAGTTACAAAAACAGATTATCCAGGTAGGAAATGGGGCATTACATGGAGAAAGGCAGGAATATGAGATCAAGGAATTTGATGACTTGATGCACGAAGTGGAGCAGATGAAGGAACAAATCAGAAATCTGATTGATGATGTTGTGGAAAAAGAAAAAAATATTCAGCGGACGGAATATGAGAAGCTTCTGTATCAGATCAATCCTCATTTTCTGCTCAATACACTAAATTCTGTTCAGTGGATGGCCAGAATGAGCAAACAGAATAATATTATGGAATTTGTGCAGCGATTAAAAAGACTGTTGTCCTACAATCTGGGAAAAGAGGGAATGCAGACGACACTTCGAACAGAAATCGATATTGTGAAAGATTATATAGCATTGGAACAGATGCGTTACGATTTTGTGATTGAGATGAATGTGGAAGAGGGGCGTTATCTGGAACAGCCGACGGTAAGGATGCTGCTGCAGCCACTGGTAGAAAATGCCATACGATATGGACTTGGAAATGATGAAAAGATCACAATTCAGGTCTTTGAGGATAATATCAGGGGACTGGCGGGCATCACCATATTAGACAGCGGTAATGGTCTGACCCAGGAGGAAATTTATCAGATCAATGAACCATTTGACTACGATGTAAAAAAAATGCAACATGGAAACAGAGGAATCGGTCTGCGATATGTAAAAGCAATGTTGGACTCTTTTTATGAAGGAGAAACGACTCTGTTTGTAAATTGCAAAAAAGGATATGGAACCAAAATTACAATTTTGATTCCGATTCAGGAAGAACTTCGGAACAAAATAAAAATTACAGGAGTTGAGACAGAAAAAGAAGGTAAGGAGAAATGAAAGTATTAGTTGTTGACGATGATAAACTGGCAAGAAAAGGTTTGATCTCCATAATGGATTGGAAGAAATACGGATTTGAAGTTGTGGGGGATGTTCAGAACGGTCGTAAAGCGCTGGAATTTCTGAAGGATAATGAAGTGGATATTGTATTCACGGATATAGACATGCCGGAGATCGATGGAATTGAATTGATGAAAATGTGTAAAAAGGAATATCCGGAGGTGAAATTTGTAGTCTTTTCCATGTATGAAGATTTCCGTTATGCGCAGAGTGCTCTGAGACTGGGAGCTTTGGACTATATATCCAAGATAAGTTTTGAAGGGGATGAGTGTGACCGGATACTGGAACTTGTGGAAAGAAAATATAAGGAAAATCATTCCCAAAAAGAAACCAGGAATGAGGATTCCGAACTCATAAAAAGGTTGGAAAAAGCGTGGATGAACACCAGATGGATCTTCAATGACAGCGAGTTCAACAGACTGTATGAGTTAACCAGGGGAGTGGAGTTACGGACTGCTGAAAGGGTTTTCATAAAAAGCTTCCACAGCCTCCAGAAACTCACAGGAGAAGAACTGGAATTTCCATCCTTATCTTCCGTGGATTCCATGCTGGAATGGGTGAAACAATGGAAAGAAAACCTGTATCAGACATGTCTGCAGACAGATAAAACAAAGGATATCTATATGTTTGCAAGAGTGATCCTGTATACAGATGAACATATAGAAGAAAATCTGAAGTCGGAAGAGGCAGCAGCACAGATCGGAATGAGCAGAAGTTATTTCAGTACGAGATTTAAGGAGATGACCGGTGATACCTTTCATAATTATGTGATCAGCAGAAAAATGTATGCAGCTGCCCAAAAGATGGCAAAAGGAACAGAAAATATAACACAGATTGCCTCGAATCTGGGCTATGACAATTTTTATTATTTTACAAAGGTATTTTCGAAGGAATACGGATGCATGCCAACAGAATATGTAGGAAGAATAAAAAAATGTTCGATTTAATTCGGACATTTTTTTTTTTGAATTAAAAAAAAAGCTGTGAAATCAGGAACAATATCGTCTAGTGAAAAATATGGTTACAGGATAAACTATCTATAAAAGAAGGGAGGTTTACTCATGTACATAAAAAGATTTGTGAAACACTATTACATCATGCTAATCCCCGCATTGCTGTGGCTGTTCTTTTTCAGCATTGTTCCAATGTTTGGAATTGTTATGGCTTTTCAGGATTACAATCCGGGACAGGGCATTCTCCACTCAAAGTTTGTTGGTCTGGCTAATTTTGAGTACATGTTTCAGATGAGTGACATTAAACAGGTTCTACGGAACACAGTTGTTATTGCCGTTGGCAAGATCATTGGAAATATTATTATTCCACTGGTGTTTGCTTTGTTGTTAAATGAACTGGCACTGAAGAAACTGAAGCGTCCAATCCAGACAATCGTATATTTACCGTATTTTCTGTCATGGGTTATTCTTGCGAAGATTGTGCTGAATATTTTCGGTTATACGGGACCGGTGAACCAAATCATAGAATTTTTTGGAGGCGAAGCGGTCAACTTTTTTGGAGAAGCAAAGATATTCCAGCCTCTGGTGATTGGTACGGATATCTGGAAAGGATTCGGCTACAATACAGTCGTTTATCTTGCAGCAATCCTGGGAGTGGATGGATCATTGTATGAAGCTGCAGCAGTAGACGGTTGCGGACGATTCAAAAGAATCTGGCATGTGACTTTACCGGGCATCAAGACAACAGTAGCACTTCTTGCTATCCTGTCGCTTGGAAACATCCTGAATGCAGGATTTGACCAGGTTTACAACCTGTATAACCCATTGGTTACTCAACAGGTGATATTATTGACACTTGGGTATACAGAGCCGGTTTGCAAAATCTCCAGTATTCTCTGGCAACGGCCGTTGGTTTATTCAAATCTGTAATCAGTCTTGTATTGATTACGGTTGGCTACTGGCTGGCAGATAAATTTACCGGTTATAAACTGTTTTAGGAGGTGACAAACTATGATTGAGAATAAAAGCCTGAGATCAAAGATTTTTGATATTTTAAATATTGTGATTCTCATTGCGATTACTTTAATCTGTATTGTGCCGGTATGGTACGTTCTCTGCGTGTCATTGAGCAGCAGGGAAGCAGTCAATGCGGGAAAAGTTGCACTTTGGCCGGTTGGCTTCAACCTGCTCTCCTATAAAAAAATCATGGGAGAGACCGCATTTTTCGGTTCGTTTTTGGTATCTATTAAGAGAGTTTTGCTGGGAACCGGAATCAGTATGGTATGTATCCTTATGGCAGCATATCCATTATCCAGAACAAAAAAACAGTTCCCGAAAAGAGATATCTTTATGTGGATATTCGTGTTCTGCATGTTATTTAACGGAGGAACGGTTCCGTGGTATATCACCATGAAAAATTATCATCTGATGGATAACATTTTTGGACTGGTACTGGGAACAGGCCTTCAGGTATTTAATGTGATACTTGCAGTGAATTTCTTTAAAAATCTTCCAACAGAACTGGAAGAGGCGTGTTTTGTCGATGGCGGCGGACCTTGGAGAACTCTGATATCTATCTACATACCATTGGCAAAACCTATGGTCGCAACAGTTGCACTGTTCACCATGGTTATGTACTGGAATGAATTCTTCCAGGGAATGGTTTTAAGTACAAGACAGAGCAGTTATCCACTGCAGACCTACATCCAGCAGATGGTAGTAACCCTGGATTATTCTACAATGAATGTGGATCAGATTGCGCAGGCGATGAAATTAAACAATCTTTCATTAGATTCTGCGAAAATATTTATAGCTATGATACCGATACTGATTGTTTACCCATTCCTGCAAAGATTTTTTGTAGAAGGTATTACACTGGGATCAGTAAAAGGATAAAGGAGGAAGAAAATATGAAGAAAAAACAGTGGATTGCATTTGCATGTGCGATGGCATTAGGTGTGACATCACTGGCAGGATGCGGAAAATCAGAAGAGAACACACAGAAAAAGGCAGTAGGGAGGCAGAAGGAACAGCAAAAGAAGATCTCCCGCTGTCAAAATATCCGGAAACCGTAACGGTTCATCTGGGCGGTTCAATGAATTCAAATGCCAAGATTCCTGACGGAATGAGCTATGATGACAATTCCTATACACGACTTTTGAAAGAAGACCTTAATATTGAGGTTGCATACGACTGGGTCGCATCATCTACAGACTATGATGAAAAAATGAATTTGTGTATCGGAAGTAACACAATTCCGGAATTGATGAACGTAAATGCAACACAGTACAGGCACTTCTGAAATATGATATGATCCAGCCGCTTGATCAGTATTTTGATGACTATGCTTCTGATGCACTGAAAGCATATGTGGAATCAGGTGGAGAAGAGCTGAAAAAATGTATCTCAAATGATAAGGGAGAGATAATGGCAATCCCGGCTCCAAGTATGATGGGAGGAGAAGTGAACGAAATGTGGATCCGTCAGGACTGGCTGGATAATCTTGGACTGGAGGTTCCAAGAACCTGGGATGAAATGGCAGCAGTAGCAGAGGCATTCGTAACCCAGGATCCGGATGGTAACGGAGAAGCTGATACCATTGGAATTCTTGGACCGAGCAATTCAGATCACATGAATGCAATTGGAGCAAACCAGTTTGGACTGGATCCATTGTTTAGCAGCTTCCAGTCTTATCCACAGTACTGGCTGCAGGATGAGGATGGAACTGTAGAATATGGTTCTATTCAGCCGGAAACCAGAGAGGCACTTGAAAAAATCTCAAAACTGTATACAAATAAGCTGATCGATCCGGAAATGCTTGTAAGAAGCGACAGCAAGGAACCTCTTTTGTCCGGAAAAGTTGGTATCTTCTTTGGACCATGGTGGTCTGGTTATACGGTGTCAGATACTACACTTGCAGGCGAAGCGGATTGGAGAGCATATTTTACACCACTGTCTGAGGACGGGAATTACTACGCTCATATGCCAAATCCTACAAGTAAATATGTAGTAGCAAGCAAAAGCTGCAAGAACCCGGAGGCTGCATTTAAGATTGTTAACTATCTGATCAAAAATGAGCAGCAGTGGGTAGTAGATGGTATTACCTCCACAGAAATGGGTACTGCGGATTTTTATCCTTTGTATAATGGCTACGATAATGCAGATGAGATTGAAGTATCCACTGAGACTCTGGAAAAATATCTTGCAGGTGAGATTACAATGGATGATGTTGATTTCTCAAACATAAACTGTTAAAGAATGATATGGAAGCAGTTAAGGAACTGAAAAAAGAACCTTATGATGATTTCAGCCTGGACAAATGGAATCTGGACAGTGACATTGCCAAAACTAATCTTCCAAGACTTGTGTCACTTTTGGTTGGTGGATCTCCGTTAGTAAATGATAAATATGTACCGGTTTACAATGCATATAACGGTCAGACAAAAACCATGGAGCCAAATGGGCAAACCTTAAAAAAATGGAAGAAGAAACATTCTCAAAGATCATTATGGGAAAAGCAGATATCAGCGAATTCGATACTTTCGTTGAAAACTGGAAGAATCAGGGTGGCGACCAGATTCTCAAAGAAATCAACGATGAATTAAGTAAGTAAAAAAGACAGCGGCTGATGGTGTTCTTCAGCCGCTGTTTTTACGATGGAGGTATAAAATGAGAGAAAACAAAGTAGTTTACGGACTAATCGGATATGGCGGTATGGGCAGATGGCATACGAGATTCTTTCAAATGTTCCAGAAGCTGTAATTGGTGGTATCTATGACATCAAGGAAGAAAAGAGAGAAGAAGCGAAAGCGAAGGGGTTTTCTGTATATGAAACAGAAGAAGCCATGCTGGCAGATTCGGACATCGATGTGGTTCTGATTGCCACTCCAAATGACTGCCACAAGCCTATCGCTATCCGTGCAATGCATGCAGGAAAAAACGTGATATCGGAAAAACCGGTGACATTATCTTCCGCTGACCTGCTGGAAATGGAAAAGGTAGCCAAAGAGACAGGAAAACTTTTCACCGTGCACCAGAATAGACGTTGGGATGATGATTTCCTGATCATCAAAAAACTGGTAGAGGAGCAGAAACTGGGGCATGTTTTCCGGATCGAGAGCCGTGTCCATGGTTCAAGAGGAATCCCTGGGGACTGGAGAAAAGAAAAGGTACATGGGGGCGGAATGGTCCTGGACTGGGGTGTACACCTGCTGGATCAGATTTTATATATGTACGGAGATAGAAAGATCGAGACGGTATACGCGTCACTTACCAATATCACAAACCAGGAAGTGGACGATGGGTTCACTGCTATTCTGACCTTTGAAGGCGGAACAGAAGTCCTGGTGGAAGTCGGCACCAACAATTATATATCACTGCCAAGATGGTATGTACTGGGTAAAGACGGTACCGCAGTAATCAGGGACTGGCAGTTAACCGGTGAGATTATACGTAAGACCGGTAAGACAGAAGAGACGGTAATACCGGTTAAGACAGCAGCTGGCCTGACAAAGACCATGGCACCGAGACGGGAAGATACTATTGTAAAAGAGGATTTACCAAAGGTGTCCGGAGATATCGCTGATTTCCACAGAAATGTGGTTGCAGTAATCCGAGATGGAGCAGAGCCGGAGATCAAGCTGTTCCAGGTGATGCGTGTCATGAAGTTGATGGAGGCAATCTTCCAGGCGGCAGAGACAAAACAGGTAATCGAATTTCAGGACCAGGTGTAACAGGAAAGGCATTGAGTAGTTATAACATAAAAATAAAAGACAGTTGTACATGTTCTTTGAGAGTGCATGTAACAGAACAGGAGGAAATAAGTATGAAACAGATCAAAATCGGAACCTGCGTACCAGGCCCCGTAGCAGAAGAATGGTTGAAAGGATTTGTTGGAAAAGGTTTCGAAACATTTTCCCTCAATTTCCATATGTCACTGGAAGGAACAGATCTTGATAAACTGGCCCTGAGCACAGAACAGATTCTTGCCGGTACAGATTCAAAGATCACTACACTCGGATACTACTGTAATCCAATCCAGTATCCAGAGCACAGAAAGACATTGGAAAAGGTAATTTGCACTGCTGAAAAATTCGGAGCTACCCATGTAAGCACCTTTGCAGGAGCCTGGGAAGGAAAACCGGTAGAATCCGCATACGAAGAGTTCGGAAAAGTGTTCCGTGAACTGGCAGAACTTGCAGAAGAAAAGGGCGTAAAGCTGGGTATCGAAAACTGTCTTATGGATGGAACCTGGGAACATGCCACCTGCAACATCGGTTTCAACCCGAAAGCCTGGGAAGTCATGTTTGAGGAAGTAAAGAATGATAACTTCGGACTTGAATGGGAGCCGACCCACCAGATGGTACAGTTGATCGATCCTGTGACAGAGCTGAGAAAATGGTGCAAAAAGATAGTCCATGTACATGGAAAAGATGCGACCATTGACTGGGATGCAGTAAGGCACGGCGGTATCTCCGGAGCAGTTCCTTTTGTATGGCATCGTATGCGGGATTTGGTGACACAAACTGGAGAGATATCATTTCTATCTTAAGAAGCAACGGATATGAGGACGATATCTGTATCGAAGGATATCACGATCCGGTATACCGGGGAGAACTGGAGATGACAGGACAGCTTCACGCACTGAACTATCTGAAATGGTGCAGAGGCGGAGAGTTCACACCAACTCCATGGGAGAAATAACAAAGATATAACAGAGACAGAAGAAACAGGAGGGTATTTCTATGAAACTTGGGTTTATCACATCCATCCTTGACAGCTGGACCTATGAAGAAATGATGGACTTTGCATCCGGACAGGGATTTGAATGTGTGGAAGTGGCATGCTGGCCACAGGAAAAAGCAGAAAGAAGATATGCAGGGGTAAGCCATATTGATGCAGAACGGGTTAACCAGGATGACGCATATGCAGAGCATATTGTAGAATATGCTAAAAAATCAGGAGTGGAGATATCGGCACTGGCCTATTATCCAAACGTGATGGTGGCAGATAAAGAGAAAAGCGCAACCGCTGTGGAACACCTGAAACAGGTGATTCTTGCAAGTAAAAAATTAGGTGTGGGCATGGTCACGACATTTATCGGAAGGGACCAGACCAAAAATATACAGGAAAATCTGGAACTGGTAAAAGAGATATGGCCACCTATCATAAAACTGGCAGAGGAATGTGACGTGAAGATCGCCATCGAGAACTGTCCGATGCTTTTTGGCAAGGAACAGTGGCCGGGAGGACAGAACCTGATGACAACACCGCCAATCTGGAGAGAAGTATTCCGGATCCTGGACAGTGACCATCTGGGCATCAACTATGATCCATCCCACTTTATCTGGCAGATGATCGATTATATCCGCCCGCTTTACGAATTCAAGGATAAGATCTTCCATGTCCATTACAAGGATATAAAGATATATAAAGACAAGCTGGAATCCTGCGGCATCATGGCATATCCTCTGGAATATATGTCACCGAAAATCCCTGGACTTGGAGATGTGGACTGGGGAAAATATGTGTCAGCGCTTACAGACATCGGATATGATGGCTATACCTGTATCGAGATCGAGGATAAGGCTTTTGAGGATTCCAAGGAGAAGGTTGAGAATTCCTTGATCATCAGCAAGAGATATCTGGAACAGTATGTGATTTAGTAAAGGAGATAATACCATGAGAAAATTAAAAGCAGGAATCGTAGGATGCGGAGGAATCGCCAACGGAAAACACCTTCCAGCTATGAAAAAAAGTGGTCTTTATGAGATTGTAGCTTTCTGTGACATCGTCAGGGAACGTGCAGAGAAAGCAAAGGAAGAATATGGCACAGAAGATGCAAAAGTATTCGAAGACTATAAGGTGCTTATCAAAGAGGACCTGGATGTTGTATATGTAACTACACCGAACCGCTCCCATGCAGAAATCTCTATCGCAGCCATGGAAGCAGGAAAAGATGTTATGTGTGAAAAGCCAATGGCAAAGAATTATGCTGAGGCACAGAAAATGGTGGAGACTGCAGAGAAAACAGGTAGAGTCCTGAACATCGGATATCAGAACCGTTATCGTTCAGATTCCCTGTACCTGAAAGAAATGTGCAAGGCGGATGAACTGGGAGAAATCTATTTTGCGAAAGCTCACGCACTCAGAAGAAGAGCAGTTCCTACCTGGGGTGTATTCTTAAATGAGGAAGAACAGGGAGGCGGTCCACTGATCGATATCGGAACCCATGCATTGGATCTGACATTATGGATGATGGACAATTATGAAGTAGAGTCTGTAACAGGACAAACATTCCGCAAACTGGCTGATCAGACCAACCAGGGAAATGCTTTTGGCAACTGGGATCCTGAGGAGTTTTGCGTAGAAGATTCCGCTTTCGGATTCATCCGTATGAAAAACGGTGCAGTGATTGAACTCGAAGCTGCCTGGGCACTGAACACACTGGAGGTTGATGAGGCCAAGACAAGTCTGTGCGGAACAAAAGCCGGAGCAGATATGAAAGATGGCCTGCGAATCAACTACATCCATCACAATAAACAGGTAGTAGAGAAGCCAGCATTATCCGGTGAAGGAGTAGCATTCTTCTCAGGAGAAGAAAAACCAGCAGGGGATTATGAACAGGAACTGTTCTACCATATCGTTGCTGACGGAGCTGAGCAGATAGTAAAACCTGCACAGGCTGCAGTTGTTACCCGTGTACTGGAAGCAATCTATGAGTCTGCAAAAAGTGGTAAGACAATTTATTTTGATTAAAAGGCGATTTGACCTATACAGTTACAACAGTTCAAACATAAGGAGTAATCATGGAAATAAATAAATTACAGCAATTGCTGTCAGAAATGTCTTTGCAGGAAAAAATAGGACAGATGGTACAGCTTACCGGTGTATATTTTGACAAAGAGGCAGTGCTTACAGGTGTTGTTGACGAACAATTACCGCCGGAATGGATCATTCAGTATTCAGGTTCCGTGCTGGGAGTGATTGGTAAAGAAAAAATATGTGATATTCAGAGTAAATATATGGAACAGCATCCTCATCATATCCCACTACTCTTTATGGCAGATGTGATCCATGGATGTAGGACAATTTTTCCAATTCCACTGGGACAGGCTTGTTCATTTAATCCGGAACTGGTGTCTGAGGCAGCGTCAATAGCTGCCTCAGAGCCTCATCCGAAGGACTTAAGGCAACATTTTCTCCTATGATTGATGTTTCAAGGGATCCCCGGTGGGGCAGGATAATGGAGTCTTTTGGCGAAGACCCATATGTGAATGGAGTCATGGGGGAGGCCATGGTAGATGGCTATCAGCAGAAAAACGATGAAGGAATCGCAGCATGTCTGAAACATTTTGCAGGTTACGGGGCGGTCAATGCAGGCAGGGAATACAACGATGTTGAAATATCTCAACGGACATTTCTGGAACAGTATGTAAAACCTTTCCGCATGGCGTTGAAGGCAAAGCCTGCTATGGTTATGACCGCATTTAATGCAATAGACCGAAAACCAATCAGCGGAAATAAAGAACTTCTCAGAGATCTATTGCGGGATAAAGAAGGCTTTGAGTGGTACAGTGATCTCAGATTGGGGCTCTATTGGGCAGCTGAAGGAACAGGGTGTGGCAGCCAATATGGATGAAGCGGCGTCTCAGGCGATAGAAGCGGGAGTGGACATAGATATGATGAGTCCTGCTTATATGTTTCGTTTAGAAGAACTGGTGAAAAACGGGCAGATTCCGGAGTCTTTTATCGATGAAAGTGCATTCAGGGTTTTGATGATGAAGAATCAGCTGGGGCTTTTTGAAAATCCTTTTGCAGGAATTGGAAAGAGTGGAAACCTCACTCAGTATAACCGGACAAAGGCATATCAGATGGCCAGCGAAAGCTACGTCCTTTTGAAAAATGAAAAAATTCTGCCTTTGAGCCAGAAACAGAAAGTTATCTGGGCAGGACCTTATGTGACATCAAAGGAATTCCTGAGCCGTTGGGCAATCTTTGGTGAGCATGAGCCTGTTGAGACAATCGAAGATATTCTTCAAGATAAGAAGATTAATGGGGTATGTATTCCTGGATGCAGAATGCTTTCTGAGGAAGAATGCAGGATCTGGCAAGTGAAACCGGTTGATTCGGATGAAGAAATAGATGAGCAGTGGCTGGAAACGATAAACCGGAAGATACGGTTGTATGTGTACTTGGAGAACATGAATCTCAGTCCGGAGAGGCTGCCAGCAGAGCATTTCTGACTTTACCGGAAGAGCAGCAGAGGCTTTTTGAAAAAATAGTAAAACGCACGGATAATATCGTGACAGTGATAATCTCAGGAAGACCACTGGATCTGCGAAGAATCTCAGAAAAATCCAAAGCCGTCATCATGGCATGGAGACCCGGAACCATGGGGGCAGAGGGAATAGTAGATCTTGTATATGGCATGATCAATCCTTCCGGAAAGCTGGCTGTAAGTATTCCATGGTGCGTTGGACAGGTGCCGATAAGTTACTGGGATATAAAAACCGGACATGTGCTTACAGAGGATAATCTAGAGAACCGTTTCACAAGCAGATATATGGATATTCCTAATTCACCATTATATCCTTTTGGCTTTGGATTGTCCTATACAGAATTTGATATTTCGGATGTTGAAGTCAAGATAGGACAGGACAAAAGAGTGCATGTCCATTGTAATGTAAGTAACACAGGTAAAGTTGCAGGGGCAGAGGTTGTTCAGTGCTATTATGAAACATTACAAACATCTGTGGTACGACCGAAGAAGGAACTTGTCCGTTTTCAGAAGGTTTTTCTGGATCCGGGAGAAGCTAAGAGTGTGGATTTCTCTATTGATTCAGAAGAGTTTTCTTACTATGATAAAAATATGGAAATCGTTAGTAGCGGAATGCAACTTCGAATCAGTGTAGGAAACAGTAGTGACCATGAATGCGGAAGTAGTGAGATATATATTTAGGCATAAGTAGAAATAGATTTCTATCGAAGGATAATTATTACACTAAAGCAAGCGGGCTGCTTCGTCAGTCCGCTTGTGTTATTCTTTATGTTAATCGAGGTTATTAATACTTTCAATTATACATGTATGCTTTTTATTATCAGATGTGTTGCTGTAGTTAATTCCGACAAGTAAAATCTGATTGCTGTATCCTGATAAGGCTCCGTGATATCTGCGGTTTTTAATCTGTGATATGGCAGAATCAGCGGAAGCATTGTACTTAAGTTCAATTACTATTGCAGGTCTGCCACAGGCATTCGCTCTTGGAATAAAAACAAGATCAGCAAAACCTTTGCCGGCTGGAAATTCTCTGACAATATTGTAATATGCATTTGCAGTAAAATATGCCATTGTGAGAACACAGCTTAAAGAATTTTCGTCGTTGTATTTAAGAACGGATGTATATGTTTCATGTGCAATTTCTACCAATTCAGCGACTTTATCAGCATCTTCATTTAGGGTAGCATCTAATAATTCATCACATTTTGAAATGGAGTTGGCTACTTCACTCCATGAACCGGTCTGTAATGCAAGATCATATGCAGCAGCAACTTCATAATTAGGTATATATGCCATTTTCCTATTGGCATCATAAGCCAGATAACCTAAATGAATTAAAGCTGTAAGTGCATCATCCTTTGAAGCAACTGTAGTAAGGTCATTTTGGAAGGTATTTACATTAACTCTGATTTTATCGCCGGAAAGCATGGCGAGCACATCATCCTTTAAACCGGCGTAGTTCATGGTGATAAATGTGTTGATTGATTCAAACGAGGATGTATTTTTCCAGTAAAAATCATAGTCATGATCTAGCATAGCCTGAACAACGGAATTAGGGTTATACATATGAAGCCCGTCTATCAGATATCCGTTATACCATGCTTTTATTGATTCAAAATCCATATCATATGTGATGCACAGTTTTTTAACTTCATCCTCTGTAAAACCAAAATATCTAGTCAATTGTTTAGATTTCAACATTGTAAACTCACGGAAGTTGTTCAGAGCTGATTCATCTTTAATTTTTTTGATTGGCAGAATACCGGTGATATATGCCAAAGCTAAAAAAGTTTTTGACTCTTCGCTCTTAAATAACAAATGAAGAAACTGAAGATAGCTGTGAACCAGTGTTTTATTTCCACCATTTCGGATTACACAATCCCATTCATCAATTATTATAACAAATGGAATACCGGAAATGTTGTAGACGGACATGAGTACAGCACTGATCATCTTGGTATAATCTATCTGATTGCCATATACCTGTTTAAGTTCGTCATAAATATATTCCTGAATTTTTTCTATCACATTATCTTTGTAAGCGTCCCAAAATGATGATACATCAATGTGTATGACATTGTATTTATTCAAATGTACAGCATAGCTGTCCTTAGCTGCAATTTCAGAATCTGCAAAAAGCTCTGATGAATCGCAGCCTCTGCTGTAGTATGCATCAATCATTCCGGCAGCATGGGATTTACCGAACCTTCTGGCATGGCTGACACTTATGCAGTTGGCATTTGTACAGATAACTCTATTCAAATATTCAATCAGACCGGTTTTGTCAATATATAGTTGACTGTTTTTGTCTTTTGTAAAGCTGCCATTTCCCGGATTAAAATAAATACCCATTGTCCCATCTCCAATTCATTTATATATAATCAGTATAACAGATTTGGAGGAGTGATGGAAGTAGGCAACGTGAGATTATGTGCACGGTCTACGCACAGTGTTTTTGTAATATTTTTGGATTTTAGAAAATAAAAATTCATTGTTGGAAAAATGTACGGAATAATGTTACAAATACAGCAAAAAACATCAAGAATAATGTTACAACGGGGATATATCTTGAAAAATAGCTAATTAACGTTATAATATAATTAGCTAAAAAAGAAATGGATAGGAGGAAGGCATATGAATACAGCAACAGCAACTGCAACAGAAATGCAGAACAATTTTGGGAGATATTTGAATCTTGTTATGTCAGGACATGAAATCATTGTTACAAAGAATGGTCATGAAGTGGGAAGATTTATTCCTAAGGATGCCGCAGTATCATATTTGACGGATTCTCTAACAGGAATACTTCAGGATAATGGTAATTTAGATGAGATAAAAACCGAAAGTATGAGGGAAAAATATGGTTTTGTTGATTGATACTAACATTATACTTGATGTTTTACTAAGTCGCTCAGATTTTGTGAAGGAATCATCTATAATTTGGAAACTTTGTGAGACTGAACAGGCAAAGGGGTATATATCTACATTAACTTATGCAAATATGATGTATATCATGAGAAAACAAATGACTCCAGAGCAGATAGAAGATGTATTCCGCAAGTTAAAACTTATTTTTGAGTTTGCTGATTTTAGTTCAGTTGTGCTTGAGATGGCTGTAAATATGAAGTGGAAAGATTTTGAAGATGCCATACAAAGTGCAACTGCTGAATATGTTCATGTAGACTATATTATTACGCGCAACATTAAAGACTTTACGCAAAGTAAGGTTATGGCACTTACACCTGCGGAACTTTTGGCAAGAATTTAATTGCAATGAATCTAATAATTAAAAGTGTAATATTATTGGTAAAACAGATAGGAGGCATATATGTTAAACGGTGTGGGAACAAATATTTCAATGGCATATACTTCAAAGTATAATAAGAAGTCAACAGGCGATAAAATGGATATAGAGTTCGAAATAGGAAATAGTGAGCAAAATTCCTTAAATAAATGTGGGGAGAGGCAGAGTGAACTTACTGAAATATACATGAATATGTTGTCGGAAAATAACAGTTCTCTTTACAATAAATTGGTAAATAATAAAAATGCAGTTGAACAGGTGGCACCGGATAAGGAAATTCCAAATGATAAGCTGAAAAATATCGGAATGACAAGTTTTGGACTGTCTGATACAGAAAGTCAGATAGTTTTAGCTTCATATGTGAAAACATCAAAGGAGGATGATCCTGTTGTTCAAGTGGCATATGGATATGGTGATAACAGAAAAGTATATCATGTGCATGTAAATGATGTTGATACGTCGAATGCTTCGGATCTGGAAATGTTTGCGCTTATGTCATATGAGGGGTATAAAGGAAGAAGTGCGCCTGATTCGATAAATAATTATTCTGCCTATAAAACAATGAAAGCAGATGCCGGTTATGGAATGGCTTCTGCTGATGAAAATAGCTTTGTAAACAAAAAAGTGAATGCTGATTATTTATTGGAGCAAATATATGATTCATTAAAGAAGCGGGAAACAGAACAAGAAGCAAAGAGCTTTGATGTATGTGAATATTTGCTCCAGATGATAAAAAATCGTTAAAAGCAACCGCTTTCAGTGCCGAAGCATAATAATAGTATGGAATGTCTTGGTAGGATCATCAAAGTAAAAAGTCATTTCACCGTTATACTTCTTAACAATATTTTCTATACTACGCATACCGAATCCATGAAACTGTGGATTCGGTTTTTTAGTTGGTAAAAGATTGCCATTCTTGTCGATAGGATTTACGCGGCAGGAATCAATGAGCGTGATAATGGTCATGTTATTTTTCTCTTTCTGAAAAACATTGAGTTCTATAAAAGGATTAACTGTTTTTTCGGCTGACTCTACAGCATTATCCATGAGATTACCGAAAAGTACACTGAGATCATCATATGTCACGAAATCAATACACTTACTTCTTATATCAATGTGTAGCGCAATATTTTGGGTGAGACATATCTTCTGGTAACGGCAGAGCAGTGCATTTAAAAGGTCATTATCGCATACCCGCACGGAGTGCTTTAACTCAGAAGAACCGAGTACGTGGGTAAGGTATGCTGCGATTTTTTCAGAATCGTGCTGTTCGTTCAGTGAGGCTATGGCATTGAGATGCTTTTTGATGTCATGAATGAGAACTTTTTGTTTCTCATCCTGTGACACGAGGGCTTTGTAGTATTCTATAGAGTCGGCATCACGCTGGTTCTGAAGTGTGAGCTCTGCTATTTCGGAATTTTTTTGCTTAATATGTTCAAACAGACCAAAGATGAGTATGTTTATAAGCAGCATGAAAAAGCTGCTAAGGATGAGCAGATAGTTGAGTGGAGATTTTATTTTATAATTCATAAGAAAATATATCATTGTGTAGATTACAAATACGGAAATAACAGGTATTATAGCCAATGTAGTGATCTCATAGATGGAAAATCGTATATTGGATCTGGTGCTGGATAGCTTATGTGATATAAAATATATGATTACAAAGTAAAGTAATTTGCTTAAAAAACTAACTGAATAAAGCAAAACGGTATCATTCATTTTAGAATAAAAATGATATGAAAACTTTGAAAAAATCCCCATAGAAGCAAGCTCACACAAAGTCATAATTACAATCATAATTGCAGAATGGAAAAAGAGAGTTGCACTATTTTCCATGGTTGAAATTTTTAAAAAAACAAAAGTAGCAACAAAAAATAAAGCAGTATTTAATAAACCGATATGAGCGAATGAAATAAAATATATTGGGATAAATAGTACTGTAAGTAATATATATCGTTTTATCGAAGAAATTTTGTATTCAAAAACATTAGATGAATATTGCAACAGTATTAACGCCTCAGCAAAATATACTAAAAAATAACAAACAGCAGCACTCATAAGTATTACCTCTTACTTTCCATAAACATCAAATATGCTCTCTTAAATTCGGTGAATTTTCTTCTGGTTAAATATGCTGTAAACTGACCATCACAAAGATATATAAGCTCGTGATCAAAGCTTGTTACCATAGCCATATTTACGATATAGCTACGGTGTGACGGAAAAAAGGTAGCCTGCGCAGATGCTCTATCCAAAATTGAAGTGTCTGAGTGGAATCAAAATCAGCCGTGGCAGTATGTACTATAACCTTTCTTCCCTTTGCCTCTACATATACGATATCGCAAGTCAAAACAGATGTAACTCCGGATTTTGTTTCAACAGCGATTTTTTGATTGATAGAATAGTATAATTCAAGTGCATCATCTAAATTTTGGAATAACCGTTGTTTATCTATTGGCTTAGATAAGTATCTGAATACATGAAACCTCATGGCGGCATCCAGAAATTCGAGGTAAGATGTCACTATAAAAATAATAACGGATTCATTCTGCTTTTTTAGTTCATTTCCCACATAGATGCCGTCAAAACCGGGCATTTCTATATCCAAAAAGATGATATCTTTTTGGGATTTATCAGAAAGAAGGCTGTCCCCATCATTAAAGGTTACAATATCGAGATTATTTACTTTCTTTTTGTTGAAATATGTTTTGATTATCTGGGATAGTGATTGCGTGATAGATGGATCATCGTCACAAATAAGTATTCTCATTGAAGATCTCCTATAAAATCTAATTAAAATTATTATAGAGAAGTACGCAGAGTAAGGCAAGAAAAAGACGTGAAAAGACAAAAAACGGGTGGTTTTGGATATCATAAATTGACCAAAAGTGCCCGAAAAATGTTGTTCTATTCCAAATTGTGGATTTGCAATATATTAGGATGTATTATTATTACAAGAAAAGTATGGCAGATAAAAGAGGCTGAAAGATAAGGATATTATTATGAAAATGAGACATTGTGGAAGTAGAAATATAATATTAATTTGGAATATTTATTTAACGATACTTATTCCATTTGTAGTTCTTTTATCGGGGATATGCATTTGGAATCAGGTGTCAGAAATGGAAAGGCGGCAGGATTACCGATAGCTGTAATCTTAGCTTTTTACCTTTGGTACTGTTTGGATTGAAGTGGAAAATGGATAGTACATTTACAATTATTGCATCTTGTGTATGGTTTATATTTATGTGGAAAATGGCATATTACTTCTTTTATGATAAGACGAACTCACCGATTGTTTATTATAGTTCGGTGATAGTCAATATTACTGCGCTACTGTGGAGCATAATAGTAAAAGAATACAAACCATTGGAGGAACATATTTTGAAATATAGGCAAGATCAATGGCTGGTTCCATGTTCGGAGAATTATAAAGAAAACAAAATACTAAGAAGTATATGGTTGGTTTGTTTTATAGGAACAGTAGTATTTTCATTCGTTTGTCAGTGGGGGTAAAAGTGCATTTATACAACATGTAGCATACTATTGTATTTTGTTATGTGGTACATATGAGCCTTGATTGCGTCTGTTGTTTCAGGAGCAGAACTTTCATTTACATTCAGCTGTGTTGTAAATAGATTTATAGAACTCTGGAGCAAAGATTGGTGAGCTCCGAAGTTTTTTGAATAATTTTAAGATTTTGTCACATTTCATTATATAATTCGGTTATATATAGTGAAAACACAAATCGTACGATGAATGATTTTAAAACTGCTACAGGAGGTGTAATCATTATGAATGAGAAAAGAGCATCGATTAGATTTATCGAAAGATGCTACAAGCTATATGAACAGAAAATGTATCATGTTGCATATTGCATATTAAGGGATGAGGGACTGGCAGAGGATGCGGTTCAGGAAGCATTTTTAAAGTTGATGAAGAGTAATGTGGATTTTAAGGATGCAAAATCAGATGAGTGTAAGCAGTATATTATTACGATAATAAAGCATGCATCCATTGACATATATAACCGGAAAAAGCGGGAACAGGAATTAATATTTTTCTCGGATGAGAATAGTGATTTTGACCGGAGCAAACCAGAAGCTTTGGACGAACAACAGCAGCAGATCAGAGAAGTGATGGACAAGCTTCCTGCAAAGTATTACTCGGTAGTTAACTGCATGGTTGTAAAGGAATTGTCTGTAAAAGAAACTGCAAACGAACTTTCAATTTCAGAAGATAATGTGCGGAAACGATTTGAAAGAGCAAAACTGTTACTTAAAACAATAATGAAAGGATGTGGCGGATATGAAGAATCAAGAGCTGTATGATATTTCGATAGAGGAGTTTGACAAAATGAATGAAAAGCATGTTTTTTCGGAAAAGTATAAGAAAAATAAGCAAAAGATGTTAAAGGATTACAGAAAGAGTGTATGGTCATCGACAGGAGCTAAAACAGCAAAAGTGGCTGTGGCATGTGCAGCAGTCCTTATAGCAAGTCCTGTTGTGGCGAATGCAGCATCAAACGGAGAACTTTTCTCAAGAATATGGGGAAAAGCAGGACACAAAGATGTGGCAGCTCATGAGGAAACGATATATTTGGGAGAGGATGAAGGAACATTTACTGCAAGTTATCCGGAAAGAACATATGAAGATGTGAACCCACAGAAAGCAGAGTCTCTTATTGGAGACAGTATGTCTTATCCAAATATTACTAAGGAGATTGATGGCACAACAATCACAATTTTATCCGTTGTCAGAGATAATAATTCTGCAGTGATCGAGTATACTCTTGAAAAAGCAGGTGGGGTGGATGCTTTAAATTATAGTCAGTTGGATAATGAGGCAAAAGGAGCATGGATTTCTGAGGAATCTACTTTTAATTTTAGTATAGGAAATGGAAGTACAATAGTAGATTTAGAAAATTCGACAGATGAAAAACTGTATTGTTATGAATATATAACATTAGATGATGATCAAAATTATGTTGAAATGAAGATAGAGGAATATCCATGTAAATTAAAGGAAATTTATGCGCTTGATTACAAAGATCCTAAACGTGAAGAATTAGAAAATCAGGTTGTATCATCATCAACCAAAATTCCATTTAGCAGTAATGTGGTAGCGGAGACAACATTTGTTAATCCTGCCGGAGGTAAAATAAAAGTTTCACCTTTATCTCTTAAAGTGGACATGAGCAAAGGATTCGGGCTCAGCGAGGTTCAGGCAGCAGATCCTGTGAACTGCTATTATGTAGCTATAAATTATAAAGATGGAACAAATTATGTTGTTATGGAAAGTAATGCTGACGGACGTCATTCGTGTGACGTTGAAAAAGATAACACGGCTTACAGTTGTGGCACTCTGACGGGAGAATATGTGATGTTGTTTAATCGTCTGGTAGACACTGATCAGATTTCATCTATAACAGTTAATGATGTTGAGTATACGTTAGAGTAAGATAAGCTTACTATATATGAGAACTCCGGGCAGATTGCTGCTCCGGAGTTTTTTTTATTACCTGTTTAAATCTATTACCACTATATATTACAATATAAAAGTATAAGGGCAAAACCTTAAGCGCTTGAGGATAAAAAGATTGGATAAGGAGCTTATGAATAAAAAGGAATTTGAACAATTTGTTGAGGAGAGTGGAAAAGACATATTAAGATATTGCCGCATGATTGCATATAGCAATGAAGCCGGAAATGAACTCTATCAGGACACAATGTTAAAATTGCTAGAAAAGCAAGAGAGCTTAGACTGTGAGCAGAATATAAAGAGCTATGCAATATCCATATCAATTTTGCTTTTAAAGAACAAAAAACGTAAGTACGCGGTCAGAAATAAAAAGGCCGTGTTTGTAAGTCTGAATGATTTGGCGGATGAAGATGGAAAGCAGATACGAAATGAAAATATACTTACACCTGAAGAACAATATATGAAGAAGGATGAGACATATCTTGTAAAGCAGCTCGTATATGAACTCCCGGAAAAGTACAAAATTCCATTATATATGAATTATTCTGCAAATATGAGTGCCGAAGATATTGCAAAGACATTGGACATCCCACTTGGAACTGTAAAGACACGTATCAGGAAAGCAAAAAAGATGTTAAAGGAGAGACTGGAGGCTATAGGATATGACAGATGAAAAATTGGAAAAAATATTACAACAGACGCTTATTCCGAAGGTGGCAGATGAGGATATTTATCTATACAGAAAAGTGCGAAAAAGCAGAAAGAAGTTTGTCAAGATATTTGCAGCAGTAGCGGCATGTCTGGCACTGATTTTAGGAATTAATGCAAGCGGAACTTTTACAATTGGTACAGATAAAGATACAGACCAAACAGTAGCCGAAAATAGTCCGTTTGTTATAACCTGCTATGCAAAAGAATTGGAAAAGGGGGTAAGTGTACCGCTCAAGTTTGCCGGATATGATGAAAATGGCTATGTTATAAACAGAGGAGAAGATGGTGAGAGTGTAGCTTATAATACCGGGATACGCTTTAAATGTGAAGGCGATAATATTGCCACAGTAACTTACAGTATAAAGGGAGCTGCCTTTTGGATTTGTGAAAAACATGGAAATAGTATAATAACTGATTGTACAGAGTATACAGGGAAATATTTTAATGCTGGTGGTTTTGCGCCGGAAGGCTGCAAGGAAGATGAGACAGATGAAGAAAATTATGATATACGTGAGCTTTCAAGTTATACGTTAGCATATGATAAGCAGGAGTCTGATACATCTATATTTGCTATCAAAGGTATGAAAAAAAATAAGAATATTTATGAGTTATTTGAATCTGATTTTGTGGATGATAATGTTGAGGGAATTACCAAACTTACTGATGATGTAGTGATAACATGTACAGTTACCTATAATGATGGAACCTCAGAAAGTAAGGAGATTGGTCTTAAAGGGATTAAAAAAACTATAAAAAATGACGGAGAACAGTCATGTGAGGTAGCTGATTTTGCATGTGAGCTTAAATAAGAAGGGAACTGATATAAATGAATAAAAAAACACTAATTAAAGTATGCGCAGTTACATGTGGATTAAGTCTGACACTAGCTGGATGTACATCTTCAAACAATAGTAATGACATAAACAATACAGAAAATTATAATACAGAAATTAATTCTCAAGATACTGAAAAAACAGGAAGCAAAGAAATAATAAATAAGAAAATTGATGAAAATCTATATATTGATGCAACCTTGCAAATGCCTGAAACACAGTTAAATGAATATAACACTAAATTAAAAGATTTTAATCTGAAGGATATTATGACTTATCTGTATCCGGATATAGAGGAAACAGAGCTGGTAACTGATGAAAGTGGAGGAATCGGTTATGGTGCTGCTTATATTGGCGGAGAATCAGGTTCCGTGAGCTATTCAAAGGATGATGATACATCATATCTGCAGTTGCTTTGTGGATATGCAGATGAAAAAAAGCTTGCAGAAACTAAGGCGCTACAGTTTGAATCTATAACCGATGCAAGGGCAAAGGTAAAAGAACTGACTGATAAAATGGGAATACCGGGCGAGCTTGGTAAAGAGAATATTACGGCATTTAATAGTGCTGATTTAAACAATATACAAAGCAATATGGAACAGGATTCTGATTATAAAGACCTTCTAAGTGCAAAAAAACAGCAGAGCAGTACAATTGGGATAGATACAGAAATCTATTGTTTTACATATGGAATAAAGATAGACGGTCTGCAGGTGTATGCAAATGATGATCCGATATTGCAACAGACAAGAGATGTGCTGATTGCACAGCCTGTAAACATTGAGGTTATGATATCAAATAGAGGAATAGAATCAGTTTTTGTATCAGGAATTATGGATGAGCCTGATGTATGTAATGCAAATGTTGATATTATCGGAGAAAAGGAAATTACAGAGGCTTTAAATAAGAAATTCGGAGACGTGATACTTACTGATGAATATAAAGTTACTAATATATGGATGGAATATTTCCCGCTTTTGCAGAATGATTCATTTACGGATATAAAACTTATTCCTGTATGGTGTCTTGATTTTGAAGTAAATGGAAATGGTGCTGAAGATGGTGGATATACAATTAGAATAAATGCAATTACGGGAGATGAAATAGCATGAATAAAGTCATTAGGGCAGAATTTGGCAGGACAATAAATGCAGGACTTATAATTGCGATAGCAGGTATTATTTTTTCAATATGCTTTGATTCATTTAACGATTTGATAGCCGGCTTAAGAAACGGACAGGGATATGTAGGATATTTTTTCTCCAATGCTGCTTTTGGTGGAATGTGTACCCATTATATGCTGCCGGTATTTACAGCATTGCCATTTTCTGTAAGCTTGTGTCAGGAACGAAATAATAAAGCTGTTTCCTATATTGTTTCCAGAGAAGGAAAAAACAGATATATATTTGCAAAATTTATCGTTAGTGCTATATCCGGAGGATTTGTTGCGGCATGTGGAACTGTATTGTTGTTTTTAATGCTTGCAATGCGATTTCCTATTGCCGGAGACGAGTTTGAGGGAGCAGTGGTATCAGATTATTTTCATGAATGGAGCGCTGTATATTATCCGCAGTTATATATACTGACGTTGAGTATATTGGCATTTTGTCGTGGTGTTATATGGTCAAGTCTGGCTCTTTGTGTATCATTGTATACAAGCGATTTTATGGTAGTACTTCTCTCTCCTTTTTTGGGAAGCTATGTGCTGGTGCGGATATTTCAGATAATAAGGGTACCTGATATGGTTAGACCGGATATGATTCTTATAGGCAGGTAGTTATAAAATCAAGTGGATTGACGTTGCTTATAGCTATTGCCATATCACTTACAATTGTCACACTTATAGGTGCTTTTTTTGTTGGAAAAATGAAGGAGGGCTTAAAAAGTGGAACTATTTATTAAAGCAAACTGGGTATCAAGATATAATCTTCGTATGTTATATGAGAATATAAGAATTCCGATTGCAATATTTGTGGCTATGATATATGTAATGGAATCACTTACCGATATTGCATCTTTTAGCAGTATTGTTAATGTAAAAGTAACACCGTATGCTTTTGTATTTGTTATAAACAACTATAGAGTACAGTTTATAATAGCAGCATGTGCGATTATTATTTTCGGAAATGCGCCATATGAAAATGAGACATATCGGTATATGGTATCACGTTCCGGAAAAACGGCATGGGGACTTGGACAAGTCATATATATTATTAAAATGACACTTATATATGTTGCAGGTATTTTTGCTGCAAGCATAATTCCATATATAACCCGAATAGATTTTTCCGGAGAATGGGGTAAAATATGGGGAACATTAGGTAAAACTAACGCAGGAACACAGTATGGCATACAATTAGCGGTGTCTCCAAATATAATAGCAAATTACACACCTCTTTTAGCACTGGTAATAAGTGTTATACTCGAATTTTGCAGTGTGTTATGGCTGGGACTGGTGATATATTGGGGCAATAAAATAACCGGTAAGGGTGTAGGAACTGTTATTGGTATTATATTATCGGTGCTGGATGTGTGTATAGCAAATGATTGGATGGGTTATGCGTATAAGTTTTCACCTATGAGCTTGTCCCAGTTAGCGCTGTATTATGGATATGCGGCAAAATGGGGGCTCAATCTTGGATATACATTTAGGTTCTTTAGCATAACGCTAATTGGACTGGGAACTTTATGTATTGTTGCAAATAATAAGGGAAAACTGGTAAAGAGGTTAAAGAATGGAAAATAAAAGTTTGATTAAGCTGAATGATGTTACGGTTAAGTTTAAAGAGCATTTAGTATTGGACAAGGTATGTATGGAATTTGAATCTGGGAAAATATATGGAATAATAGGACGAAACGGTTCAGGAAAAACAGTGTTGCTTAAATGTGTTTGCGGATTGATGGATACAACTGATGGCACGGTGTCAGTCAATGGGAAAATAGTAGGAAAAGATGTGGATTTTCCGGAAAATATAGGTTTTATAATTGAAAATCCCGGATTTCTACCACATTATTCAGGTTTTAAAAATTTGAAATATCTTGCATCAATACGAGGAACGATAACAGATGATGATATAAGAAGATGTATTAGAACTGTTGGTTTGGATCCGGACGATAAAAAATCAGTAAAGCACTATTCTCTTGGAATGAAACAAAGACTTGGTCTTGCACAGGCTATGATGGAAAATCCGGACATTCTTATACTGGATGAGCCGATGAATGCACTTGATAGTATAGGCGTAAGTGATATAAGAGAAATACTGCTTGATCTTAAAGAGCAGGGGAAACTGGTTATTTTAGCCAGTCACATACATGAGGATATAGAAATATTGTGTGATGAGGTCATGAAGATAGAGGATGGAAAGGTCAGTAAGATGTAAAAGAGAACCCAATAACACAATTATTGTATTTTATAAAATAATCCGCTATACTATGATTAACAGTTATAGCGGATTTTTTTATGGAGGCTTTGATGGATAGAACATTAAAATTACCGGTTGGAATAGATAATTTTGAAAAAATACGAAAATCGGGCTTTTATTATATAGATAAAACGAGGCTTATAGAGCAGCTCCTGCAAAATTGGGGAGAAGTAAATCTTTTTACCCGTCCGCGTCGTTTCGGTAAGACTCTTAATATGAGTATGTTTAAGAGTTTTTTTGAAATAGGTACGGATAAATCTATATTTGATGGCTTGTATATTTCACAAAATACAGCTTTATGCAATGAATACATGGGGAAATATCCGGTTGTGTTTATATCATTTAAAGATGTTAACGGGTTAACGTTTGACAGGGCATATGATGCACTTGTCCAGATAATAGGTGAAATAGCAAATGGATTTTCGTTCCTAATGAATAGTGATAAGCTCAGTAAAAATGAAAAAGAGCAGTATCAGGGAATTATACAGATTAAAGATGGAAAATATCATATGAGTGATGGTGTGGTTATTTCATCATTAAAAGTGTTATCTCAGCTTTTGACTAAACACTATGGCAAGAATACTATTTTTATAATAGACGAATATGATGTACCGCTGGATAAAGCATTCCAGCACGGTTACTACGATGAAATGGTCGAGCTTATCAGAGGTATTTTGGGAAAAGTTTTAAAAACAAATGATTATTTACAATTTGCAATTCTTACAGGGTGTCTTCGTATCTCGAAAGAAAGCATTTTTACCGGAATAAATAATTTTAAAGTTTTATCGATTCTTGATGCCAGATTTGACGAGCAGTTTGGATTTTCGGATGATGAGGTGAAAAATCTTCTTGCAGACTATGGACTGGCATCACATTTTGAAGAGGCAAAGGAGTGGTATGATGGTTATCATTTTGGTAATGTGGATGTATACTGTCCTTGGGATGTTATAAATTATGTGGACAATCTTGTTGCCAATCCAACTGCCAGACCACAGACTTACTGGATAAACAGTAGCGGAAACAGCCTTGTAAGACGCCTTATAAATATAGCTGATTCGACAACCAAGGATGAGGTTGAGCGCTTAATTGCCGGAGAGTCTATTGAAAAAGTGGTTCATCTTGAACTTACGTACAATGAAATAGACAAAAATATAGATAATATATGGAGTGTACTTTTTACTACAGGATACCTGACAAAAGTAGGTGAAGTGAAATTGCCGGATAGTGAGAATTATGCACTTAAACTTGTTATCCCAAACAAAGAGGTCAGAGAAGTTTTTATTCTGCAGATACAGGAATGGTTCAAGGAAGTTGTAGCAAAGGACAATGATGAGATCAGAGTGCTGTCAAAGGCTATTCTTGAGGCTGACACTGAAAAGATTCAGAGACAGCTCAATATAATCATGGATCGTATGATAAGTATTCTGGACACTAAGGCTCGCGATAGACAGAAAGAAAATTTCTACCATGGTCTTTTGCTTGGCCTTTTGAGAGGAAGCAATCCGAACTGGCTGATCAAATCGAACAGGGAATCAGGGGATGGATTCAGTGACATTATCATAAAACCGGAGGATCCTGATTCGGGAATTATCATAGAGGTCAAATATGCAACGTCTTTTCAAGGATTGGATAAATCTTGTGAAGATGCAATGAATCAGATAAATACACGCAGATATGATGCTGTACTTCGTGAAGAGGGCAGATGCAATATCATAAAATACGGAATTGCATTTCATAAGAAGCGCTGTAAGGTGGTATCGGATAAGTAAATAGACTTAATAAAAAGATATTCTGATAAATAGGTTGATAGTAAAGTCGTGACAAAAATCCATTGCAATAATTAAAATTGCAATGGATTTTTTTATTTTACAACTATGACACATCACAGGTTTATAATCATCATAACAATTAAACATCAGCAAGCAAAGGAGAAGAAAGAGTATGAAGAGGAAAAAAATTACAGCAATAATGGCGGTGATCATGATGGCAGCGGGGCTTTCAGCCTGCTCACATTCAAATGCCAGGCTAGAGGGAAAATCCGGTATTGTAAAGGATGAGGCTTCAAAGAAAGAAGGTGACACCGGTGTAGTAGACCAGGCTCCTGCTACGTATGTGCTGGATGCGGAGTATGTTAACAAAGACGATATCGTGTCAGTTGATGATACAATTGAGATAAATGGAATTACTTATAAAATTGAAAAGTATGAGCATACCACAGAGTTTGGAAACAGAAATAAGGATACTGTTTTGGATTATTTGAAAGATTTATATGGTGAAGCTATTGATGATAATTATAATCTGAGTAATGGTAATAGTTATATTTTTATAACATTGACAATCGTTTATAAGGATGGAGATGATAAGCAGATTGAAGGTAATAGAAATGTGGGTGTTCTGTATGCCATCAAGGATGATATGGAGAGAATACAGGAAAACTCAGATTGTGTATATATAGACAACTATTGGCTTGGAGGAGATGAAAGTGACGTATATCATTATGTTTTAGGCAAAGGCGAGTGTATTACATCAGAGCTTGGATATATTATTCAGGATGAGGGAATACCTGAAGATTCTAAGTATATTTATTATTGTATAGAGGGTATAGATTCAAAAACCAATGATAAGGTGCAAAAATATTTTAAACTGGAGCTGTAGTTATGAATAGAATATTTAAACTTGAAATAAAACGTGCTTTTAGAAACAGATTATTTGCTGCCACATTGTGTGTTGCGTTTGCAATATGTGTATGGCATTTTATGGAAAATGTGTGGATATGGAGGATGTATGTTTACTACGACACGTATCCATTGTCTGCATATGAGAAATGGATAGGTGCGGATAATGCAAGTGTGCAGCCGTTGCTGCTTTATCTGATAATGCCTGCTTTGTGTGCCATACCGTATGGCAGAAGCTTTTATTTTGATGTTAAATCAGGGTATGCTGCCCAGATCATATCAAGAGGAAAGAAGAGCGATTATATAAGAGCAAAATATGGAGCTGCATTTGTAAGCGGTGCGCTTATTGGAATGATACCACTGGTGTTTGACTTTATGCTTACTGCAATGGTATTTCCGATGGTAATACCACAGGTAGGAACAGGCACATTCCCGGTAGCGGCAATGGATATCATGTCAGGGGTATTTTATACACATCCACTTGTATACAATCTGATTTTTGTGCTGATTGATGGCTGCTTCTGGGGACTTTTAAACTGTGCGGTGTTGTGGGCTGTTAATTTTGTAAGAAGCCGGTTCTGGATCCTGCTGACACCGTTTATCATATACATATTTGTGTTCTGCATGGTTCATTTTGTAAACAGGGTGAGTTTATCACCGGTAATGTTTCTTAGACCAAGTGCACCGTTTAGAAATGATATCCGGGTTGTGATCTGTGCGTTTATTATCCTTATAGTGGTAAATATTATATTTTACATACATGCGGTAAAGAAAGAGCTTGTTGCTTATGAATAGGAGAATTTTTGCAAATCTGATCTTATATGATATCAGAAAAGGATTTAGGGAAAACAAGATAAAATGGATAGTCGGAGTATTCATATTTGTATTTTTTTCATTTATCACCGTCAGTGATTTTAGTGTAAATTCACCGGAGCTTGGATTTTTGGCATACTTTACAAATATACTTCAGGGTATGCCGCCATACATAAAGACAGATGACAGCGTATTTACCATTCCGGTGTCGTGGTTTTTGTTTTATGCGTTTTTATTTTTTATGGTAGGATTTTATCCATTGTCAGATCTGTATGGTGCAGGCAAAAAGACACTGATATTGTCTGGCAGCAGGTTTAAGTGGTTATGGAGTAAGTACATATGGACGCTCATAAATGTGATTATGTATTATGCTGCAATGATACTTGTTCTTGCGGCTGTGACATGTGCAATCGGGAAGTGGAGCACAAAGCCTGATGATATGCTCATGGAAATGGGAATAGATATGCAGCGGTTTTCGACCGGAAATGAAGTGATTGTATGGCTGATACTGCCAATGTTATGCGCCTGTACAATTGCGGTGGTGCAGCTTACTATCAGTATTTTTGCCGGTGCGATCGCTGGATATATTGTTTCAATAGTTTATCTTGTGGTGTCTGTTTACTGGGTGAGTCCGTTTCTTATGGGCAATTATCTTATGATCATCAGAAACAACAGGCTCTGTGCGGGCGGAATGGATGCGGCTGCCGGAATAATAAGCTGCATTATTGTGATGGTGGTTTCTATTGTGTCCGGAAGTGTGTATTTTAACAGAAAGAATATTTTGTGAGGTATTTTATGAAGATAGAGATAGAACATGTTTCTAAAAAGATAAAGGATGCTCTGGTACTCGATGATGTATGCATGACACTGGAAAGTGGTAATATATATGGATTTAAGGGCGTAAACGGCTCCGGCAAGACAATGCTGATGAGAGCGGTAAGCGACTTATGTATCCTACAAGCGGTACCATCAGTATCGACGGCAAGGTGCTTGGAAAAAATATGGCTTTTCCGGAAAGGATAGGAATGCTTATTGAGAATCCTGCCTTTATAGATAGTTATACAGGCTATGACAATCTAAAAATGCTTGCATCAATAAATAAAGGTGAAGTTGATATAAGCAGGGCACTTGAAACGGTTGGACTGAACCCACACGATAAGAGAAAGTATAGAAAATATTCTCTTGGAATGAAGCAGAGACTGGGTATTGCCTGTGCCATTATGGAGGAACCAAAGCTTCTTTTGCTGGATGAACCTTTTAACGCCCTGGACAAGGAGGGGCAGGAAAAACTGTCAGAAATCATAAGGGATATGCGTGATAAAGGAAGTCTTATACTGCTTAGCTCTCACGATAAGGATGAGCTTGAAAATCTATCAGATGTAATCTATCTGGTGGACAGCGGAAGGTTTAAATTGAAGTGACGAGGAGAATTTATTATGAAGCAAAGAAAATCAAAACAAGTAAGGCTTTTTTCGGGAATGCTCATAGGAATTGTGATGATTGCTGTTTTGGCAAGGATTGTTTATCTGAATCATTGCTATCCATCCCCAAAGGTCATCACATATACAGACAATGACACTATAAAGCTTGGAAATTATGAGATAAAGCAGACCGGATGGGAGTGGGGCGATGGCAGTCTCCTAAAAGAAAAATGTCCTGATTATGCATATGATCAGACGGATGATGGTTCAGAATATCCTTTCGACAGTGTGCGTGTGGGTTTTATAACCTTGTCAGTTACCAAAGTAAAGGACGATACAACATCACTTGATCTTACAAGCTTTGCATTTGAAATGGGAACCAATGGTGATCAGTATGACATGGAACTGTTTTTTGCATTAAATCCTACTTTGGAAGCTTTGGAGATAAAGCTTAATGCCGGTGAGGATGTATCTTTTGTGATACCGTATATAATGGATGAGCAGCAGGTATCAAAGAAAGACTGGAACAGTAGATAAGATGAAGCTGTATATGGTGCTGCAGTATTATCCGCAGAAGATAAGGTTGTGTTGTACTGGTTAATAAAAAGTTTATAATTTTTATTAGCACTCGCTATTGACGAGTGCTAATAATGGTGCTATAACATACTTGTAAACAAAAGAAAGCAAATTTCCGAAAGGAAAGTTACAGGTATATAAGGAGGTATGACCTATGTTATTAACAACTACAAACAACAACTTATTTGATACATTTTTCAGTGATCCATGGTTCAATGATCCTTGGTATGATGACAGGGACGTACAGAAGGCACAGAAGAAATTATACGGACACAACGGAAAGAGAATGATGCTCACCGATATCAAGGAAAGCGATAAAGGCTATGAGCTTGAGATGGATCTTCCGGGATTCAAAAAGGATGAGATTAAGGCTTCCTTAGAGAATGGTTATCTGACAATTACAGCAGAGAAAGGCTTAGAGAAAGATCAGAAAGAGGAAGAGGGCAAGAAGTATATCTGCAGAGAGCGCTACTCAGGAAGCTGTCAGAGAACTTTCTATGTGGGTGACGAGATTGAGCAGGATGACATAAAGGCATCCTTCAAGCATGGAATCCTTCGCCTGGATATTCCAAAGAAACAGCCTAAACCACAGGTTGAGGAAAAGAAATGTATCTCCATCGAGGGATAATCAGATATTGCAAATGATAAGCGGGCTGCCTGTGCAGTCCGCTTATACTATATGGTGTAATGTATATTGTTTAATTATGATGATAAATTGTTACAGGTAAATAGAAAGGCAGGTGAGTATAATGGCAGCAAAGAGAGATTATTATGAGACTCTCGGAGTGAACAAGAGTGCGGATAAAGAGGCAATAAAGAGGGCGTATCGTAAGCTGGCAAAGAAGTATCATCCTGATACAAATGCAGGCAATCCGCACGCTGAGGAGATGTTTAAGGATGTCACGGAGGCATACAATGTATTAAGTGATGAGAAAAAACGTAAGCTTTATGATGAGTTTGGCTTTGCTGGTCTGCAGGATGGCTTTTCCGAGGAGGCTGCAAGACAGGCTGCACAGGGTGGCTTCGGTGGATTTGGTGGCTTCGGCGGCAATGGCTCTTTCAGTGGCTCATACAGCTCAAATGGCGGACCATTTACACATCAGGAATTTCATTTTGAGAACGGCTCCGGGGATATGGATGATATTTTCTCAATGTTCGGAGATATGTTTTCACATGGTGGCGGTAATCACAGTGGCTGGAGTACAAGTGGTAACAGTGGATTTACCGGAAATAGCGGTAGCTGGAGTAATTTCTCAGGTGGCAGAAGTTCAGCCGGTCGCAAGGGTTCTGATGTTATGGCTGACCTTACGATTTCATTTGACGAGGCTGTTTTTGGATGCGAGAAATCTATTTCGTTACAGGATCCGACCACAGGCAAGGTTTCTAATCTGTCCATCCATATTCCGGCAGGAATCGAGTCTGGCAAGACAGTCAGACTTAAAGGACAGGGCAATCCGGGCAGAAACGGTGGTGCAGCCGGAGATGTGCTTCTCAACGTAAATGTGACACCGAGCAGTGAGTTTGAGCGGAAGGGACAGAATGTATACAGTACAATCCGTGTTCCGTTTACGACAGCGGCTCTCGGTGGTAAGGCGAGGGTGCATACTCTTTATGGAGATGTGGAGTGCAGCATCAAGGCAGGTACACAGGGCGGCAGCAAGATACGTCTCAAGGGCAAGGGTATTTCGAGCATGAAGAATCCTTCAGTAAAGGGAGACCAGTATGTGACTGTTGAGATTTCGGTTCCACGCAGGCTTACGCCAAGGGCAAAGGAAGCGCTTGAGGAATACAGGGCTGTGAGCTGATAAATTTTATGTGCTTTATATGGAAAACAAATTTGGAATCCGCTATACTATAGGTATTATAGTACAGCGGATTTTTTGTGGCAAAATAAGAAAGGACACAACATGAGCAATTATATAATGGATCTTAGAAAGGTGGTCGGACATGCCCCTTTACTGCAGGCGGGAGCGAGCATCATCGTTGAAAATGAAAACGGACAGGTGCTTCTCGAAAAGCGCACAGACAATCACCAGTGGGGATATGCAGGCGGTTCTATAGAGCTTGGAGAGACTGTCGAGGAGGCTGCAAAAAGAGAACTCTTTGAGGAGATGGGGCTTGTTGCAGACGAGATGGAGCTGTTTTATATCAATTCAGGCGAGGAAACACACTACATCTATCCGAACGGCGATGAAGTCTATAATGTGGAAATCATATACATATGCCGCAAATATCATGGCACCATAAAGCGCCAGGAGGAGGAAGTCGAGGAGCTTAAGTTTTTCGATGTGGATGATATTCCGGAGGATATTTCTGAGCAATCAGACCTGTATTTCGTGAATATATAAAGATGAGGAAAAGAACAAAATAAACTTTAACGCTTTAAATGAAAAAAAGTGCTTGCGCATGTCTTATAAAAGAGTTATCATAATACAAAACGAAACACTTAGGAGGATTTACAATGGAAAAGCGTATTTCAGGTCACACAGGCTTATTAGCACTCATAGGATCACCTGTCGGTCATTCGGGTTCACCGGCTATGTACAATTACAGTTTTGAAAAACTCGGTCTGGACTATGCATACGTTGCATTTGATATAAAAGAAGACAAGGTTAAGGATGCTATTGCAGCAATGAAGACCTTCAACATGCGTGGATGTAATGTGACCATGCCTGATAAGGTAGAGGCTGCAAAGTACATGGACGAGCTTTCACCGGCAGCCCAGATTATCGGAGCCATAAACACTATAGTAAATGACAACGGCAAGCTTACAGGACACATCACAGATGGTGAGGGATTCGTACACAACTTAAAGGATCACGGAATTGACATCAAAGGAAAGAAAATCACAGTTGCCGGAGGCGGCGGAGCCGCTACAGCTATCCAGGTGCAGTGCGCATTGGACGGAGCTCGTGAGATTACTATTTTCAACAAAAATGATGCTTTCTTTGAGCGTACACTACAGACTGCAGAGAAGATCAAAAAAGCAGTTCCTGAATGTGTTGTAAATGTATACGATATTGATGATACAGCCAAGATGACAGAGGAAATCCAGTCAAGCGATATCTTTGCAAATGCAACAATCGTTGGCATGAAGCCTCTGGATGATCAGAGCGTGGTAAAAGATCTTTCAGCTTTCAGACCGGGGCTTGTAGTTGCAGATGCAGTTTACAATCCGGAGGAGACAAAGCTTCTTCGCGAAGCAAAAGAGGCAGGCTGCACATGCGTAGGCGGAAAGGGAATGCTCTTATGGCAGGGCGTCGCCGCATTCAAGCTTTACACAGGACAGGATATGCCGGTTGATGATGTGAAGAAACTGTTCTTCAGTTAGATTTAAGTTCTTATTACAATATCATTAGATAGCTTCCTGTTATACAGGAATATGATAAAACAACAGCTCGCGGTTTCCCGCGAGCTGTTGTTTTTTAGGAGTTGTGCGCCTAGCGGCGCACGTTTCTAACGGGTTAAAGTCCCGAATCCGCCGGTAGTGGGAAGGATATACCGAAGGCAAGGGTGTCCATCGTGAGGTGGAATCTGAAGGAAGCTGGATGTGAGGAA
>ENA-OQAN01000064-OQAN01000064.1-human-gut-metagenome-genome-assembly--contig:-NODE-64-length-52645-cov-2.518736_pt1 | contig 52645 bp, 56 predicted proteins | sample MGYA00242735_ERZ504527 | MGnify/ENA primary metagenome ERZ504527 (study PRJEB26092, sample SAMD00036230) | human gut metagenome | host: Homo sapiens | study: EMG produced TPA metagenomics assembly of... | reverse complement strand
ATAATGCACTATAAATCAACGAACTATATTAATATAAGAATACTTCAGAAGACTAAATCTTGTATTCAAAAAACGTTTTTTTTTGAATCAATTATTAAATTTCCTCGCTAAATTGTTCTAATTCTCAAAACTTTGCTTAAATTTGCGACAAATATATATCTCTTAATAAGAGATATACAATATTTTAACTTGGTGTTTTTTGTATAAAGTACTTGTAATAAGAGGATTATCTCCAAAATCAAAGAATAAAATCTAGGTAAACTTTGCCTTTTCTTTTATTCAAGTTTATCCACTAAAATATAGTTGTATCAACTATAATTCATATAAAAACAAACCTATGACAATCATCATATTACGGAAAAATCCTGAATATTTGGGAACTGATATTTTTTTCACAACAAATGGGTGGACGAAAACAGCATGATGGTTTATGGCAATTCTTTCAGGATCTATCTGTAATCCGATTTTCCTTTACTATAACAGCATCTTCTGACAAAAGATAACATAAAGAGATCATGCTGTTCCGACCTTGCAACAAGCATATTCAACTCAGCCACATCAGAAATTGCTATCATCTTTAGAAAGAACAAACACTAATTTATTGAAAAAACACTGGACACACTGGTCCCGTCAAATGGAGGATACCCTGTGATATGATATCCTCTTTTTGACAAGAAACAATATCTTTACCCTATTATCACAAGAATTCTCTCAGCACCACCATATTCGCTTTGTCTATCACGGTGGTATCCAATGCTGCCAGATAAATCAAAGTCGTTTTTTCCGAATCATGTCCCATTCCTTCACTTATTACAGAAAGAGGAATATGTTTGCCTCTGGCAACACTGGCCCATGAATGGCGCGCCACATACATAGTCAGAGGATGAACAAGCCCTAACTTTTTTCCTATTTCTTTTAGCCTTCTGTTTACCAAGCAGATGGAATTTTTTATATTGTAATCTTTCATCTTTTCTGATATGAATTATAATAGGAAGAAGATAAGTCGAGAAGTTTCCAGGATATTTATCCACTATATCCTGCATACATTTCTCCCATCTGATGGAAAGCAACTGACCGGTTTTCTTTCTCCTATAAGTCAGCATACCATTATTTAAATCTGTTTTTTTAAGAAAAGCCATGTCCACAAATGACATTCCCCGAGTATAAAAACTGAACATAAACATATCACGCGCAAACTCCATTGACTGAGAGTGACTTAAATCCATCTCCTTCAGTTGTCTGATTACTTTAAAAGAAATAGCCCGCTTCACCGTTTTTTCCACTCCCGTATAGACATGCTTAAAAGGAAAACGCTGTCTGATCACCCCTTTATCTACTGCACGATTATACGTTGCACGCAAAATACGCATATAAAAAGAAACGGTGTTCATACTTGCTCCCTGCGCCTTTAAATAAGTTTCATACCCCATCATCAACTCGGCATCCATATTGCTCAACAGAACATCCTTGCCATCCATAAATTTCATAAAACTGTTCAGTGTAGCTCTATACGTCTCACTGGTACGCAATTTTCCCGATTGTCTCAGACTGGCAATATTCACTTGCATAAAGGAAGACAGTGTCTTCTTACCTGAAAAGGATAATCTTTTACTTCTTACTCTAGTTGATTCCACCATAATACTTGTTTTTAAGTTGATTCTTTTTTTCTGTAAAAACCTCAAGCCAAGATAAGCGATTATTCCCAGCGGTCTTTTATAAGGTCTGACAATAGGAGATTGTTCAAAGAAACAGGAATTTTTCACTGCATTTAAAAACAAAAACGCATGTTTATTCCTTTTAAAGAATTATATTTGTAGAAGAAAGCCATAAACCTGTGTCTATGATGAAAAGAATAGAATTCATATATTTATTGACTGGTTTCTGTACAATCTGCTCATGTACCTCGAAAGCAAATAGTGAAATTAAGGAAGTGATAACAGAGGTACACAATACTGTGACAGAAGCCATTGCCGAAATTGTAGAAAAAGATATCAAACCCGAAGACATCAGGCTTGACAAGGAACTGCTGTATGATAAACATACTTTGGAGGATACCTATCCTTATAAAGACACCACCCGTCATTTCCAATGGGAAAAAATAAAGGAACGACTGGCGCTGTTGGAGAACATCCAGAGAAAGCCGACACAATGGTGTATCTTACAGAATTATAAAAACCGGAACGGAGAAGCACCTTTAGTGAAAAATTTTAAAAGAGACGCATACAAACGGATAGCCGACACATTGGGAGTGGAACGCTATCAGGGAATTCCTCTTTTCCTAACAGATGACACCCTTACTGCCAAACGCTACGGACTAGATGGACTTCTTACCCGTCACCTAGGTGAGGAAGGAAAATTTACCAAAGTAGAACCTGTCTTTATAGGTGGTGAATGGTATGCTCCGGCAAAATATATAAAACTGATTCCCGACAGCGTAGTGTTCAACAAAGCTATTTTTATAGACCGCCATAATCAGAATATAACTACTTTGGAACGGAAAGAAAAGGGCTGCTGGCTGATACGTAGCATGAATCCTGCTACAACAGGACAACATCGTCCTCCATACGCCCAAGAAACTCCATTGGTATGTTCGTTCTACAAGAGAAAAAGACTAAAATGATTTTTCTAAAAGACGGTTCTGCCGCCACCGGTGGTTTTGCACCTTACGCCAGTCGTTTCAATAATGGTGGTTATATCCACGGAGTGCCCACCAATGCGCCGGCAACAGGATCATAGAATACAGTTATACGTTGGGTACCATCCCCCGCTCACATATGTGTGTAAGAAATGCCACCTCTCATGCCAAGTTTATTTTCGAATGGGCACCTGTTAATGAGACGATTATATTTGTTTTGGAATAGAAATGTGCGTAACTTTGCACCCGTTATCCAGTTTTTCCATACGCATGCAAAAAACTTTTTTACTCCTGTTCCTATTCCTCTTTCCGTCGAGCAATGTATCGACCCGGACGGCTACACCCGAAAAGAAAGTTGCTACATCTGTCCCTGCACCTCAAAAAATGGACGGCGAACAATTATTTGAAGATATGCAATTGGGAGGGGTGGTCAATTTCCTGGCATTCCGACAGGCTGTGGCAGGATACAACTTGATTAAACAAAAAAGCAAATCCATACTGACATTGATTGATTTCACCAAACCCTCTACCGAAAAACGTTTGTTTGTCTTTGATATGGAACAGAAAAAGATGCTATACTCATCAGTGGTCTCTCATGGAAAAAACAGCGGCGAGAACTATGCTACCTCTTTCTCCAACGAAGTCGGCTCTTATAAAAGTTCCCTCGGCTTCTATCTTACCGGAAACACATATCAAGGTAAAAACGGATACTCTCTTTTATTAGACGGGCTGGAAAAAGGCATAAATGACCGGGCCGTGAACGTGCCATTGTGGTTCATGGCGCCGCATACGCCAATCCATCCGTTTGCAAATCGGGTAGATTAGGACGGAGTTTCGGTTGTCCGGCTTTGCCACAGGCACTGACCAAACCTATTATCAATACGATAAAAGGGGGAAGCGTACTCTTTATTTATGCCAATAATAAGAGTATATGGCTAAAAGTTCTATTTTGCCTAACCAGACATCACAAGAATTATTTACTGAAGCATGTGAAAGTGAGCAAACCGTTTCAGCTCATTTATAGTTTCTCCTCAAGCGGTTCCTTCATTATTTCTTAGTTATTTTCTTTTCTTCTGATTTCAAACGGTGTTCTACTTTCTTTAAATCTTCGCCTGCAGGCAATTGTTCCGGATAGATTCCTCGGCTTACCCCATCATATTCCGAACAGCCGTATTATTCTCAATATGTTCTTTTTCAATTGATGACTGTCCATAAAGATCTTTTTGTTGTACGTTAATAGAAGTCATCTCAGCAGCAAAATCTTTTGCCTTAATGCTGATGGTTGGTAAGAAATCGACCAGCGGACGACTGTGGGGCGCACCAAGTTTACATTTTAGCAACGCTGTGTCAAGACGAAACAAGGCTTTATCTCCTTTTGAACGGATAATGGCAAAACCTTTACTATCTACTCCGCGTTCATAAAACACACCCGATAACAGCTTTTCCGTTTCAGCCAATTTAGTCCGTGCTTGAACCCGCTCATAATCCAACAGATGTTGTTCCACCAATTCTGCACGCCTTGTCTGAACAGCAAAGTAGTTTTGAGCAAAAGCTATAGCCGGTTTACGCGCATCACCATTTTGAGCAGTCAAATAACAGGCATAACGGGTAAGATAGATATCATCTATCTCTCTTTCTGCACCTTTAGGTAAACTTATCATTTTGCTGACGTCAGCAAAATGATAGGTCACATCTTCACCTGCATTCGTGCAAGCAGCTTTCGCTTTATTGATGATAGCCTCAAAGTTTCTCCACTGGGTATAACCCAATAAGGAATACAACTCGCGTGCACTCCAACACTCTACTCCATGATAATCACAAACGATACTTTCAAACTGCTTGAACTAATCTTTTATTTCCTCGGTTTTCATCATATATTCTCCCATATTACTTGTTATTACATCAATGCCCTCCTTCTACTACAGAATTCACACTACATATTTGCACAAATATAACCTTTTATTATCAGATCCGATCAACAAAACTCTTTTTCCTAACTATTTCGATTCTTATATTATCCGTTTCTTCTAGAACAGACTTATTTCAAGAGTTATTTTACATCTCATTAGTATCCATTTCAAAGCATATTTAAATCCATAAAGAACATTTTTCTTTATATACCCGACAAATAGCAAACCATCAAACGTCTTTTTACTCTTTTTGATATTCTTCAAACTCGCGAGAATCGCTTAAACGCTTCCTTCTCGTCCCGTTCATCGAAATAATCAAATGAGAGAGTAGTTTGCTCTTAAAATCATTTCATACTATTTTGCTATCGTGTTCAAACAAAGATTGGAAATAAAAATAAGAGAATTGAATCTTTTCTAATTCAAAAACGAATAAATTGACTACTTTTGTCCGAGTTATTACTAATAAAACTAGCGATATGGTTCTGAACTACATTTGGATAGCCTTTTTTCTGATAGCCTTCGTAGTAGCGTTGATGCGACTCGTTTTCCTTGGCGACACACAAGTGTTTCCCGAAATTATCAACTCTACTTTCAGTTCTTCCAAAACTGCATTTGAAATTTCACTGGGACTGACCGGTGTCCTTTCCCTTTGGCTGGGTATCATGAGAATAGGCGAACAAGGCGGAGTCATCGCTCTGTTTTCCCGATTGCTGGGACCTCTGTTCAGTAAACTTTTTCCCGATATCCCCAAAGGACATCCTGTGACAGGTAGCATCTTTATGAATCTGGCAGCCAATATGCTGGGACTAGATAATGCCGCCACTCCCTTAGGACTGAAAGCAATGGAGGCCTGCAAGAACTGAACCCCAAGAAAGATACTGCCAGTAATCCCATGATTATGTTCCTGGTACTGAATACTTCGGGGCTGACTCTGATTCCTATCAGCATCATGGTATATCGCGCTCAACTAGGTGCTGCCCAACCTACAGACATATTTGTCCCCATCCTGCTGGCAACCTTCTTCTCTACCTTGGCAGGTATTGTCGCTGTAAGCATTTATCAGAGAATCAACTGTTTAACCGTACCATCCTCTTCTTCTTAGGGGGAATGAGTTTGCTGGTAACAGGAATTATTTATTTCTTCAATACCTTGTCACGAAACCAGATAGATATTTACTCCACTACCTTTGCCAATGTCTTTCTATTTCTTATCATCATCGGCTTCATTGTAGCAGGGATCAGAAAAAAAAATCAATGTCTACGACTCCTTTGTTGAAGGGGCCAAAGAAGGATTCAACACTGCCGTACGCATCATTCCTTACCTGGTAGCCATACTGGTAGGCATCGGTGTCTTCCGTGCATCGGGTGCGATGGACTATTTGATTGACGGCATTGACAGAGCCGTAAAGCTATGCGGTATCGACAGTGATTTCGTAGGAGCACTTCCCACAGCACTGATGAAACCATTGAGTGGAAGCGGAGCACGCGGATTGATGGTGGATGCCATGACTACATACGGTCCCGATTCTTTCGTAGGCAGACTGGCCTGTATCTTTCAAGGTTCCACAGACACTACCTTTTATATCCTGGCAGTATATTTCGGTAGCGTAGGAGTAGTGAGGACACGCCACGCCGTTCCTTGCGGACTACTGGCCGATTTGGCCGGAGTGATTGCGGCTATTCTTATCTGTTATTTATTCTTCGGCTAGGGACAGAGGAAAAGTTATACTTACGGTGGTAAAATGTCCCTCTTCCGAATGGATTCCCATTTGGCCGCCGTAAGTAGATATAATTTTCAAAGAAAGGCTTAGCCCGATGCCTTGCCCCTTGTAAGAACGTGTATTACTAGCACGATAGAAAGATTGAAAAATCAATTCTACCTCTTCTTGAGGAATACCAATACCCTGGTCCCTGATTTCCACCACTCTCCGGCCCTCCTTTTCGAACAAGCTGATTTCCACATCCTTATCCGAATATTTACAGGCATTATCCACTACATTCTGAAGGGCTATTCCCAATAAATAAGGATTGGCACGGACAATAAAGTCATTCTCCTCCCTAAGTGTGGAAGACAGACGAATACGAGGACGGCCGGCATACTGCTCCCTCAGCATCCGAGGCAGGCAAACATCCTCTACCGTATTTGCTAGAATATCCTTATCCTGACGGGATAAAAACAGCAAAGACTTTATCAGCAGAGAAATACGTTTGCTCTCTACCGAGATACGTTCCAAAGAATCCATATATTCCGAAGTGCTACGCTCTTTCAGAAGGGCTATTTCGCACTCCCCCTGAATAGCAGTAAGCGGGTTGTTCAATTCATGGGAAGCGTTGCTGACAAATGATTTCTCGGATTTAAACGCTGTGTCAATACGATCCAGCATCCCATTCAGTGACACAATCAGCTGATCCAGCTCATCCTTGTTCCCATAGCTTCTCAGACGTACATTCAGGTTATTGGCGCGGATACGCTTCAATTCTTTCAAGATATGTTGCAGGGGAGTAAGAATCCGGTTAGAATAAACACGCCCGATAAAAAAAATAAAAATAGAACTGATGACAACGAGAGTAACCGAAAGTAGCAAAATATGCTCCTGTATCTCCTTGCCATAAGTGTTTTCAGAGAAGACAAAGACAATAAAATATCCTTCATTATCCGGATAATAGAGAGCCGCACCCAATTCTTTCTTATATTTAAAAGTCACCGGAGTACCGTCACCATGAAAAAGTCTTTCCTGCTGACTGGCATTGAGATATTTTCCCAACGTGTCCTTGACGTGTGCCAACGTGTCCATATTCAATAATACTTCCCTTGCTTGCGGCAGCAGCTCATCATATTTCTGCTGGATTAACCGATAGCTCTGTTCGTCAACTTCATCTTTTTCCCAATATTTCTGAGCAGTGATAAATGCCTTCTCCCGCAAATAAGACTCATACAGACGGTTGATATAGCGAGAGCTGAACAAATAGAACACGCTCATCACCATGATAATGGCACACATCGTAATGAGGGAATAAAACAAAGCTATTTTAGGTCCAATCTTCATGTCTATCCTTTCTTTTAAGTTTCTCTATATCCTAAAGATACTTTTCAATCAGTCATCATATAGCCCACACCCACCACTGTATGTATCAACTTGTCCTCAAAACCTTTATCTATTTTGGCGCGCAAATAATTCACATATACATCCACTACATTCGTATTGGTGTCAAAATTCTTATCCCACACATCACGTAATAGCGTAAGCCGGGAAAGCACCGCCCTTTGATGCAACAAAAAATACTCTAATAACCGATATTCCTTTACCGTAAGATCAATATCCATGTTTCCCCGGCGAGCACGCCGCAACGTACAGTCCAAAATCAAATCCCCACAAACCAATTGCTGTACAGGAACCTCCTTACTCCGGCGGAGCAAAGCCTTGATACGCGCCTCGAGTTCCTGAAAGCTAAACGGTTTCACCAGATAATCATCCGCTCCGGCATCCAGTCCTTTCACAATATCGTCTGTAGTTCCAAGCGCCGTCAGCATAACAACAGGAGAGTGATAGCCGAAACGCTGCCGGTACATGCGGCACAGTTCCAATCCGTTCATACCCGGCATAATGATATCCAATATCAACAAATCAAAAGACTCATTCTGAAGCAGTTCCCATCCCGCATTACCATCGTACACCACAGAGACCTCGTGACCGAACTCACGAAGCCCTCTTTCAATGAACGAGGCAATATTTATCTCATCCTCTACCAATATTATTTTTGCCATAAACAAATCTGTTTTTCTGTCGGTTGCAAATATACATCATTATAATTTTCTTTGCAGCAGATTACCTTCTTTATCATACAACATCTTGCTATAAACCACTCCACAATCAGCGGAAATACGAACAAGGCAAAAAAAGTGGCTCCTATCAAACCGCCAATAATAACAATAGCTAGCGGGCGCTGTGATTCGGAACCTATGCCATGACTCATGCAGCAGGCATCAACGATAGCCGCCATGGCCGCCGTCATTACAATGGAACGGATACGCGAGCGCATTCCTGTTTTCACCGCATCCGGCAAGGATAGCCGTGTATGCAGATTATGCTTGATATCCGAAATTATAATCACCCCATTCTGAATACAGATACCGAATAAAGCAATGAAACCGATCCCCGCAGAAATTGAGAAATTAAATCCCGTCAGCAACAATGCGGCAATACCTCCCACGGCTGCAAAAGGTACATTCAGCAGCACCAGTCCTGCATCTCTGGCATTCGAAAAAAGTACAAACAGAATGACAAAGATAATAGCGATACTCACAGGAACCACCTGGGCCAAACGCTTGGACGCCCGTTGCTGGTTCTCAAAATCTCCCGTCCATTTCAAAAAATATCCTTCAGGAAGATGGATCGCGGCATTTACTTTCTTTTGTGCCTCTGCCACCGCCGTTCCCATGTCCCGTCCCCGCACGGAGAATTTGACCGCACAGAAACGAGTGTGGTTGTCCCTGAAAATAAGTAAGGGTCCTGTAATGGTACGGATATCCGCCAATTCCTTGACAGGTATCATGCTCCATCGCTGGCCGGAACCAATATCTTGCCTATCTGATCTTCGTTCTGACGGAATTCCGGATTATAACGCACCATAATATTGAACTTCCGTTCATCTTCATAAAGTAAAGAGGCCGATTTTCCGCCGATAGCCATCTCGATGATGGACTGCACATCTTCTTTCGCTACCCCGTATCGTGCCAGTTTCTGTTCATCCAGTTCGATACGCAGTTCAGGCTGGCCGATGTTACGGATTACTCCCAAATCTTCAATACCTTCCACAGTCCCCAAAATCTTATCAATCTGTACGGCAAGTTTCTGTGACTCATATAAGTCCTTGCCGAACACTTTCACCGCAATAGAGCCCTTTACCCCCGATGCCGCCTCCTCCACATTATCCGATATAGGCTGTGAGAAGTTGAAGTCGATGCCCGGATAAATGGATAAATCCTGCTGCATCTTATCAATCAGTTCCAGTTTGGTCAGTTTGCTCTCCCATTCTTTCTCGGGATAGATGTCTACATGAAATTCAATATTATAGAAACCGGTCGCATCTGTTCCGTCATTCGGTCGTCCGGTTTGGGACATCACTTGTCTCACTTCGGGATAAGCCATCAGTTTACGACGCATGGTGTTGGCCAGCTCCACCGATTCATCCAAAGCGATGCTTTGCGGAAGCGTGGCGCGTACATAAATGGAACCTTCATTCAGCTGAGGAAGAAACTCCGTTCCCAAGAAAGTAAAAAGCCACAATCCGAAAACCGCCACCACCGTAGAGAGTCCGATAGTGAGACTGCGACGGGCATGAAACCGGTCGAACAGCAACGAAGCTTTTTCATTGATAAAACGGACGATACAGTTATTCCTCTCACGGACATCACGTTTCAGCAACATAGAAGACAGGACAGGAACCAGTGTCAAAGTGAAGATCAAAGCCCCCAGCAGTGCGAATCCCAATGTATATGCCAACGGAGAGAACATCTTTCCTTCCACTTTCTGAAAAGAGAATATAGGCACCAACGCTGTGATAATAATCAATTTGGAGAAGAACACCGCTTTCGCCTTATCTTTGGCAGTGCTCCGGATAAGCCCCATTTTCGACATCCGGTTGAACGCAGGCATTCCCACCTCGTACGCTTTTCTGTCCAGCGCCACAAAAACCCCTTCTACCATCACCACGGCGCCATCAATGATGATGCCGAAATCTATCGCTCCCATAGAAAGCAGATTGGCAGACATTCCCATCGCTCTAAGGCAGATAAAGGCAAAGAGCAGCGCCAACGGAATCACGATGCCGACAATCACTGTCGTCCGCCAATCCGCCATAAAAATTAAAACGATAAACGTAACTAACAATATACCCTCAATAAGATTATGAGTCACCGTATGAACAGCCAGATTGACTAAGTTCTCACGGTCATAGAATGGAACAATCTCCACATCCTCGGGCAGAATCCCTGTATTCAGTTCTGCTATTTTATGCTTCAAGGCAGCAATCACCTCACCCGGATTTTCTCCTTTCCGCATGACGATAATGCCTTGCACCACATCATCTTCCTCCATGCGTCCTACTTGTCCCAGTCTGGGCAAACAGGATTCGTGCACATCCGCCAAATGACGGACCAATACAGGCGTACCGTTGATATTCTTCACTACAATATTCCGGATTTCCTCCAAATCATTGATTAATCCGATTCCACGCACCACATAGGCCTGTGAGCTCTTAGTAATCACATCTCCTCCGACATTGATATTACTCTTTGCAATAGCATCATACAGTTCCAATGAAGTAATACCGTAATTTATCAGTTGATGGGGATTCACACTGACTTCGAAAGTCTTTACCTCGCCACCGAAACTCACAATATCAGCCACACCCGGCACAGCACGGAGATTGCGGTCTATCACCCAGTCCTGAATTGTTTTCAATTCGCGCACATCACGCTTGCCACTGCGCAAAGTGTAGCGGTAAATCTCTCCCGTCGGGCCATAAAGCGGCTGTACTTCAGGAGTGACCCCTTCCGGTAAATCAGCATCATTCAACAAGTTATACACCTGCTGGCGAGCTGTGAAATCATCGACATCGTCCTCAAACATCACATTGATAACAGACAGACCGAAAAGAGTGGTAGAACGGATATCAGTCTTCTTCTGAACAGGATTCATCGCTATTTCAACAGGGATAGTGATGAATTTCTCCACCTCTTCCGCACTTCTCCCCGGCCACTGGGTGATTATGGTCACTTTCGTGTTCGTCACATCGGGAAAAGCATCTACAGGTGTATGTTTGAAAGATATCGCCCCTGCAATGACCGCTATCGTGGTACAGAAAAATATAAAAAATTTATTTTTCAGTGAAAAAGCTACTATATTATCAATAAACTTATGCATACTTTCCTTCTATTTAGAATCGTCATTCAAAGCATTATAAACCAACAGAACATTTTTGTTAAGAAACTTATCGATCCTCCGGTAACACCCGGGAACGGAGATAGCATTCCTTATCCGACCGCTTGTAAATCTCCACCTCTTTCACCTGAAGACTGCCGTCGCCGTCTACCGCTACCACATAATTCTTCCCATTCTCAAAAACCAGCGAATGAGGTCTATCCGTGCCATCCGTTCCTCGGATGCCTTGCAAGTCACCTTTACATTGGTAAACATACCCGGCTTCAGCAGATAATCCTTATTTTGCAATTTTATGCGCACGCTCATCGTTTTACTCTCGTCATTCAGCACCTGATACACTTTGTCTATAGTGCCTCCGAAACTCCTGTTCCGATAAGCCAGTGTAGTAATCTCCACCCTGTCTCCTGCACATACTTTGCTGATATCACTTTCATAGACATCGGCCATCACCCAGACATTCTCCAACCCCGATACAGTAAATAATTCCTCACTCTGGTCTGAACGTATCTGCATATCTTTGCTGATGTTTTATTGACAATAAATCCCGCTACCGGAGACTTCACTTGATAAAAGGAATTACCCAACAGATGATAAATGGAGAAAACTTCCTTCACCCTTTTATCCTCCGCCTCGGCTGCGGCCAGTTCTTGCTTTGCCTGGAGCATATCGCGCTCCGAAGCTATGCCCGAAACATACATATCCTGAGTCGCATCCATGGCACGCCGGGCGGTAAGCACTTGTTGGGCAGCATCTTTCTGCTGTTTCTCATAGTCGGCCACTTCCCCGCTACGGATTACGGCCAGAACCTCACCTTTCTGCACATAATCTCCCGTTTCCGCATGGACTTCCGTCACCGTCCCCCCGAATATGGGATACACCCGTGCCACCTGTTCTTGGTTGAAAGTAACACGACCGTTCAGGGTAAGTTCCATCGTGACCTCCTGTATACTTACAGTATCAATGGCCACTACTTGTTTCAAACTGTCTGTCAGGAAGATCCCCCCATTGGTCGTGTCTGTTTGTTCAGCCGGTGCCGAACAGTTACAAAGAAGAGGAAAAAATAAGCCCAGTAAAAAGATATTCTGATTCATTGTTGTTCTCTGATTGATAAGTTATTAATAATTAAATACATTTTGTCCGATAACGCGGTTCAAATTCTCCATAGCCAGAAGCAAGTCCTTACGTGTGTCATATAACTGTATACAAGTTTCTTTATAACTCTCATAATAGTCTATAAATTCCAACAGACTGATACTACGTTTCCGGAACGTTTCATTCACTCCCGCTATCAGTTTCTCAAAGTTCTGTTCCAAATCACTATCCACCGACTGATAAAGATTCATCGCCTTCTCCAGCTGCGAATAAGCGGTAAAAAGCTCCATCTCCGCTTTTCCCATGGCATACTCCTTTTCCTTATCCGCTTTCATGATTTCGATGCGGGCCGACTTTATATTACCCTGATTACGGTTAAATATAGGAACAGAGAAACTGATCCCCACAGCAAAGTAATTATTGATAAAATTACCGGCACGGTCATAAGTCCCTTTAAAGGATACTTCGGGAAAAGCCAGCGACTTCTGAAGTTTAAGGTTCGCCTGCGAAGCACGGATATAGGTACGGGCCAGTTTTAAATCGGGACGTCCAGTCATACGTGCCATCAAGTCCGCATAAGAGAGTTGTGACAAGTCCAGCTGTTTCAACATACTTTCATCCAGTAGCAGTTCAGGACGCGCATCAGCAGGAAGGCTCAGAAGAAGGTTCAATTCTCCCCGGGCGGCAACCAGCTGATTCTCCTGCTCATTCCTTTCCTTCTTCAATGAAAGCAACATGGCCTCCAGACGCGAGGCTTCCATCAGTGAAATGTTTCCTTTCTGTTGTTGAAGTTTCATCTCAGCCAGAAGGCGCTCCAACGAAGTTATTTCTTTTTCATAAACAGCCATATTTCTAGTCAGAAAATAAGTCTCGACAAATCGTTCGTTCAGCTCACTATGCAAGGTGCGCATGATTTCCTGAAACTGATATCCGGCCATTTCCTTGTTCACTTTTTCCAGACGGATACGGTTACTACGCTGCCCGGCAATACTGATAACCTGCTCTATCTCCACTCCTGACTCCCCGTCCTTTCCCATGTCAAAGTATTTTCCATTCAGCCTATTGTACACATTTTGCTCTAACGAGATAACGGGATTCTCAAAAAGTCTGGCCTGCAATACCTGTGCCTGAGCAATGTCCATATCATACCGGGCTGCAATAAGAGACAGGTTCTGCTTCAGAAAAAGCTGTCCGGCATCTTTCAGAGTCAAGGTCTGTGCCTGCAGTATTCCTGTCATTATGCCTATAAAAAAGAAAAGAATAGCACGTTGTTTCATTGTTTTCTGTTTTTGGGTGACAAAAGTACAACGCCCTTTTCCCGATGAGAAGTGAAACCGATTATAATCAACTCAGACCAGATTAGAAAGTTATTAGAAAATATCCCGAAAGTGAACCGCTAACAAGATACTTTACCTATCTTTGCCTGTCATTTCTAATTTGTTATTCTATGATAAGTTATCAACCGATGGGGTAAAGATGCCCGATATCAAAAAGAAAGAAACCACCGAATGGATTAAAGAGGTAGCCGCCTGCTATGGAAAAAGAGTGGGAGAAATCGCTTATATCTTCTGCTCGGACGATAAAATACTGGAAGTAAACCAGCAGTATCTGCAACATGATTATTACACGGATATCATCACTTTCGACTATTGCGAAGGTAATCGCATTTCCGGTGATTTATTCATCAGTCTGGATACTGTCCGCACCAATGCGGAACAGTTTGAGCAACCCTACGACCGCGAGCTTCACCGGGTGATTATTCATGGTATCCTGCACTTGTGCGGCATCAACGACAAAGGGCCCGGTGAACGGGAGATTATGGAAGCTGCCGAGAACAAGGCGCTGGCATTGGTTTCCCTATAACAGGACATACAAGGTAGAACAACCTATAAAAGTACGGGCATAGTTCGCACGAATGATTGCCCGTAACTTTTCAAAGACATGCCAATAGTTAGGGAAAACTTTCCGCCGGACGGATAAAAACGTCGAAAGCTATACATGCAGCTACATTTATTCCCTTATCTTCTTGCTTTTCCGGATTAATTGCTTTATTTTGTGAATTGAAAAAACAGATAAACACAAAATATATCACTCAAATGGAAGCTAACGTATATTTTTTCGCTGCATTAGTAAGTACGGGAATCTTTCTTCTGCAATTCATCTTATCCATCTTTTTCGGCAATATGGACACCGACATAGACGTCAATGCCGACGGCAACGCCGATATAGACATGAGCAGCGTGCTCTCCTTCAAAGGGCTGATTCATTTCTGCATGGGTTTCGGTTGGTTCATGTATTTATGCCAGCCTCCCTACATTGTCTTGCATTATCTGGGCGCCGTGATAAGCGGCAGCTTTTTTGTTTTCGTCCTAACTTGGATTTATAAGCTCTGCTATAAGCTGAAACAAGAAAATAAGCCCGAACAGGGAGAAGAATTAATAGGCAGGAAATGCGAAATATATACCCGCTGTCAGGAACAAGGACAGGCAGGAACAGAATACGTGGTCTATATCGCCATCAATGGTGCACAAAGAGAACTTACCGTGCGGAGCATACAGGGTAAAAGCTATCAGGAAGGCGATATCCTCACACTGAAGGATTACAAGGAAGGAATCTATTATATTGATTAAATAAACCCTAAAAACGCAATCATTTATGGATGAGCAGATTCTCATTTATGCAGCTATTCTGGTAGCTGTCATCGTCCTGACCATCGTCGGGATTTTAAGTCGTTACCGCAAGTGCAAGAGCGACGAGGTATTGGTAGTATATGGTAAGACCGGCGATAAGAAATCGGCTAAACTGTATCACGGAGGAGCCGCTTTTGTATGGCCCATCATCCAGGGATACTCTTTCCTGAACATGAAACCCATGCAGATTGACTGCAAACTGACCGGCGCCATCTCCAAACAAAACATCCGCGTAGATGTGCCCACTACCATCACTGTGGCCGTAAGCACAGAGCCCGAAGTCATGCAGAATGCGGCCGAACGCTTGCTGGGACTGAACATCGAGGCACAACAGGAACTGATTAAAGACGTTGTTTACGGACAAATGCGTCTGGTCATCGCCGATATGACTATCGAACAACTGAACAGCGACCGTGATACATTCCTTGAAACTGCCGCAAGAACATCGACTCCGAATTGAAGAAATTCGGCCTTTACCTGATGAAACATCAACATCAGCGACATCCGTGATGAAGCTGACTATATCGTCAATCTGGGAAAAGAAGCCGAGCGAAAGCAAGAATGAAGCCTTAGCCAACATTGAAGAACAGCAGAAACTGGGGGCCATCAAGATTGCAGAACAGCAAAAAGAGCGCGCCACCAAAGTAGCGGAAACCAACCGCGACAAGAACACTCAACTGGCCGATACGCAACGTGACGAGGAGATTAAAGTAGCCATAGCCGACAAGGAACGTGAATCGAAAGTAGCGGAAGAAAACGCCGAAAAAGAATCACGTAATCGCCAAAGCCAGCGCCTCTATGGAAGTGAACAAGGAACAGGCGCGTACCGAACAGGAGAGTCGTACTGCAGAGCTCCAGTCCGATATGGAGATAAAGCAGGCGGAAGCACAAAAGAAATCGGCCATCGGGCAAAATAACGCTGCCAAAGAGGTTGCCGAAAGTAATGCGGAGCTGGAAGTTACCAAGCGGAAGCCTCTAGAAAGGCTGGTGAAGCACAGGCCAGAACGCAAGCTGCTGTCCTCACTGCACAGGAAAACGCACAGCGTGAGATAGAAGAAGCGAAAGCCCGCAAAGTAGAACAGGCCTTAAAAGCGGATAAGATTGTTCCTGCCGAAATAGCCAAACAGCAAGCTATCTTGGATGCGGACGCATTGGCTGAGCAAATAAAACGTAAGGCAAATGCAGAAGCGGAAGCTATCCTGCAAAAGCACAGGCGGAAGCCAAGGCCATCCAGATGAAGCTGGAGGCAGAAGCGGAAGGTAAGAAGAAGTCCTTGCTGGCCGAAGCAGAAGCTTCGAGCCATGGTGAAAGCTGCCGAACGCAATCCCGAAATCGCCATCCAATACAAGATGGTTGACCAATGGAAGGAAATCGCTTCGGAACAGGTTAAGGCATTTGAACATATTCAACTGGGGAATATTACTGTTTTTGACGGCGGCAACGGCACGACATCTAATTTCTTGCAGAACGTCGTCAGCAAAGTAGCTCCTGCACTGGGTATCCTAGACAAGCTTCCCATTCATGATACCTATCAGAACATTGTCAATCCTTCCTCGAAAGAAAACGCACAGAATGAACCGGAGAAAGAGGAGTTTAAACCGGTAGACAAGGACGGAAAGAAACGCCCGTCCGACACCCCTCCTGCTCCGGACAAGAAATAACAGGAAATAGTTTACTTTAGAAATAGTGTTTGTATGATGTGGCGGCAGAAGCAGATTTCTGTCGCCACACATTCTTTTTAGCCGTATTATCACCGCTTTACAGAGTAAATTCGTAATTTTGCAATCGGTAAAAAGAAATAAATCAATGGATTTTAAGTACGACGTTATTGTAATAGGCGCCGGACACGCAGGCTGTTGAGGCAGCGCGGCCGCAGCAAACATGGTTCGAAGACCTGCCTGATTACCATGGATATGAACAAAATCGGGCAAATGAGTTGTAACCCTGCCGTAGGTGGAAATTGCCAAGGGACAAATCGTAAGAGAGATAGACGCATTAGGTGGCTATATGGGACTGGTTACAGACCGTACAGCCATACAGTTCCGTATGCTCAACCGTTCCAAAGGTCCCGCTATGTGGAGCCCCCGTGCAGTGTGACCGCGGCAAGTTTATCTGGGCATGGCGCGAGATTCTGGAGAACACTCCCAATCTGCACATTTGGCAAGATACTGTAGAAGAACTAATCGTGGAAAACGGTGAAGCGACCGGAGTCATGACTTGCTGGGGAGTGACTTTCCATGCAAAATGTATCGTGCTCACCGCAGGAACCTTCCTGAACGGACTGATGCACATCGGGCATAAACAACTGGCAGGAGGACGCATGGCCGAACCAGCTTCCTACCATCTGACCGAATCAATCACCCACCACGGAATCACTGCCGGACGTATGAAGACCGGTACGCCTGTCCGCATAGACGGACGCAGCGTACACTATGAGCTGATGGAAACACAGGACGGAGAAAACGACTTCCACCGCTTTTCGTTCATGAGCGAACCGCGCAAGCTGAAACAACTGCAATGCTGGACCTGCTTTACCAACGAAGAGGTGCACGAGGTACTGCGCAAAGGTCTGCCCGACTCTCCCCTTTTCAACGGACAAATCCAAAGCATCGGACCGCGTTATTGTCCCAGCATAGAAACCAAAATCGTAACCTTCCCCGACAAGCCGCAACATCAGCTTTTCCTGGAACCCGAAGGAGAAACCACACAAGAACTTTACCTGAACGGGTTCTCTTCTTCACTGCCCATGGACATACAGTTGGCGGCATTGAAGAAAGTACCTGCATTTAAGGACTTGGTAGTTTATCGTCCGGGATACGCTATCGAATACGATTACTTCGACCCCACCCAACTGAAACATACGTTGGAATCGAAAATAATAAAGAACCTGTTCCTTGCCGGACAAGTAAACGGGACCACCGGTTACGAAGAAGCAGGCGGACAGGGAATCATTGCCGGTATCAACGCACACATCAACTGCCACGGTGGCGAGCCGTTCACACTGGGACGGGGACGAGCCTACATCGGTGTCTTGATTGACGAATCTGGTTACAAAGGTGTGGACGAACCTTATCGTATGTTCACCTCCCGTGCCGAATACCGCATCCTGCTCCGACAAGACGATGCAGATATGCGCCTCACTGAACGTGCCTACAAACTAGGTCTGGTAAAACAAGACCGTTACGAACATCTTTGCAGCAAACGGGAAGCCGTGAACCAAATCATCGACTTTGCCAAGACCTTCTCCATCAAAGCCGCATTAATCAATGATGCTTTGGAAAGTTTGGGTACTGCCCGTCTGACACACGGCTGCAAACTAATCGACCTACTGAACCGTCCGCAGATTACCATCGAAAATATAGCCGGGCACATTCCGGCTTTCAAAGCCATGCTGGACCAAATTACCGACCGTAAAGAAGAAGTGATTGAAGCCGCCGAAGTACTGATCAAATATCAGGGGTATATTGACCGCGAACGAATGATCGCAGAAAAGATACATCGCTTGGAAGCCATCCGCATCAAAGGCAAGTTCGACTACAACTCATTGAATTCGCTCTCTACCGAAGCCCGGCAGAAACTGATGAAGATAGATCCGAAACATTGGCCCAAGCCAGCCGCATACCGGGTATCTCTCCTAGCGACATCAACGTCCTACTAGTTCTGCTGGGGCGGTGAAACAAGGTATGTTTCACGTGAAACAAGTAATTTAATAGACTAACAATAAAACACTGGTTATGAGCAAAGAAACGCTTAAAGCAAACTTAAGAGAAATTCCAGATTTCCCCATTCCGGGAATTCTGTTTTATGATGTGACAACCTTGTTTAAGAATGCCGAGTGCTTGCAGGAAATGCTGGACACTTTATATGAAATGTACAAGGACAAAGGTATCACCAAAGTAGTAGGTATAGAGTCGCGCGGCTTCATTATGGGCGGTGCTCTGGCGGCACGTTTAGGAGCCGGATTCGTAATGGCGCGTAAGCCGGGCAAACTCCCTGCAGAGGTTGTAGAAGAAACGTATGCTAAAGAGTACGGAACCGATACCATTCAAATACATAAGGATGCCATCAATGAAAACGATGTAGTTCTGCTGCACGATGATTTATTGGCTACCGGTGGAACCATGGCGGCCACTCATCGGTTAGTACAAAGATGTGGTGCCAAAAAGATCTTCATCAACTTCATTATCGAGTTGGGAGGTCTGAACGGCAGAAAGGCATTCCCCGAAGACATCACAGTGGATACACTGCTTACTTTATAACGCCGCACAATCTGCCCGTAAAAAAGCGAAGTCCGTCCCGAGTCACTATAGAAAGACAACAATGGATGGACAACGAAAAGATATGGACGATGAAGCCGAAAGATATATATCTTCAAGCTGTAACATTATATATCTTACAGCTTGAAGATTTATAAGATGATTACCCACAATCATACCACGAAATGCTATTTTGAGATGTTTCCACCGTAGGGGCGAACACATGGGGCCACCCCTACGGAAGCACTCATTTGTCCGGAAAACAATCGTTTGTCATTTAACTCAAAATTCAGCAACGAGGTATTTTTATATCGAGCTTACGTTAACATATAATCAGGTAATACCAATATACACTTATGGAAAAAGAAGAGATTACAACCAATGACTATCTGAAAGGAATCGTACTAAACCTGCCCGACAGCCCGGGCATTTACCAATACCTAACTCCGAAGGAACCATTATCTACGTTGGAAAAGCAAAAAACTTGAAACGAAGAGTCTCTTCTTACTTCAACAGAGAGCACCCCAACGGCAAGACACGCCTGCTGGTCAGCAAGATTGCAGACATCCCGTTATATCGTGGTAAAGACAGAAGAAGACGCCCTTTTGTTAGAGAATAATCTGATAAAGAAATACAAACCGCGCTACAACGTATTGCTGAAAGATGATAAGACCTACCCTTCCATTTGTGTAAGCAATGAGTATTTTCCACGCATCTTCAAGACCCGGAAAATCATCCGTAACGGCTCCTCCTACTATGGTCCGTACAGCCACATGCCCTCCATGCTTGCCGTGATGGACTTGATAAAAAAGCTCTATCCCATCCGCACTTGCAAACTCAACCTGAGTCCAGAGAACATTCGTGCCGGCAAGTTCAACGTGTGCCTGGAATACCATATAAAAAATTGTAAAGGGCCATGTATCGGACAACAATCGCATGAGGAATACATGAAGAATATCGGTGAAATCAAAGATATCCTGAAAGGAGATACACAAATTGTAAGTGACCTGCTGATGGAGGAAATGCAAGCGCTTGCCGCCGAAATGAAATTTGAGGAAGCACAGAAAATAAAAGAGAAATACGACTTGATAGAAAACTATCGCTCCAAGAGCGAAGTGGTCAACTCCATCATCCATAATGTGGATGTATTCTCCATTGAAATGGAAGAAAATTCAGCCTATATCAACTATCTGCATATCACTAACGGATGCATCAACCAAGCCTTCACCTTCGAATACAAGAAACGTCTGAACGAAACGAAAGAAGAACTTCTACAATTGGGCATTATTGAGATGCGTGAACGATATAAGAGCACTTCCCGCGAAATCATCGTACCTTTTGAAGTGGATATGGAAATGAACAACGTCACCTTCACCGTTCCCCAACGAGGAGAAAAGAAGCATTTGCTGGACCTCTCCGTAATGAACGTGAAGCAGTATAAAGTAGACCGTTTGAAACAGGCGGAAAAGTTAAATCCAGAACAAAGAAGCGTCCGTCTGATGAAAGAAATCCAAGAGCAGCTACATATGAAGAAGATGCCGAACCACATTGAATGTTTCGACAACTCCAACATTCAGGGTTCGGACGCAGTGGCCGCCTGTGTAGTCTTCAAAAAGGCAAAACCAAGCAAGAAGGATTACCGGAAATACATCATCAAGACAGTGACCGGGCCCGACGATTACGCCTCTATGAAAGAGTGGTACGCCGCCGGTATAGCCGCGCCATAGAGGAAGGTTCCCCCCTGCCCGACCTCATCATTACCGACGGTGGAAAGGGGCAAATGGAAGTAGTGAGAGAAGTGATAGAAGACGAACTTCATTTGGATATCCCCATAGCCGGACTGGCCAAAGACCGCAAGCACCGCACCTCGGAATTGCTATACGGTTTTCCTCCGCTGACCATCGGTGTAAAACAAAGCACTCCCTTGTTCCATCTGTTGGAGAATATACAGAACGAAGTACACCGCTTCGCCATCACCTTCCATCGGGACAAGCGCAGCAAGAGCCAGGTGCATCCGCTTTAGACAACATCAAGGGAATAGGTGAGAAAAGAAAGACCGCCCTGCTGAAAACATTCAAAAGCGTCAGCCGCATCAAGCAAGCCTCACTGGAAGAGATTGCAGCCGTGGTAGGTGAAGCAGCCGCTAAAAATATCAAAGAAAACCTCACAGAATAAAAGGGATTTCCTACCTTTGCATACATCCATTGCAAGGATATGCCGCCCTCATAACTGTCAAGCCAAGAGGTCGGCAATGTTTCCACCCACCATAGTAGGCGGACATAATACCGGTAAACGGCAAGCATTTTCTAATAATAAATAAAGGATATAAATATGAGAGTAGTTATTCAACGAGTAAGCCACGCCTCTGTTACCATAGAAGGTGTATGCAAATCGGCGATAAAAGAAGGATTCATGATATTGGTTGGTATCGAAGAAGCTGATACACAAGAAGATGCTGACTGGTTATGCAAAAAGATAATAGGATTGAGAGTCTTTGACGATGAAAACGGAGTGATGAATAAATCCATTCGGGAGGTAGAAGGCAACATTCTGGTTATCAGCCAGTTCACATTGCACGCATCTACAAAGAAAGGGAACCGTCCCTCCTACATCCGTGCCGCAAAACACGATATAGCCATTCCTCTCTACGATTATTTCTGCCGGGAACTAAGCATCGGTTTAGGCAAAGAAGTAGGAACCGGAGAATTCGGAGCAGACATGAAAGTTGAACTTCTGAACAACGGGCCTGTTACTATATGTATGGACACTAAAAACAAAGAATAATGACACTGGAAGAAGCACAAAAAGAGGTGGACAGCTGGATTAAAACGTATGGTGTACGTTACTTCAGCGAACTGACCAATATGACCGTCCTGACCGAGGAAGTAGGCGAACTGGCACGTGTGATGGCACGTAAATATGGAGACCAATCTTTCAAACAAGGAGAGAAAGACAACCTTGCCGATGAAATGGCAGACGTATTGTGGGTCCTTATCTGTCTGGCCAACCAGACCGGAGTAAACCTGACCGAAGCCTTCCGTCAAAACTTGGAGAAGAAAACAAATAGAGATAAAGACAGACATAAAAACAACCCCAAATTATAAAGAATTATGGAACATAATCACGAATTCGAAGGTGGACATGAACATCGTCATGACCACGATCATGGACCCGAGCACAGTAAGTACGAGGAAGCACTTGCCAAGTATAACATCCGTTTGCGCGATGAGGATGTAAAAGCGAAAACTGCCCTACTCATCGAAAAACATGTAGCAGAAAACAATACACCGGACGTAAAGAAATTCCTGTTCCATTGCATTGACCTGACCACTTTAAAGTGCACTGATTCGGATGAAAGTGTAATGAAATTCACCGGAAAAGTAAATGAATTTGTTGACAAGTACCCTGATCTGGACAATGTAGCCGCAATCTGTGTATATCCTAATATGGCAGAAGTAGTCAACGACACCTTGGAGGCAGACCATGTAAACATAGCCTGTGTATCTGGTGGTTTCCCTTCATCACAAACATTTACTGAAGTAAAGGTAGCCGAAACAGCCATGGCTCTCCATACCGGAGCTGATGAAATAGATATCGTTATCCCGGTAGGCAAGTTCCTGAGTGGGGATTACGAAGGAATGTGCGATGAAATAGAAGAATTAAAAGCTGTATGTGGTGAGCACCACCTGAAAGTAATTCTAGAAACCGGAGCACTGGGAAGCGCATCCAACATCAAAAAAGCGTCCATTCTATCGATGTATTCCGGAGCCGATTTCATCAAGACCTCTACCGGAAAGGAAAACCCCGCCGCTACTCCTGAAGCCGCCTTGGTGATGTGCGAGGCTATCAAAGAATACTATATGACAACAGGCCGCAAAGTAGGATTCAAACCCGCCGGAGGAATTAATACCGTACACGATGCTTTGGTTTACTATACCATTGTAAAAGAAGTGTTAGGTGAAGAATGGCTGACAAACGAGCTATTCCGCTTAGGAACAAGCCGCCTGGCCAATCTGCTTCTCTCAGAAATTGTAGGTCAGGAAACCAAGTTCTTCTAAACAAAGAACCGTTTCACTATTTAAATAACAACCACATTTAAAGTGACCGGAATGAGCCTTATCTATTCCGGTTATTTTAAACTACCAAAGAAAGGCGTACCTCAAAAGCTCGGGCGTGGTCCTTATCGTATAAAGGATCACGCCCGAGCTTTTTGAGGTACATATCTTCAACAATCGTACTATTTATCTCTTTCAATCACATAATCAATATAAGCAGTCAAAGCATCTTTTACAGCTTGACCGGCTGATTGTGGAAGTAAAGCCAACGCTTTATTACGATAATCCACCATTGCCTGTCTGGCATACTCTATCCCTCCCTTCACCTTAGTATATTCGATGAAACGGGCAATATCTTCATCCGAAGCGTCTAATGACCGGATACATAACGCCAGTTTCCGCATCTCCTCATCATCAAACGTATTTAACACATACAAAGCCGGCAATGTCAGCTTCCCTTCACGCATATCGTTTCCGGTAGGTTTACCTATCTCATCAGAAGAATAATAGTCAAAGATATCATCCTTTATCTGGAAAGCAATACCAATCATTTCGCCAAACAGACGAGCATTTTTCACCATTTCATCGGATGCATGAACCGAAATAGCCCCCGCTTCCGCACTGGCAGTAAACAATGCAGCCGTCTTTTTACGAATGACATCATAATACACTTCTTCCGAGAACTCAGAAGCATTAATATTCGCCAATTGAATAATCTCGCCTTCAGATAAGTTCTGTCCCAAACAAGCCACCAAATCTACAATTGTAATCTCGCGGGTCATGGCAGAATGCTTCAGGCTGGTTGCCAGCATATAGTCGCCTACCAGAACCGACACCTTATTATTATAGATAGCATTTACCGAAGACTGCCCACGGCGCTTGTCACTCTCATCCACCACATCATCGTGCACCAGGCTGGCCGTATGGAGCAACTCCAATGAAAGGCCGCATGAAGCGTAGAATCATTGATTTCACCGAATAGTTTAGCAATCAACAACGCCAATATGGGACGCATCATCTTGCCATTTCTCTGCTTAATATAGGATAACACCTCACTAAGTAAAGAATTGGAACTTTGGAGCGAAGAGTCAAACAACCTTCTAAATTCCTCAAACTCCTTGTCAATAGGCAATTTGATTTGCTGTAATTTGTCCATGCAGGTTAATTTGTGCACAAAAGTAGTAATAAAAGACGGAATACGGTATTTTTTTGTACTTTTACAATGAAAAAACTAAAGATTTTTAAGAATGGACAAACTTTTTCTATTAGATGCTTATGCATTAATATACCGCGCGTATTACGCTTTCATCAAAAGCCCGCGCATTAACTCCAAGGGTTTCAACACTTCAGCCGTACTGGGATTTGTCAATACACTGGAAGAGGTCTTGAAGAAAGAAAATCCTACGCACATCGGTGTGGCATTTGATCCCGCCGGTCCCACCTTCCGGCACGAGGCCTATGAACAGTATAAGGCACAACGTGAAGAAACACCCGAAGTAATCCGTTTGTCTGTACCCATTATAAAGGATATTATCCGGGCCTATCGTATTCCTATTCTGGAAATACCGGGATACGAGGCTGACGACGTGATCGGTACACTGGCCACCGAAGCCGGCAAACGAGGGATCACTACTTATATGATGACACCAGACAAAGACTATGGTCAACTGGTGGGCGGAAATGTCTTCATGTACCGTCCCAAGCATACAGGCGGTTTTGAAGTGATGGGCATAGAAGAGGTAAAGGCAAAGTTCGATATCCAGTCACCCGCACAAGTCATTGATATGCTGGGACTGATGGGCGATAGTTCCGACAACATTCCCGGTTGTCCGGGAGTGGGCGAGAAAACAGCACAAAAGTTAATCGCGCAATATGGCAGCATCGAGAATCTTCTCTCCCACTCTGCCGAACTGAAAGGAGCCTTGAAAACCAAAGTGGAAGCCAACCGGAAAATGATTGAAGTTCTCCAAGTTTCTGGCAACTATCAAGATTGATGTCCCCATCACATTGAACATGGACGAACTGAAAAGAGAAGAACCAAATGAAGAGGAACTACGGAAGATTTTTGAAGAGATGGAGTTCCGTACCCTCATCGACCGCGTTTTCAACCGAAACAAGAAATCCGCCTTCGCCGGAACATACACCGATGCGACCGGAAACGATCTGCAAGGACGAAACCGCACACCGGAAGGAAGCGCCCGGCAGGGAAACATGCCGGACGGTTCGGGACAACTCTCCCTTTCGGTGAACCGGCTTCGAATGGCAAATCGCCCGCTTCTCCGTCTTCCCCTCAAGCAATCTCTTTGCAGAATTTACCGACGGAGGGACGGAAAGTGAGAAATATTCGAATCTAGCATGTTTAGATAATTTAAAATACGACTATCAACTCATTGATACAGAAGAGAAAAGATCTGAATTATTACAAAACTTACTTACAAAAGAAATTTTCAGTCTAGACACGGAAACAACAGGAACCGATCCCATCACCGCAGAACTCGTGGGAATGAGCTTCAGCTATGCCGAAAATCAAGCATTTTATGTCCCTGTACCTGCCGATCGGACCGAAGCGCAAAAAATAGTTAATGAGTTCCGGCCGGCTTTCGAAAAAGAAGGAGCGTTGAAAGTAGGACAAAATATAAAATACGATATGCTGGTATTGGGCAACTACGGAACTGAAGTGCGCGGTCCCCTGTTCGATACCATGGTGGCACATTATGTACTACAACCGGAATTGCGCCACAATATGGACTACCTTGCCGAAATCTACCTGCATTATCAGACTATCCACATCGAAGACTGATTGGTCCCAAAGGCAAAGGTCAGAAGAATATGCGCGATCTCTCCCCCGAAGCTATCTATAAGTACGCGTGCGAGGATGCTGATGTCACACTGAAATTGAAAAACATCTTGGAACAGGAATTGAAAACCAACGATGCGGAAAAACTCTTCTACGAAATAGAAATGCCCCTGGTCCCCGTACTTGCTTATATAGAACGCAACGGCGTGCGTGTAGACACTGAAGCCTTAAAACAGACCTCGGAACATTTCACCGCCCGCATGAACCAAATAGAAGAAGAAGTGCACCAACTGGCAGGTACGGATTTCAACATAGCCTCACCCAAACAGGTAGGTGAAGTGCTGTTTGACAAGCTGCGTATCGTGGAGAAAGCCAAGAAAACCAAAACCGGACAATATGTCACCAGTGAAGAAGTATTGGAAAGCCTGCGAGGGAAACACGAAATAGTAGGCAAGATATTGGAACACCGCGGTCTGAAGAAGCTTCTCGGTACTTATATTGATGCTCTGCCCCTATTGATTAATAAAGAAACAGGTAAAATTCATACTTCGTTCAATCAAACGGTCACTGCTACCGGCCGGCTCAGTTCCAGCAACCCGAACCTTCAGAACATCCCCATCCGCAACGAAGACGGCAAGGAAATCCGTAAGGCCTTCATTCCCGATGATGGTTGCGAATTTTTCTCCGCCGACTATTCACAGATTGAGTTACGCATTATGGCACACCTTAGCGGAGACGCCAATATGATAGAGGCTTTCAAGGAAGGAGATGACATTCATGCCGCCACCGCAGCAAAAGTATATAAGATAAGTATAGACAAAGTTACCCGCGAACAACGCAGTAAAGCAAAACAGCTAATTTCGGTATCATCTACGGCATCAGCGTATTCGGACTGGCAGAACGTATGAATGTAGACCGCAAAGAGGCAAAAGAACTAATAGACGGCTATTTCGAAACTTATCCCCAAATAAAGGAATATATGGACAAAAGCATCGACCTTGCCCGCAGGCAAGGATATATTGAAACCATATTCGGCCGTAAACGATATCTTCCGGATATCAATTCCAGAAATTCGGTTGTGCGCGGATATGCCGAACGAAATGCCATCAATGCTCCTATCCAGGGAAGTGCAGCCGATATTATCAAGGCAGCTATGGTACGCATATACCAGCGCTTTCAATCTGAAAATATAAAGTCCAAAATGATACTTCAGGTACATGATGAGTTAAATTTCAGCGTTCTACCCGAAGAAAAGGAAAAAGTACAGAAAATTGTGATTGAAGAGATGGAAAATGCCTACCATATGCAAGTACCTTTACGCGCAGACTGCGGTTGGGGAAGCAACTGGCTTGAAGCGCATTAAAGCATATAGAAACCAACTATTCGCAAGATATATAGTACTATATATAAGGTATTTATATCATAAAAGCTCAATGGTCTTTTCCAATCCATTGAGCTTTTCATTTGCCATCCCGAACGTAAATGAAAAACACAAACACAAGATAATTGTAATAAATAGATCTTATATAATTATTAATATTTGTTTAATCAGTGACATTTTGCAAAAATATAATCATTTTTTAGCAGAAATGTTAGGAGATTCAATTTTCTTTCGTACATTTGCACCGTTTTTAAAAACAATATGAAAGTAACAATCTAACATATCAATATCATGAAGAAGATCAATTTTTTGAAAGGAATGCTCGTTGTAGCAATTTTATTTATTGCTAACCTTACAGTTTTTGCAGGAAATCCGGGTGACAACCTGATTTACAATGCAGAAGAAGTAAATGGAGTAATTGTTTCGGAAACGATTTTTAAAATGGAAGGCACCATGCTTACTAATTATATGAAGCACAATTACAAGTATGATGCCAACAACCAACGCACAGAGGACGAGGCGCAAAAATGGAACAGTAACAAAAATCGCTGGGAAAATGACCTCTGCATTCGTTATACTTATGGCAACAAAAGTATGACTACTGAATATTACAAATGGAACTCTAAAAAGAAAGAATATATATTAGTACCCGAAATGACCGTAACTATGGACAAATAAATCTATTCTAACAATCTAACACTTTTCATAAAAACTCTACGAAAGGGCAACCGTGACGGTTGCCCTTTTTGTTTCGTGACGGGCAGTCTTTTCGCATATAAAAAAGCCAAATCTGACTTCAATATGAAGCCTGATACAAAAAGAATGGTTATCTTTGCAAACAAATAGATAGATAATAATCAAAAAAACAAATAGATAATGGCTTTACAATGTGGCATTGTCGGTCTTCCAAACGTAGGAAAGTCGACACTTTTTAATTGTTTATCGAATGCAAAGGCTCAAGCAGCCAACTTCCCTTTCTGTACCATCGAACCGAATGTAGGTGTCATCACCGTTCCTGATGAACGCCTGACCAAACTTGCCGAACTGGTTCATCCGGGACGTATCGTTCCCACTACTGTAGAAATTGTTGACATTGCAGGACTTGTAAAAGGAGCTAGCAAAGGTGAAGGGTTGGGAAACAAGTTTCTGGCAAATATCCGTGAAACAGATGCTATTCTGCACGTACTCCGCTGTTTTGATGATGAAAATGTGACTCATGTAGACGGTAGTGTAGATCCGGTCCGTGACAAAGAAATCATTGACACCGAACTCCAGCTGAAAGATTTGGAGACCATTGAAAGCCGTATCCAAAAAGTACAAAAACAGGCACAGACGGGCGGTGACAAACAAGCTAAACAAATGTACGACATCCTTGTTAAATACAAAGACGCATTGGAACAAGGCAAATCTGCGCGTACCGTACAATTTGACAGCAAAGACGAACAGAAAATCGCAAAAGAACTGTTCTTGCTAACCAGCAAACCAGTGATGTACGTATGCAACGTGGACGAAGCAAGCGCTGCTACCGGCAATAAATATGTAGAACAAGTACGCGAAGCCGTAAAAGAAGAGAATGCAGAAATTCTAGTCGTAGCCGCCAAAACCGAAGCCGATATCGCAGAACTCGAAACCTATGAAGACCGCCAAATGTTCCTTCAGGAAGTCGGTCTGGAAGAATCAGGTGTAAATCGTCTGATCAAATCGGCTTACCACCTGCTGGAACTGGAAACCTTCATCACCGCCGGAGAAATGGAGGTAAAAGCCTGGACCTACCGCAAAGGATGGAAAGCACCCCAATGCGCAGGGGTCATCCACACCGATTTCGAGAAAGGATTTATCCGCGCCGAGGTGATCAAGTACGAGGACTACATTAAATATGGTTCGGAAGCCGCCGTGAAAGAGGCTGGAAAAATGGGCGTGGAAGGTAAAGAATACGTAGTGCAGGACGGTGACATCATGCACTTCCGCTTCAATGTATAAACCGTAGGTAAATCAAAACGCAAAAGACTTATCACAGCCATGCTATGAATGAAAAAACATCAGGGAACCAGCAAAACTAATGGCAGACTGATAAGTCAGTGTTTTGTTTCCTAAAACAAAATACAACTAACATGGAAAAATATTTAATCGTGGGAACCGGCGGCGTTGGAGGAAGCATCGCCGGTTTCCTTGCTTTAGCAGGAAAAGATGTAACATGCATTGCCCGTGGCAAGCATCTGGAAGCCATTCGTGAAAAAGGACTTCACCTAAGATCAGACTTGAAAGGTAATCACTTTCTGCCTGTACAAGCCTGCACAGCCGAGGAATACAACGAGAAAGCCAACGTAATTTTTGTATGCGTAAAGGGCTACTCCCTAGATTCCATCAAAGATCTGTTGGAAAAAGCCTCGGATAAAGATACCTTGATTATCCCCATCCTGAATGTTTACGGTACAGGTCCCCGTATCGGGCAACTTGTTTCACATGTAACAGTACTAGACGGATGCATCTACATCGTAGGTTTCGTCTCCGGACCGGGTGAAATCACACAAATGGGCAAAATATTCCGACTGGTTTTCGGCGCACGTCCCCAACAGGGTGTGGCTCCGGAACGTCTGGAAACCATTGCCGATGTACTAAGAAAAGCAGGGATCAAAGCCGATATTTCGGATGATATCAATCGCGACACCTTCATCAAATGGTCATTCATCTCGGCTATGGCCTGCACAGGTGCCTACCATGATGTCCCAATGGGTCCTCTGCAACATCCCGGAGCAGAACGCGACACTTTCATCGGTCTGTCCAAGGAAAGTTCTGAAATAGGCCGCAAAATGGGAATTACCTATGCGGAAGACCCGATAGAATACAACTTAAAAGTGATTGACAAATTAGACCCGGACAGTACCGCATCCATGCAAAAAGATATAGCCAAAGGACATGAGTCCGAAATACAAGGACTATTGTTTGATATGATCGCACTGGGCGAAAAGATGGATGTGGATATGCCCACTTACCGCAAAGTTGCACAAAAATTCAAGATATGAATACACTGTCAGCCATTCTTTGGAATCCCGATATAGAAATCTTTTCCATTTTCGGCATTTCCATCCGTTATTACTCCGTATTGTTCGTTACAGGGCTTTCATTGGCCTACTGGGTGATATACAAACTCTACCAAGACCAAAAAATTCCTTACGAAAAATTTGATTCCCTGTTCGTTTACTGCCTGCTGGGTATTGTTATCGGTGCTCGCCTGGGACATTGTCTGTTCTATGAACCAGGCTATTGGCTCTCTCACCCTGTAGAAATGCTGTTGCCCGTCAAGATTACCGATTCTGGGATAAAATGGACCGGTTATCAAGGTCTTGCCAGCCATGGAGGAACCATCGGACTAATGCTCGCCTTATGGATCTATTCACGCCGTGTAAAATTGAAGTTCCTGACTGTACTAGACAATATAGCCATCGCCACCCCGCTGGCAGGTTGTTTTATCCGTTTAGGTAACCTGATGAATGGTGAAATAGTAGGTACGGTAACTCATGTTCCTTGGGCGTTCATTTTTCCGCACGAAGATATGCAACCCCGCCACCCGGCACAACTCTACGAAGCCATCGCCTATCTTCTGATTTTTATCATAGGCTTGCGGTTGTATAAAAAGTACAAAACCACGCTATACCCCGGTTTCTATTTCGGCTACTGCCTCACTACCATATTCACCTTCCGCTTCCTTGTGGAGTTTATAAAAGCCAGCCAGGAAGCCTTTGAAGACAGTATGATGCTGAACATGGGGCAATGGCTCAGCATTCCGTTCATACTGCTGGGAGCGCACTTCATGTACCATTCTTTTAAACCCGTAAAATAAATGAAACATATAATAGATATTGAAACTTGGGAACGCCGGGACAATTATAATTTTTTCCGCAACTTCCATAATTCATGGATATCCATTACCAGTGAAGTGGATTGCACTGAAGCATTTCCAGCTGCAAAAGCCGCCAAGCGCTCTTTTTTCCTGTATTACCTGTATGCTGTGCTACGTGCTGCCAATGAAGTGAAAGAATTCCGTTTCCGTACAGATAAAAACGGACAGGTGGTCTATCACGATCAGGTGGACATCATATCACCTATCGCTGTACCCGGCAAGACTTTCTACACAGTCCGCATCCCTTACCATGCAGATTTTGAACGGTTTTATGCCGAAGCATATCACATCGTCCATAACATCCCCGAAGAGGGTGACCCGTATGGAGCCGAAAAAGTCATTAAAGAACAGGGAGATTTTGATATTATCCAACTGAGTGCCACGCCTCAGCTTTATTTCACTTCACTCACCTATACACAAATGGCTCCCGACCATCCATTAGACTATCCGCTGATGAATGCCGGCAAAGTAGTGCCACGCGAAGGAAGACTGGTAATGCCCATCGCTTTCACTGTAAACCATGCTTTTGTGGACGGAGCGCACATAGGACAACTCTTTCAGAAAATAGAGGAGATATTGAAAGAGCTGGCTCAATAAATAGAGGGGTCTCAAAAGGCATAAAGATCCCTGTCGGACACGTATGTATGCATTTCCCTACATATACGTTCACATATATCCATAAAAGAATAAATAACCAGAAAAAGAAGACAATCTGTCAAAATGCCGATGCACGAGAATACGATGAAAATACACAAACTGTATCCTTTGAAACAGGACACCCTCATACACCGGCATTATCATTTTGACAGATTGCCAGTTTAATTAAATCAGTTTAGAAACGATAGCCCACAGAGAACTGGAAAGTTGAATTCCGCAAACCATTTTGTGCCTGTATCTTTTTATTCCGACCCTATAATCAAACTTATCGTATAATGATCGGCAATAACAGCCTTCATTCCAACAATGCCCCCATAATCCCAACGGCGGAAAGCCTGAAGATTAGCACTATTATTGGGCTCCCCGGCTTTATAGGAAAAACCATCCAAGGGCTTCCATTTTGCAGGCTCGGTAGTTATATTATCCCCCTCTTGGTGAATAACATCCAAAGAACAGTTTCCAGCACCAAATCCGTAAGAAGCATAAACTCCAACCGACGGAATGAGGCTGAGTTTATCCGAAACCCGAATATTATATCCCATTTTTAACGGCAAAATCAGATTATTTATCTTTATCTCTGTCTTAGGAAAATAAGTAACCATGTGATCCATCATTTTCATGGTACTTCTATTCTGCAACCAAGACAAACCGGACATTAACATCCAATGCTTTCCTATCTCGTAGTCCACAGTCACCCCCAATTGAAAGCCGGGCTTCATTCCACCTACCTGTTCGGCTTTATATCCGTCAGAACCGGAAACCAGATAATGAGACAGGTTCATTCCACCTTCCACACCAACTTTTACCTGTGCAGACAAAGGCAATACACACATGGCAGCCAACACCACCACTACAATCATTTTAGTCTTCATACTTATTTTTTTATTTGATTGTTGCAAAATTAGAAAGAAGATATAAGCATAAAGCTCTATCCATATAACATCACTCACCTATACAACACTAAAAATCAACCATATAACATATTTTATCATAACATGAGCAATAAAATAAGATTCAGATATGAACTTCACATTATCAATAACCTTAGATTATCAACTAAAATATTATCATACAGCCTTAATTGGAATTACTTAAAAACTTAAATTTATCTGAGTCGAGTAAGCACTTCCTTTATCACACTTAGGAAGTACAGCTGTTTTTTCAAATGCGTTATTCATAACTACACCTTTTCATTACCATCCTTATCTAGCATAGTAATATCAGCATCATTTAATGAGAACTGAGATGTGAGATACAAACAGTCATTTATATCTTCGGCTTGTATTGAAAAAATAAAAGGAATTCTAGTAGCCACCTTCTCATAAACTTTGCAAACTGCATGAGGCTTCTTTTGGTGATGCTCCGAAGCAAAAACTCCCAAACTCAAGGAAACTAAAAATAACATCAATAATAACTTTGCTTTCATACTTCTTTTTGTTTAAAAATGATGCCGCAAAGTTAGAGGGAAAGGAAAGAACGTACAACTATTTGCTGTGACATAATATTTCTATAAAACACTGATAAACAATATATTTCAGTTTATCACTCTGACATTTTCTTTTTTAGACGCGATTTCCTTTGATTGAGGGCTACCGTATCCGTATGTCCGAAACATAAAGAAATGGCCAACGGAGAAATACCCGCTTCTTGCAGGCAAAGGACCAACAAGTCATCCTCCGTCAGTTGGGAGTATTGTGCTTGCAAAGGAGAAATATAATCAGCATAGATTTCAAAGGTCGTTTTCTTCAGTTTGTCCAATTCAGCAGCTGCCATCACCTTACGGATTTTCTTATTCACCTGCTGCTGGTCAGACAATGACATCACCTTTTTGTATATAGAAGTCTGCTGGAATAACCATGTACGAAGTGCCAACTTTTCTTTCTTCAATTGAGTTATCAATTGCTCTTTTTGGGCAATTCATCAAGATTTTGGTTTTCCCTATCCTGTAACAGTGCAAGAGCGGATTCATTTTCTTCTATGCGCTGCTGCATCACATTCTGTTTCTCATCAGCATATTGTAATGCTTGCCGATAGAGTGCCTGCTGGTTATTTTTCTTATTTATCCAACGTTGGTAAATCAAAGCAACGACAAAGCAAATAATAATGCTGAAAAAACAATACGCCCTATAACCTTTCTGGATTTTATTTGCTCATCCTTTACTTCCAATGCTGTCTGATTTTTATAGACTATATGCTGCACTTCAGACAATCGCTCACTAGCATCCAATGAATCCTGAACCATGACAAAAGTATCTAGATAGTGATAGGCGGACTTGAAATTTCCTAGCTTAGCTTCCATTACGGCAAGTGACCAGTAAGACATAGAAAGGGATGGAGAAAAGAGCAGGCTTTTCTCTAAATAATACCTAGCAGAATCATATTGTCCTAAACCAATGTACAAATCACCTATATTATAGAAATAACCGCTAAATATTTTATTTTCATCAGATATATTTTGCAAAACTTTATAGGCATAAACCACGGCAGAATCGATGTTTTCAAATCGTCCATAATACAGACTTAAATTGTGCCAAGAAGTGAGTATCATGCTTGTATCTTTAGAACGCATAGCATATTCCACAGACTTTCTCTGATAAGTTATAGCAGAATCCTGCATATCCCTCATACCATAAATATATCCAATGTTATGATAGGCAATAGCAGTATCTTTAGCACTAAAAGAATAAAGAAGAGCTTGATTTTGTATTTCCAACGCCTTGTCGTACAATTCACAATCACCATACCATACCCCTAACATACTATAAATCAATCTTCTACATTTTAAATCTTGCGGATAATTCTGCAACACTTCCAACGCTTTCAAATTATGCTCTATCGCCGACATTTCATCATTCATCTGCGCCAGCAGCCTTCCCTTATACATCAATGCCACAGCCTTCTCCCTATCATCATCTCCATAATAATCCAAGGCGAAATTCAATAAGGAATCGCAAGGTAATAAGGGTAGTTTGTTCTTGTCCGTAGCCTCAGCCAGCAACAAAGCATAGTATGCCTTGTCTACTTCCGGCAAATCCTCTAAAACAGATATATTTTTTAAAATAGTCAATGCACTGTCCGGCTTCATTTCCAACAATGAATCTACTTGCTGTAACATCGGATTGGAAGAATGGTGGTTACAGGCAAACAAACAGACAGCCAGCAAACTGACGAAATTTAAATATATAATAAATGAACGCATAGTAATTTTGTCTTTTAGCTTTCTATGCACAAAGATAGCAAAATGCCTTTATAACCTGATATACAAACATCTATTAAAAAAACATTATGCAAATTCTGTAACACACAGTTATTCCATCTTACTTTTCATACGATATTTGCGTTGCGCTACAATCTGTGCATCATTATTACCAAAGCATAAAGCGATGGCAAAAGGAGATAAATCCGCCAATTGCAGACATAGCAAAAGGACATCATCTTCGTTCAACTTGGGATACCGGGTATGCAGTTGCTCTATGTAATCAGCATAAATCTGTCCTATAATCACTCTGAGTTGGCGTTGCTCAGCATTGGTGAGCACTGCAATACGCTCTTTGTGATGCTTTTGCTGGTTGGCCAGTTTGTCTATTTTCGTATAGAGGCACTTTGCCGGAACAACCAGTTGCGCAATTTCTCTTTCTCCATCTTCATGGCCTCTATAGCCCGTTCCTTCTCTTCTATTTCCTCGGCACGGCTTTCTTGTTTCTGTTTCAATTCGGCTATCACCTCTTCATGTTGAGCAATATTCTGCTGCATATCCATCAGGTTCTGTTTCAGCTTCTGCAACAGATATTTATAGTTGGATTGCTGTATCTTCTTGTTCTTCAGTATCTGTTGATAAATAATCACAATGACCAGCAGCAACACCACAGCTATCATCGCAATGGTGTATATCCTCCGTTTAGCCTTGAACTGTTCTTTCCTTACTTGCGCGTCGCATTCCAGCGATAGGTCTTCTTCTCCAGTTCCGTGGCCACATTGGTGGAATAGATGGAATCTTCCAACTCGGTGCTGATTTCCAGATATTCCAAAGCTTTCTCCACATTTCCCTGCTGCTTAGCTATGGCATACAAGTCAAAGAAAGAGAGATACCGGATATGAATATCGACAGCTTCCTTGCTCCGGTTCAAATAATAAAGAGCCGAATCAAGCTGCCCGTTATTATAATAAAATTCCCCTAGATTCCAAAGACACTGCAAGCTGTCTTCTCTAAGACGACAAGCATCGTATGCCCTTTTCAGACAAGTAATAGCTATACTGGTCCGTCCTGTACGTCCGCATAAATCCCCTATATTTCCATAAAGAGAATGCAAAAGGAAACTATCAGTAGAAAGAGAAAGCTGCAAAGCGCGTTGCTGGCAGATAAAAGCGGAGTCTATATTTCCATAGCCGATATAAGCTACCCCCAGATTGCTGAGTGAACTGATGAAATGACGGTTATGCCGTGCCAGCGAATCATTATAACAAGCCTTGACATACATATCTTTGGCCTGTGCGTACAAGTTCTGTTTGCCATACAGCCCACCCAACATATTATATACAAACCCCTTCCAATAGAATTCACATGGATAGCGGAAAGGATTTCAAGCGCCATACGGTAACTTTTCAGGCATCGGCATAGTTTTCCATTTCCTGTTGCACTTTACCCTTATACAGAAGAGCTATAGCATGTTCTTTGGCTTCTTCATGGTATACATGGAGGGCTAAATTCAATAATGAGTCACAAGGAAGCAGTGAATAACCATTTTTATCCGCAGCCTCAGCCAGCAGCAAAGCGTAATCGGCCTTGTCTTCCGGGGTCATACCGATCAGGGAAGAGATGGATTTCAATAATGAAAACGCACTGTCGGCATGTTCTTCCATCAAGTATCCTGCTTGCCGCAAAGTAGGATGTTCCGTGCGCTGCAAAGTACAGGAAAGACAAAACCAACATAGAAGGCAAACAATACCCGGCTGTTTTATATAAACATACATGCAACTCTATTTTTATTCTCCGGCGACAAAGATACAGAAAACTCAGAACTTATATCCTACACCGGCCGATAAACTGACATTCCGCCCGAAAGGCCTCTTACGAAGAGAACATTTACCATCGATAGTGTAAATGAAATGCTCGGATTCCAATGAAACCCCGGTCCTTCCACCGTAAGTAAAATGATCTGGAAAATCCTGATGCCACCAGCCCAAACTAGAGTGCATTCCGTTGCCATAGGCGTAGTCAATGGATTTATCCCTGCCAAACATAGCATAGGACAGATACGGTCCCGCATTGATGCGCAAATTCCATTTGTTATTTAAAGCAACATTATAAGAAGCAAGGATAGGAAGCTCCAAATTGAATTTACTAAAAAAGGAATCGGTACCAAGCCTTGTCTTGGATCTGAATTCTTCATAAGTAAATAATAATTGTGGCTGTACATACCATGAGTTTTTAACATGAACGTCATACATTCCTCCGGCATAACCGCTAGGCTGAAGCGTGCATCCCTGGACAAAGATTTAGAAAAAAGTCCGCCTCCTACAATACCCCAGCTATTCTGTGCGGAAGCGGGAAGAATAAAGCAGGCTAAAAGCATGCAAAGTAGAATTTGTTTTATTTTCATCGGGTTTGTTGCTTAAGTTTAATAATGCAAAGTAAGGTATAAAGCCCTTTTCATGAAAATAAAACAGATAACATTTATCGCATATAAAACATTGATAATAAACAATATAACACTATTAAAGATAACATTCGGAGAAATTTCACTCCTATTGGGCATAGGGACAGGTCTAAAACCTGCCCCTACACAGCAAGAGAAAGAAATATCTTTTATTGCATGCAATTTATATTCCGCAACTTCCCTCTGAACCCATTCTGCACATCCCCTATCTGCCGCATGGGAAACACCAAAGTTTCCTGCATATACATCTTGTCCTTACGTTTATGAGTATAGTTGTAAAACTGTTTGACACGTCCTTCCAAACGTTCCGCTTTCTCACCGTTTATGTAAAGAGTAGTACCTTTGTGGTCTCCCTCTATGCGTACCTTCGTCCATGCTCCGGCAGGCAGTGTAGCAGCGTGGAATACAAACGTATAGCCGTCACGGCTGAAAGCCAGCTTTCCCTTATTTTCCCAATTGGCATATACGGTGGAATGAGGCCTTTAAACAAAATACCGTTGATATTTTGTTCTTTGTCCGGATTTATTTCAAATTCTACCGCGTATGGATAGCCTATTTCCGGCAACATAGTGGCAATGCTGTCCGTACCGTTCAAAGACAGTTCTTCATTCTGCCCCGGAAAGACTACCTCACCCTGCACACGCCCCAGCAGGTTGATACCGGGAGCTTCAGGCATCTGTTTGCACAATTTCTCAAATTCTTCGTAAGAAACCATTTCATTCTTACCTCTCCACATTTTCTCGGCCAGTACCTGGGCGGCTGGGAATGTACGGAAATGCACATCCTGTTGTGACACACCGTTGCCACAATGGTCATTCCATACGGCAAACATACCTCCCAACAGTCCCGGAGTTCCTTCAGGTAACTCTTCCTTAGGATTCACTTTACCCACACGCCATTGCTCATACAGCCATTTCGTGTCCAGGAAATCACGATAATATCCGGCAGCCGGAACAATATAAAGATAAGCATCACACGTATTGATAATCTTATATCCGTCTTTCAAAGAAGCATTAGGATCAATCCAGTCGTATGACCAGGCATTGATAGTCACATTATCTGCTTTCACCGGAGTGTTTCCTTTCAACCAGCGCAGTGCTCCCCACATACGGACATTCTTCCCGTATTTCTCTATATACTTCAGATACCGGTCTGTAAAATAGCGGAATTTTTCAGCTTCCTTGGCATTGTACTCGTCTGTACCGATATGTACATCGGGACCTATGAAAACCGGTTTCTCGCCAGAAAGATACTCATCCAGCAAAGAATCTACAAAACGATAGGTTTCCTCCTTGTACAAATCCAAATGATCCATTCCATATTTATCACTGCCTATCTCGGTTTATAATGTGTAAAGGCCAATGAATGAGCCGGAATATCAATCTCCGGAATCACATTCACACCATATTCCATGCCCAGACGTTGCAGATCGGTGAATTCTTTCTTGGTATAAGAACCATCTTGGCGGTCAGCCCCGGAAAACGCTCACTCTCCAGGCGGAAAGCAGCATAGGTCTTGTTCCAGTCGTTATCAAAGAACTGTACAAAACCATTGTCATTGAGATGAATCTGGAATTCATTCAGTTTATAGAACGATAGTATTTTGACATATTGCCGCAGGAAATCCATTGTGAAGAACTTACGGCCCACATCCAGCATGAAGCCACGACTGGGATATTGCGGCCAGTCACGGGCAACTCCTTTGGGCAACTGTCCTTTTTCATTATAAAGAATCTGCAACAAACTCCGGGTTCCCCAAAAGACTCCCTGACGAGCCGGTGCTTCAATACCGGCATAGCGTCCGGCAGTCAGCACATACCCTTCCTTTCCCAATTGTTTGTCGGGTTTCATCAATGAAAGATAAATATCATTCTTTCCCGGTTTCCCGGTCCTAATGGTGTAGTTCCAATCCAACAGGTCTTTCAAGTCCTGTGCCAGCACAGTCGCCACACTTTTCAGTGCCGCCTCATCGGCAGGAGCTACAACAATACTGCCTTCAGCAGGCAATACGAGTTTTCCACTTCCCCCTTCCACTCTTGCAGGGCGGGAATTACTTTCGGACATGTTTCCTTGGCCGAAACACATAGACACAAGGCCAACATCCATAAGGTTAGTAGGTGTTTCATGATAATGATTAATGGTTAGTAATTAATGGTTAATGAAAAATGAAGGCATTTATTTGCCTTTTACTATCTTCTTGATATCATTCAGCTTATTCAATGCTTCAAGAGGGGTCAGATTATTGACATCCAAATTCAGAATCTCATCCCGTATCTGACCCAATACCGGATCATCCAACTGGAAGAAGCTGAGCTGCATTCCGCTCCGGCCGGACGCTATCTCAGCCGTAGGCTTGGCAATGCCCTGCTGGCGGTTGTCCGTTTCCCAGTTGATGCAGAATATCATTGGCACGCTTCACAATACTTTTCGGCATACCTGCCATCTTTGCCACATGAATACCGAAAGAATGTTCGCTGCCGCCACGTTCCAGTTTGCGTAGAAAAATCACTTTATTATCTATCTCCTTCACAGATACATTATAATTTCTTGATGCGCTTGAAAGATTTCTCCATCTCGTTCAACTCATGATAATGAGTGGCAAACAGTGTACGTGCCTTGGCTTTAGGATGCTCGTGAATATGCTCCACAATAGCCCAAGCAATGGAAATACCATCATAAGTGGAGGTTCCGCGCCCCAACTCATCAAACAGCACCAAACTGCGGCTAGAAAGGTTGTTCAAAATATTTGCCGCCTCATTCATTTCAACCATAAAGGTAGATTCGCCCACAGAAATATTATCGCTGGCTCCCACACGGGTGAATATTTTATCCACCATACCGATCCGCGCACTTTCGGCAGGAACAAAACTACCCATCTGCGCCAACAAGGTAATCAGCGCAGTCTGGCGTAGCAAAGCCGACTTACCCGCCATATTGGGACCGGTAATGATAATGATTTGCTGGGTTTCCGAGTCCAGAAAGACATCATTGGCAATATACTTCTCCCCTACCGGAAGCTGCTTCTCGATGACAGGATGACGGCCTTGCCTGATGTCAATCACCTCACTGTCCTCCACAACAGGACGGATATAATTGTTCTCTCTCGCCACATTCGCAAAAGCCAGCAGGCAGTCCAAACGGGCAATCTGATTGGCATTAATCTGAATGGCGGGAATAAACTCTGCCAAAGCGATCACCAATTCGTTATAGAGCTTTGTTTCAAGTACTAAAATCTTATCTTCGGCACCCAAGATCTTTTCTTCGTATTCTTTCAGTTCCTGAGTAATATAGCGTTCCGCATTCACCAGTGTCTGTTTACGGATCCAGTCGGCAGGTACCTTGTCCTTATGCGTGTTACGCACCTCAATATAGTAACCAAACACATTGTTATAAGCAATTTTCAAGCTGGGAATGCCGGTCAGCTCACTTTCACGTTGCTGTACTTTAAGCAGATAATCCTTGCCGGAAAAAGCTATCTGCCGTAGTTCATCCAGTTCTGCATTCACCCCGTCTGCTATCACACCACCTTTATTCACCAGCAAAGGAGGATCATTCTTAACCTCTTTCGCTATCTTTTCACGGATAGACAGACATAAATTCAGTTGTTCCCCAATACGGCGGAGACTCCCGTTATCCGCATTCAAACAGGCATTCTTAATCGGCTCGATGGCTTGCAAAGCTACTTTAAGTTGCACCACCTCGCGTGGAGAGATTCGTCCTACGGCAGCTTTCGAAACAATACGTTCCAAATCTCCTATCAGATGTAGTTTCTCTTCTATGAACTCTTTGAAATCCGGCTCGCGGAAGAAGTATTCCACTACATCCAGACGCTCATTGACAGGCTTCTCATCTTTCAACGGAAAGACTACCCAGCGTTTTAGCAGACGGGCTCCCATAGGCTGATAGTGCGGTCAATCACATCCAGCAGACTGGTTCCGCCCTCATTCATGCTACCTATGAGTTCCAAGCTCCGTACCGTGAACTTATCCAGACGCACATAACGGTCTTCCTCTATACGGGAAAGAGAAGTAATATGACCGATCTGATAATGCTGCGTCATATTGAGGTATTGCAAAATAGCGCCCGAAGCTACAATACCATTCTTAAGATGCTCCACCCCGAAACCTTTTAAGTTCTTGGTCTCAAAGTGCTTCAACAGCTTCTCGCGCGAGGAACTTTCATTAAACACCCAGTCATCCAACTCAAAAGTAAAAAACTTGCTTCCGAAATTTCCTTCAAACATCCCCCGTTTACCACGTTCGAAAAGCACCTCTTTGGGGGCGAAATTATTTAATAACTTGTCTATATAGTCAAAAGGCCCCTCTGCGGTAAGGAATTCACCGGTAGAGATATCAAGGAAGGCCACACCACAACTAGCTTTCCCAAAATGAACGGCAGCCAGAAAATTATTTTCTTTGTAAGAAAGAACATTGTCATTGATGGCTACACCCGGGGTCACCAATTCGGTGATACCGCGCTTCACCAATTTCTTAGTCATCTTGGGATCTTCCAATTGGTCACAAATGGCCACCCGCTTGCCGGCACGTACCAGCTTGGGCAAATACGTGTCCAATGCATGGAAAGGAAAGCCGGCCATTTCTACGCTCTTTGCCTGTCCATTGGCCCGCTTGGTCAGCGTAATACCCAAAATCTCTGAGGCAACAATAGCGTCTTCTGAATAAGTTTCATAAAAATCCCCGCACCTGAATAGCATAATCGCATCGGGATGCTTTGCCTTCAACTCAAAAAACTGCTTCATCATCGGGGTTAAAACTACATCATTTGCCACTGTATCGTCCTTTCTTTTTTTAATTAATATTTCTCGCAAAGATAATAATTAGCAAATTTAATCTGAAACAGTAAAAGAAAAAAATTATATCTTTGTACTAGCTAAAAATACGGAAACAATGAAAGAAATAAAAGTAAACGAACTGACTGACAATCTGTTTGAGACAATCAGCAAGGAATGGATGTTGGTAACCGCCGGTACCAAAGACAAATTCAACACCATGACGGCAAACTGGGGAGGTGCAGGATTTCTATGGAACCGTCCGGTAGCCTTTATCTTTATCCGCCCCGAGCGTTATACATTCGACTTTATAGAGCAGAATGACTATCTCACTCTCTCTTTTCTAGGTGAAGAGCATAAAGAAATACATAAGATATGCGGTTCCAAATCGGGACGTGACATGGATAAAGTAAAAGCAACAGGACTATCGCCCTTGTTCACCGAGAACGGAAGCATCACTTTTGAGCAGGCGCGGTTGACTTTTGAATGCAAGAAACTGTATGCCGATCTGATCAAGCCCGGAAACTTTATCGACAAGAGCATCACGGACCGATGGTATGGGGAATCACACGGTGGTTTTCACAAGATGTATGTGGTGGAAATTGTAAATGTGCTAAGCCGCTAATTAACGGCATCGATTGTTTTTTTACTGCTGCTCCTTGTATTGACTATATTAAAGGATATGATTGATACGAAAAAAGCCCGTCAAACTATATGTTTAACGGGCTTTTGTTTCATTTCGGATTGAAAATTGTTGGACTACCAAGATTCGAACTTGGACAAACAGAACCAAAACCTGTTGTGCTACCATTACACCATAGTCCAATCATTATGTGCTTTCCTTGGAAAGCGGTGCAAAGATACGTTTTTCCTGCAATATAGTCCAAATATTTTCGCACTTTTTTTTGCAATAAAGTGCAAATGCTTAACTTTGCGTACAAACTAAAAGAAATAAATACATGAAAAAACTTCTAACTTGCCTTGCTTTAAGCCTTGTTGCAGCAAGCAGTTATGCAGCTACACCTTTATGGCTGCGTGACGTGCAAATTTCCCCCGACGGCACGGAAATTGCATTCTGTTATAAAGGAGATATCTATAAAGTACCCTCCAACGGAGGAACTGCCACCCAACTCACTACGCAAGCCTCATATGAGTGTAACCCCATCTGGTCACCGGATAGTAAACAAATTGCCTTCGCCAGTGACCGCAATGGTAATTTCGACCTGTTTGTCATGTCGGCCGATGGCGGAGCAGCCCGGCGTCTTACCACCCATTCGGCTTCCGAAATACCGTCAACCTTCACCACCGACGGCAACTATATCCTGTTCTCGGCCTCCATCCAAGACCCTGCCAACAGTGCCTTGTTCCCTACCTCAGCTATGACAGAACTATACAAAGTCCCTGTAACCGGCGGACGTACCGAACAGGTGCTGGGTACTCCCGCAGAAATGGTCTGCTTTGACAAATCAGGAAAAACATTTCTCTACCAAGACCGCAAAGGTTTTGAAGACGAATGGCGCAAACACCACACCTCGTCCATCACCCGTGACGTATGGTATATAATTCGGAAAACGGCAAGCATACCAACCTGACCGCCCATGCAGGCGAAGACCGTAACCCTGTATTTGCACCCGACGGACAAACCGTTTATTTCCTGAGCGAACGAAACGGCGGTACATTCAACGTATATTCCTTTCCAATAAGTAGTCCTCAATCATTGGAAACGGTCACCAACTTCAAGACTCATCCGGTCCGCTTCCTGTCAATGGGTAGCAACGGCACTCTCTGTTATACGTATGATGGAGAAATATACACTCAAAAACAAGGAGATAAACCGCAGAAAGTCAAGATCGATATCACCCGTGATGACCAAAATACAATAGCGGATCTGAATTTCAGTAATGGAGCGACCTCAGCTACCGTATCACCGGACGGCAAACAAATTGCTTTCATTGTACGAGGTGAAGTATTCGTCACTTCTGCCGATTATAATACTACCAAGCAAATCACACATACCCCTGCCCGTGAAGCAGGACTTACTTTCTCACCGGACAACCGTACTTTAGCGTACGCCAGTGAACGCAACGGAAACTGGGAACTTTACATGGCCAAGATTGCACGTAAGGAGGAAGCTAACTTCCCCAATGCGACTACCATTGAAGAAGAAGTACTCCTGCCTTCGGACAAGACAGAACGTACCTATCCGCAATTCTCGCCGGACGGGAAGGAACTAGCCTTTATAGAAGACCGTAACCGGTTGATGGTGCTTAATCTGGAAACCAAAAAGGTACGTCAGGTCACTGACGGCTCCACCTGGTTCAGCACCGGCGGTGGCTTTGACTATTCATGGTCACCGGATGGCAAATGGTTCACATTGGAATTTATCGGAAACCGGCATGATCCATATTCCGATATAGGTATGGTGAATGCACAAGGAGGAAAAATTATCAATCTGACCAATAGCGGCTATACCAGTGGCTCCCCCCGCTGGGTACTAGATGGTAATGCCATTTTATTCATTACCGAACGTTATGGTATGCGTGCCCATGCTTCATGGGGATCACTAAACGATGTGATGCTGGTATTTATGAACCAAGATGCGTATGACAAGTTCCGCCTGAGCAAAGAAGATTACGAATTGCAAAAAGAACTGGAAAAAGAACAAAAGAACACAACCGAAACCAAGAAAAACGGTAAAAAGAAAGGTGATAACAAAGAAAAATCCGAAGAGAAGAAAGAGGAAAAAGTAAAGGACATCGTGGTGGAACTGAACAACATCGAGGACCGCATCGTACGCCTTACTCCCAACTCTTCCGATTTGGGGAGCGCCATTATCACAAAAGACGGTGAAACCTTATATTACCTCTCTGCCTTCGAAGGCGGCTATGACCTGTGGAAAATGAATCTGCGCAAGAAAGACACCAAGTTACTCCATAAAATGGATGCCGGATGGGCCAACATGGAAATGGACAAGGATGGAAAGAACTTATTCTTGCTAGGTAGCAACACGATGCAGAAAATGGGTACTAATTCTGAAAGCTTGAAACCCATCAGCTATCAAGCCCACGTGAAGATGGACCTCGCAGCCGAACGTGACTATATGTTCAACCACGTATACAAACAAGAACAAAAACGCTTCTACAACCTGAACATGCACGGAATAGACTGGGATACTATGACCAAAGCCTATCGCAAGTTCCTGCCGCATATCAATAATAATTATGACTTTGCGGAGTTGTTGAGCGAATATCTGGGCGAACTGAACGTTTCACACACAGGAGGGCGTTACCGTCCGCGCCTGAAAGGAGATGCCACCGCTACCTTAGGATTATTGTATGACTGGAATCATAATGGCAAAGGTCTGTTGATTTCTGAGGTAGTGGAAAAAGGCCCCTTCGACCACGCCCGTTCCAAAGTGAAAGCCGGAGATATCATTGAAAAGATCGACGGTCAGGAAATCACTCCCGAAAGCGATTACTCTATTCTGTTGAACGGTAAAGCCAGAAAGAAAACACTGGTTACGCTTTATAACCCGCAGACCAAAGAACGTTGGGAAGAAGTAGTTGTTCCTATCAGCAATGGCGCTTTGAATGACTTACTTTACGCACGCTGGGTAAAACAACGGGCAGCCGATGTAGACAAATGGTCGAACGGCCGTTTGGGATACGTGCACATTGAATCCATGGGAGATGACAGCTTCCGTTCCGTTTATTCAGATATTCTGGGCAAGTACAATAACCGTGAAGGTATCGTCATCGATACCCGTTTCAATGGCGGAGGACGCCTGCACGAGGATATCGAGATTCTATTCAGCGGAAAGAAATACTTTACACAAGTAGTTCGTGGACGTGAAGCTTGCGATATGCCCAGCCGCCGTTGGAACAAACCGAGTATCATGGTGCAGTGCGAGGCTAACTACAGCAACGCACATGGCACTCCATGGGTATATAGCCATCAAAAATAGGCAAACTGGTAGGTATGCCTGTACCGGGAACCATGACCAGCGTATCTTGGGAAACATTGCAAGATCCGACACTGGTATTCGGCATTCCTGTTATCGGCTATCGCTTGCCGGATGGAAGCTATCTGGAAAACTCACAACTGGAGCCGGATATCAAAGTGGCTAACTCACCGGAAACAGTAGTGAAAGGTGAAGATACCCAGTTGAAAGCTGCGGTAGACGAGTTGTTGAAAGAGATAGACGGGAAATAAGGAGAAAAAAGATACAAAAAACCGGAAGAAGAAAAACCTATCATTTCTCCTTCCGGTTTTTATTTTTATCTATAAAAGAAATTCTCTTTTTTCTTATTTGGCAATCACCAAATAATAATTCTTCTTCCCGCGCTGAACCAGCAGGTATTTTCCGTCCAGCAGATCAGCAGTTGTAATTACCTGGTCAAAGGCATTTAATTTCTCCTTATTCAACGAAACACCACCGCCCTGTACAAGCTTACGCATTTCACCTTTTGAAGCGAAAACAGCGGCATTATCAACAAACAGGTCTACTGCTTTCACCCCTTCGGCCAATACATCCTTGGACACTTCAAACTGAGGAACACCTTCGAACACTGCCAGCAACGTGTCTTCATCCAGTTTTTTCAATGCTTCGGAAGTGGCGTTACCAAACAGAATGCCTGATGCCTCAACAGCCGCATTATAATCTTCTTCCGAATGAACCATCACAGTCACTTCCTTAGCCAGACGCTTCTGCAATACACGCAGATGCGGAGCTTCAGCATGTTCTGCTGTCAATACTTCCACTTCTTCCTGACTCAGTGACGTGAAAATCTTTATATAACGTGCGGCATCCTCGTCACTTACATTCAACCAGAACTGATAGAACTTATAAGGAGAAGTATAACGGGGGTCCAACCAAATATTACCAGATTCAGTCTTACCGAACTTACCACCATCAGCTTTTGTAATCAACGGACAAGTCAATGCAAACACTTCACCGCCATTGGTACGACGAATCAGCTCGGCCCCGGTAGTAATATTACCCCATTGGTCCGAACCACCCATCTGAAGTTTGCAGCCCTTTGTTTCATAAAGATGCAAGAAATCGTATCCCTGCAACAGCTGGTAAGTAAATTCTGTAAATGACAAACCGTCACGAGCCTCACCGTTCAAACGTTTCTGTACAGAATCCTTAGCCATCATATAATTTACGGTGATATGCTTACCTATCTCACGGGCGAAATCAAGGAAAGTAAAGTCCTTCATCCAGTCGTAATTGTTCACCAATTCGGCTTTGTTAGGAGCATCGCTCTCAAAGTCAAGGAACTTAGCCAACTGTTTCTTGATACAAGCCACATTGTGACGCAATGTTTCTTCAGTCAGCAGATTACGTTCCTGCGATTTGCCGGAAGGGTCACCAATCATACCGGTCGCACCGCCCACCAATGCCAACGGCTTGTGACCGCAACGCTGGAAATGACGCAGCATCATCACACCACACAGGTGACCGATATGCAAAGAATCAGCCGTAGGATCAATACCCAGATAAGCTGTTACTTGTTCTTTAGCCAATAACTCCTCGGTGCCCGGCATCATCGTGTGCACCATTCCACGCCATGTTAATTCTTCTACAAAATTCATCGAATGATTATCTATTTAAATGTTTGATTTATACTTTAATGCCACAAAAGTACGACTCTTTATCTGAAGAAACAACTCTTATCGCTGAAAAAAGATTTTCCGTGTGTTTTCACTTATTCTATCACACAACAAGGAGACTGCCACATCTTTCGCCTCTGCCATTTGCCCGATAACCGTGCGGATATCCAGCGGACTTTCATCTGTTTCGGCCAATAAACGCTCTAAAGGCACATTCTGCAGCACATCAGGCTGATACTTTCCCCCAAGGACGAAATAAATGTCTTCTTGCATCAGCCGACAGGCAATATTCAAATTATTACGGAAACCGTGTACCACCCAGGCATCTGCGGCCGATACCGCTTTTTCAACTCAATCAGCTCATTAAACGCCTTCACACAATGAATCACCAACGGCCTTCCTACTGACTCACTCAATAAAATTTGTCGGATTAGCACCTCTTTTTGCAGCAAGATATCAGCCGAAGCCAAACTTATCCAGACCTGCCTCCCTATTGCCAAAACAGATGGATGGCCAGCCGCATCCTCCAGCCGTTTCCAATCCTCCGGCTCAGTTTCCAAAACCTTCCACGGATGAATACCTATGGAATAGTAGCAGCCTTCCGCAGGCTCAAATAGTCCGGGTTCTACATTGAGAATATTTTCTCCCGGAATGCCCTCTTTATGATGTGTATGAATATCCAGCAACATAGGAACAACAGATTTTACGGAACCGGATCATAGCCCGACCCACCCCACGGATGACAACGCAATATCCGACGAACCGCCAGGTATAATCCCTTAAAAGGTCCGTGTTTTTTAATAGCCTCAATAGCGTATTCCGAACAGGTAGGTACAAAACGGCATGAAGGAGGAGTCATCGGAGAAATGTACCCCCGATAGAAATAAACGGGCAACAGCAACAGATAGGAAAGTATCTTTTTCATTCCAATCTTTCCACTATATGAAACAGCAACTTCTTCACTTTCTCCTCCACTTCTGCAGAAGAATGAATATGGTTATCCAGCCATATAAAGGCGATAATCAGTCTTTTGTTCCGGGAAGCTAGCGCATCCAGCAACAAATGCTTGTTCTTCCGATAAGCCTCACGTACCTGACGTTTCACCAAATTACGCTTTACCGCACGTTTAAACCGCTTCTTGGGCACACTAATCAGAATAGAAGCTGCCGCCATATCTTCCTCCACAGGCTCTACCGACATATACACCACACGTAGCGGAAAGCCGGAAAAGACTTGCTTCCACCTAAAAAAAGACGCTCAATCAATGTCTTACTATTCAAACGCTCTTTTTACCGAGTGTATATTCTACCATAATCTTCTTTCTTTTATTAAAATAAAGAAACCGAGGGTTTCGAATCACAAAGTTACAACTTTATTGATACAAAACCCCCGGTTTTGGGATATAAACTAAAAATTAATCTTTATTGCGCTCGCGGATAAACATATCCAATGCCGCAGTCATGGACGGAGCCTCTACAGTAGGAGCTTCCAAATCCAACCGCAATCCGGCATCCTTTACCGCTTTAGCAGTAGCAGGACCAAAACACCCTATCGCAATTTCCTTTTGGTCGAACTCCGGAAAATTCTTCATCAAAGAATTGATTCCTGCAGGACTGAAAAACAACAGCATATCGTAATCGAACTCTTCCTCGGGAGTAAAATCATACTTACCGTACGATACATTACTACCTCCGTATGCTGAATTTTATTTTTATCCAATAAAGTTTTGATCTCATCATTGTGTACATCAGACATCGGCACCAAATATTTTTCCGTATTGTGCTTTACGATAGAAGGCACCAAATCTGCGAATTTACCGGTCGCGCCGAAGAATACTTTACGCTTGCGATACTGAACATATTTCTGAATGTACAAAGCAATGGTTTCGGACGTACAGAAATATTTCATTGTTTCGGGCACAGTAACACGCAATTCTGCACACAGATTGAAGAAATGGTCAATAGCGTGCCGCGATGTAAAAATCACAGCGGTATGATCAAGAATAGAGACTTTTTGCTGTCTGAACTCTTTGGCCGACAAGCTCTCAACTTTGATGAACGGGCGGAAATCAATTTTCACACCGTACTTCTCAGCAATATCATAATATGGCGACTTTTCAGAAGTCGGCTTCGGCTGAGATACGAGGACTTTTTTTTATTTTCAATGTACTAAAAATTTAAAACCAAAATGTTGTTCGCTAAGATAATCCCTTTCCACAGAACAAAATCAGGGAGTATTTCAAGGGCACAAAAGTACAGAATTAAATGGAAAGCGCCATGAATTTGTTGAAAAAGTTACTAAAGCACTTATAAAACAGCAGAATTTTAGCAATTATTATAACAAAACCGATAAAATAAGGAGCAATTTGTGGTGACAGATCGAAATACACAATCAAAAGTACAATTGGAAAAAGTAAAAATCCGGCCCCAATTACAACATTAAAGTAAGATTCCAGCCAAATAATATTGCGTGTTTTGTTAAAGAAAATCCAATTTACAAAGCTATAAAGAATCCATTTGATGACAAAGAAAAAAACTATATAACCAATGTAAATACTTAGCAATAAATAATGAGGAACCGTACGGAAAAGGAGCAGGTCGTGATCAGAAAAATAATCGTACACACAAAAACCGGATAATATACAGGTTTGCAATATCAGCACCAATGTATAACGCACATCAGATGCAGTAGTATCATCAAACAAACTGGCACGCTCTTTAGACAAAGCAAAATTCTTAAATTGCTGTTCAAGGTGTTTCTTGCCATGTGCCAGCACGTATGATACCAGAATAAAACAAAGAAACAACACGCTGGTCACCATCCAGTCCGAACGCAGTTGATAGGGCAACTCCATTCCTCTCATCCCGTCTTCCTTGGACGTATGACACACGTTGTGTGTCAAAGCCGTATCAACACGGCTCTGCTCTTCCGTATAAAGTTGGAGAATATACGCTATTCCGGGATGGCAGGTTTCACTCATATCGCTGCAAATTTACGTATTTCTTTGCTCCAAACAGGCGTTGTATAAAGCAAATTTATTGCTTCTTCAGAAGTTGAAGCCACCTTCCAGATCGCAACATGCTCTTTACGCATAAAATTTTCGTCCACCGCCCTTTGCAGCATTTCAAGCAAAGAGTCATAGAATCCATTGATATTCAAGATGATTATCGGATTTAGGTAAAGTCCCAGCTGCTTCCAGGTGATGATTTCAAGCAATTCCTCCAATGTGCCGCAACCTCCGGGCAATGCAATGACGCCATCGGACAAATCGGCCATCATCCGTTTGCGCTCGTGCATGGTTTCTGTCTCAATCAATCGGGTCAGCCCTGTATGGTGCCATCCCTGCTCCACCATAAAATGAGGGATTACCCCTGTCACCGTACCGCCCGCCTCCAATGTTGCATCTGAAGTAGCCGCCATCAGGCCGATACAGCCTGCCCCGTTAATCAGATTGATCTTCTTTTCAGCCAAAAGACGTCCTAATTCTTCCGCTACATCAAAATACACCTTTGCTATCTTTGTGCTGGAGGCACTATATACACATACATTCTTTATATCATTCATATAAATCCTTATGTTTTCGGGCGGATCCAATCCTCCCCTGCCGGCCAATGACACTCATTGCCGCAGGAACGAATTGAATTCGCCCGTATACATCACCATATTCGAATCCGTTTCTTACAAACCGAACGCTTCCTTTATCTTATCCACATAATCCAACTTCTCCCAAGTGAATAGTTCCACTTCCAGCGTCTTTGCTTCATGATACATGGATTCGTATGTCTTGGTCACTACTTTCGGCTCACGTCCCATGTGACCGTAAGAAGCGGTTTCCTCATAAATAGGATTACGCAGTTTCAAACGCTCTTCAATGGCTTTCGGACGCAGATCGAACAGTTGGTCTATTTTCTTAGCAATCTCTCCGTCGCTCAGTTTCACATTGCTGCGGCCGTACGTATTTACATAGATATTGATAGGACGGGCCACACCAATGGCGTATGACACCTGCACCAGCATTTCATCGGCAACACCGGCAGCAACCATATTCTTTGCGATATGGCGTGCTGCATAAGCAGCACTGCGGTCTACCTTACTGGGGTCCTTTCCTGAGAACGCCCCACACCGTGAGCACCTTTTCCACCGTATGTATCCACAATAATCTTACGGCCTGTCAAACCGGTATCTCCATGAGACCGCCGATCACAAACTTACCTGTAGGGTTCACATGATAAACTATCTGGTCATTGAACAAAGCCAATACTTCTTC
>ENA-OQAN01000063-OQAN01000063.1-human-gut-metagenome-genome-assembly--contig:-NODE-63-length-52881-cov-4.246370_pt1 | contig 52881 bp, 53 predicted proteins | sample MGYA00242735_ERZ504527 | MGnify/ENA primary metagenome ERZ504527 (study PRJEB26092, sample SAMD00036230) | human gut metagenome | host: Homo sapiens | study: EMG produced TPA metagenomics assembly of... | reverse complement strand
CGGAAAGGTCTTTGCTGGAGGCAAAAGTTCCTGCAGTAAAGCGTAGAACCTCATGTGTTTATGCAGATCTGAGAGAACTGATTTCAGAAATGGAACTGCGTAAAGCAGCATAAACACAGGCAGATATGCAGTGGATTACCTGTTATGTGGAAACCTGCCGTATCCGGCATGGAAGAAGCACATATCTGTGCAAAATCTAAGTAACAGGCGTATCCGCCGATATTTGGTCTGCCGCCTAAAGCGGCCGGAAGCACGTGACTTTAGTCATGTGAGGTTCACAAGCTCGCTTTCTGTATTAGATTTGTATTACTGTTAGAACAACTTTCCAAGTATAGCATAAGAGACGGGGAGCAGGAAACCCAAAAAGGAATTGTTTGTCTTTCTATACAATCATGTTATGCATGACATTGCACACAGCAGGCAGAAAAATCCGAATGGAAAATTTTTCTGTTACTTTTTTGATTTTTTCAGTGACTTTCCTCTATGATCTATGGTACACTAATCCATGCGCGTTAAAAACGAGAATAGAATATCAAATGGAGGAAATCTCAAAATATGAGCAAAAAGAAAGGCGAAGGCCTGAAATCATTCAACAGGGGATTTAACGTGCCGGATACCTACATTATCATCTTTTTTGTGGTGGTTATCGCGGCCGTCATGACTTTCCTCGTCCCGAAAGGCTATTACGAGACGGAGGATGTCACATACCTGATGAACGGGGTAGAAAAAACCCGTACCGTCATCAAAGACGGAAGCTTCCAGTATCTGACCGATGCTGCAGGAAAACCAGTCACAGAAGGCGTTTCACTGTTCAGCGGCGACGGCGGAACCGGATTTTTCAATTACATGTATAACGGAATTATCAGCAGCTCCGCCATCGAAATCATCGCATTTCTGATGGTAGTCGGCGGCGCTTTCGGTATCATGATCCGCACCGGAGCCGTTGAAGCCGGTCTGATCGGCCTGATCCGTAAAGCAAAAGGAGCCGAAAAACTGCTGATCCGGTCCTTTTCGTCCTGTTTTCCCTCGGCGGAGCCGTGTTCGGAATGGGAGAAGAGGCCCTTCCGTTCACCATGATCCTCTGCCGCTGTTCGTCGCTGTCGGATACGATACGGTCATTGCCGTGCTTGTCACGTACGTCGCAACACAGATCGGCTTCGGATCCTCCTGGATGAACCCGTTCTCCGTCGGAATCGCACAGGGAATCGCCGGTGTTGACGTCTTCTCCGGCGCAGGTTTCCGTATGGTAATGTGGGTGGTATTCACCGCTCTTGGCTGCGGCATGACCATGTTCTATGCAGCAAAAGTAAAAAAGACCCCGGAAATCTCCGTTGCTTACGAAAGCGACCAGTATTTCCGTGATCAGAACGAAAAAACAGGCATCGACGAGGGCCATTCCTTCGGCAGCGGCCATATTTTAGTTCTGGTAACACTGGCCGTTACCGTTGCCTGGGTCATCTGGGGCGTTATGGCAAAAGGCTATTACATGGCCGAAATCGCAACCCAGTTCTTCATCATGGGAATTGTGGCAGGTGTGATCGGTGTCATTTTCCATCTGAATGACATGAAAGTGAACGACATTGCCGTTTCCTTCAAAGACGGCGCAAAAGACTGATCGGCGCAGCACTCGTTGTTGCAATGGCACAGGGCATCATGCAGGTGCTCGGCGGTTCTGATCCGACCACACCGACCGTTATCAACACCATTATGTACGGCATCTCACAGGCACTGGCCGGTCTTTCTGGTGCAGCCGCAGCCGTGCTGATGTACGTGTTCCAGTCGGTCTTCAACTTCTTCGTCGTATCCGGCTCCGGTCAGGCGGCGATCACCATGCCGATCATGGCACCGCTCGCGGATCTTCTCGGCGTATCCCGCCAGACATCCGTCCTTGCGTTCCAGCTCGGTGATGCCTTCACAAACCTGATCGTCCCGACCTCCGGCTGCCTGATCGGCTCCCTGGCGATTGCAAAAATCGAGTGGTCGAACTGGATCAAATTCATGTGGAAATTCTTAGGGATACTGATGATTGGAGCAGTCATTACGATTTTGATTGCGGTTGCCATTGGATTTTAAGAGGAGTGAGAGAAAATGATATTATTTCAGAATATAGACGTCTATGCGCCGGAATACCTCGGAAGAAAAGACGTTCTTACGGTGTATGATAAAATTGTCAAGATCGCAGATGCCGGCACGATAACGGCAGACGGCCTGCTCTCTGGCGCGGAGACCGTAGACGGAACCGGACTTGTCCTGACACCTGGCTTTGTCGACTGCCATGTTCATGTGCTCGGCGGAGGCGGTGAGGGCGGCTTTGCCAACCGCACCCCGGAGGCAACAATGGAAGGCCTGAACAAATTCGGTGTGACAACCGTTGTCGGCTGCCTCGGAACTGACGGCATTGGCCGTGACATGTGCGCGCTCGTGGCAAAAACAAAAGGCCTCCGGGAGCAGGGCATGTCCGCCTGGTGCTACACCGGCAGCTACCAGGTTCCGGTGCGCACACTGACGGATGGAATTACAAAAGATATCATGATGATCGAAGAAATCATCGGAACCGGCGAAATCGCCATCTCGGACCACCGATCCTCACAGCCGACCTTCGAAGAATTCGCCCGGCTGGCAGCAGACACGCGCCTCGGCGGCGTTCTTTCCGGGAAAGCGGGAGTGATCAATGTCCACCTTGGCGACGGTGCAAGATGTATGGAGCTGATCGAACGCGTCATCAGCGAAACCGAAATCCCGGCCAGCCAGTTCCTCCCGACCCATGTCAACCGGAACGAGAAGCTGTTCCAGAAGGCAATTGAATACGCCGTAAAGGGCGGTGCAGTAGATTTCACCGGAAATGAAGAGATCGATTACTGGGAAACTGTCTGTGATGAAGTCCGCGTGTGCAAAGGAATCCGCCGCATGCTGGATGCAGGCGTGAACCCGAAACACATCACCATCTCATCCGACGGTCAGGGCAGTCTGCCGATCTTTAATGAGAAGGGAGAATTCCTGCGGATGGGCATGGGTCAGTCGAGCTGTTTGCTGAAAGAAGTAAAAGAATGCGTGGAGAAAGCGGGAATTCCGCTGGAAACCGCAATTTCGACGATTACGGCAAACCCGGCAGAGATCCTGTCACTGAAAGGAAAAGGAAAAATCCAGGAAGGGTTTGATGCAGATCTTTGCGTACTGGATCAGGGACTGGAGATTCAGGAAGTCGTTGCACGGGGGAAGACGGTGTATCGGAAATAGCATATTGGTAATATTGGGAAAAGGTCACAGCTTTGCGGAGCTGCGGCCTTTTTTGATGGGAATGCCTGCGGAAAGAATGTTTTACAATAGTATTTTGTAAGAAGGTACGATATAATGAACATATATCTTGCTACAGGGAAGGAGAAACTGCAGTGTCGGAAATAAAACTTTTTGAGGTCGGAACGGTTGTGAAAGAGCGCACCTCTTCCACGGTAGTATTGGAGAAACAACTGCAAACAACGATAGAGCAGAACATGGAGACATTTTTCGGCGTTCGTTTTCTGAAAAGTGAATATATGATCACATCCGGAAGAATGGACAGCATCGGAATTGATGAAAATAATAGCCCAGTGATTTTTGAGTATAAGAGAAGCTCGAGCGAGAACGTAATTAATCAGGGATTATTCTATCTGGATTGGCTTTTGGATCACAAAGCGGATTTCAAACTGCTTGTGATTGAAAAATTGGGTATGGAAGTAGCAGACCAGATTGATTGGTCGGTGCCTTGTGTGATTTGTATTGCAAATGATTTTACGAAATACGACGTGCATGCAGTGAATCAGATGCAGAGGAATATCAAGTTGGTGAAATATCGGAAATACGGAGATGATTTGCTACTGTTTGAGCATTTGAATACTCCGGTGGCAAAGCCAGTAACGGAAACATCAGCCATTTCAACAACAAGTAGTACATACACACAGAAAACACATTTAGAAAAGCTGGCATCAGCAAGCAGCCATTTCAAAACATTATATACGGCGCTTTGTGACTACATCGAATCGCTGGGAGACGATCTTGTTCCAAACCAATTGAAGCTGTATTTGGCCTATAAGAAAGTGCAGAACATTTTCTGCATTGAAATTTATAACAAACAGATCCTGCTCCGAATGAAACTCGACCCGGACACTGTTGAACTGGAAGAAGGATTCACAAGAGATACCCGCGGGATTGGACATTACGGAACGGGGGAGCTAGAAGTGTCAATCAAGACGGCAGAAGATTTTCAGAGGGCAAAGAAGCTGATTGAGCGGGCGTAGCAGGAGACGTTATAAAGCATGGTAAAAACTGGAAAATGATGAAAAAATTTGAATTGTAAAGTCAAATACGTTACAATTTAAAGTTAGAACAGAGAGGATGAAACGGTGAAAGAAGAAATAATACAAAACATAAATCAAGGGTTGGAAGCAGCCTATATCAATGGAAATCTTGCTTCAAATCTGGAATATAAACCGAGTTTTATATCAAACAATCCAGAAGAGGGTAAAAAAGTTATTTCTTCTATTGAGGAAGAGCTGCTTCGCTGTGAACAATTTCAGATTAGCGTGGCATTTATCACAATGGGAGGAATTACGCCCCTCCTGCAGACGTTAAAAGAACTCGAGCGAAAGAGAATCCCGGGGCAAATTCTTACAACGAACTACTTAGATTTTAGTGAGCCAAGAGCGTTGGCAAAACTGAATGAATTGAATGAAAAGTCTAATCCCCCAGCTATGCTGGGGAGAATAGAGTAGTCGGAAGTGGTGAGGATAACAAAATAAAGCCTCCTGTGATAGAATGAGAATGGTGTCGCAAGCCAAACTCAAAATCAAAGGAGGCGGTCCAAATGGACAATAAAAGTTTATCACATACTCGTTGGAAATGCCAGTATCACATTGTGTTTATTCCTAAATACCGAAAGAAGGTATTGTATGGGAGAATACGCAGAGATGTCCGAGAGATAATAGCAACTTTATGCCAGTATAAAAATGTAGAGATAATTGCAGGAGCGGTATGTATAGATCATGTACATTTAAGCGTAGCAATTCCACCAAAACTCAGAGTATCAGATTTTATGGGGTATCTGAAAGGAAAAAGCACATTAATGATTTATGACAGGCATCCTGAGTTGCAAAGTAAATGGGATAAAGCGTTTTGGGCTAGAGGATATTATGTTGAAACGATTGGCAATATAACAGATGAAGCAGTTCAAAAGTATATAAAAGAGCAAGCAGAAGAATCGAGACGAGAAGATTCGAGTAGTACCGCTTTATAGCGGGCCAGCAAAAGTGCTTGCGATACCGCCCTTTGGGGCGAATAGTAACAATAGCCCTTTGGAGGCTAATAATAAACCACCAGTTGAACTGGTGGTTGCTAACTTAAGACTTCTTTCGCAGGTGTGGTAGGAAAAGAAGTTTTTAAAAGTGAAGAAAATATAGACGGTTCAGACAACAGTACACAATATAATTCCGGTGCACTGATTTATGGAAGTGTCATCGGAAATCCGATCAGCAATATTGTTGGAATCACTCTGAAAAATGTGACATTGGATGGAATCAGAGTGACAGGTGTGGAAAAAAATAATGGTACCACCTATGCGCCACTTCTGATCAATCGAATTGCAAAAGCAGCAAAATTGACCGTAGATAATCTCTCCACCAGTGCGGAATATATGACAGTAGAGGGTAATAATCAAGAAACTGCGTATGCTGCAACCAGTCTGGTCGGCTCCGTCGGTGACAAGACAGCATCCAAGCTGACTCTTTCATTTTCCGATATTGCACTGGACGGACGTGTAAAAGAAGATTCAGAAAAATCTACCTCTGTGTGGAATAATGGAACCATGCCGGTAGAGTATCACACAACTCATACGATATTTACCAGGGCAATCCTTATGGAGTACTTTATGTATTCTTCTGATGGTTCCGGTACGTATAACTTTAACAGTACCGATAATAAAGTTACTTATGGTGTGGAGCTGACGAATACAGGGACAATTGGTCGAAATCCGGATAAGCAGTATCAGTACTATGATGTGGACAGCTATATCACAGATGAGAAGAATAAAAATGCGAATGAAGCTTATGTGAAAGACAGATATAAGGACACGAATTTTCTTCGTTATGTCAGGGTAGCACAGAATATTGAAAAAAGTACATATGAGCTGGATATCAACCAGAAATCTACTGGTCTGCTGAAAGGCTGCGGTACCTATGGGGATCCGTATATTATTGAAGATGCACTTCAGCTGAGTTCACTGGCTTTTTATATCAGGACCCCGGGCAGTATTTCAAACTTCCAGGTAGTATTTAATTCAAAAGTTCTGGACAGTCAGACACAGACAGTTGAGAACTACCATACGCAGGGGAATGCTATTTCTGCTACTACTACAGGCACGGATATTACCTATACATGGGAAAATAATGCATGGAAAGCGGATGGAGCAACAGATACAATAGATACAGATAAAGCAACCAGCTATCTGTTAAATGCGTATTACAAAATCGAGAAAGACATTACGATTTCCTCAGAAACCTTCAGCGGACTTGGTACACTGAAGAATCCATTCAGCGGTGTGATTGTTGGTTCAGCTGATAACGGCAATTCCATCACTGTAAGTATGAAAGGATCGAACGGGAACAAAAACAGCTTCGGCGGTCTGATTGCCTACAGCCGTGGAAGCGTAGTAAAAGATCTGACGGTGGACTATTCAAATGCAAAGATTCAGATGCAGGCTGCAAGTTTGCCGGGAACAGAGGAAAATCCATTCTTTGGCGGAGTTATCGGTTATTGCATGGGTGGTGATACCATTATTGATCATGTGTCTGTACAGTATAGTGAAAACACAGTATCATTTAGCGGTGACTATAAAGAGTTAATAGCTGCCGGAGGATATGTCGGTCTGGTTGGTGGGGCAACAACGTAACCGAAAAGAGTGACTATGAAGAAACCGGCGGTGGAGTAGTATTCCGCAATATGGATAACACAACCAATACTTTTACGGCGGTATGTGCGGAAGCGGCCGATGAAAAGAAAACAGTAAAGATGTTAAAGGAGGATGGTACACCCGATGGTAAAACAACTACTGAGGGCGGTAACTATTTCTATCGCAACCCCTATGTTGGCCGTGTATTAGATGGCTATGCATGTGCAGAAAAATGTACTGTAAATAATACCGATAAAAACTATACCATTCCAAGTTTACAGGAAGGGACAAGTGACCTGACGGTATCCGAGACTGATGGTGTATTAAACGCTACTGTAGCGTCTGCACAGGGACTGTGGCTGCTGTCCGCAATTGTAAACAGCGGTGCAGGAGCGATGGATTCTACAGGGAGTTATACGGATGTAGACGGCGAGGTGGTTGATGCGTATCAATATGGAAAACCACGTACTGCGACGTATGAAGGAATCGGAACAGATGCAGGAACAGATGCAGGTACAAGGCTTGCAGATGAAAAATACTGGGGTGAAAATGCAGGTTCTGCAGGAAGTGATGATGCAAAAAACAGAGTTTCTTATCTGGTGAAGAACTATACAACAGGTACCACAGCAGCAAGGCTGGCAGGAAAGAGCAGTGATACAAAGACAGCTACGAATATCCCGGTTAAGAATATCCCGGTTAATCTTACATTCAGCGTAGAAAGCATTGATATGACTGCTTATGGCAATGGATTCCGGGGAATTGGATGTAGCTATGGGGAGAATAAGGTTGTTTGGAATAATGATTGCAGTATTCCAAAAGTATATCGGCGGAATCTTCTGATAAAGAACATTTCTGGTAATGAAAAAAATGCCACAAAGATTATATTAGACATGAATCAAAATGAGTACGGAATCGAATATACAGATGGTTCATGGCGAAATCAGGGAGCAGGAGTATTTGTCGATTTTCATTTTACAAAAGAGTGTAGTGTGAGCAATCTTGCAATATCAGGAAAGGTTAAGATCGGTCTGTTTAATAAAACAGATTCAAATTTGTGCCATGTGGAAGAATCAGAAAACAAAACAGGTGTTGGTGGATTCGCTGCGAGAACGGCCAATTCTGCAGGTAAGGTTACTTTTAAGGATTTTTCTCTGAAGAACATTAATGTATATGGCGGCACAATGACAGGAGGAGCCATTGGGTATATTGATGGATATAATAGTAATTCTAAGAGAAATGTAACTTTTGACAACTGGTCTATTGTGAATGTAAATGTATCAAAATGGGTTCAGAACGATGGCAGTTCAGGTGGATTAGTTGGATGGAATGTTGGATATGGTACTTTGGAAATCAAAAGAGATTCTAATGAGGATGTTAATATCGAGAATCTTAAAGTTACTACAATTTCAGATAAATATGGTACAGCCGCAGCAGGAGGCCTTGCCGGCGCTTGTGATTTTTCTGGTGTGAATATTGAAAATGTGAATGCAAAGAATGTGATGGTTACCGGAGAAAAAGTTCGAGATGTTGCTGGTTTGATTGCAGGAAAAAGAAATGGAACAAATATAAACATTAATGTGAGTAGTTGTGTCCTACATTCTATTGAAGTAAACAATCCGAAAAAAACAACAGGTTATACAGGAGGCATAATTGGATATCATGATAGTTCATTGGCTATTTCAGGGGTAACCATGGATTGTAATTCAAAGATTAACGGACAGCAATACACAGGTGGTTTTGTAGGTCAGTCAAATGCCAATGTTCAGATCATGAATTGTTCGGAAAGGGATACCTATGTAAAGAGTGATACGCAAAACTGGGTTGGCGGTTTTATTGGACATCTTTATAAAACAGCTACGTTCCAAAATTGTCAACAGGAAAATGTTACTGTTCTTGGTCGATATGTGGGTGGTCTGATTGGAGCAGCTGATGGAAATATACAGGCATCGAATGTAGCATTTGCGAATGTAGTGGTAGCTACAAAACAATCAGGGACGAGAAATGCGGGTCTGGTAACAGGATCTACTTATATTAATAAAAAAAATATTAAGTGTTAAAGGATATAATTTTCTTGCACAGTCATGTAAAGTCGGATTAGTTGATGAAAAAGGAGCAAATGATCTATTAAAAGCAGATATTAAAGCAATGGATACTGCTGGATTCTGGATTGGAATAAGTGGTCCAAATGATAATATTAACCTGACAGCAGTTTCTGCCTCCGGCACTGTTTTACCACAGAAAGACATTGGAACTCAAAACGGTTCTGCTACCATCATCTACGCCGATGCCAACGCTGATCAGACCTACCGGCCAACCGCCTCCACAGCGAAACCATCCTCTTCCGCCAGCCCATGGTAGATGTCAACCCGAAGAGTGATGTGCCTTTTGCAGATGGAACAGTTATGACCGGTAATGCGGCAGGAACTGGAACAGCCAGAGCAATTTTAACCGAACTGGGCAGAGACTCTCATGATTCAGCTTACTACTGGAATGTAGACGATAGTACGAAAAAGAGTGTTGCAAAACTATTAAGTCAAACAAACGACGCGTATCTTACAACTTACAGAGTCGAAGAAAACGCAACCACAACGGTAGGCGAGAATGTTGACTTTCCGGTGCTTGTTGTAAATAATACCGCAGATGTGGATGGGATGATCTGGGATTATATTGCGGCAATGACAAATGTGAGCAATGGAGATACGGCGAAGAAACAAAAGAAAGACATTACAGCAACGAGTTATAAATGGGACAGCAAGACTCATAATTTTGCACCTCAGACAAATGCAAGCTTAAGTGTCAGCTCAGGAAAGAAGCTTTCCATCACCCCGAATGCATATGATAACCAGTGCAGTCAGTTTACCTTGCTGGATGTGACCTACATAGATCCGACAGACACCACAAACCCACATGTTTTCCATCTGTACATTCCGGTGCTTGTGAAAAAGGTTCTCTATATCAATTTCAAAACAAGGTTTCTTGCAGGAACGGATTACTGTGCATTGGATTATCCTATGACAGATACAAGCAGAAATCATTATGCAACCGCAGACTTCAATGAACCATTGACGGCATTGATAGAATACAGCTATGAGAAAGAGACAGACTGGCAGTCCATGCTGGACAATGGTGAGAATCTGCTGTGGTATTATGACAAGGTTCTGGATCTGGCATCGGGCAGTTCGGGTAATACACAAAAACTGCTCCCGGAAGGAACGAAGCTGACGTTGGTAGACAGGCAGACCAAACAGTATTATATTTATACGACAGACGGAAACGAGGATTTGCACAGCTTTAACCTTGCAAATATGACAGTGCCAGGCAGTACCGGTCAGGGTCAGACACCTCAGAAATTCGCTCCTGTTTATATCTGCGATTTACTCGGGCTGAAGGCAGATCCGGTGTCGGAACCGAAAGATGGAACAACCTATTATGTGAAGGAGACAGATCCGTCCAAAGCAACGGTCAGAATCGGCGCAGACTATTACCGGAAAGCGGAAGAAAAGGACAAAGATGCAGAAAAATATCGGATGACAATACCGGAAACGGATACTTCTTTGAATTCACAGGAATGGAAGGAAGAGTACTATCTTACCATTCAGATTCCAAAGACAGATGGAGTGTCCATTGTAAACAACCGATTGTATGCCGCAACAATGTCACGCAAGGAAGGTACGTTGCCGGCTGTCATTAAATCGGATAAGGATGCGGATAGTTCTGCTTACGTAGTATACAATGGAGTTCAGCAGACGTTCAGCATTTCCACCAGCCGTATTCATAATGGAAGTCCGATGGGAGATACTGCGATGGAAAACGGAGACGGTATCAAAATTAAGCTGACAGGTAAATTGTGGCTGACAGAGGCAGGGCAGGCTCAGTTCAAGTCACTTGGACCTTCTGAAGTTTATCACGAGTTTGATATCAGCCTGAAAAAATATTTGGAAAATGCGGCTGGAATCAATGGTGTGATCGGTACAGAAAACATCCAATATATATATCAGTTTTCAAAATCAGATGGAACAGAAATCTATTCAGAAAAAGGTAATAATTCAAACGCAGCCGGACTTGAAACGATGTCGCTTCAATATGGAGGCAGAACGTTGAAAAGCGCAGTGGAAAAGGCAGACAGTGAGAAGAATGCGATAACAGTTACAGCTGAAATCACACTTACTTATGATAACGTGGATGGTTTTCCGGTAAGGGGCACCGCAGATACAGATAATAGTGGTGCATCCGTTGTTGGTGTGTCACGTATTGCCAACACATCCACGCAGCTGCCGATTACAGAAAATAAAAAAACTGAAGAAGATAAAAATCGTTATTACATTACAAACCCATCCAAAGCTATCCTCAGATATTCCAGCGTAGATGGAACCGGAATCGGAGATACGACGCAGCAGCTTGGAGTCAACCCGAGCGATGTAGCAAAGAACCGTTCCGACATGATCTATACAAGAGCAGATTATGATTATTCCAATGTGGATGCAGAAACTCTTTCCAAGGCTGCAGCCATCCGCTATAAAATGGAATTGTTCCAGAAAAACGAGAATGGAACTTATGATGAAACAAAACCGTTGAAAATTGGATCTTATCTCCAGAATATTGTCAAAGATTCAAAATCAGATGATATTTCCGGAAATGGTGATAAAGCATATCAGTGGAAGAACGATTTTGTATCGGACGATACGAAGCACCAGTTTGCGCAATTTACCTTTACGCCATTGACCGGCGGGAAATTCGAACAAAATAGCTATACTTATGCAAATTACAGAGTGCGCCTGACTGCGGTTCTGCTCGATAAAAGCGGAAGTGAACTGGATGGTACGAAAGCAACGGATTATATCATCTATACAAATGCCCCGGATCTATCAGGATATGATAGACAATAATTAAGATACCAGGGTCAAAAGGGGCAAAAAACCTTTTGACCCCAACATTTAATTAAGCGATCCGGCAGCAAACAAAATGTTGCCGTTCGCCGGAAAATGGCGGACGGTAACAATAAAAAATGGGACAGAAGCGAGGTGAAAAGGGATGCGCTGGAAAAAAGGAAAAGAAGAGCTGACGGCAGAAGAATACAGACAGAAAGCGCAGAAACAGATAGAGCTTCTGAAAAATCAGTGGAAAATCTTTTTCCGGACGGGAATCATCGTTGTTGCAGCTTTCATTGTGATGATCGTTGCAAGTATTGCATGGTTTGTCAGCAATACCAGGGTCGATGCGACTGGTGCTGCTATCCGGCCTGCGGATATGCCCTTCGATCTTGCCGCGGCAGGGACAAAAAGTGATGAAGATGCAGATCGAGGCATATATGACAAACTGCTGACAGTATCCTCTGGAGCCTTAAGAGAGATAGACGGGAAAAAATACTGGTCTACCGATGGAAGCCACACTTCCATCTGCTGGGCTGTTATACCGGAAAGTAATATGAACAATACGGGTGAGGATGGAAAGCCGACAGGGATTGAGCCGGGGTCTTATGGAAAAATGACATTTTACATCATTCCCAATAAGGATGGTCCGCTTAAAGTAACGTTAGATCTGGTTCTGACCGGATATCAGATCACGGATGGCAAAAAGAATGAGGAGAATGTGACCAAAAATGATTTAACGGAAGTTACGGATCCGTCGCTGCAGCAATTGCTGGAAGGACACGTTCTTTTGTTTGCGGGATACAATGAGAAGGCGGGGGGCTATAAAGGCTGGATATCCCGGGATGCAGGAGAGTGGAGTATGAGGCCTGGCAGTGAAACGGAAGCGGCTGTCCTTGAATCAAAGAGTGGAAAGCTGACCTGGAACAATACGAATGCCAAAAAAGACACTGCTTATCCGGTTACGATATACTGGATCTGGCCGGAAAGGCTGGAGTCGTATCTGAGAAAAGCAGATGGCTATAGCGGAAAGAATCCGCTGCTGTTTCCGGAAAATCTATCAAGTGAGGAGAATGCACTTTTGGCATTGCCGGAGAACCTGTTTGCGACGATGAGCAAAGTGGAGAAGAATTCATCATCGAACCGTTATTTCCGGTGGGAAGATTCTGTAAAATTTCAGGAGAATGTTACAAAAGATACGCTTTCACAGATACGAGAGAAATTCAATCCGGCTCTCTATTCTATGGTCGCGGCTTACTATGATTCAGCAGACCAGTATCTTGGGAAAAACGTCCAGTATGTACAGCTGAAACTGGATGCGCAGTAAAACCGGACAAAAACGTGGCAAAGAAGGAGGTGCTTCCATGAAGGAGCAGACAGAGAGACAGCAGGATGAGGGCAGACAGGGGAAGCACAGGATGCGGCTGACGCGGAAAAAACGGGTTGTCATATCTGTGATTCTGACATTCTCTGCCCTTCTGGCGCTGCCGGTTTTTGCCTGGCTGTATATGCATCGAAGCATAGAGACGATAACGAAAGTAAATATGCCAAACGCATTGCTGATCGGAGCCGGAGATGCAAAACCGATCCAGCAGCTGGAGCTGAGCAATATTGATGTTTCCGGGTCGCAGAAGTATAAAGACGTTGTATTCTGTGTGTACAGCACAAAGCCGGAACTGGATTATCATCTTCAGCTGGCACATACTACGAATATTGGATTTTCGTATGAAATTGATAAGGCATCTATAGAAACGGAGGCGGTGGATGGAAGTATTTTTTATCTGGGGGATTACTATAGGAAAGGTGATCCGTTGGCAGGAAATTATTTAAATAAAGAGACAGAAAGCAACTATGCAACAAAAGATTATCATGAGAAAACATATGAAGAATATAGTCATGTTCAGAAATCAGCAGAGCCTCTTTATTGGAAGACAGCCAGTCAGGAAAAACTTCCGGATGAAAGGCAAAAGCCAGATAAAAATGGGAATTATGTGAACTATTATATTCTGCATATCACCTGGGATGAAACGGTACAGAACAACAAAGAAACGGATATGATTTATATTATGGCGGGCTGAGTAACAGAAAAGTCACTGCATGAAATGATGGCAGACAGCAGAGAAGACGGATGAAAGAAGGCATGGAGAAAGGCATGACCCTTGGTTTGACGAAAGGTCTGGAAAAAGGCAGGATTGAAGCGCTGTCAGATTATTAAAAAAGGAACGATCAGCATTCAGGATGCCGCCGACTGCATGGCAATGTCTGTGACGGAATTTAAGAAGCTGGTCAATACGTATTCCGTCTGATTCTGAAAAAACAGCTGACAAAAAAGCGTGTTATAGCAAAAATTGAAACGATTCAGAGCCACATCTTGATGCCGCTGTGTTGCATCTCAATGTGGCTTTTTGATATAAAAATGAAGAAAAGAATACCCATTCATGCGCACATGATTCGTATTCTTTTCTTCCATTTTTTATGGCTCTGAATTGTTACAAATTTTCTCAGAACCGCAGCTCCCTGCACCGGTTCAGGCATGCAAAGATCTCCTGCCGCCGCGGTCGTGCCAGGTCGCTGGGTCTTCCAGGAGCGAGAAGAGAAGCAAGGCCTTTTTCATCCATCTGTTTTTCCAGCAGATCCACCACCTGCACCAGTGTTTTCTTACTGTCCATTTTGTGCTCCGCTGCTTCTAAAAGAAGCGCAGCCAGCCCGTTCAGCTGTTCACTGTCCGTGAGCTGTTCCACGGCGCGCAGATCCGTCAGAGATTTGTTGATGAGGATGGATTCCCGTCCCATCACTTTGACTTTCGTGCGGTCACTTCCCGTCAGGCCTTTACCCGGCTGCGGGCAGCGATGGAAGGCTGGAACGGAAAAAGGGCGTACGGAGCAGTAAACGGCGGAAATTCCGCGGCTGTGGTTTTTGCGCGATCCGTAATGTCATAAGGAACGTATTCTTTCATCTGAATGACAGTGTCTGCCACATGGAAGTAAGAACCGGAGCTTCCGGCAACGAGAACCGACGAGATGCCGAGCTTCTCATACAGATCCCGCACGCGGCTGATAAACGGTGTGATCGGTTCTTCGCTGTCGGCAACGACGCGCTGCATCAGCTCATCGCGCACCATAAAGTTGGTGGCGGATGTGTCCTCATCAATCAGAAAGAGGCTCGTGCCGGATTCGATGCCCTCGATCACGTTGGCGGCCTGCGAGGTGCTTCCGCTGGCATCTGGAGTCGAAAATGAGGTGGTGTCGCTCTTTCCGGGAAGATCGTGGATGAAGAGGGAGATATCGACATTGCTGATGCTTCTGGAGTCCTCGGAGCGGAGCTTTCCGGCGCTTGCATCGGTGATGACATATTCACGGCCGTCCCCGGCGATGTGGTTGTATACGCCGCGCTCAAGAGCCTGCAGAAGGGTAGATTTTCCGTGGAAGCCTCCGCCTACGATCAGTGTGACACCGAGTGGAATTCCCATGCCGGAAACAGGTCCGCGGTTTGGAAGATCGAGGGTAACGCGCAGGGATTCCGGTGAGGTAAACGGAACGGCGTGCTTCATCGGCAGATCGGAAACACCGGTCTCGCGCGGGAGAATGGAGCCGTCGGCGATGAAGGCAGTAAGCCTTTTTCTTTTAATGCGGAACGGATCGCCTGCTGATCCTCACAGAGATAGGCGACATTGGCACATGCTTTTGAATCCAGAGCACGGTAGAACAGTGATTTTTCTACGCAGCCGGGAAGAAAGTCGAAAAGAATGCGGATCAGCTCCTGCGAGGCGATGGTGCGGCCGTTAGCCGGAAAGCCGATTTCCATGTTGACGATAAGACTGCCGTCGGAAGGATTCAGAACACAGGCAGTACGCTCAAGAATTTCCTGTCCGCAGCGGCTTATCCCCAGCAGACCACTTTTGCCGGAACCCTTTGCGCGGAACGAATACGGTGCGATGGAGCGCGCAACTGGCGCAGCAGGTAATCCTGGAGGGCGACGCGCTTTTCATATGTGTCGTAGAGAAAAGCCGGAAATGCAGCGGTTTTGCCGCTGACATGAACGCTGACCCGCGACGGAGCGGCGAACGGATCGCCTGAACGTGGTCGATGGAGAGTGTGTAGCGCGGAACTGATAGCGCCGCGGTGGATTTATAGGCGGGATAGCTTTTGTGATTGATACTGAATAAAAGCTGTTTCAGATCATTTGCAGATTGCATGAAAAAAACTCCTTTCAAAATAAAAAAGGTGAGGCTGCGTACAGAGCGTGTCTGAGAAAGGCTTTTCGCAAGCTGCGAGTTCCGGTTTGCGGAAATGATTTTTCAGACACGCGCTAGACGACAGCCTCATCCAAAAAGCTTTAACGTCTGGAAACACTCTGGCGCTTCACCAGCTTGGTTGCCATGCACATTTTCAGACATTCGCGTTTCGGATCGGCCACGCGGTCAAGCAGGCGCTGGACAGCGGTGGCTCCAAGCTCGCGTTTTCTGACCTTCATAGTGGAAAGCGGCGGAACCATCATATCGCACATCGGAACGTCATCAAAGCCGATGATGGAGACATCCTCCGGGATGCGGTAGCCGTTTTCACGCAGTGCACGCATGGCGGCCGCCGCGATGATGTCATTGTCGGCAAAGTAAGCATCCGCGATCGGAGCTTTCGACTCGAGAAGGCGCAGCATGTCGCGGTAGCCTTCGTCCGAGGTCGGGGAAACCAGGTGAACATATGGATGCGAGGTGCTGATACCGTTTGCACGGAGCGCTTTGTAGTAGCCGTCGGCGCGTTCGGAGAAGTTGCTGATGTCGAGGCTCGAGTGAAAGTAGCCCACGTTTTTGTGTCCGCACTGAATCAGATAATTCGTGGCGTTGAACGCCCCCTGAATGTTGTTGATCAGAACGCAGTCGTAATCGAGCTCATCGTAATAGCAGTCCACGACAACGATCGGAACAGAAAAATCGCGGAACTTGCGGAAATCGGACGGAGCCATTTCGGTTGCAAGAAGAAGAATGCCCTCACAGTCCACAGCGCGGAGTGCATCGAGCTGGCTGTCAATATCCATGGTCTCATAAAAATAGGAGATATGAAGCGCACAGCCCTGGCGGGTGCATTCGGTGGAGATTCCTTCGGTCAGCTGGGAGAAGAACGGCGTGTCGGCAGCGACCTTTCCGTGCTTCTTATAATTGACCAGCTGAATAATGCGGGAGGAAGCGCCGGAGGCTTCATTTTTTTTCGGCGCATAGCCATACTCGGCTGCAGTTTTTAAAACCAGCTCTCTTGTGGCATCACTGATGCCGGGTTTGTTATTGAAAACCATAGAAACCGTGGCAGGCGATACGTTGATCAGCTTTGCCAGTTCTTTCGCAGAAATATTCATAAGAGTTCAGCTCCTGTTCGATAAAATCAGCCCGCACGGTGCTTTCAGGCGTTTTGCGCATGCGGGGTGTTGAAATTTATTTCAGTATTTATCTGAAAAATATTAAACTTATGCATTGATTTTAATATGAATTAAAAAAGAAGTCAACTTCTGAGCTGTAAAAAAATGAAATACGAAGAAATGCATAAAAGCAGCCATTCTTTTTTGGATAGATTACTAAAAAAGGTTTAATAAAACTGAATTAATGTTGACAAATTCAAAAGAATTTAGTAATATAAGAGCCATAAAGAACAGAGAAATTCAAAATGTAATTTAGCAAAGTTTAAAGAAAATTAAATGGAGGAAATGAATATGAAATCTGTTAAGATCGGATTTGCACCTACGAGAAGAAGTATTTTCAGCGCTCCGGATGCCGTAAAATATGCCAACCTGACGAGAGAGCGTTTAAAAGAGCTCGGCGTTGAATTTGTTGATATCACAGACATCAATGAGGAGGGTCTGTTTTACGATGAGGCGGACCGTGAGAAAATCCAGGAGAAATTCCGCCGTGAGAACGTAAAGGGAATTTTCTTCCCGCACGGAAACTTCGGAACGGAATATGTCTGTGCAAGACTGGCCAAGGAAATGGGGCTTCCGGTACTCCTCTGGGGACCGCGCGATGAGAGACCGGATGAGAACGGTGTGCGTCTCCGCGACAGCCAGTGTGGCCTGTTCGCAACCGGAAAAGTGTTGCGCCGTTTTGGCGTTCCGTTCACCTACATGACAAACTGCCGCCTGACCGATCCGGAATTTGAGCGTGGCATTCAGGATTTCCTTGCTGTATGTAATGTGGTAGATACCTTCCGCCACACCAGAATCCTTCAGATCGGACCGCGTCCGTTCGACTTCTGGTCTACCATGTGCAACGAGGGCGAGCTGCTGGAAAAATTCAACATTCAGCTTTCCCCGATTCCGCTTCCGGAACTGACTGCGGAGATGAAAAAAGTAAAAGCAGAGGGCAGCGAGGTGGAAAAAGTCGTTGCTTACTGCAACACCAATATGTGTGTAAAGATCAAACCGGAAGAACTGGAAAATGTAGCAGCTCTGAAGGTTGCAATGAAGAACCTGGCTGCAAAATATTCCTGCAATGCCATTGCGATCCAGTGCTGGAACGCACTGCAGGGTGAAATCGGCATCATGCCGTGTGCGGCAAACTCTCTGCTGAACGAAGAGGGAATTCCGGTCGTCTGTGAGACCGATATCCACGGCGCCATCACAGCTCTGTTGGTAGAGGCTGCCGGCAGAAACGATAAGAGAAGCTTCTTTGCTGACTGGACCGTACGCCACCCGGACAACGAGAACGGCGAGCTGCTGCAGCACTGCGGACCGTGGCCGATTTCTGTTGCACAGGAAAAACCGACGATCGGTTATCCTCTGGCATTCAGCCATCCGGGCGCTGTAGAGGCACAGGCAAAATTAGGCGAAATGACACTGGTGCGTTTTGACGGAGACAACGGAGAGTACTCCCTGCTGCTTGGAAATGCAAAAGGTGTCGAGGGACCTTATACGAAGGGAACCTACGTATGGGTTGAGGTACAGAACCTGAAACGCCTCGAGGCAAAAATCGTGGAAGGACCGTACATCCACCACTGTGTCGGTATCCACGAGAACGTTGTGCCGGTTCTGTATGAAGCATGCAAATACATCGGCATTGCCCCGGATTTATATGATCCGATCGAGGAAGATGTCAAAGCATATTTAAGAGGAGAATGAAAATCATGAGTGAATACAAGGAATTGAGTTGTCTGGCGTATGATCTGCGGAAGAAAGTAGTAGAAATGGTAGTTTCCGGCAAGGGCGGCCACATCGGCGGTGACATGAGTGTCATTGATGTGCTTGTAGCGCTGTATTTTAAAGAGATGAACATCAGCCTAAGAACATGGACGACCCAGACCGCGACCGTTTTGTGATGAGTAAAGGTCATTCCGTTGAGGCATATTATGCAGTACTTGCAGCAAAGGGATTCTTCCCGATGGAAGAGGTCATCGAAAAATTCTCCAAATTCGGCAGCCCGTACATCGGCCATCCGAACAATAAACTGCCGGGCATCGAGATGAATTCCGGTTCTCTCGGCCACGGACTTCCGGTCTGCGTGGGAATGGCGTTGGCAGGAAAAATGGATAAAAAAGATTACCGTGTTTACACCGTTATGGGTGACGGCGAGCTGGCAGAAGGCTCTGTCTGGGAGGGCGCAATGTCCGCAGGAAACTACAAGCTGGACAACCTCTGTGCGATCGTAGACCGCAACCGTCTGCAGATCTCCGGAAATACTGAGGATGTCATGAAACAGGACAGCCAGGAGGAGAGATGGGCAGCGTTCGGATGGAATGTTCTTTCCGTACCGGGCAACGATATGGACGCGCTCGTTCATGCGTTTGAGCTGGCGAAACACTGTAAGGGAAAACCGACGGTTATTATTGCAAATACAACGAAGGGCTGTGGTTCTTCCGTGATGGAAAATAAGGCGGAGTGGCATCATAAAGTGCCGACACCGGAGGAAGTAGAACAGATCATGAAGGATCTGGAGGAAAGAAAGGAGGCACTGTCATGAATAAGATTCCAAACAGACAGGCCATTTGCGAGGTTTTAATGAAACATGCCGAGACGGATAAAGATATCGTGGTGCTCTGCAGCGATTCCAGGGGAAGTGCTTCCCTGACACCGTTTGCAAATGCGTATCCGGAGCAGTTTGTGGAGATGGGTATTGCGGAGCAGGATCTGGTCAGCGTTTCTGCCGGTCTTGCAAAATGCGGCAAGAAAGCATTTGCGGCATCTCCGGCGTGCTTCCTTTCTACAAGAAGCTATGAGCAGGCGAAGATTGACTGTGCATACTCCAACACCAATGTAAAGCTGATCGGCATCAGCGGCGGTGTGAGCTACGGCGACTCGGCATGAGCCATCATTCTGCACAGGACATCGCAGCAATGGCAGCTATTCCGAACATGCGCGTTTATCTGCCGAGCGACCGCTTCCAGACAGCAAAACTGGTTGAGACGCTTCTTACCGATGAAAAACCGGCTTATATCCGAGTGGGAAGAAATGCCGTTGCGGATATTTACAGCGAAGAAAATACCCCGTTTGAGATGGATAAGGCGACGGTTCTCTCGGAAGGCACCGATGTTTTACTGGTAGCCTGCGGCGAGATGGTCCGCCCGGCGCTCGATGCAGCTGCTATGCTGAAAGAAGAGGGAATCAGCGCAGGACTGCTCGATATGTACTGTGTGAAACCGCTGGACAAAGAGGGCTGGTAGAGGCTGCAAAGAAGGCAAAAGTTGTCATTTCGATCGAAGAGCACGCTCATTTGGCGGCCTTGGATCATGGTGAGCCAGGTGTCGGTGCGGAATGCCCGCGCAAAGTCGCTCATATGTCTCTGCCGGATGCGCCGGTGATCACGGGAACTTCCAAAGAAGTCTTTGACTATTATGGACTGAATGCCGAGGGCATTGCAAAAAAAGCGAAAGAATTACTGGCTTAACCAGAAATGGAATCAGCGGTGAATGTGATAGCCCGCAGGAACTGTAAACTGGCGCAGGTCTGCGTATGCCATGTTCCTGCGTGCCCGGGCGGAAGAAAATCCGGGAACGCAGGAACTTTTTCTATATAATCAGGAATAAATCGTTCTGCGGAAGATGTTGAATTGTATGGCAGTGCGGCCGCGCAAGCGGCATTGCGCAGGAGATTGCGGAGCAGGGGCACGCAGAGGAGATCCGCGAGGCGACGGGTCTGCAGCTTTCGGCTTATTTTCCTGCTGCAAAGATGGCATGGCTGCTTCGAAACGGCGGAGAAGAAAGACAGAAACGTGCTGCAGACGGGAAACTCTGTCTGGGTACGATTGACAGCTGGCTGGTTTACAAGCTGACGGGGGATCATGCATTTAAGACGGATTTTTCAAATGCGTCGAGAACGCAGTTGTTTAATTTGAAAACGCTGGCGTGGGATGAGAAGATCTGTGAGATGTTCGGGATTCCGGTCTGTGCGCTGGCCAGGGTGTGCGATTCCGATGCGGTGTATGGAACCACGACGATGGAAGGATTGTTTTCCGAGCCGGTTCCGATCTGCGGTGTATTAGGCGACTCTCATGCGGCTCTGTTCGGACAGGGCTGCTTAAAACCGGGTATGATCAAGGCAACGTACGGAACGGGTTCTTCGCTGATGATGAACATTGGAGACAAGCCGATTCAGAGCAGCCACGGCGTTGTGACTTCGCTTGCGTGGGGAAGAGGCGGCAAGGTGGACTATGTGCTGGAAGGCAATCTGAATTATACCGGAGCTGTAATTACCTGGCTGAAGGATGACCTGAAGCTGATTTCTTCGGCAAAAGAGACGGAAGGACTGGCGAGGGAGGCAAATCCGGCAGACCGCACGTATGTGGTTCCGGCATTTACCGGGCTTGGCGCGCCGTACTGGGATGAGAAAGCAACGGCATCGATCAGCGGAATTACCCGCACCACAGGAAAAGCCGAGGTGGTAAAAGCGGCTCTCGACTGCATTGCCTACCAGATCACCGACCTTGTCCGTGCGATGGAGCAGGATACCGGCATGCGGATCGAGGAACTCCGTGTAGACGGCGGCCCGACACGAAACGGATATCTGATGCAGTTCCAGAGCGATATTACGAATAAACGCGTGAAGATTCCGGACGCGGAGGAGCTTTCCGGCATCGGGGCGGCTTATATGGCCGGTATTTCAGCCGGGGTCTACGATCTGGAAAAACTCGCGGGAAATATGAAACGAAGTGTGTATGAACCGAAGATGGACGATGAAATCCGGGAGAAAAAATATGCCGGATGGAAAAAGGCTGTCGACGGGGTATTAAGTAAATAGGGGACGGACGGCGCAAAAGGCCTCCCGCCCCACAGAGCACAAGTCCCCGAACAGGCACTGTTTCGGAAGGCAAGAGGCTCTAAGAAACTTGAATTTTGCTAAAAGCGTCGCAGAAAAAGGCAAACTCGCTGTCACTCAAACAGTGCCTTTTTCTGTGACAACGCAAAATCCAACTTTCTAAGATCCTTAGCCCTCCTGCAAATGTGCCTGCCCGGGGATTTGTGCTCTGTGCGGCGGGAGGTTTTTTGCGCCTGATGATGAGGAATCTCTTAGAGAGAACCATTAAGAACCATTGCCAAAGCAAATAAAACCCGTTAAAATAGAGAGCAGATTATAAGCACAGCCGCTGGTGCCAAAAGCCGCAAATGTTGGAAAGGATGGCTTCAAGATGAGAAAATCAAAACTCCCGACAGGTACTTGGGAAAAAATAGAATCTAAACTGTGATTGAAAAGAACACAAAAGCGAACGGAAGATAGGGCTGTATGAAAGATACAAACAACAGAAATGAGAGAGGAGACTGCGGAATATGAAGGTTCTGAACTTTGAGGACAGTGTTTATAAGGCAAATGCAATTCGAAAAATATTAGGTAACCGCTGTAGTGTGGCATCGGTTGAGCAGGTGTCTAATGTAGAAGATGGTCTGAAGATGTTGAAAGATGCAGAAAACGCAGGAGAGCCGTTCAATCTGATCATAACAGATATGCATTTTCCAATGAGGTAAGGAGCTATCAGCGATACAGAAGCGGGAGAAAAGTTAGTTCAGATTCTGCAGGAGCAGGGAAATCAAACCAAGATTATCGTATGTTCCTCAAGAAATATGAAACTTCCAGGTGTGTATGGATGCATCTGGTATTCGGAAATCAGTGACTGGGAAGAAGAACTTTGTGATCTTGTAAGAGAGATGGAAAAAAGTAAATGATTTACGCGGTGCGTGATCCGTACGAACCCTGCTACACTGAAGTTGCAAAGGCTTCCGGCTTTCATTGTGAGTGTCTTTGATTTTATACAGAAACGGTGCTGGGTAATGTAAGAGGAAACATGCGGATATTTTGTTTAGAAAAGAGGACACTATGGCATCAAGCATGATTCACTTGGCAATTGTACAGGAGATGAGAAAGAAAGTCTCGTTTCGAGATATCAACCGCCTGTTTCTTGGGGTGATTCTGCCGGATGGGGCGGTGGCGGGAAATAGCCATTTAAAGAAGAAAATCTGCGAAAATACCAGATACACATACGATCTCGAATGTTTCCGCGACAGATACGGGAAATACATGAAGAAGGATGATTTATATCTCGGCTATTATCTTCATTTGATCCAGGACATGCTATATCGGAGAGTTATGTATGGGGAGCATGGCTGGAATTCGAGCGTTCCTGGAAACGTAGAAAAACTGTATCGGGACTACGAGATATTAAATGAATATGTTTCGAAAAAATATGGTCTTTCCCAGGAAATGATCCAGGAGCTGGATCTTACAGAAGAGCCATTGGCACAGCTTGCTGAATTTGATGTGAAAGGTCTTATAAAAGAAGTACGCAGGGAATTCACCCAGAGAAAAAAAGAGAAACTTTTCATCCTTACCAGACAAATGGCCGACGAGTACATCGTACGCGCGACGGAATTCTGCGTGGAAGAGCTAAAAGCACTGTCCAAAGGAAAATCAGGTCTGGACAGTACTGTGTGGAGCTGGGAAAAACCAGAAAACATATCACATGAAAAATTAAACCAGAAGTTAAATGCAAAAATCGAAAATATGTAATATAGTATATACAGAACAAAGCACGGACATTCACAAAAAGAACAGAGACGTGCAGAAAGCAGGAATGCAGCAGAAACATTTATGAGTGCAGACCGCAGGCATACAATGTGGGATGTATGAAGCCATAGATGAATTATGAACCAAGATCCCTAAAGGAAATCCTGAGCTTTAAAGAGACGGCAGAGACAGAAAAATAGCATCTCCACCGATGATATAAAGCAAGTCAGAGTGGAACAGCATTTGATACACATCAGTATCCACAAAAAATGTGGCTGAAAATAAGGCGGTAGTTTAACCGAATCAAGTAAGTCCCCTGCTTCAATTGCGAAAAGCAATAAGCAGTGTTGGGGACTTGCTTGTATCAGGAGTGGTATAAGCCACTCCTGATAAGCTGCGAAGCAGCTATTCGTTATGAGCAAGTAGCGAAGCGGATTGCGAATATCCGCTTTGACCGGGCAAAACCTGTGCAGAAAAATGTTTCATGTTTGTGGAACGTACAGCAAATTTTTCGTAGAGGATAAGGCACAGAATGCAGGTATTTGTTTCCCTGAAGGGGGAAACGCTGGAGCAGAAAGTCCAATGTGTTAAGAGCGTTGGCTGGGGAATGAATACGAACCTGCAGGCTGCATTTGAACACGTTCTGGAAACAGCACGGGATCACGATGTTCCGCCGGAGGAAATGCCGAAAGCACTGATCGTTGTCTCGGATATGGAGATTGATGCCTGCGTGGACGAGAACTGGATGTTTTATGATCATATGAAAGAAAAGTACGAGTACAGCGGCTATCATCTGCCGAACGTTGTTTTCTGGAATGTGAACAGCCGCCACGACCTTTTCCATGTCGACAGCAAAAGAAAAGGGGTTCAGCTGTACAGCGGAGAGTCGGTTACGACATTCCGGAATCTCCTGAGTAACATCGACACCACACCGGCGGAAGCGATGGAACAGATCATCGAAAGCGAGCGGTATGCGTGTGTCAGAACAGGGGATGTGGAAGAAAAGATGTAAAGTTGTGATTGGAAAACAGGATGTAGGAGAATAAAAGAAAAACGGACGCTGCGTTTCAAAGATGAAGCAGTGTCCGTTTTTTACTATATGTAAGATACCGGGGTCAAAAGGTCAAAAAGCCCTTTGACCCCAACATCTATTTAAGAAAAGTTGACAGTTGAAAAATTATGCAAAATACTCTCCTGCCAGTTCCTTAAACGCCGGCAGTGCCCGCGCAATCTGTGCGGTGGTAACGCAATAAGCAATCCGCACGAATCCCGGTGCACCGAAGTCATCGCCGGGTACAAGAAGAAGTTCGTACTTTTTCGCTTTCTCACAGAACGCATACGCGTCCGGTTCCGGAGTTTTCATGAAGAGATAGAAAGCGCCGTCCGGGTGAACGCAGGTGAAGCCGTAGGCGGTTAATGAATCATACAGCAGATCGCGGTTTTTCTTGTAGACCGAAAGATCAGAAACCTGTCCTGCGCATTTGGCGATGACGTGTTGGATCAGGCTTGGTGCGCAGACGAAGCCGAGGCGCGTCCGGCGCCGCAGACGGCTGCGTAGATGGTTCTTGCATCATCGACCTCATCCGGAACGAGAACGTAGCCGATACGCTCGCCCGGCAGGGAGAGGGATTTGCTGTAGGAGTAGCAGACCAGCGTGTTTTTGTAATATTTTGTCAGATACGGAACTTCCACGTCTCCGTAGACAAGCTCGCGGTACGGTTCATCAACGATCAGATAAATCGGATGACCGTATTCGGCAGATTTTGTTTCCAGAAAAGCAGCGAGCTTCTGAATGTTTTCTTCGGTGTAGACAACGCCGGACGGATTGTTCGGGGAATTGACGAAAACACCTTTGGTGTGCGCTGTGACAGTGGCCGAGAGGCGGTCAAAGTCGATCTGGAACGTGGAAGAATCAGCCGGCGTTTCGATCATGCTGCGCCTGCAGATTCGATGAAACACGGTATTCCGGAAAGTACGGGGTAAATACGATATACTCGTCGCCCGGAACGGTTAAAGCGCCAAGGACGATGCGGAGCGAAGCGGCTGCACCGCAGGTCATATAGAAGTTGTCGGCATGGAACGCGGTACCAAAGCGTTTGTTCAGGTCGGCTGCAACGGCGGCGCGGGTATCGGCATCGCCCTGCGCGGAGGTGTAGCCGAAGAGATAGTAATCGTCTTTGGAATCGAGCAGCTCCTTGATGGTCTCATGAACGGAGGCCGGAGCCGGCACGTTTGGGTTTCCGATACTGAAATCAAAGACGTTTTCTGATCCGATCTCGGCAGCGCGTTTTTTACTGTATTCGAAAATTTCGCGGATTACCGATTTTTTTGTGCCGAGAGTACCATTTTTTCTGAAATCATGTGTCAATCCTCCTGAAGTAAATTGTTTGCCGCTGTTTTAAATGAACTGTAAATATTATTCTTTTTTCTGCTTTTTCCTTATTTTAGCAGACAAAGACTGAATTGTAAATGCAGCATTTTCGGTCTCATGCTCCCGCAGGCTGAAAAGATGGCGGAAGCACACCACGAGTGATACCAGCAGACTGCCGAGCCGCACGGACGGAAGAAAGCGGGAAATTTGTGCGGCAACGGCAAACCCGGAGAACGAAACGATCGAGCGCAGACTGTGTGGCTGGATAATGAGAATCAACGAAAACGTCAGATAAAACGCCGCCAGAAGAAGCGCCGGCCGCAGATCCGGCAGGAGGCCGAGCAGCACGCCGAACGAGACAGAGATCGCCTTTCCGCCTTTCGCAGGCTGCAGAAACGGCCATGCGTGTCCGGCCACCGGGGCAAGCAGAATCAGGCGAAAATCCAGGAACCCATCGAAACAGCGGAACTGTGCGCCGCCAGAAACACCGGCAGAAATCCCTTCCCGATATCGCACAGGACGCAGAACAGTCCAATCCGCGGTCCGGCCACTGAAAAGGCGTTGAAGGCACCGGGATTCTGATCTTCATTCGCAGTTCGGACATCCACGTGGCAGAAGTATTTTGGAATCAGGTACGAATACAGTACGCTGCCCGAGAGGTACCCGAAGAAACTATAAAACAGATAAGCAGTAAGCATCATAAGCAGTTACTCCGAAACTAATTTTTCCAAAAGGTGTGTAATTGACGTTCCCGCCTGCGGATGGCTGTTTTTTCGCTGGGCATCGCGCATCGCAATCTGACGTGCACCATCGTGGGCAAGCGAAATACCGGCCTCTGCCAGCTCTTTCTGATGTGCGCCGGTCACGGACATTCCGCGTGAGACAAAAAAAGCACGGTTTTTTGTTTCGCAACCCGGAATCGGATCAGTGTGGACGAGCGGAACGCGCCGCACAGCGCCTCGGTACTGCTTAAGCCCCCGGGCTTTGTAAACAGCACATCGGCAGCGGCCATATATTCCGCAACGTGGCGTGTAAAACCGATGATATGTACATTTGGGTTCTTATGGAACTGCAGCCGGAGCGAACGCATCCGTTTTTTATTATTTCCGCAGATGATCACAGCCTGTTCGCCGTTTTCCAGCCGGGAAACGAGTTCATGTGCGAGCAGATGCACTTTGCCGAATCCCATACTGCCGCTCATGACGAGAAACAGCGGAGCATTCTCGGGAAGACCGAGATGGCGGCGCACATCCTCTTTGGATGCAGGGCGCGCAAATGCGGGCCGCACCGGAATACCGAGAGGAAGCAGTTTTTCTTCCGGGATACCGCAGGATGCAAACTCCGGGATCAGATCCTTGTGCGGAACCACATAGTAATCGCAGTTCGTCTCTTCCCAGAACGGAATGCATGCGTAATCGGTGGCAACGGCAACGCAGGGAATCGTCAGCCGTCCTTTCTGTTTCATCCAGGTCAGTGTTTCCGCCGGATAAAGATGTGTGGTGACAACGGCATTAAAATGGTTTTGATCAATATAATCTGCAAGCGCATTTCCAAGCCGCGCATTTGCATAGTAAACGGGGGATTTCCAGGGAAATTTCCGTACCAGCTCACCAAGCTGATAGAGTGCGCCGAAGCCGGCCGGAAAAACGGAGACGAGCTTCACATAAGCTCCGCCGACCAGTGCGGAGGTATGCTTTCGCCCGAGGCTCATCAGATCCAGAACCTCGGCTTCGTGGTGATAAAAATTCAGACTTTCTTTTAATGCAGAGGCCGCAGCATTGTGGCCACCGCCAGTATTGCAGGATAAAATCAGTACCTTCATAAGAAAACTCCATTCTTGTGTTGTATCCCAAAGAGAACCTGAAAAAGGGGATGCCGATGATTTGTTTTCAGACACGCTTTAGTATAGAACGCTGTTATTTTTCGGACAATCCACAAAATGAGAAAAGTGTCTGATATAACAGAAAAGCGACAAGCTGCAGAAACACCGGGGAGACGCAGAGGGAGCATCCACCTGCGGATCAAGATATTGAGAGAAAGGAAAGAAACAACGGATGCCTGAAAAATTGGCAAAATAGAATAAAATCAAAAGAAAAAGAAACGAAAAACAGGATAAAATGCTGAAAAATCAATTGACATCCACTCCGAAACTTCGTATCATAAAGACAGAATGGGGCGCGTTCGGAAAGCGATCTGCGCACCGGAAAATACAGGAGGTAAGCTTAAAATGGGTAAATGGCAGAGAAGTCTTTACCAGCCGGTTCTGCCGCTGGGAAAAGACGGAAAAAGGGTAACAGGAAGCGCTGAACATATCGCACTTTCCAGAAAAGCAGCAGGCGAAGGTATGGTTCTGGTGAAAAACGAGAACGACACACTGCCGCTCGCAAAAGGCACAAAAGTAGCTTTATTTGGAAAAGGAACGATTGATTACGTAAAAGGCGGCGGCGGAAGCGGTGACGTTACCGTTGCGTATATCCGCAACTTCTACGAAGCATGAAGATCAAAGAGGCCGAGGGGGAGGTTTCTCTGTTCCATGAACTTCCGGAATTCTATGAGAAAAATGTAAAAGAACAGTATGCTGCAGGTGCTGTACCGGGCATGACAAGAGAGCCGGAAGTACCGGATGAGCTGGTAGAAAAAGCAAGAGCATATACCGATACCGCAATCATCACCATCTGCCGTTTCTCCGGCGAGGGATGGGACCGCAAATGCCAGATCAACGAGGAAGGCTATGAGCTGTTTGAGGATGAGAAAAAACAGATCGAGCTGAGCGCCAGCATCTTCGAAAACGGCGACTTCTGCCTGACAAACGGCGAAGCAGCCATGGTAGAAAAAGTAAAAGCAAACTTTAAAAATGTCATCGTTGTCATGAACGTCGGCGGTATGGTTGATACCAGCTGGTTCAAAGACTGCAAAGAGATTCCGGCGGTGCTGATGGCATGGCAGGGCGGCATGGAAGGCGGCCTCGCGGCAGCGGACGTTGTAACAGGCGACGTCAACCCATCCGGTAAACTGGTTGATACCTACGCAGCAACCCTCGAGGATTATCCATCCACCGAGAACTTCCATAAATCCGTTTATTACGTGGATTACAACGAGGATATCTACGTTGGCTACCGTTATTTCGAGACGATTCCTGGCGCAGCGGAGAAGGTTAATTATCCGTTCGGCTTCGGCCTTTCCTACACCAGCTTTGAGACAGAAGTTCTGGGTGCAGAAGAGAAGGATGGAAAGATTGTTGTAAAAGCAGCTGTTACCAACACTGGAAAACGTGCCGGAAAAGAAGTTGTACAGCTCTACTATGGCGCACCGCAGGGCAAGCTTGGCAAACCGGCCAAAGAGCTCGGCGCTTACCGGAAAACAAGACTGCTGCAGCCAGGCGAGACACAGAGAGTCGTTCTTTCCTTTACAGTGGAAGATATGGCATCTTTTGATGACCTTGGAAAGGTTGCAAAATCTGCCTATGTTCTTGAGGCAGGAAGCTACGTCTTCTACGTTGGAAACAATGTAAGAGATGCGAAGAAACTGGACTTCACCTACGATCTGGCAGAGGCAGAAGTGACTGCACAGTACACCAGCCTTGCCGCTCCGCATAAGCTGGAAAAACGTCTCCTTGCGGATGGAACCTACGAAGCGCTTCCGACCGACAACGGCCCTGTCGAGGAAGAAGGACTGGAGCGTCAGGATAAGCTGACTCTGGAAGGCTTCCTCCCGGCAGTCAAAGCACAGGAGAGAAAGAGCTTTGGCGAGCTTATGGAAGCAGCAAAGACGAATCCGAACCTGATGAATGTGGTCGAAGGAAAAGAAACGCTCGACGAGTTTGTAGATAAGCTTCCGACAGAAGCACTTATTCATCTGCTCGGCGGTCAGCCGAACACAGGAGTTGCCAATACGTTTGGCATGGGAAATCTGCCTGAGTACGGCATCCCGAATATCATGACCGCAGACGGACCGGCAGGCCTTCGCATTCAGCCGCAGTGTGGCGTCAACACGACCGCATGGCCGTGCGCAACATTGCTTGCCTGCACCTGGGATCCGGAGCTGATCGAAGAAATCGGTAAAGCCGGCGGAGAGGAAGTCAAAGAAAACAACATCGGCATCTGGCTGACCCCGGCTGTCAACATTCACAGAAGCCCGCTCTGCGGAAGAAACTTTGAGTATTATTCCGAGGATCCGCTTGTAGCCGGAAAATCCGGTGCGGCAATGGTACGCGGTATGCAGTCCGAGCATATCGGGGCAAGTGTGAAACACTTCTGCTGCAACAACAAAGAAACAAACCGAAAAGACAGCGATTCCCGCGTTTCCGAGCGTGCGCTGCGTGAGATTTACCTGAAAGCCTTCGAAATCATCGTAAAAGAGGCAGATCCATACACAATCATGTCGTCCTACAACCTGATCAACGGCGTTCAGGCATCTGAGAACAAGGATCTTTTGACCGGTATTCTGCGCGGTGAGTGGGACTTTAAGGGAATGGTAACGACCGACTGGTGGACCCACGGCGAGCATTACCGCGAGACAAAAGCCGGAAATGATATCAAGATGGCAAACGGATACGAGGAGCGCGTACAGGAGGCATTTGAGAAGGGATACATCACCCGCGACGAAATCGCTCTTTGTGCAAAACGAATCCTGACCATGATTCTTCGCATGGACTGATGTGGATGCATGTGAATAAATAAAGAAAAGTGTGGATAACGCATAAAAAAATCGTATGCTGTTGTGGAAAAAGCAACAGCATACGATTTTTTACTTTCCGGACAGGATTCTTTCCTGTTTACACGGCAATGATCTGTAGCAAGACTCTGGCGACCGCAGCGCAGTAAAAACGAGCGGAAAACTACAGGAAAAAAAACTGTTTTCAGGCGGCAGCTTCTGTTGCTCTGTCATAATCTTAAATTCCCGCACGACCATAACGATGCTGACTGATGCGGCTGCGAGGTCTGCAATCGGTGCAGTGTACATCACGCCGTCAATGCCGAAGAGATACGGAAAAATCAGCAGCAGCGGAAGCAGGAAAATAATCTGTCTCGTCAGCGAAAGAAAAATACCCTTCTTCGGCGCTCCGATGGAGGTAAAGAAGTTTGAGCTGACCGGCTGGATACCGTTCAGGAATGTGAAAAACAGGAAAATGCGGAAGTACCGCTCTGCAAAATGCAGGTACTCTTCTGAACCAGAACCAAAAATGCCGATAATCTGGCGCGGAAAGAGCTGGAAGCAGAGGAAGGCGACGATGGAAATGGCAGTTGCCGCAAAAACTGCTTTTTTGTAAGCGTCCTTCACGCGGTCATATTTCTGTGCACCGAAGTTGAAGCTGACAATCGGCTGAAGTCCCTGGGAAATGCCGATGACAAAGGAGAAGAACAGCATATTCACCTTTGAAATAATACTGGCGCATGCAAGCGGAATGTCGCTTCCATAGACGGAATTGGAGCCGTAGTAGGTCAGTGTGTTGTTCATAACGATCTGAACAACCATCATTGCCACCTGATTGAATGCCGGAGTTGCACCAAGCGCAGCGATCCGTGCCCAGCAGGCTATTTTCGGCTTCAGATCGGAAAGAGAAAGCGGCAGCGTTTTAAAACCGCGCAGATAGAAGACAACGAGCGCGAACGATAAAATCTGTCCGGTGATCGTGGCGAGCGCTGCACCTGCCATGCCCATGTGGAAAACGAAGATGAACAGCGGTCGAGAATCGTGTTGACGATTGCGCCGACCAGGTTACACAGCATGGAAAATTTCGGGCTGCCGTCCGCGCGGATCAGGTTGGAGCCGCCGATTGTGACGATCAGAAACGGGAATCCGATGGAGGTGATTCTGGTGTAAGTACAAGCGTAATCAATGACATCCGGCGTTGCACCAAAGAGAAGCATCATCGGGCGCAGAAAAAGCTGAACGGCAACGCAGAGGATCACACCGAGGATTGTCAGCATGGAGATGGCACTTCCAACATAAGATTTCGCGTGCTCCGGCTCTCGTCTGCCCATGCAGAGATTGAAATTTGCAGCACCGCCGATGCCGCAGAGCAGACCGATGGATGTGCAGACCATGCTTAGTGGGAACGCTACGTTGGTCGCTGCGTTTCCGAGCACGCCGATGCTGTGACCGATAAAGAGCTGGTCTACCATGTTATAGAGGGCGCTGACGAGCATCGCGATGACGCTCGGAATCGCAAAACGCCGCAAAAGAGTGCTGACCGGTTCCGAGCCGAGAGGATTTTCGGAAGGTTTCATAGAGGGTATCTCCTTTCAAATGAGGTAAAAGTTCATCGTTTGTATCGGGTGAACATTCCCGGAAAAACTCCGAGACTATATAGTATACCATAGAAAGAAAACAGAAAACAAGAGGGTGACCGCTATTTTCAGGAAGTGTAACAGAATCGTAGCAGAACTCTCTGCATTTTTAAAAAAGGGATTGACAAAAATGAAATATTAACCTATATTGAAACGAGGTTAACAATTCAAAAGCAGAAAGAATTGGATACAAGAACCTGCGAGGAGGACTTACATTCATGAAAAAATCAAAACTTACAACAAAACAGATTGTACTGACCGGCATGATGACGGCAGTGCTTGCGGTACTGTCCATTGTGACGATTCCGCTTCCGACCGGCGTTCCGGTGACGCTGCAGACCTTTGCAATGGCATTTTGCGGCTACGTGCTTGGCTGGAAATTGGGAGGTGCATCGTCCGCTCTTTATCTGATCCTCGGCGCGATCGGCGTTCCGGTTTATGCCGGCATGAGCGGTGGCTTCGGCGCTCTTCTCGGACCGGCCGGAGGCTTTATTTTCGGATTTATTCCGATGGCAATGCTCTGCGGTGCCGGAATTAAAAAAGGCTTCCCGGGCAAACCATTCGTTCTTGGAATCGCAGGTCTTGCGGTATGTCACGCATTCGGTGTGGTACAGTTTTCTATTGTAACAGGAAACACGATCCCGGCTTCCTTCCTGGCAGTTTCCGTTCCGTACATCGTAAAAGATGTGATTTCCGTTGTAGTAGCTGAAATTCTCGGTGTGGCCGTTCGAAAAGCACTGTCAGCAGCTCATGTAATGAACTACGGAACCGCAGCATAATCACAAAGCGTTTCTGAAAAACCAAAAGATAAAAACAAGAGACAGGCATCCTGACAATCTGCCAGGTGTCTGTCTTTTTCTGTTTTGTCAGGCGGATATTCGTAATACGCTTCGCTACTTGCCTGATTCGGTTAAAGTATTCCGCAGCAGTAGCGATTATTTGAAAAAACGTGCAAAATGCATTTCATACAGTTTCACAATTTTAATGAATTCCTAAGAAAGAGGCAAGAAGGCGTTAAGGGAGATATGGTAGGATAGAAAGCAGGAAAGAACAACAAAGGGGTTTGAAACCATGAGAAAAAGAACACGAAAACACGGGGGAACAGCGGGAAAAATGGTTGGAGGTTTTCTGGCATTTTTCTGCCTGATCCTGCTGACGGCCGGAATGTTCTGGGCAATCCAGGGATATGTTTCCTATCAGAAGGCAGTGAAGGAAAAGCCGCTCGCGCAGGCAGTAGAGGAAGCCAGAAGCGGAGCACAGTGGGCTTCTATTGAACAGGTGCCGGATCTGTACAAAAAAGCGGTGCTTGCTGTTGAGGATCACCGGTATTACACACATCACGGGATAGACTGGATCAGCATGGCGCGGGCCGTTGTACATGATATCCGCGTGATGAAACCGGAGCAGGGAGGCAGTACCATCACACAGCAGCTGGTAAAAAACATGTATTACGATCAGAATAAGACATTTGCCAGGAAAGCGGCAGAGGCGTGGACTGCACTTTATGTGGAACGGCAGCTCTCGAAAGAAGAAATTCTGGAATTGTACATCAATACCATCTATTTCGGGGATGGCTACTATGGACTGAAAGAAGCATCGCGTGGCTACTTCGGGAAAGAACCGCAGGAGCTGACCGACAGCGAAGCCGTTCTCCTCGCCGGAATCCCGAATGCACCGTCCGCCTACGCGCCGTCGCGCCACGCGGATCTGGCGCTGCAGCGGGAAAAGCAGGTGCTGGCGGCAATGGTAAAATATGGATACCTGGAACAAAGTGAGACGGACAGCCTGCTGTGGGATGCGGCAGCCGATCCGGTTCTGGCACGATAGAAAGAAAAGTGAGGAAAAAAGAATGGGAAAACTGATCAGACTGGGGGCAACAGCGCTGTCCATGATTGGAATTTTGGTGATGATTCTCTGTGTGCAGGCGGCGATTTTATTTGTGAGGCTGTGCATCCGAAGAAAGCAGAAAAAAATTGAGCTGAAATAAGAGAAAGAAAAATGCGAGAAGAATTGCCGGAAAAAAACGGTGATTCTGCTCGCGTTTTTTCTGTGAGCAATCCGATTGCGTTTCCGCCGGGAAAAAGGTATAATGAAAAACAGGCAAAAAAATGGTAAAACAGACAGCTTTTGAGGAAAAATAAATGGAACAGAAAGACAGCGCAGAGCGGATTTTAAAACAGATTCCCTATGAGATCGTGTATTCCGCCCGCAAAACGCTCGCCGTCCAGGTCAAAGCGGATGGAAGCGTGGTGGTGCGCGCACCGAAACGGATGGCAAAATACAAAATCGAAGCATTCTTAAAAGAAAAACAGGATTGGATTCACACACACAGGGAAAAAGCGTTGGCGGCCGCAGAGCAGAAAGCAGCGAACCGTCTGACGGAAGCAGAACGAAAAGCGGCGGTTAAACGCGCGGCGCAGATGCTGGCGGAAAAGACGGCACATTTGCAAAAGAGATGGGCGTAACGTATGGCAGAATCACAATTCGTGAGCAGAAAACCCGCTGGGGCAGCTGCAGCAGCGCCGGAAACCTGAACTACAACTGGAAACTGGTGCTGATGCCGGAGCGCGTGATGGATTACGTCGTTATCCACGAGCTGGCGCACCGGAAAGAGATGAACCATTCCGCGCGGTTTTACGCGGTGGTGGCACAGCAGATGCCCGATTACAAAGTGTGGCAGAGCTGGCTGAAGGAGCATGGAAGAGAGTACTGAAAAAGAGAGGCAAAACAAATGATACTGACCGAAGAAAAAAACATATATCATCAATGTGACGGAAGTCGATACCGACGCAGAGCTCGGTTTAAATAAGAAAGATATTATGATCGAATACACGAATCTGGAGCTGCTGCACGCGGTTCTTGCAAGCACGATGCCGTACGGCCGTCTGTCGGCGCGCTACCGCGGAAAACGGAAGGCGGAGCTGCAGTCACGGATTGCGATGGTGGAGAGTGTGCTCGAAACACGCGGCGACCAGCTGGCAAAAGCGGAGCAGATTATGTATCTCGACACGGCGGAGCGCAGTGCAATCTGTCATTATCTCGGCATCATCTACACGCGGCTGATTGCGCAGAAGCTGTACGGAATTGACTGTATGGTACCGCTGAACCTGATCGAGCAGCCGGGGGAGAAAAAATTTGTAAAATACAACGGTGCATACCGCCAGGATCTGATCGGATACGGAAAGCAGAACGCATGGAGCGTCTGGGAGCCGGTCGGCAGAAGCGAGAACAGCCAGGCGGCCTTTGGAAACGGATGCCGGGCGGCGTCGGAGATCGAGAAGATCAATGAAAATCCGCTGGCGAAGAGTGCGGCGTGCATGACGTATTACGAGAGAGGCTATCTGAATGCCGTTGTAAAAGAGCCGGAGCGGACCGGGGACGGGACACTTTGGTTTCCAGAGGAGAATTATTTCAAAGCATATTATCAGCCGCTTTTCGAGCTGTTTGCGGACGAACAGCCGGGTGAGCTGTACGGAAGCAGCGGCGGCTTTGAAATGGAGCTGACTCTGCCGTGGACGGAGGAAGGAAAACGCGGCTTCCGCCATCTGCAGATCGGAACGGATCAGGTGACGCTGGAACTGATGCGGGAAGGAAAGTACGATCAGATCTTAAAGCGGATGGAAAACGTTTTGGATTTATCAAAAGAGCACAGATTCTGCGGGAAGGATGGCATCTGTAGGTGCGGAGTAAATACCGGCGGAAATGCCGAAGAAAATGCCGAAGCTGCCGGGATGATGAGAAAACAGATTTTGCGTGAGAAAAAAAGCGAAAAAGAAAGGATAAGAGCAATGGCAAAAGAAACAGATATGCCAAAAGACGAAGGTCTGCAGGGGAATGAAAAGATAGAGGAAGCAATTCTGGAATTGCAAAAGGAGCCGACGCCGGAACTGCTGGCACACGTGCTGACGGTGATCCGCCGCAGAATGAAAGAGGGCGGACAGGCGATTCTTTCCGTGGAACCGCCATCCGGCGACGATCAGATCCGGATCGGAACGGTAAAGAGCGCAGACGGAAAAGTCTGGTGGGCCGCATTTACGAGCTTTGATGAGGAATTAAAGGGCGCCGGCAGCGTGAAATCCACGTTTCTCGTGAGCCTGGAGCAGCTGATCCGCATGGCATCTGAGACAAAAGAGATCAGCGGCGTGATTCTGAATCCGTGGAACCGCACGATCATGCTGGATCATACGCTGCTTTCGATTATCATCGGGGAAGAGAACGCAGGACATTGATATCATATTTCACTTGGCCAGATTACGATGCTGCTCACAATCAACTTCGATTACGGATTGCGTGGGTGATGATGCTGAGAGAAGAAAAGAAAATAGCATAAAATAGCGGAAGGTGGATCTAAGGCACAAAACACAGGAGGGAAAGATATGGGATATCGGAAGGTGTATCGGACAGATGATGAAGCAACGATGAACAAGGTCGTAAAACTTCTGCAGCGGAGCCGGATTCCGGCTTATGGAAAAAGCGAGGGAGCCGGTGAATTTCTGCAGATTTCGATGGGAATGTCGTACCAGGGAAGAGCCATTTATGTGCGGAGGAATACACAGAAGAAGCCAAAAAACGGATTGGCGAGTGGGAGAAAAAAGGAGAGTTCCCGGAGGCGCTCCGCACGCAGTCTCATTCCTTAAAAGCCAGAATTACCGCAATTCTATGGGTGGTGATTCTGGTTGGGGGACTTGTGTTCACCACACTGTGGAATCTGTTTCAATAACAAGGGAGGTTTTACATTATGGAAGGTTTTCAGGTAACAGAAATCGGGGAAAAGATTTACTGTATTTTGGACGCGGGAAATTCGTCGTTCTACGTGGTGGAGGGAGAAGAAAAAGCGGCTGTGATTGATACCGGCATCACAGTCAGCGCGAAGATTCTGCCGGTGATCCGGGAGCTGACGGACAAGCCGCTACTTTTAGTCATCACGCATGCGCACCCGGATCACATGTATCATATCGATGAGTTCGACGAGGTTTACATGTGCCACGACGAAAAGAAGATGGACCGGAGACGCTCAGCGTACTGACGGCGGGAAAACTAAAACCGTGGGAAGAGATTCATGATATCCGTACGGATTCGGTCATTTCGCTTGGCGGCACAGAACTTACCATCTGTCAGACACCGGGCCATACGCCGGGCAGCGTCGTTGTGCTGGAGACGAAACAGAATTACCTGTTCACCGGAGATGCGATCGGAAGCGGCTGCGGTGTCTGGATGCAGGTGCCGGGCGGAACGAGCCTGGAAGAGTATTACGACGGGCTGGTCGGACTGATGGTGTGGCTTGTGAAGAGGGGCGGCCGCATGAAATTCTTCGGCGGTCATCACACGCAGGTGTTTGAATCGACGGCGCATCCGGTTTACAATCCGCTCAGCCTCGGCGTTCTCGCAGATCTCATCGACCTTGTGGATCAGGTGATCCACGGCGAAACCTGGGACGGCCAAGCAATGCGAAGCCGTTTTCGAAAGAACAGGTCCGCTACGCGTCGTACGGCCGCGCAGAAATGCAGTACTGTGCATCGCGGATTCACCGAAAATAAGCGCGTGAAATCTTAAAACTTCCATAAGAAGAAAGGTTTTTGCCCGCGGCGGCTTGACAAAATAAAAAAACGCGATTATGATAAATGCAGTTTCTATTCCAACAGAAAAAGAAAAGGTTATGAGGAAGAGGAGTACATGGCAGGCCCCAAAAGAGAGGATGGTTCACCGGCTGAAAGGCTGTCCGGGAAGGTGGTCATGGAAGGTAGCTTCTGAACCGGAGAGCTGAAAAGCACAGAAGATGTGATGATTAGGTTCTCACGCATGAGTCACGTTACAGACTCCGAAACGAGATACAAATTAAGGTGGTACCGCGGAATTTTCGCCCTTTGCATGCATGTTATGTGTATGTGAAGGGCGTTTTTGATTTAAGACAAGCCTCTGCGGGAATAAATACCACAATACACCAAACATAAAAGGAGGATCTCATGAGCAAAGAACTCGCAAAGACCTACGATCCGAAAGGACTCGAGGACAGACTGTATCAGAAATGGCTGGATAAAGGATATTTCCACGCCACTGTAAACCCGAACAAAAAACCGTTTACCATTATGATGCCGCCTCCGAACGTAACCGGACAGCTTCACATGGGCCATGCACTCGACAACACCATGCAGGATATTCTCTGCCGTTTCAAACGGATGGAGGGATATGAAGTCCTCTGGCAGCCGGGAACCGACCATGCGGCGATTGCAACCGAGGTAAAGGTTACCAATATGCTCAAAGAGCAGGGCATCGACAAAGATGAAATCGGACGCGAAAAATTCCTGGAGCACTGCTGGGAGTGGAAGAAAGAGTACGGCGGACGCATCAACAGCCAGTTAAGAAAGATCGGCTCCTCCGCAGACTGGGAGAGAGAACGCTTCACCATGGACGAGGGATGCTCCAAAGCCGTAGAAGAAGTATTCTGCCGTCTGTATGAAAAAGGATGGATCTACAAAGGAAGCCGCATCATCAACTGGTGCCCGGTATGCCAGACTTCCATCTCCGATGCAGAGGTTGAATATCAGGAGCAGGCAGGCCACTTCTGGCACATCAACTACCCGGTAGTTGGAGAAGAAGGCCGCTTCGTAGAAATCGCAACGACCCGTCCGGAGACTCTGCTCGGCGATACTGCCGTAGCTGTCAATCCGGAGGATGAAAGATACACCGATATTGTAGGAAAAATGCTGAAACTGCCGCTGACCGACCGTGAAATCCCGGTTATCGCAGATGCTTACGTAGACAAAGAGTTCGGAACCGGATGCGTTAAAATTACACCGGCACACGACCCGAACGATTTTGAGGTAGGAAAACGCCACAACCTCGAAGAGATCAACATCTTAAACGATGACGGAACCATGAACAACAAGTGCGGCAAATACGCCGGCATGGACCGCTACGAGGCAAGAAAAGCCATGGTAGAGGATCTCGAGAAGCTTGGCCTTCTTGTAAAAGTAGTGGATCACGTTCACAACGTAGGAACCCACGACAGATGTAAGACAACCGTAGAGCCGATGATCAAACCACAGTGGTTTGTAAAAATGGCGGATATGGCTGCCGCTGCCAGCGAAGCAGAGAAGAACGGGGAAGTAAACTTCATCCCGGACCGTTTCAGCAAGATTTATCAGAACTGGCTGAACAATATCCACGACTGGTGTATTTCCCGTCAGCTCTGGTGGGGTCATCGCATCCCGGCCTATACCTGTGATGACTGTGGCGAGATCACGGTTGTAAGAGGCGGAATGCCGGAAAAATGCCCGAAATGCGGCAGCACCCATCTCACCCAGGACCCGGATACCCTGGATACCTGGTTCAGCTCCGCTCTGTGGCCGTTCTCCACTTTAGGATGGCCGGAGAAAACACCGGAATTTGATTACTTCTATCCGACTGACGTACTCGTAACCGGATACGACATCATTTTCTTCTGGGTTATCCGTATGGTATTCTCCGCACTGGAGCAGACCAAACAGGTTCCGTTCCACCACGTACTGATTCACGGACTCGTTCGCGATTCCCAGGGACGCAAGATGAGTAAATCTCTTGGAAACGGTATTGATCCGCTGGAAGTCATCGATAAATACGGCGCAGATGCGCTCCGTCTGACTCTGATGACCGGAAATGCACCTGGAAACGATATGCGTTTCTACTGGGAGCGTGTAGAAGCCAGCCGTAACTTCGCAAACAAAGTATGGAACGCTTCCCGTTTCATCATGATGAACCTGGAAAAAGCAGAGGTTCCGTCCAAGATGCCAAAAGACAAACTGACACTGGCAGACAAATGGATTCTCTCCAAAGTCAATACCCTGGCAACCGAAGTAACGGACAACATGGACCGCTACGAGCTCGGTATCGCCGTACAGAAGGTTTACGACTTTATCTGGGAGGAATTCTGCGACTGGTACATCGAGATGGTAAAACCGCGTCTGTACAGCGAGACCGACGAGACGAAGGGCGCTGCACTGTGGACCTTAAAAACCGTTCTCGGCAATGCACTGAAACTGCTGCATCCGTTCATGCCGTTCATCACAGAGGAAATCTACTGCACGCTGAATCCAGAAGAGGATTCCATCATGATCGCTGCATGGCCGAAAGAGACCGAAGACTTTGCATACGCAGAGGATGAGGCAGCCGTTGAGATGATGAAAGAGGCGGTAAGAAGCATCCGTGGTGTCCGCACCAGCATGAATGTACCGCCGTCAAAGAAGGCAAGCGTATTCGTTGTAACGGAAGATGCTGCTGTACAGGAAACCTTCAAAAACGGTGTTGTATTCTTCGGAACTCTGGCAGGAGCAAGCGAAGTTCACGTACAGGCAGACAAAGCCGGCATCGCAGACGATGCGGTATCCGCAGTGATCCCGCAGGCAACGATCTACATTCCGTTTGCCGAGCTGGTTGACCTGGAAAAAGAGATCGCCCGCCTTACGAAAGAGGAAGAGCGTCTGACAAAAGAAATCGCACGTTCCAACGGCATGCTTGGCAACCCGAACTTTATTAACAAAGCTCCGGAGGCAAAGGTTCAGGCAGAGAAAGAAAAACTGGCGAACTATCAGCAGATGATGGAGCAGGTTCAGACAAGATTGGAGCAGCTGAAAAAATAAATGAAAAAAGGAAAAAACTGCATGGAAACAAGGAAACCGTAGTGAAAGTCTGCAACTGGCTCTCTTTGCCGCTGCAGGCCCTGGGATGCTGTATTCTGTATCTGGTGATTGAAGCATTTTCCCGCCATTCGCTGGCATCTGCATGGAGCTACATGGTGGAAAGCCCATGGGTCTTTTTGTACAATGCATTTTTGATCTTCACTACTTTTATGGTAGTTTATCTGTTCCGCAGACGTGTGCTGGTACGGCTGGTGATGAGCTGTTTCTGGCTGCTGCTCGGCATCATTAACGGTGTGATTCTGGCAAACCGCGTCACGCCGTTTACCGGACCGGACTTGCGGAATTTAAGCGACGGCGCAAAGGTCGTGACGAAGTATCTGTCGAAAGGTACCATGATCCTCGTCGTAGCAGCTTGTGGCATTATTGGCATTTTTTGTATGGGTCTGGATCAAAGGACCGAAATTTCAGGGGAAAATCCGCTGGTATCTGAATGTGCCGTTAATTGCTCTGGTAATTGTACTCTTTACGGGAGCAACGAATCTGGCGCTTGCAAAGCGTGTGCTTTCCAGCTATTTCGTCAACATCGCATTTGCCTACCAGGATTACGGCTATCCGTACTGTCTGGCAGTCACCCTGTTTGATACGGGAATTTCAGAGCCGAACGGCTATTCCGAACAGCTCGTGAAACAGATTGAGACGAGTGAAGGCGAACAAAAAGAGGATGATACGGTAAAACCGAATATTATCTTTTTGCAGCTGGAGTCCTTTTTCGATCCGGAGCTGGTTAATTTCCTCAACATTTCCGAGGATCCGATCCCGTATTACCGGCAGCTGATGAAGGATTATTCTTCCGGTTATCTCCGCGTGCCGGTGGTGGGAGCCGGAACAGCAAACACAGAGTTTGAAACTATTTCCGGCATGAGCCTCCGGTATTTCGGAGCGGGTGAGTATCCGTACAAATCGGTGCTTTCAGAGGAGACCTGTGAGAGTGCGCCGTATGTTTTAAAGAATCTTGGCTATGCGACCCATGCGATCCACAACAATGAAGCAAACTTCTATTCCAGAAGAAGTGTATTCTCACGTCTTGGTTTTGATACCTTTACCTCGGAGGAATATATGCCGGATATCTCGGATGTGACGGCGACAGGATGGGTAAAAGACCATATTCTGACAAAAGAGATCATAAAAACGCTCGATGCGACAGACGAACCGGATTATATCTATACGATTTCGGTACAGGGCCACGGTGATTATCCGACAGAGCCGGTGCTTGACGATCCGGAGATTACAGTGACAGGCGCGGAAGACCGGGAAAAAAATAATTACTCCTGGGAATATTATGTAAATCAGATCCATGAGATGGACAAATTTGTCAAAGAGCTGACGACAAAGCTTGCGGATTATCCGGAACCGGTGGTACTTGTGATGTACGGGGACCATCTGCCAACGATGGGACTGAAAGTAGAAGATCTGGAGAACCGCTATCTGTATCAGACCGAATATGTGATCTGGGATAACATGGGACTGAAAAGGAAACAGGAAAACATTGCTTCCTACCAGATTGCAGCAGAGGTCATGAATCGTGTGGGGATTCACGACGGAACCATTTTCCGGTATCATCAGACGAGACGGAATACGAAGAATTATCAGGTGGATCTCGAGGTGCTGCAGTATGATATGCTGTATGGAAAACGGTACGTTTACGGAGAAGACGGAGAGACACCGTATGAGCGTGTGAAGCTGCAGATGGGTGCTCTGCCGGTAACACTGGAACGAATCGAAAAATCCGGAGAAGATACCTGGTATTTTTACGGAGAAAACTTTACGGCATCGAGCCGTGTGGAAGTCAACGAGGAGATACAGGATACCGTTTATGTCAGCCCGTCGATTCTGATGGTGCATAGTCTGACCCTGGAAGACGGTGATCAGATTACAATCGCGCAGCAGAGCAACAGCTCGACGAAGAAGGTGCTGACAAGGACAGAGCCGATGATGTATGAAGAGCCAAAAACGGTATCTACACCGACGCCGATGCCGAACCCGGACAGCACGAAAACAGATGTGACGCAGGAAAATGCCAATACGAGCACTGCGCCGCAGGATGAACTGACGGCAGCGCCGTCCGGTGCGCCGGAGGGCGAAGGCGACAAGATTGAGCCGTCAAAAACAGAAAACAGCGATAAACCGGCCGAAGACGGCGGTCTGCAGAATTAAAAAGAGTGTCCGAAAGATCATACAGTGGGGCGGATTTTGACGTCCCACTGTATCTTTTTACGGGGAAAGTCGAAAAGTCGGGACAAAATTTTGAAAATTGCTATGGACATATCCGGTCACTCGATTATAATGATACTAGGGTCTGAAAGCAGCCCTAAAATACTGAAGAATGGTGAAATAAAGTGAATTATACAGAAGCAGTTGATTATATCGAAACAATACCGAAATTTACGGTGAAGCATCCGCCGGAACATACGAGGGAGCTTCTTTCGCGCCTTGGGAATCCGCAGGAAGGGATCAAAATTATCCATGTGGCGGGCACGAACGGAAAGGGAAGCGTCTGCGCGTACTTGAATGCGATGCTGCTTGCAGGCGGCAAAAAGACAGGACTTTTTACCTCCCCGCACCTTGTACGCATCAACGAGCGGTTCCAGATCAACGGGGAAGATGTGTCGGATGAGCAGTTTCTCGACGCATTTCTCAAAGTGGAAAAAGCAGCCAAAGAATACGAGGCGGAGGGCGAAGGCCATCCGAGCTATTTTGAGACGCTGTTCCTGATGGGAATGCTGATTTTCAAAGAAGCCGGCGTGGAATACCTGGTCATGGAGACCGGCCTTGGCGGACGGCTGGATGCGACAAATGTGGTCGAAAAGCCGCTGGCATGCATCATCACGTCCATCAGCCGCGACCACACCGAGTATCTCGGCGACACCCTCGAGGCGATTGCGGGAGAGAAAGCCGGCATCATCAAAGCCGGTGTCCCGGTGATTTACGACGCCAGCCAGCCAGGTCCGGCATCTGTCATTGCCGCAAAGGCGAAAGAGATGGGAAGCCCGGCATGGCCGATGGAGCCGTCGTTCTATGAGATGAAAACACAGAGCCGCGAGGGCATCACCTTTACCTTTGCATACCTGGGCGGCGAAAAAGCAGAGCTTGCGATTCCGTACGTGGCAAAATACCAGATGATGAATGCAAGCCTTGCGTTCTACATGATGCATATTCTGCAGGACGTGCACGACATTCCTAAGAACGTGCTTGCGGAAGGCCTTTCGAAGATCAAATGGCCGTGCCGTATGGAAATGGCTGCGCCGGGCGTCATCATCGACGGCGCGCACAACGAGGACGGCATTGCACAGTTTGTCAGCACGGCAGGCTATTTTGCGAAAGAAAACGAGATCACGATTCTGTTCACGGCAGTTGCAGACAAGCACTATCATGAGATGATCGGTGAAATCTGCGAGGGAATTCATCCGTCCCATGTTGTTGCAACGCAGATCGACGGAAGCCGCGTCGTACCGGCGGAAGTGCTTGCAGAGGACTTCAGAAAAGCAGGATGCACGGATGTCTGCGCGGAACCGGAGATCGGGGCAGCGTATGAGAAGGCACTGGGCAAAAAGGGCAGCGGCATGCTGTTCTGCGTGGGTTCTCTGTATCTGGCGGGCGAACTGAAAGCATATCTTGCAAAGCGGAATGGTTAGCGAATACAGGAAGGAATTTTTTGTTTATGTTAAATTACGAAGAAGAACTGAAGAAGTTTAAACCATGTCTCGATGTGGACGAGGTGGAGGATGCGATTTACAGCCGTGATCTGACGGATGTGATCGACATTTTGAAAGAAATGATGAAAAACGACAAGCCGGAACAGGAAAACGAGACAGAAGCGGAAAAGGAAGAGTAAGGTGCCGGAATGAACTGTATGAATTGTAAATCGGTTGTGGACGTCGGAATGGAGATCTGTCCCAACTGTGGTTTTAACCTGAGAGTACAGAGAAAATGTTTTTCTCTTTCGAATATGTACTACAATCTGGGCCTCGACAAGGCAGAGATCCGGGATCTTTCCGGAGCGATCGATATGCTGCGGCGGAGTCTGAAGTTTAACAAATACAATATCCATGCGCGGAACTTGTTAGGCCTTGTCTATTTTGAGACGGGTGAAGCGGTTGCGGCGTTAAGTGAGTGGATCATCAGCAAGAATATTATGCCGGAGAATAATGTGGCGACGGAGTATATTGCGACGCTGCAGGCGGAGCAGGCGAAGCTGGATATGATCAATCAGACGATCAAGAAATACAACAGTGCGCTGAAATGCTGCCGCGAGAACAATGAGGATGTGGCTGCGATCCAGCTGCGCAAGATTCTGAACCAGAATCCGAAGCTGATCAAGGGATATCATCTGCTGGCGCTGATTTATATTCACAAGGGTGAGTATGAGAAAGCGCGGAAGATTCTGAAAAAGGCGGCGAAAATTGACAAGACGAACTCGACGACGCTTCGTTTCCTGAAGGAGGTTGATTTCCAGACGGGTACGCAGACGTCGCTGGAGCCGCGGCGGTTCGGCCGCAGGGAGCGTACGGAGGAGCAGCGCGAGGACGAGCGTGAGCGTGTGGTAAGCGGGGATACGGTGATTATTCCGCCGACGTTCCGCGAGACGTCTACAGCGGCAACGATGCTGAATATCGGTATTGGGCTGGTGCTTGGCGCACTGGTTGTGTGGTTCCTGATCGGGCCTGCGAATACGCAGCGAATTAACCGGCAGGCGGACGAGAAGGTTGTGGAATACAGCGGCAAGATGGCGAGCCAGGAGCCCAGCTGAACCAGCTCCAGAGCCAGGTGGATTCTCTGAACGAAACGACGGCTTCTGCGCAGCAGCAGATCCAGACGGCACAGGATACGGCGGCTTCCTACGAGAACCTTTTAAAGGCTGTGGAAGCGCAGCAGCAGGGCAACACGAGCAACGCAACAAACGCACTGACCGAGGTCAACCCGGAGGTGCTTTCTGTGGACGCAAAGGCTGTGTATGACACTATTTACAAGAGCATGCAGTCGTCTATGTTCCAGGAGCTTTCGCAGTCGGGTGTGAATGCATTTGACGATGCGAATTACACTGAGGCGATTGATAAGCTTTCGAAGGCTAAGAATATCAACGACAGTGACTATACGGTGCTTAACTATCTGGCGCATGCGTATCGGCTGAGTGGGGATACCGATAATGCGATTTCGGTGTTCCAGGAGATCATCGATAAGTTCCCGGGAACCAGAAGCTACTAAGGCCGAGCAGCAGATTGAGGCGCTGGGGGGGACTGTGGAAGACGGAGGAATAGTGAGGACGGACGCCACGGGGCAGAATGCCGCAGGAGATGCGGCGCTGTTTCGTCGGGCTGATACCACTGACTACGCGGAGGGTGCGTGGGACGAAGGGCAAAAAAGTATAAAAGTGAGAAGATAAAACACAAAAGATGAAATTCGCTTTACGGCGAAAAATCTTTTGTGTTTTTTATTTTATGACAGGAAAGAGGGAGGATGGGAAATGGATAATCGTGTTTGGGTGAAGGATGCGGTGATGACGATTCGGCTTCCGGAAGAGGTGGATCATTTTGTGGCTGACCGGCTTCGGGAGGAGGCGGGGGAGATTTTGGTGGAGAGGAATGTGAGGGAGGTGGTGTTTGATTTTCGGAAGACGGTGTTTATGGACAGTTCGGGGATTGGACTGGTGATGGGGAGGTTTCGGGAGATGGAGCTGATTGGCGGGAAGGTGAGAGCGGTGCATGTGGGAGAGCGGATGCGGAGGATTCTGGTGATGTCGGGGGTGACGCGGGTGATTGAGGTGGAAGAGGAGAAGACGTGGAAGAGGTTTTGGACGGGGAGTGGGCAGAAAGGGGAATGGGATGATGCGAGAAAGGATGAAAACAGAAGAGAAGATGCGGTGGAATACGATGACGCTGGAATTTGAGAGCCGTCCCTGCAATGAGAGTTTTGCGCGGGTGTCTGCGGCGGCGTTTCTGGCGCAGCTGAATCCGACGGTGGAGGAAGTGGCGGATGTCAAGACGGCGATTTCGGAGGCGGTTACGAATGCGATGATTCACGGATACCGGCAGGAAAAAGGGAAAATTCAGATGAAGTGTGTGCTGGATCTGGAGGAGAAGGTGTTTCAGGTGACGGTAAAAGATACCGGCGTCGGGATCGAAAATGTGGAGAAGGCGATGGAGCCGATGTTTACGACCTGCCCGGAGCTGGAGCGGTCGGGGATGGGGTTTTCGTTTATGGAGGCGTTTATGGATGAGCTGGAAGTAAGGTCGCATCCGGGATGGGGGACGGAAGTGGTGATGAAACGGAAAATCGGTGTGCATCCGGAAATGTAAGGGCCGGATCGGAAGTCATAGGAGTCAGAATGCATGGAACATACGCTTGCCCTGATCGAAAAGGCACACGAAGGGGATAAAGCGGCAAGGGATACACTGGCAGAGGAAAATATGGGACTGGTCTGGAGCATGGTGAGGCGTTGCAAACCGCGGGGTGGAGATGGAGGATCTGTGCCAGATCGGGAGCATTGGGCTGTTGAAGGCGATTGATAAATTTGATCCTTCGTTTGAAGTCTGTTTTTCGACGTATGCGGTTCCGATGATTGCGGGGGAGATCCGGCGGTTTCTGCGGTCGGAGGGGATGGTGAAGGTGAGCCGCCCGATCCGGGAACTGGCGTGGAAAGCGTATGCGGTGCGGGAGCGGCTGGAGCGGGAGAACGGGCGCGATCCGACGCTGGCGGAGATAGCGGGGGAGCTTGATGTTACCGTGGAAGAAATCGTGGAGGCGATGGAGTCCGGCGCGGAGGTGGAATCGCTGCAGAAGACCATCTATCAGGGGGAAAACCACGATATTTCTCTGATGGACCGCATTCCGGAAAAAGAGAACGGGCAGGAAAAGCTGCTGAACCGGATTTTCTTGGAAGAGCTGTTGGGACGACTGCCCGCGAAGGAGCGGCAGCTCATCTACATGCGCTATTTTCAGGACATGACGCAGGCGCAGATCGCCGGAAAACTGGGGATTTCGCAGGTGCAGGTGTCGCGGATGGAAAAGAAGATTCTGCGGCAGATGCGGATGGAAAAGGTCTGACAAAAATACAAATCCGGCGGAAGGGCGCTTTTCCTGGGAAAGGCAGAGAAAAGTGCCTGAAACCCGGGCGGATAAAGGAAGAAAAGAAAGGCGAAGCGGGGAAAGGCGGCAGAAAGTTTAAAAATATTCACTGGAATATCGGAGGAAGGTGTGCTACAATGAGCGAAATACGAAGAAAGGCAGGTGGAAGAACATGGATTATCTGACAGAAAATGTGGCGGTCAATCTGAAACGGATCCGGCAGTCGAAAGGGATGAGTCTCGACCAGGTCTCAGAGCAGACCGGGGTCAGCAAGAGTATGCTCTCGCAGATCGAAAAGGGAACGGCGAACCCGTCGCTTGGCGTGCTCGGGAAGATTACGAGCGGCCTGCGGATTGAATTTCAGGAGCTGATTGCAACGCCGCTGGTGGATAGTTATCTTGTGACACCGGAGGATCTGGTTCCGACGAAAGAGCTGGAGGGGCAGTACACTGTGTGGACGTTCTTTCCGTATGAGGACACGCGGCTTGTGGAAATCTACCGCATCGACATCGAACCGGGCGGAACGTATGTGAGCGGCGGCCACGGAGAGAAAACAAGAGAGTACCTGGTGGTGACAGACGGCGTGATGACCGTGGAGTGCAATGGAAAAGAGCATGAGATCCACTTGAAGCAGGCATTCCGTTTCGAGACAGACCAGACCCACATCTACCGCAACAGAGGGACGGAGAAGACGAGCTGCATGTGTTTCTTTCTCGACTATCACTAAAAGCCGCAGAATAACAGGCTTTCTTTTTTTTGAATGAACTGTTCAATATAATGGACAGAAGTCCACTGGAACATCAGAATAAAAAACAACGGATATGAAAAAAATACGGTGGAAGACGAAAAAACATCAAAAAAGAATAGGAAAAGCGGGTGTTAAAGAAAAAGCAAAAATAAAAAACTTTTTTAAAAAAGTAATTGACAAATATAGGGAGTGGTGCTATTGTATGGTTGTACAAAATAATAAACGAAAAACAAAGCAAAGACGCTTACCAACGAGTAGTCTTTGCTTTTTTGTTTTTTATTTAAAAAATCTTTTCAACGCTATGGGAGGATAACACTATGAGATTAAAAGACACAGGATTAACGGTTCAGGACATCAAAGACAAAGTAAACAAGTACATGATCGAGACCTACGAGCGTTTCGATTTCCTTGCAGAAACCGCAGAGGGGATGTACATGTACGACGAAAACGGAACGCCGTATCTTGACTTTTACGCAGGCATCGCCGTAAACAACGCCGGAAACAGAAACCCGAAAGTTGTTGCTGCAGCAAAAGAGCAGCTCGACGATATCATGCATACCTTCAACTATCCATACACCATCCCGCAGGCACTGCTTGCTGAGAAAGTCTGCGAGACCATCGGCATGGACAAGATCTTCTATCAGAACTCCGGTACCGAGGCGAACGAGGCCATGATCAAAATGGCAAGAAAGTACGGCATCGAGAAATACGGCCCGAACCGTTACCACATCGTAACCGCAAAGATGGGCTTCCATGGAAGAACCTTCGGTGCCATGTCTGCAACCGGTCAGCCGGGCAACGGATGCCAGGTTGGATTCGGACCGATGACCTACGGATTCTCCTACGCACCGTACAATGATCTGCAGGCCTTCAAAGATGCATGTACCGAAAACACCATCGCCATCATGGTTGAGCCGGTACAGGGCGAAGGTGGTGTTCATCCGGCAACGAAAGAGTTCATGCAGGGACTCCGGAAGTTCTGTGATGAGAACGACATGCTGCTTCTGATTGATGAAGTACAGACCGGCTGGTGCAGAACCGGTGCGGTAATGTCTTACATGAACTACGGCATCAAACCGGATATCGTATCCATGGCAAAAGGTCTTGGCGGCGGAATGCCGATTGGCGCAATCTGCGCAACAGCTGAAGTAGCAAAAGCCTTTACCCCGGGATCTCACGGAACTACCTTCGGCGGCCATCCAGTCAGCTGTGCAGCAGCACTGGCAGAAGTCAACGAACTGATCGACCGCGACCTTGCCGGAAATGCAAAGAAAGTCGGTGATTACTTCGCAGAAAAATTAGCAAAACTGCCGCATGTCAAAGAAGTCAGACATCAGGGACTGCTGGTCGGCGTAGAGTTTGATGATACCATCAGCGGCGTAGAAGTCAAACATGGCTGCCTTGACCGCCATCTGCTGATCACCGCCATCGGAGCGCACATCATTCGTCTGATCCCTCCGCTTATCGTAACCGAGGAGGACTGCGACAAGGCAGTTGCTATCATCGAAGAAACCGTAAAAGCTCTGGAAAAATAAAGAATTCTTATAGAAACAAAGAAAATCTCATAGCGTGAAAAGAACAGGACAAGGACGTCAAAAAGCAAAGAACCATGCTTCGCCCCTGTCCTGTTTTTCTTTTCATTCTGTGAATCGGAAACAACAGGTAAAACAGAGAAATTAAATGTGAGAGGAAAACGGTATGGGACATCTGGTTATCACAATCGGCTGCGAGTACGGAGCCAAAGGAAATGCCATCGGCAGGAAAATTGCGGAGGATCTCGGAATTAAGTTCTACGATCGCGATCTGGTGGATCAGATTATTGAAGAAGTCGGAATTCCGAAAGACATCATGAACCGTGTAGAAGAGGGCGGTACGATTGCCGGAAAAGGAGCCGAGGGCGATGTCCGTGGATCCTTCTCAAAATATGCGGACCTGACCGAGCGTGCGATTCATGTACAGAAGCAGATCATCCGGAAACTGGCAGAAAAAGAGGCCTGCGTCATCATCGGACGATCCGCGGATTACATCTTAAAGGACAGCAAAGATATCAAGCTCCTCCGGGCTTTTATCTATGCACCGGATGAGATCCGCATTCAGAATATCATGAAGAGCCACAGCCTTTCCGAGAGCGATGCAAAAATTCTGCTGCTCGAGAAGGACAAACGGTATCACAAGCGTCATCTGGCGCTGACCGGCAGCAACCGCGGAGACCGGCACAACCGAGACATTCTGATCAACAGTGCATTCCTTGGTGTGGAGGGCACAGCGGAATATCTCGAGGAACTGATTCAGAAGAAATACGGAAGCGGGGAGGAATAAGCCATGGAACAGAAAAAATCAGAATTTGACAAAGTATTAGGTGCATGGGATATTCTCGTCATCGCTTTCGGAGCCATGATCGGCTGGGGCTGGGTCGTATCCTCAGGAAGCTGGATTCAGAAGGGCGGCGTTGTCGGAGCTTCAATTGCGTTTGCGATCGGCGGTGTCATGATCTTCTTCATCGGACTGACTTACGCAGAACTGACTGCAGCGATGCCGCAGTGCGGCGGCGAGCACGTCTTCAGCTACAAGGCGATGGGCCCGAACGGTTCGTTCATCTGTACCTGGGCGATTATTTTAGGATATGTCAGTGTTACGTGTTTCGAGGCGTGCGCCTTCCCAACCATCATCACGTATCTGTGGCCGGGATTCCTGAAAGGCTATATGTACAGCGTGGCAGGATTTGATATCTATGCTTCCTGGGTAGCCGTAGCCGTTATTGTAGCGTTCCTCATCACACTGATCAATGTGCTGGGCGCAAAAACAGCAGCCGTTCTGCAGACGGTCCTTACCTGTATCATCGGCGGCGCTGGTATCCTTCTGATTGTGGCATCCGTGATCAACGGAGATTCCAGCAATCTGCAGGGACAGATGTTCGTCGGCGAGAGCACCGGAACGATGTTCCAGAACATCATCAAAGTTGCTGTTGTTACCCCGTTCTTCTTCATCGGCTTTGACGTTATCCCGCAGGCAGCAGAGGAAATCAACGTTCCGTTAAAGAAAATCGGTAAAATGATGATTCTCTCCGTTGTACTCGCTGTTGTTTTCTATTCCTGTGTTATCCTGGCTGTCGGCTATGTGCTGAACCCGTCCGAAATCCTGAGCTCGGAAGCAGGAACCGGACTTGTCACAGCAGATGCGATGGCGAAAGCGTTCGGTACAGCGGTTATGGCAAAAGTCATCATCGTCGGCGGTATGTGCGGTATCATCACATCCTGGAACTCCTTTATGATCGGCGGTTCCCGTGCCTGTACTCTATGGCTGAATCCTACATGATTCCGCCGATGTTCGCAAAGCTTCATCCGCAGCACAAAACTCCGATCAACGCCCTGTTCCTGATCGGCGCGCTGACTATGCTGGCTCCGTTTGCAGGACGAGGCATGATGGTGTGGATCTGTGATGCAGGTAACTTTGGATGCTGTCTTGCCTACTGTATGGTATCTCTTTTCTTCCTGATCCTGCGGAAGAAAGAGCCGGATATGCCGCGTCCGTACCGTGTTCCGGCGTACAAATTTGTTGGAACGATGGCAGTTCTGATGTCCGGATGCATGGTGCTTGTTTACTGCATTCCTGGTTCCGGCGGAACGCTGGTATGGCAGGAGTGGCTGATGGTAGGCGGCTGGAGCCTCCTCGGTGTTGTATTCTTTGCAGTCTGCAAGTTCAAATATAAAGAGAAGTTCGGCAGTCTGATCGAGCTGATCTCCGACGAGGACGCAGCGTCCCTGATGCCGGAGGCAGACGATGCGGAACTCGACGTTGTTATCGATGCAGCGATCGACCGTGTCCTTGCCAAAATGGCTGGCTGAAGCTGAGATAGGATAAAACAAAGCGTGTCGGAAAGAAAAAATTTTTCGGCACGCTTTCTGAAAGAAAGGGGGAAAAATAAGATGAATCCATTCGAATTTTCGATTCCACAGAATAATTATTGTCGGAGCAGGA
>ENA-OQAN01000062-OQAN01000062.1-human-gut-metagenome-genome-assembly--contig:-NODE-62-length-53773-cov-4.937777_pt1 | contig 53773 bp, 62 predicted proteins | sample MGYA00242735_ERZ504527 | MGnify/ENA primary metagenome ERZ504527 (study PRJEB26092, sample SAMD00036230) | human gut metagenome | host: Homo sapiens | study: EMG produced TPA metagenomics assembly of... | reverse complement strand
TGTCCTTCCTGGATTTCACCATCTCCCAGAAGGGTATAAACACGAAATGCTTTGTTCTGCAGTTTTGCACCGAGTGCCATTCCGACTGCTGCAGAAATCCCTGTCCGAGGGAACCACTCGACATATCAACACCCGGGATATGCTTCATATCCGGATGTCCCTGCAGATAAGATCCAAGATGGCGAAGGGTCAGCAGATCTTCTTTCGGGAAATAACCTTTTTCAGCCAGTGCTGCATACAGTCCCGGCGCTGTGTGACCTTTTGAAAGCACAAAACGATCGCGGTCCGGATCTTTTGGATTTTTCGGATCCACGTTCATTTCTTCAAAATACAGATACGTGAAAATATCGGCTGCAGACAGAGATCCGCCCGGATGGCCGGCCTTTGCTGCATGAACGCCGCTGACGATCCCTTTGCGGATCTCATTGGCCGTCTTCTGAAGTTCTAACTTGTTCATGTCTTTTCTCCTTGTTTAGTTGGATCGGAATCAAAAGCTGGAAATATCGCTATTGTTCACTTTGTTCACAATACCATATTTCCAGCTTTTATGCAATCATGTTTAGGTCTTATTCGCCGAATACAGCTTTGTAGTCAGCCTGGAATTTTGCGATTCCGGCGTCGGTCAGAGGATGTTTGGTCATCTGTACGATTACATTGTATGGAACAGTTGCAATGTCTGCACCAGCCAGTGCGCAGTCGGTTACGTGGATCGGGTTGCGGACGCTTGCTGCAATGATCTCGGTGTCGATGCCGGCTACGTCGAAGATCTCAACGATTTCACGGATCAGATCAACGCCGCGGGTGCTGATGTCATCGAGTCTTCCAAGGAATGGGGAAACATAAGTTGCACCTGCTCTTGCAGCCAGAAGTGCCTGGTTTGCGGAGAAGATCAGGGTTACGTTTGTCTTGATGCCCTCTGCGCTCAGAACTTTAACAGCTTTGAGTCCTTCTACGGTCATCGGGATTTTAACAACCATGTTTGGATGGATGGCTGCGATCTCACGGCCTTCTTTGATCATGCCTTCTGCATCTGTTGTGGTCGCTTTTACCTCGCCGCTGATCGGTCCGTCTACGATCTCGGTGATCTCTTTGATGACCTCTTTGAAGTCACGTCCTTCTTTTGCGATCAGGGACGGTTGGTGGTAACGCCGCAGATAACGCCCATGTCGTTTGCTTTTTTAATGTCCTCTACTTTTGCTGTGTCGATGAAAAATCTCATGTTGTTTTTCCTCCCATATTCATACTTTCGTAAGGTTTCGGGGCCTGTTGTTTTCCGCAGAACGGCTCCGTTTTTCTGTTATCTCCAGTATAGATATGTTTGGTTTTTCCGTCAAGTCGGCCTCATTTTTATTAATTAATTTTATTATTTATAAATACTATTTTATAAATTACTCCGGCGGATTTTTTCTCATTTTTTCCGGTTTTTCCTTTTCTTTGTGTTTTCCCGGTTTGCGTCGGAGCTGTTTTATTCAAAATTATTAATAATAATTTCAGCCGTCCTATTTATTTTTTAATTTTTCGGTTCTTGCATACGAAGTGCTGCGCCGCACGATCAGTTTCGGCTCATACTCGACATGATACGTGCTTAAGGGTTCATTGCCGTCCTGGCTTTCCCGGAGAGACTGGATTTTCCGCAGGATGATATCGCACGCATCGCGGCCCTTCAATGGCACATAGTGGTCGATCGTCGTCAGGGAAATCGAGCGGAAGCTGGAATAGACGGTGTTGTCACATCCCACTACGGAAATATCCGCCGGAATGCGCAGTTTGCTCTCGAGCACGGCGTCCATGATCCCGAACGCGATCATATCATTCATGCCGACGATTGCCGTAAGGTTCTTGTCCTCCCGCAGCAGTTCCTTCGTCAGATAATAGCCCATCTTGTACTCAGATCCATGCTCGGGATCACCTCGTCGAGGTCCTCATCCGCCGATTTGACGATCACGCCGTCGCCGTATCCTGCCTCCTCAAACTCGCGCACAAAGCCCTCCACGCGTTTCAGGCGCTGGCCCTGTTTGGAAGTCAGCGGAGGTGAAACAAACGCCACCTGCCGGTGTCCCAGTTCCAGCAGGTGGCGTGCCATCAGCCTGCCGGGTTTTGCATTGTTCAGCTCGACCGCATCAATTTCCAGCAGCTCTTCTCGGTTGTTGATGATGACAAGCGGAATCTCCGCGGCCAGCTCCTCCACTTTTTCCTTGCAGCTTCTGCTCGGATTGCAGGTGTAGATAATGCCGCGCGGGCGCACACTCTTCATCATCCGAAGATAATTCTCTTCGATTTTCAGATCCCTCTGCGTATTGCAGACAAAGACCCCGTAATTCTTCTCTTTTGCAACTTCTTCGATGCCGTGCAGCAGCATCACATAGTAAGGATTCGTCAGCGTCGGACAGAAGACGACGATCAGCTTGTTGCCGTTCGACTCTCTTCTCATCTTCCGCCGCGGAATCTGGTAGCCCAGCTCTTTTGCCGCCGCCTCCACTTTTTCCACCGTTTCCCGCGAGAATGAAACGTTTTCTCTCCGGTTCAGGATCATGGAGACGGTCGCCTGGGATACGCCGGAGGCGCCGCCACATCACTCGATGTCACTTTTTTTCTGCCCATATTACAGCTCCGTTCTGCCCTCTAACGCACGCAAAAGAGTAACTTCGTCAATATTTTCCAGATCGCCGCCCACCGGAACGCCGCTCGCAATCCGCGTCACCTTGATACCGGTCGGTTTGATCAGCTTGCTGATGTACATCGCCGTGGTTTCGCCCTCCAGGCTGGAGTTTGTTGCGACGATCACCTCTGAAACATCGCCCTGAAGACGCTGCATCAGCTCTTTTAACCGGATGTCGTCCGGCCCGATTCCCAGCATCGGGGAGATGGCCCCGTGCAGGACGTGGTAAACGCCGTCGTATTTTCCGGTTTTTTCATATGCCGCAAGATCCTGCGTCGTCTCCACCACCATGATCACGCTGTGGTCGCGCTTGACATTTGCGCAGATCGGGCACAGCTCTTTGTCGGTCAGGGTCTGGCAGCACTTGCAGTACTGGACGTGGGATTTTGCTTCTGTGATCGAATCGGCCAGCCGTTTTGCCTGGTCGGCCGGCATATTCATAATATGAAAGGCCAGTCGCTGTGCGGTTTTCACACCGATGCCAGGCAGATGGGACAGCTGCTCGATCAGCTGATTGATGTATCCGCTGTAGTAATCCATCAGAACGGGAATCCTCCGCCCATACTGCCGAGTCCGCCGGCAAGTTTGCCCATAGCTTTGGCTGCCTCGTCCTCAACTTTGCGCAGTGCTTCGTTGGTTGCTGCCATGATCAGATCCTCGAGCATTTCTACGTCGTCCGGATCTACGGCATCTTCGCTGATTTTAACTTTGGTTACTTCTTTTTTACCGGAAATGGTTACTTCTACGCTCCGCCGCCTGCTGTCGCAGTGAACTCTTTCTCCTCGAGTGCTTTCTGGTTCTCTTCCATCTGCTTCTGCATTTTCTGAGCCTGCTTCATCAGATTGTTCATGTTGCCCGGCATTCCTCCCGGGAATCCTCCTCTTTTTGCCATGGGTAATATCCTCCTGAAAAATTTGTTTTTAATCTATTCTTCCCCGTCGTCGAAGTCGCTCTCGTCGTCCTCCTCGACCGGGATGCCATGAATCGCCTGCGTCAGTGCATCATCCACAGAAATCGTGGAAAGCGCGGCGTTTGCATGCTGATCTGCCAGAATGAGCTGAACCTCTACGGTTTTTCCAGTCATCTGTTCAATAATGGTACGGATCTCGTCGGCTGCCTCCGGCCGCTCAACGTAAATCGATGCGAGCTGGTCTGCAAATTCGACAAACAGTTTGGCATCGCCTGTCTCGCTGTTGTATTTCGGAACAGCGCTCTGCAAAAACTGGCGGAACATGCCACTCGTCTGGCCGACAATTGCCTTCCAGGACGCGCTGATGCGCTGTAAATCCGCCGGTGCGGCTTTCACTGGTGCCGGTGCACTCTGCGGTGTTTCTGCCGCCGCATAGCCGTCTCCGGCCGCTCCGGAGCCTCCTGCACTGCCGTTTCCTGCTCCCGGTGCATTTGTCACCATCATCGGGATTCCGCGCTCCATTTTTTCTTCGAGAATCCTAAGACGCTCCAGCACGGATTCGAGGTTCTGCTCCATCTGCGGTTTGCAGAGTTTGACGAGCGCCACCTCGACGAGCACGCGCTTCTGCGCCGCATAGCGGAGCTGGCCGGAGAGCTCGGATAAAACGCGGATATAGTGGATCAGCGTCTCATCGTCTACCATCGTGCTCTCTTCTTTTAAGAGCTTCAGGTTTTCTGTAGAGACGTCGAGCAGTTCTTCGGTTTCATCTGCGCTTTTTACCAACAGCAGATTCCGCAGATACCACGTAAAGTCGGTAACGAACTGTCCCAGCTCTTTTCCGCGGTTTAAAAGGGTTTCCAGCGTGCGGATGCTTCCCGTTACATCCCCGGCGAGGATCGTGCGGAGCATCTGGCTGAAGATTTCGGTATCAACAGTTCCGAGAACTTCAAGGACTTTATCGTACGTCAGCTTCTGCCGAGGTAGAAGGCGATGCACTGGTCCAGGAGGCTTAACGCGTCTCGCATGGAGCCGTCGCCCGCCTTTGCGACGTAGCGGATGGCTTTTTCTTCGACGTCCACGCCCTCTTTTTCCATCAGTTCACTAAGACGCGCCGCGATGGTATCGATCGTGATGCGGCGGAAATCGTACCGCTGGCATCTGGAAAGGATCGTCACCGGGATTTTGTTTGCCTCTGTGGTCGCCAGAATGAAGATGACATAGGACGGCGGCTCCTCCAGGGTTTTTAAGAGTGCATTGAACGCTCCGGTAGAAAGCATATGCACCTCGTCGATGATATAGACTTTATACCGTCCCTGTGTCGGCCGGTAGGCTACCTCCTCACGGATTTCACGGATGTTGTCGACACCGTTGTTCGATGCCGCGTCGATCTCGATGACGTTCGTGGAAACGCCCGCCAGAATCGCCTTACACGTCGGACATTCGTTGCACGGGCTTCCGTCCACGGGATGTTCGCAGTTGACCGAGCGGGCGAGAATCTTGGCGATCGTCGTTTTTCCTGTTCCGCGGGTTCCGCAGAACAGGTACGCATGACCGATGCGGTCCGCGCGGATCTGATTTTTTAATGTTGTTACAATGTGATCCTGTCCTTTTACATCCTCAAAGGTGGAAGGACGGAATTTTCGGTACAGAGCAGTATAGCTCATAAAATTTTTCTCCTTTTATTGCATCGGCATGGAAGCCTGCCGCCGGCAGTTTCTTTTGGACAGCAGTGCAACAGAAGAACGGAGACCTTGTTCTTCTTGCTTTAAGGCCTCCGTTCTTTTTCCCTGCCTTTTTCGGGAACGCATCAATCGCCGAAGCTGATTCCCATCCGTTTTGCCTGCAGGACTTCCTGTGCATTCGGATCTACGGTCTTTAATTTTCCGGCGCACTCGCCCAGCGGAATTTTCTTTACTTTTCCGTTGACCATTCCGACCATGTAGCCGTACTGTTTGTCCAGAATAAGCTGTGCTGCCTCGGATCCGAGTCTTGTGGAAAGGACACGGTCATACGGACACGGGCTGCCGCCTCGCTGCATGTGGCCCGGTACGGTGACGCGGATTTCCATGCCTGTCTTTGCCTCGATTTCTTCTGCGATCTTGTAGGATACGGACGGGTATTTCTTTGCGATTTCTTCCTGACGTTTTTTCAGCTCTTTCTTCGGAAGTGCTGCGTCTTCTTTTGCAATTGCACCCTCGGCAACGGCAAGAATGGTGAATCCGCTTCCGCGCTCTTTTCGTCTGTTGATGGCCTCGCATACTTTTTCAATATCGTATGGAATTTCCGGAATCAGGATAACGTCTGCGCCGCTTGCGATTCCGGCGTACAGCGTCAGCCAGCCTACTTTATGACCCATAACCTCTACGATAAAACTCTCTGGTGAGAGGAGGCTGTTGTATGGATGCAGTCGATCGCATCGGATGCAATATTGACGGCACTGTAGAAACCGAAGGTCATATCCGTTCCGTAGATATCATTATCGATGGTTTTCGGAAGATGGATAATATTCAGTCCTTCCTCTCTCAAGAGGTTTGCTGTTTTCTGGGTTCCGTTTCCGCCAAGAATGACAAGGCAGTCCAGAAGGAGCTTGTGGTAGGTATGCTTCATTGCTTCCACTTTGTCCAGACCGTTTGCATCCGGGGTACGCATCAGCTTAAACGGCTGACGTGAGGTTCCGAGAATAGTTCCTCCCTGTGTTAATATACCGGAAAAATCTTTTGCACTGAGCATGCGGTAATCGCTGTAGATGAGCCTTTATAGCCGTTCATGAATCCGTATACTTCGAGATCTTTTACATTGTTTGCAAGGCCTTTTACGACTCCGCGCATGGTCGCATTTAATGCCTGGCAGTCTCCGCCGCTTGTTAACAGACCAATTCTTAACATATGACTTTTCCCATCCTGTTCTTTATTAGATTTTCACGACTGCTTCTTGTTTCTTGGCAGTATTATGGAATGTTTACATTATACCCTATTTTTTTCGTTCTCACAATAGTTCGGGGGAAGAAAGCGCGGGAGTTTCTATTTTTTGTACGAAAAAAGGAAGTCTGGGGTTCAGGCTTCCTTGGATTTTCTTTTTTATGCGCGCCGCACTTCGAACTCTCACCACGAACGTTACTCCTACAGCCTACTCGGCCCAGGCACCCTCACGGCACACAGGAGATTCCACTTAGTGCTGCTGCATTCCTGCCCTGACACGGTTCATGGAGTCCTGTTGCGTAAGACCCAGACGTCAACGTCACTTATAGAAGGCAGCTTCGCAATGAAAGAGCCTCGGATTGGCATCACCCCCGCTGTAGCGGATTGCGGGTACAGGGCACCGCTATCTCCCCGGCTGCGCATTGTTTAGTATACGGGATTTCGGAGGGGATGTCAAGGAATTTGTGAATTGAAATATTGGTATAGCACGAGTATAATTTATAGTAAGGTCAGAAAATAACGCAAAAATTCAGTACCGCAGAGTGTGAACGACTGCTTTTTTCATTATTTTCAAAATTTGCTATCGATAACTTTTTGAAAATGATATATTTTTTTCTTATAGAAGGAGGGTGGACGAATGATACGAGTTACGGTCTGGAATGAGTTTCAGCATGAGCGAACACAGGAGAAAGTGAAAGAGATTTATCCGGACGGGATTCATGCCTGTATTGCAAAGTTTCTGGGACAAGAGGAGGAGCTTTCGGTTCGGACGGCTGTGTTTGACGAGAAGGAGCATGGGCTGACGGAAGAAGTGCTGGCAAATACCGATGTGCTGGTGTTCTGGAATCATATGCTGCAGGAGGAGTTCTCGGACGATGTGGCCGAGCGGGTTCGGCGTCATGTGCTAGCCGGAATGGGGCTGGTAGTTCTGCATTCAGGGCATTATTCCAAGATTATGCGGAAGCTTCTCGGAACAAGTATGACGCTTCGGTGGCGGCATGGGGATCGTGAGAGACTGTTCTGTACGTGTCCGACCCATCCGATCGCGCAGGGAATTCCGGCATGGGTGGATATTCCGGAGGAAGAGATGTACGGGGAGTTTTTTGATATTCCCAAACCGGATGATGTGGTATTTACGGGATGGTTTGCAGGCGGTGAGGTGTTCCGCAGCGGATGCACCTTTACACGTGGGCTGGGCAAAATTTTCTATTTTCAGCCGGGACACGAGGAATACCCCATTTACCATATGCCGGTGATTCAGAAGATTATCAAAAACGGGGTGCGCTGGTGCGTTCCTGTAGTACGAAGACCGGCACCACTGGATAATGCATGGGTGAATCCATCTACAGAGGAAGTGTATCTTTCTTCACACGAAAAATAGCAACTGCAGTTTACCGATATCTGTATCCCGTTTGATTTTTTCAAAACAGGGGTCTGATTTCACGATCAAAAATGTTCTGCAATACGCGGATGGAATCTGCGTACACATTGCATAAATCAGGAGGAAATGTTATATGAGAAAGCTTTCCGTTTTTTACGAACACATTCTACAGGCGTGTGAGCAATCCGGTAAGACGATTCCGGAAGTGCTCGCGTTCTGCAGGGATCAGGGAATTTCGGCTGTTGAGATGAACTACAGTCTGTTTGCATCAGAAAAAGAGGTCATTGCCCCGATGCTTTCCGATGCGGGGCTGGTGATCAGCTGTATGCATGAAACCTTTGATTTTTCCCATGATACGGATCTTGGCAGAGCACAGCAGATGCTCGATACTGCGGCATCGCAGCAGGTTTCGCGTGTCCTGTTTGTTGCAGGCGCGCTTGAAACTGCCGAAGCGGCAGAGCTTGCAGCCTGCAGCAGCACCTATGAGGCAACGAGTACTTTTATGGCCGAAAACAAATCGATTCAAAATATGGTACATGCGCTTTCCTCACTCGCCGAATATGCGGCTTTGCGTGGCGTTACGATTACCTTAGAGGACTTTGACGGTTTTTTACAGCCGTTTGCACGCACATATCCGCTGCTCTGGTTTATGGAGCACGTGCCGGGGCTGCGGTATACGCTTGATATCGGAAATTTTGCTTTCAGTGATGAGGATGTTTCGTATGCTGCCTGGCTTCTGAAGGATTATATTGTCCATGTTCACTGTAAGGATCGTGCCGAAAGCCCGCTCGTTCACGGACGTTTCTGCCGCGGCCTTGGCCAGACACCGGCCGGAACGGGATATCTGCCGATGGCAAAGCTTCTTACAGATTTAGAAGCGTGCGATTACGACGGTTATCTCGCCATCGAGCATTTCGATGCGCCGGATCAGTTATCGTTCATCGAACAGTCCGCAGCGTTTCTGCGCCAGTGGGTTTCCGAATAATTCCGCCTCTTTCATAAGCGCTCTGATTTTCGGAAAAATTCGTATTTCCGGGGAGAATTTCAGCAAAAAAATTATGTCGAAAAAATTCTTTACTATCTTTGGTTTTTTCGTATCTTTTCCTTGCTTTCCATGGAAAACATGGTAAACTAAATTTGAAGCTTTTTGAGAAGGCGTGATTCGAAAAGCAAATCTAAAACAAGAGGGTTTTAAAGTAATGGGAGAAATTATTATTCCGCAGGGTTACAAATCTGCATTAAACCTCCACGATACACAGGTGGCGATTAAAACAGTAAAGGATTATTTCCAGCACGAGCTGACACATCGTCTACATCTGCTCCGTGTAACAGCTCCGCTTTTTGTACAGCCGGAAACCGGCTTGAATGACAATCTGAATGGCGTAGAACACCCGGTTTCTTTTGAGTTAAAGGATCAGGGTACCAAGAAAACCGCTGAAATTGTTCAGTCTCTGGCAAAATGGAAACGGTACGCGCTTCACAAATACGGCTTCTCTGAGGGAGAAGGCATCTACACCGATATGAACGCCATCCGCCAGGACGAGGTGACCGACAACATTCACTCCGTTTACGTGGATCAGTGGGACTGGGAAAAAATCATGTCCCCGGAAGAACGCAATCTTGATTTCTTAAAGAGTACCGTAAAAGATATCTATGAGGCACTGAAAAACACGGAAAAACATATGGCAGATCAGTACGACTACATCGAAACCATTCTGCCGGATGAAATTTTCTTTATCACTTCCCAGGAACTTGAGGATCGCTATCCTGATCTGACTCCAAAGGAAAGAGAGTATACAATCACCAAAGAAAAAGGTGCTGTCTTTATTATGCAGATCGGCGGCGTGCTTGCTTCCGGAGAGCGTCAGGACGGACGTTCCCCGGACTACGACGACTGGTCCTTAAACGGCGACCTGATCGTTTATTATCCAGTGCTTGACATCGCTCTTGAGCTCTCCTCCATGGGTATCCGCGTCAACGCAGATGCTCTCCGCGCTCAGTTAAAGGAATGCGGATGCCAGTCCCGCGCGAAGCTTCCCTTCCAGAAATCCATTCTGAACGGCACTCTCCCGCAGACAATCGGCGGCGGTATCGGACAGTCCCGTATCTGTATGTTTTTCCTGCGCAAAGCGCACATCGGAGAGGTACAGTGCTCGGTATGGCCGATGGAGACACGAGAGGTGATGGATGTGATGAATATTCAGCTTCTGTAAGATTGGTTTCGAATAGACTATTACTGTAAAAGGATACGTTTCCTGTCCGCCCGTTTTCAGGGTATGACAGAAACGTATCCCTTTTATATTTTCCTGCATTGCTGCTGCATTTCGTCCTTACATCAAATCTTCTTCTGCTTTTCGCGGTTTCAGAACCGTTCTTCCAAAAGCTCAAGCAGTTCCTCTCTCTGAAAGGATGCTGTCTTAATTTCATCACCGGAAAGGATCTCTTCCGCCAGCTCTTTTTTCATCTGCTGAAGCTTGATGATTTTTTCCTCGATGGTTCCTTTTGCAATCAATTTGTATACCGTCACAACATTTTTCTGCCCAATACGATGTGCACGGTCTGTCGCCTGATTTTCAACAGCAACATTCCACCATGGATCGTAATGGATGACGATATCCGCGCCGGTCAGGTTCAGGCCGGTTCCACCTGCTTTCAGGGAAATACAGAATACAGACGTGTCATCCCGGTTGAACTGTTCCACCATTTGTGCACGCTGCTCTTTTTTCGTGCTTCCCTGCAGGACAAAGTAGCTGATGCTTTCTTCCTGCAGACGCGCGGTCAGGATCTCGATCATCGAAGTGAACTGGGAGAACAGCAGGATTTTGTGGCCGGATTCCACGGCACTCTGAATCAGCTCGATGCAGAGATCGAGTTTTGCCGAACCGCCTTCGTAATTTTCGTAAACAAGCGCAGGATCACAGCAGAGCTGACGCAGCCGCGTCAGTTCAGAGAGCACCTGGAACCTGGAATCGGCAAATTCTTCCTCTGTCTGGTTCTGCAGCATAAGCGCCAGCCGCTGGGCATGTGCATGATACAGCTCCTTCTGCTTCTGTTCCATGCGGGCAGCCATATTTTTCTCAATTTTGTCCGGCAGATCCTTCAGCACTTCCTTCTTCAGACGGCGCAGAATAAACGGACGGATCATCTTTTGCAGACGTTCTAATCTTTCTTCGTCGCCGTTCCGCACAATCGGAAGTTCAAACTGCTCGCGGAATTTCTGATATCCATAGAGGAATCCCGGCATCAGATAATCAAAGATGCTCCATAGTTCACTTAACTGGTTTTCTACCGGTGTTCCGGTTAATGCCAGGCGGAACGATGCATGGATCGTTTTCACGGCTTTTGCTCCCTGCGTTGCGTGATTTTTGATGAACTGCGCCTCATCAATGATCTCGCAGAAGAACGGGAGATCCTGATACAGTTCGATATCGCGGCGGAGCAAATCGTACGAGGTAATCAAAATATCCTGCATACCGGCATTTTGGATCATCTCTTTCCTCTGTTCCTGTGTACCGGCGACGAGTCTCGTCTGCAGCTCCGGAGCAAAGCGGGCACATTCGCTCTCCCAGTTATAGACGAGAGATGCCGGTGCAACGATCAAAGAACGACGATTTGCATCTTCGGGTGCTTCCTGCATTTCAGATAAGAGAAAGGCGATGGTCTGCAGCGTCTTTCCAAGTCCCATATCATCCGCCAGAATACCGCCAAAGCCGTTCTGGCATAAGGTTTTCAGCCACCAGAATCCTGTTTTCTGATATTCACGGAGCTGTGCCTGCAGATTGTCCGGAAGTTCAAAATCGTTCTCCTCTGCAGTTTTCATATTTCGGATCAGCATACGGAACTCGCGGTTTTTCTCAACCTGAAGATCATCCTGCTCTTTTAAACGGGTATCGAGGTAGAGTGCTCGGTATTTCGGAATTGTGATCTCGCCGCTCTTCAGCTTTGCCTCGGAGATCTGCAGATTTTCCCGCAGTTCCGAGAGAACGCGGATACCGTCCTCGTCCATATCCATAAATTCACCGGTCCTCAGGCGGTAAAATTTCTTTTTCCGGTCATATTTTGAAAGAATCTCTGCCAGTTCCTCCATGTCAAAATTGCCCGGATTCAAATGAAGTTCCAGTACATTTTCTGCGAGGGATACACCGACAGAAACTTTCGGGGACGGGATGACACGGATCGCTTTTAACCGGTCAGAAACAAAAATTTCGCCCAGTTTCTGCAGATCTTCCATACCGCTGCTTAAAAACTCATACATCTCATCGGCTCCCTGGAGAAGCATCTGATGTTTCCGCGCATCATAAGCGCTGAAACAGGATCGAACGAGCTGGTTTGCCGCTGCTTCTTTCCGTACATCACGGCCATGGGAAAGCTGATGGATATCGTTTGCATCTGCAAAAACATTGTATTTTTTCTCGCCATAGACAGCCAGAAGTTCGCAGATAATCATATCATGCTGCGGCGCATCCAGATAAATCTGAAATTCCACCTGCGGCGGAAGATACTGCTGTAATTCCAGCTTTTCTTCTTTTTTTACCTTAAAATGTTCCTCCAACACCGGGAGAAGTCCCTGGCAGAAGGTCGGGATATCTTCTTTTGCAATTTCACAGACTCCGTCCGGACATCGCTCCATATATTCCAGGAAGTCGCAGACTTCTGCTATCTCTTCCCTTGGGACTCGGTAAATTGTATTTTTTTCTGAAAGAAAATACAAATATTTTCTGCCATAAAAAATGGGATCCGCGTACATCTGTACCTTTAGGCCATCTGCTTTCCGTAAAAGCTTCATTTCATACTGCGGCATCCCCTCCTGGCAGTGCCACAGTTTTTCTTCTCTCCAGTTCGTACGACAAAAGAACTCCTGGCTGCCAACAGCCTCAAAAAATTCATCCATATTCTGCACAGAATCATCACATAACGGTCATCAAAGCAGGACGCATAGCTGCCGGTACCTATCTGATAGCATGAGCCGCGTTCCATGGTATATGCGCTCAGAAATTCTACCATCGGACGGCTTTCTTCTTCAAAAGCATCCATACAGTGCAAAAAAGAAAGCTGTGCACCGTAGCTGACCGTTTCCATATTTTTTACAGCTGCTGTCATTTTGGAAACACTTTTTAATACATACATCCTTTTGCTTCCGATTTTAAATTCTGCCCGAAAGGAATCGTCAAACTGGCTCTCCAGATGAATTTCCAGTTTAACCTGACCTGCTTTTGCTTTCGGCAGAAAAGCAACCTGATCCCGCATCACATAATGTGAAAGCAGTTCAGAAAAACCGGGGCTTGTCTCTGCTTTTGGTGTTGGTTTTACTACTTTTCTGACAATTTTATGTTCTCCCTGGAATTCTTCCATTCCTTTTTTCACGCCGACAGCACGAAGAAGCTGCTCCAGTTCCTGATGTTCTTCGTCATTTCTCACTTTTTCTTCCAGTTTTTTTCTCTCTTTTTTCCGCCATTCAAGATAGTACAGCAAAACAGCGACACAATGTTTGCACAATCCCCAGTACTGCTCATGTGCCGGACAATCACAATCATCTTCCATAATTTCAGACATTTCTTCATCTACAGAAACGCTGACACAATACATATTTTTTCCGCTTCCGTCTACGACAGCTGTAATTTTATGCAGTTGATATCCGAAAATATCCTCCATTTCCTGTACCTGAAAAGCATGCACTTTCTGTTCTTCATAGATCTTTTTTCCACGGTTATATGATACGGAATTCGTCTCCTGTTTGATGTCCGCCTTTGTAATCATGCTGGTAAAATCCTTTCTGTTCTATCTTTTCCCATCATTCACAATTCGTATTTTACAGATTCTGGTTTTGATCACATCCGACAAGCTTCTCGGAAAGCTCTTTTAAAACATTTTCCTGATATCCCGCTTTTCCTGTTTTCCTTACCAGTTCCGCCGTTTCTCTTAATAACGGGTGCCAAATGTGTTCCAGCTTTTTTCTGCCATTCTCTCCAAATACTTCTTTTGAAAGACTGTTCCGGTAATCCTCTGGTGACATTCCAAAGAATTGGATTCTGTTTCCGAACCGCTGCCAGAGTCTGTCGGCAATTCCAATCCCATCCGGATCAAGATCTCCACTGTAGTAAATGGGAATCCCACTCTGTACGATCAACGAAATCAGTTTTAATGCTGCATACCGCGGCTGTCCCGACGTACACAACAGCGACACATTCTTTCCCTGCACCTGTTCCATAAGATAGCTGAATACCATTTCGTTTTCCACAATGTATACACACGTTCCGACAGGCTGTACTTCTGTAATACCCTTCAGATTTTCCATGGTAAGCACATACGGTTCCCCGCATCGGCAAAAGGCTTCATATGCAGGATGCCATATCTCCTGTTTTTTCAAACGAATTCCAAACGCATGTACCAGGGAAGAAATGTTATCCGGTACAATTCCCACGCACTGCAGTAGTTCTCTCCATTGCATTCGGTACTGATAAATAAGAGGTTTCATCAATTGCCTCCAAGTAGTCCATCCTTTTTTCCTTTCTTATTCTCTTTTATTTCAACTAATAAAAATTATATCATATCCTGCTATATATGATAAGTTTCTTTTGGTTAAAAACAGAAAAACCCCGGCCGCCTTACGGCGCCGGGGTCTCTTACGTTTGAGCACAAGTATCTTTCGATACAATTATATTTTATTTCCCGCAGTGCTTTCCTCGATTTCGCTTCGCTCCATCTCGGTCGGGCTGTCGCCCTATAAATTCTCCGACTAATGCCCTTGTGTGAGCAAACTCCCACCGGTCATTACTCTCCGAATTTGCACTGCTCATAGATAACCGAAATTAGTCGATCAGAGTAGCAACACGGCCTGATCCAACGGTACGGCCACCTTCACGGATAGCGAAGGTAAGACCCTGATCCATAGCGATCGGGTGGATCAGTTCGATGGTCATCTCTACGTTATCGCCAGGCATGCACATCTCAGTTCCTTCCGGAAGAGTGATAACACCTGTTACGTCAGTTGTACGGAAGTAGAACTGCGGACGATAGTTGTTGAAGAATGGAGTATGACGGCCACCCTCGTCTTTTGTCAGAACGTATACCTGAGCGGTAAATTTGGTATGGCAGTGAACGGTACCTGGTTTAGCCAGAACCTGTCCTCTTTCGATCTCTGTTCTCTGAACACCACGAAGCAGAGCACCGATGTTATCACCAGCCTGAGCCTCATCGAGGAGTTTACGGAACATCTCGATACCAGTTACAACAGTTTTCTTGGTCTCTTCTTTCAGACCTGCGATTTCAACTTCCTCATTCAGATGAAGAACACCAGCCTCAACACGGCCAGTAGCAACAGTACCACGACCAGTGATGGTGAATACATCCTCTACAGGCATGATGAAGTCTTTATCTGTATCACGCTGCGGATCCGGGATCCAGCTATCTACTGCATCCATAAGCTCCATGATTTTATCTCCCCATGGGCCAGCCGGATCTTCCAGAGCTTTCAGAGCAGAACCTGGATGATCGGAGTGTCATCTCCCGGGAAGTCATACTCGTTCAGCAGCTCACGGATCTCCATGTCTACCAGCTCAAGCAGCTCTTCGTCGTCTACCATATCGCATTTGTTCATGAATACAACGATGTAAGGTACACCTACCTGACGGGACAGAAGGATGTGCTCTTTTGTCTGAGCCATAACACCGTCTGTAGCAGCTACTACAAGGATAGCTCCGTCCATCTGTGCAGCACCAGTGATCATGTTCTTTACATAGTCAGCATGGCCTGGGCAGTCAACGTGTGCATAGTGTCTTTTCTCTGTCTGATACTCAACGTGTGCAGTAGAGATTGTGATACCACGCTCTCTCTCTTCCGGAGCTTTATCGATATCTTCGAAGTTCTCAGCAGTGTTTCCTTCTACTCTGGTAGAAAGTACTTTTGTGATAGCTGCGGTCAGAGTTGTTTTACCATGGTCAACGTGGCCGATGGTACCAATGTTACAATGCGGTTTTGTTCTTTCAAATTTAGCTTTAGCCATTTTAAAATGTCCTCCTTAAAATTGCGCCCAGTGGGCTTTTTTGAGACTAAATTGGTGGCAGGAACCCACCTGAATCGTAAACCTGCTAAGTCTGATTATATTGCATTTCCGTCTTATTTGCAAGGGAAATCTCAGAAAAATAATACTTTTAGGCTGTGCAGCCTTTGACAGCTGCACACCCGATTATTTTTCTTACATTATTTTGCTTTTGCAGACAGAACTTTTTCCTGTACGTTTTTCGGAACCTGCTCGTATTTATCAAAGAACATGGAGTAGTTACCACGTCCCTGAGTTTTAGAACGAAGGTCTGTTGCGTAACCGAACATTTCAGCCAGCGGTACGAATCCACGGATCATCTTTCCGCCGCCGATGTCATCCATACCCTCGATACGACCACGACGGGAGTTGATATCACCGATAACATCACCCATGTAATCTTCCGGAGTGGAAACTTCGACTTTCATGATAGGCTCAAGAAGAACCGGAGCACCCTTCTGCATAGCTTCCTTGAATGCCAGAGAACCAGCAATGTGGAATGCCATCTCAGAAGAATCGACCTCATGATAAGATCCGTCGTATACATTTGCATGAACACCGACTACCGGGAAGCCTCCCAGGATACCGGCTTTCATAGCCTCTTCGATACCTTCGCCTACAGCCGGGATATACTCTTTCGGAATAGCTCCACCGACAACGGTAGACTCGAATTTGTAAATCTCTTCGCCGTTTGCATCCATAGGCTCGAATTTAACTTTACAGTGACCATACTGTCCACGTCCACCAGACTGTTTTGCATATTTGCTGTCGATGTCTGCCGGTTTGGTAATGGTCTCTTTGTATGCAACCTGCGGAGCACCTACGTTAGCCTCTACTTTGAACTCACGAAGCAGACGGTCAACGATGATTTCCAGATGCAGCTCACCCATACCAGCGATGATGGTCTGACCAGTTTCCTGATTGGTGTGTGCACGGAAGGTCGGATCCTCCTCAGCCAGTTTTGCAAGGGACTCGCCCAGTTTGCCCTGGCCTGCTTTTGTCTTAGGCTCGATAGCCAGCTCGATAACCGGCTCCGGGAACTCCATAGACTCAAGGATTACCGGATGCTGCTCGTCGCAAATGGTATCACCTGTTGTGGTGAACTTGAATCCGATTGCAGCTGCAATGTCACCGGAGTAAACTTTATCCAGCTCCATACGTTTGTTTGCATGCATCTGAAGGATACGTCCAACACGCTCTTTTTTATCTTTTGTTGCATTCAGTACGTAAGAACCGGAGTTCATGGTTCCTGAATACACACGGAAATATGCCAGCTTACCAACGAATGGGTCTGTCATAATCTTGAATGCCAGTGCGGAGAACGGCTCGTCATCGGAAGAATGTCTTACGATCGGGTTTCCGTCCAGATCGGTACCCTCGATTGGCGGGATATCGGTCGGAGCCGGCATGTACTCAAGGATCGCATCCAGGAGTTTCTGAACACCTTTGTTTCTGTATGCAGAACCGCAGCATACCGGTACAGCTGTACACTCGCAGGTAGCTTTACGCAGAACTGCTTTCATCTCGTCTACAGACGGGATATCATCATCCAGATAACGCATCATCAGCTCATCATCCAGCTCGCAGATTTTCTCTACCAGCTCGGTGTGATACAGCTCAGCGTCTTCTTTCATATCTTCCGGGATATCAACGATGGAGATATCATCGCCCTTATCGTCGTTGTAGATGTAAGCTTTCATCTCGAACAGATCGATAATTCCCTTGAACTCATCTTCCTTACCAATTGGAAGCTGAAGGCAGATAGCATTTTTACCAAGTCTGGTCTTGATCTGATCTACAGCGTTGTAGAAGTCAGCACCAAGGATGTCCATCTTGTTGATGAATGCCATACGCGGTACGTTGTAGGTATCAGCCTGACGCCATACGTTCTCAGACTGCGGCTCTACACCACCTTTTGCACAGAACACGCCGACAGCGCCGTCCAGTACACGAAGAGAACGCTCTACCTCTACGGTAAAGTCAACGTGGCCTGGGGTATCAATGATGTTGATACGGTGCTCAAGAGCGCCCGGTTTCGGCTTGCAGTTCTCTTCCAGAGTCCAGTGGCAGGTTGTAGCAGCTGAAGTAATTGTGATACCACGCTCCTGCTCCTGTTCCATCCAGTCCATGGTAGCAGTTCCTTCGTGAGTATCACCAATCTTGTAGTTAACACCGGTATAGTACAGGATACGCTCGGTCAGGGTTGTTTTACCTGCATCGATGTGAGCCATAATACCAATGTTTCTGGTTCTCTCTAATGGATATTCTCTTCCAGCCAACGGATTTTCCTCCTCTTAGAATCTGTAGTGAGCAAATGCCTTGTTAGCCTCTGCCATCTTATGAACTTCTTCTTTCTTCTTCACAGAAGCACCTGTGTTGTTAGATGCATCCAGAATCTCGTTTGCCAGTCTGTCTTCCATGGTACGCTCGCCTCTCTTGCGAGAATAAGCGGTCAGCCAACGAAGGCCAAGAGCCTGACGTCTGTCCGGTCTTACCTCGATCGGTACCTGATAAGTAGCACCACCGATACGTCTTGCTTTTACTTCAAGAACCGGCATGATATTGTTCATTGCTTCTTCAAATACTTCGATTGCTGGTTTTCCAGCTTTTTCTTCTACTTTAGCAAATGCGCCGTATACGATTTTCTGGGCAACACCTCTCTTACCATCCAGCATGATGTTGTTGATCAGCTTGGTTACCACTTTGTTATTGTATAACGGATCTGCTAAAACATCTCTTTTCTGAGTATGTCCTTTACGTGGCACGTTACTTCCCTCCTTAACCATCATTCGATTAAATCATCGGTACTCACACTTATTTGCAGTATGTCCGCGCGTGTAAATTCTCTATAAATCCGCAGCCGTGGGGATTTATGGAATAACGCACAACATTTCGCTTTTTTGTGATACTAGATATATCTCGAACTCGTTTTACTTAATTATTTCTTTTTCGGTCTCTTAGCACCGTATTTAGAACGGGCCTGTTTTCTGTTAGCAACACCTGCAGTATCAAGTGTACCACGGATGATGTGGTATCTGGTACCTGGCAGGTCCTTAACTCTTCCTCCACGGATCAGAACAACGCTGTGCTCCTGAAGGTTGTGACCTTCTCCTGGGATGTAACTTGTTACTTCGATTCCGTTGGAAAGACGAACTCTGGCGATTTTACGAAGAGCTGAGTTAGGTTTTTTCGGTGTAGCAGTTTTAACAGCTGTGCACACACCTCTCTTCTGAGGAGAAGACATATCTGTGGATTTCTTTCTCAGAGAATTGTAGCTTTTCTGCAGTGCCGGCGCGGTAGATTTCTTTACGGAAGTCTCACGGCCTTTTCTTACTAACTGGTTGAATGTTGGCATTCCATTTCACCTCCTGATAGATTTCTCCGTGTGTCCCACGGGGTTTCATACGGCTGCTTTAGTTCAACATAATTGCTTTGCAGCTTTTGCGCGCACAAAAAACAGTCTTTTACGCACGCTCGTTTATTATAGCGTCTGTCCTTTCAAAAGTCAAGGGGGAAATTCGCAAAAAATCGCGTATTTACGCGGCTTCTGCGGATTTCCCCCATTGATGCATTACTGTGCAAAAGTATTTTTTCTTCCTATTATAATCTCACCAGATTATTTTCTGACATTTTCTGTTTTTCGTTAAAGCGGACGGTTCCTGAAGGCCGGACACGCATCACACCGCTTCGGCTTCTCCTCGCTCTGTGCATTGCCCCAGAGGTCACGCGCTTTCTCTTCGGCACACCCTTTGCACCAGGGAAACATGCGGACATTGCTGATGTAAAAGTTCTCAAAGTTTGTCTCGTCGTTGTTGATGTCAAACTGCTGCTTTCTCGACAGCTCTTCCGTATGTTCTGCAATCCAGGCCTTCTGCCTTCGGTCGCCGGATACCCCGGTCCGCCGAGGACGTAATCCATATCGGCATGGAGATTTTCCGGTTCGCCTGGTTTGTGGAATCCTACAAATAAAATATAACCGCGGCGCAAAAGCTCCTGGATCGGCTCGTCCGTCTGGCCGTCCGGACCTAAAATCGCCCGCGCGGTCTGCGCATGAAAATTTTCTGTTTTGGGATAGAATTTCCCAGTTGGTGCTAAAAATCCATCTGCCATTTTCTTTTCTCCCATGTTCTCATTTGCTGTATGCTTTTCTATACCATAACCGATTTTTTCAAAACAGGCAAGGTTTGTTTTACTGGATTTTTTTTTTATCTGTGCTATACTCTTGCCCGTGCATTTATGCAATCGGATTTTCCCGTCTTTTTGCGGGTGTCCGGACTGGTTCGTGAACTTCCCAGTATAAAAAACCAAGTATCTCAAAATTTTCATCAAAGGAGATTGGAAAATGAATGCAAAAAAACTGATCATCGACTGTGATCCGGCATCGACGATTCTCTCGCCCTGATGCTTGCCGCGGCTTCGAAAGAGCTGGATCTTGTCGGCATCACCACAGTCAGCGGAAATGTACCCGCTTCTATGGGCGCTAAAAATGCCCTCAAAATTCTTTCTATGATTGGAAAACCAGATGTCCCGGTTTATGTCGGCGAGGAGACGCCTCTGGTCCGCGACTACGTGGACGCGATGGACACCCACGGCATGGACGGTCTCGGCGAATCGGGCTGGCCGGATGCCGAAGGCCTTACGCCAAACAAGGACGCTGTTTCTTTCCTGATCGAAACCTTAAAAGCAACCCCTGATGTTACCATTCTTGCCCTCGGACCGATGACGAACCTTGCAAAAGTCATCTCCCGCGCACCGGAGTGCCTGACAAACCTGACGGCTCTTGTCTCCATGGGCGGAAGCTATAAGAGCCATGGAAACTGCTCCCCGGTTGCCGAGTACAATTACTGGTGCGACCCGGATGCCGCAGCCGAAGTATTCCGCGCGTTTTCCGAGCTGCCGCAGCTTGCAGGCAAAAAACTTCATATGATCGGGCTGGATGTCACACGAAAAATTGTCCTGACGCCGAATCTTGTGGAATATATGAAATGCGTAAATCCAGGAGTCGGAACCCGCATTGAGGAGCTGACGCGCTTCTACTTTGATTTCCACTGGAAACAGGAAAAGGTCATCGGATGCGTGATCAACGATCCGCTCGCGGCCGCTTATCTTGTGGATCCGTCGCTCTGCAGCGGTTTTGATGCGTATACGCAGGTAGAAACCGGAGGCCTCTGCATCGGACAGACGGTTGTGGATGCCATGAATTTTTATCAGAAAGCACCGAACAGCCACATTCTGACGCAGGTCGATGTGCGCCGTTTCTTCCTGATGTTCTTTGAGCGCGTTCTCGGCGTGCCGCAGGAGGAATCCGCACCGGTTCTCGACCAGATTCTCACCGCACCGCCGGTCTTCCCACATGAGACGATGTTTCAGAAGGGAGGCGAGGCATGATGAATACTAACCGTACGTTAAAGCTCACGACACTCGCGCTCTGCGGTGTCATCAATATTCTCGGCGGTACCATTGCTCTGCTGCTGCGTCTTCCGGTTTATCTGGACTCCATCGGAACAGTTCTGGCAGCCGCTCTGTTCGGACCTGCTGCAGGCCTCGTTCCGGGACTGATCTCCGGACTCATTTCCGGCATGACGAGTGATGTCTATGCGTTTTACTATATTCCGGTGCAGCTTGTCATCGGTCTCGTTGCCGGCCTTGTATTCCGCAGACTCCGCCCGTCCCATACGGCAGGATCCCGCAGCGAGAGTCTTTCCCTCCGCTCCATGGGCTGGAAGCTGTTTCCGGCAGCGCTTGTGATCTCACTTCCGGGTACTGTGGTAAGTTCCACAATCACCGCGGTTGTTTTCGGTGGAATTACTTCCTCCGGCTCCACTGTGCTGGTGCAGCTGCTTCACAGCCTCGGTATGAATCTGACTCTCTCTGTCTGCGTTGTACAGGCCATGACAGACTTTGTGGATCGAATGATTGTCCTTGCGGTCGTCCTCGTGATTCTGCCGCCGTTTCTTCTGCTTTCGGCAGTCTTTCTATGAGAAGCAGAAAATAATCTGTACCAATAGCACAAAGAATCCTGCAAAAAATTCACTTTCTTTTTTGCAGGATTCTCATATTTTGGCATAACAAGAACTCCGGAAAAAAGGGGAGGCTGCATCAGGAGCCATCCCTTTTCCGGAGTTTTTTATTTCTTCTTTAATAAAATCATTCACATGCGCGGATCCATACCTGCATTTCGCCCTCACCTCGGTTGTTCCACATATAATATGGAATCAGCTTCAGTTTCGTCTTTTCCTCTTCCTCTTTCTGATACAGATGATACAACGGCTGTTTTTCCGCATCGCCCAGCTTCATGCGACGTCCCTCGGCCGTTACGCGCACAAAGTGCTCGCCCAGCTCATCGGCTGCTTCTGCGGTTTTTTCACCATTCACACAGAGTTTTGTCAAATGCAGATTCTTTCCGTTGTCTGCTTCTTCCATACAGTAAACAACCGGTCCTCGTTTTACGGCAACACGGCCGGCGTCCTCGCGTACAAGCGGATTGGATGCCAAAAACTGGATTTCCATCGGGAAGTTCAGGCGGATCGTCTCACCCTTCGCCCATACTTTTGTCACATACAGATACCCGTCTTTTTCTTCCACTTCTGCGCCTTTTGGAATCTCTTTTTCATAAGAAGCACACCATCCCGGGATGCGGAATGCAAAGGTGTACGGCTCTTTGGTATCGCTCTCGCAGGTCACGGAAACATGGCCGTCCCACGGGAATTCGGAAGTGATGGATGCTTTTACTTTTTCTCCTTCCACTGTTCCACCCATGTACAAGTGGACAAACAGGGTTGTGTCGTTTTCCGTGTATGCGTAAGATGCAACTGAGCTTACCGTTCTTGCCAGGTTCGGAGGGCAGCAGGCACAGCCGAACCATTTCTGACGGATCGGTTTTACATGGAATTTCCGCTCATCCTTGTGACATGCCTCCGGCAGTACCTCCAGCGGATTGACATAGAAGAAGCTCTTTCCGTCGAGCGCCATTCCGGAGAGAACGCCATTGTAGAGGGCTAATTCCATCACATCCGCGTACTCTGCTTTTGCCTGAATCTCCAGCATGCGGCGAGCAAAGAACACAAGACCGATGGATGCACAGGTCTCTGCGTAAGCGGTATCGTTTGGCAGGTCATAGTTGAAAGAGAATGCCTCTCCTATATGAGTGGCACCGATTCCGCCGGTGACGTACATTTTCTGATGCACCATGTTGTTCCAGAGAGTTTCACAGGCTTTCAGCAGGCTCTCATCCTGCGTTGCCCTTGCCACATCCGCCATGCCGGAATAGAGATATACGGCGCGTACGGAGTGCCCCTGTACCTCATCCTGCTGACGCACCGGGCGGTTTGCCTGATTGTAGCTATATCGTTCCTCGCCCTCCGGGCAGGTCAGACCGCGCTCGATATCGTAATAGTATGGTTTTGTTCCGCGTTCATCGATGAAGTATTTTGCAAGATCAAGATACTTCTGCTCGCCGGTCAGATCATAGAGACGCATCAGAGCCATCTCTGCAATTTCGTGACCAGGATAACCTGCTTTTTTGCCCTCGCCGTGACCGAGTTTGCTGGCAATAAAGTCCGCGAAACGCTCCGCTGCTTTTAAGAGACGGTCTTTTCCGGTCGCCTGATAATAGGCTACGGCGCCTTCCGTCAGATGACCGAAGCAGTACAGCTCATGGTTGTCCTTAAGGTTTGTAAAAATCATATCCTGATCGTTGATCAGATAGTAGGTATCGAGGTATCCGTCTTCTCTCTGTGCTGCGCAGACAGCTTCAATTGCTTCATCTGCCGTTTTTTCCAGCTCCGGATCGGGATGCTGTGTCAGGGAGTACGCAACTGCCTCCACCCATTTGGTAAAATCGGTATCCTGGAACAGGAAGCCATAAAATCTTCCATCCATTTTGCCATCCTTCGGCAGTGTCTCAAAAGTATCCAGCGGATATTTGATCTGAACAAATTTGTCTCCTTTTGCTTTCCGCTCTTTTTCAACTTCACCGGCGCGGCGGTAGTTCCGCATACAGAAGCTCGGTGCTGCTCCCGGAACATTGTCATTTAAGGCATTCCACTGATACGGAATTACTTCGGTGCGGACAAGCTCCATCTCTTTTTTCCAGAATGCATCGGTAACCTGGACCTTTGCCAGGGATAATGGTTTGCTGAAGTTTTTCTGATCCATTTTTTCGGTCTCCTTTTTCATTTTCTTCCGCCGCCTCCTGGTTTGAAAAAGATATTTTCCTTGCTTTCAGATATGGGAAGCGTTACACTTCTTTTGACGGCTGTTTTCCTGTTTTTCTATAGTTTTATTTTAGCAAAACGGACCGCCGTTTAAAATACAAGAATGTTTGAAAAGGTTTGAAAAAGTCATATGATCTCTGTTTTATTTCCAGATGCCGCCTGTTTTACCTACGACCTCTGCGGCAAATTCCAGTCCCCGTCCCCGGAGTGGATGCACCTGACACGGAATCTCGTCAATTTTGAACTGATGGTTGTGACGGAAGGAACGCTTTTTATCGCGGACGAACGCCGCTCTTACGAAGTCCATCCTGGCGAATATCTTCTTTTGCCTCCGACCGTCCATCAGCACGGCTCGAAAAAAGGAAGCTGCGCTTTCTACTGGCTCCATTTTATCCCTGGTATCCCCTCCGCACCGATCATCGCTCCTTCTGACCCGACCGCCGGATCGGTTCTGGATGAGTTTCATGCTGCACCGCCATCCTCCTACCGCCTTGAGGACCTCGCTCCCGCCCAGCTTCCATCCAACTACCCCGAAACGTTATGCATCCCGCGCCAGGGAACGCTTTCGTCCCCGAACCGCGTCATCATCCTCATGAAGCAGCTCCAGGACACTTCCCTGCGTTTCCACAACACGTTCCTCAACAACAGCCTGACTGCCGCTGTTCTCGGCGAAATCAACTGCCAGAGCCCCTTCTACCGCACCTACACTTCCGAAACGCAGCGGACACAGATCCTGCAGGACATCATCAGCTACATCCAATACCACAGCAGCGAGTCCCTCAAAGTCACCGAACTCGCCCGTTATTTCGGCTACAACGACAAATACCTCTCCTCCCTCTTCCACGAGGCACCGGGATGACACTGAAGCAGTTCATCCTGAAATCCAAAATGGACAGCGCAATGGCTGAGCTGACGGACACGAATCACACAGTCTCTCAGATTGCCTATAATGTTGGATTTCAGGATGCGCATAATTTTTCCACGGCTTTCCGAAAACTCACCGGGATGACGCCGGGACAGTACCGGAAGAGTTATGGGAACCGGAAACTTCTTTTGAATAGGACGGGAGGATACGACCCCCAGTCACAGCGGAGCGTCCGCCCCCCGCGGTGCCTGGGGACCCATCTACGTTTTGGCGGACGGAAGTGATTTACTCAATGGATGGATTCACTTATTCTTTAGAAATTTACTGTTTCTTTTAGAAAATAGACATACTTTGCTCACATTTCTTCCCTATACTATAACTTAGATAGTTGATGAACCACTCAAAACTATCTCCCCCCTCATTATGAAAGAGCAGCCCGCATATCCGCGGGCTGTTCTTATTTTTTTGTCTTTTTGCACCCCACGTAACGTAAATGCCGCCTGCGGTCGGGGAAAACATCCCGACCGCAGGCGGCCTCACAATCTACCGTGGAATCACATTACTCTTCCGCAGCTTCAATTGCTGCAGTCTCGATAATAAATTTCACGCTTCCATCCATTCCATTTGCCTTACCACTGTAAGAAGTATAAGCGCATTTATCCGAATTCAGCGCCTGAATCCGATCCAGTACATCTCCCAGATCATCCTCAAAGGTACTCTTCAGCTTGCTGGTACCCTCTTCTTCAAACTTCTTCGTACCGTCAGCCAGTTCTTTCGCCCCATCGGACAGCTCGTCAATACCATCAACAACCTTGCTGCTTCCCGATTTCAGATCAGAAGCTCCGCTTGCCAGAGAAGAAGTTCCATTTGCCAGTGTAGAAGCTCCGCTCGCCAGCGTAGATGCTCCGCTTGCCAGCGTAGAAGCTCCGCTGTTCAGTTCAGAAGCTCCGCTTGCCAGGGAAGAAGTTCCGTTTGCCAGTGTGGAGGCTCCGCTTGCCAGCTGGGATGCTCCGCTTGCTACCTGAGAAGCACCGCTTCTTAAGCTTCCGCTGTTTGCAGAAAGTTTTGCAGATCCATCGCTTAACTGGCTTCCCAGCTGTCCAAGACCTGCGGTCAGCTGTGTCGTGCCGCCCTGCAGAGTCGTAACACCTTCAACCAGAGCCGGTGCATTTGCTTTCAGCTGCTTGCGCCGGAAAGCAGCGTATCATTGTAAGCACTCAGCTGAGTGAATCCTGCGTTCAGTGCATTGATGCCTGCTGTTGCTTTTGCAAAACTCTCATTTGTGCTGCTGTACAGCTGGCTCACACCTGCGGACAGAGTACCGATGCCCTTGTACAGAGCGCTTCCGCCTGCATCAAGCTGTGCCACACCTGCGGTCAGTTTCTGCATTGCACCAAGATTCTGCTCAACAACTGCTTTATTATCGGTGATGGTCTGCATCTGTTTCTGCATGGTCTCAAGCTGCGGCATCAGAGCTGCAACCGTCTTCTGCAGATCACTGTACTGGCTCTTGATGTCGCTCATCTTCTGCTGCATTGCTGCAAGACCGGAGAGATCCGGGCGCTCGATTTCGAAGTTCAGTTCCGGAAGAGTAATCTGCGGAGCTGTAACCGGAGTAACCGAAACGGTTCCTGCGGAAGCGGAAACGCTGACACTTCCGATCTGGTTTCTTGCTTTACTTAAGGAATCGGCAAGCTCTGTATTTCCGGCGCTCTTAGCTGCGGAAATCTGTGCATCCAGTGCAGCCGCTGCTGCAGAGAGCTGATCATTTGCCTGTTTTGCTGCATCGGCGGATGCCTGGCTTGCTGCTGCATCAGCTGCGCTCTGTGCTGCTGCTGTTGCTTCCTGGTTCAGCTGTGCTGCTGCTCCGTCTGCCCATGCCTGAACCTGTGCTGCCATCTGGGTTCCCATCTGCGTTGCCTGATTCGTGATCTGTGCTCCAGACCGCTTAAGTAGCTCTCAAGTCCTTTGGACAGCGTATCCATCTGGCTCATCAGCTCGTTGCCGTTTGTCATCATGCTGTTGACAGATCCTGCGATTGTGGTGTTCAGAACCTCGGAGAGCGCCTCGGTCTCGGAGATCAGGGTAGAACCGGTGCTGGTCATGCCGTCTACCATCGTCAGAAGGCTCTGTACATCAGTGCTCTGCAGCTGCTCGTTCAAACTGGTCAGTCCTTCGGAGAGCTGTTTTGCTCCTGCTAAAATATCATTCTCATCTTTTCCGTCGAGTGCTGCGTTCAGTGTTGCGATTGCACTGTTTACCTCGGTCAGGCGGTCTGCCAGAGGCTGAAGCTTCTCAGCGCCTGCTGCAAGCTGTTTCTCGCCTGCTACATAAGAAGCAACGCCGTCGGACAGCTGTGTTGTTCCGTCGGTGTACTGTTTTACGCCTGCAACGACTTTATTCACACCGTTTACATACTCGGTTACGCTTCCAGTCAGCACACCGTTCTTTCCAAGATACGTCTGGATTGCTTTATTCAGGGTATCAGCGCCCTCGGTGTAGGAGTTTACGCCGCTTGCCAGGGAAGAAGCTCCGCTGCTTAAGGTAGATGCTCCGTTGGACAGGGTAGCTGCTCCGCTATTTAAGGTAGAAGCTCCGCTGTTCAGAGTAGAAGTTCCGTTTGCCAGAGTCGATGCTCCGCTTGCCAGTGTGCCGGCTCCGCCTGCCAGTGTGCCGGCTCCGCTGTTCAGCTCGTCAGCGCCGTCTTTTAACGTTCCAATACCGTCATCCAGCTCTTTGTAGCTGTCTTTTAAAGTATCCACACCATCGGAGAGTGCCTTGGAACCGTCAACCAGTTCCATTGCAGCATCCTCAAGATCACTCAGTGCATCCTTCAGATCATCGTATCCGGTGATGTTGTCGGTATTGATGGTGTCGAGAACATCGTCAAGTGCAACGGTGAAGGTAGAATCCAGAGAGAAGTTCTCCACATCTGCAGTGATCTCCAGGCTTTCCGGCAGTTCGAAATCGCTGTCACCGGATACCAGATCTTCAAGGGAATCAGAATTTAATCCCAGACTTTCCTGCAGGCCCGGCATACCAAATCCGATTACGATGTTTCTGCTTCCATCGGAAATGACTTTACCATTGTCGATCTTGACATTGGAGAAGTATCCTGCGGAAGAATCATTCCGGTCATCAGGACGAATGGGGTGTACATCGTCTCTTTCTTGCCATTGATGTCAACCGTTGTCTTTGTGTTGTTTGTATAGTCAACTTTGATTTCAGTTTTCCGCTCTTTCCGGCCAGGTCATCCGGTTTGATTTCCTTGCCGTCCAGATAATAGGTGAACTTCACGGAAACCGGAGGCTCTTTTGTGGTTGTTCCCTGATAATAGATATCCTCGCCGTCTGTCTGCCAGGTCAGCTTGTTTCCGCTCTGGGTGAACTCCTCGTCGCCCTTTACGTTTTTGATGTCCTTCAGTTCACTCTCATCTTTCAGGTTCTTTTCCGTTCCTGCGTTCTTCAGCCAGTTGGATACGGTGATCTGATCTTCCGATCCGTCTGCATTTGCATTTACATATACGGTTTCTTCTTTGGAAACCGCTGCGTCCTCTCCTGTCGCTGCATAAACCGGAGCAGCTCCCATAACAGCAGCCATACCAACAGCAAGACCAGACATCATCTGTTTTCTCAGTTTTCTGTTTCTATTCATTGTGATAAACTTCCTTTCTGTGGTTTTTATAATGGTTTTTTATGATGAAATCCAGGATCATAAGAGAAGTAAAACCCGCTCGGAGTAAGATACTGCGGGATACTGTTTCCCTCAGATCGAGGATGTTTTTCCTATGCCTTTCAATCATCTAATGTTATAACGCAAAAATGACTCTTAGTCAACATTAAATACTGCACAAAATTGACGATCGGTCATTTTTTTCTTCGTGCATAGTCACAAAAATGAGAAAATTAGTCATTTTCCCTTTGACAGTTTCCATGTATGATACCTATAATTATAGGCAGGATAATAACACACGTTTTTGATATCTTTCAGGAAAGGAGACTCTCTGTGGGAAAAATTGATAATAACAAACAAATGAAGCGTGAGTCCCTTCTGGACTCTGCTTTCTCGCTCTTTATCGACAACGGCTTTAATAAAACCTCTATTTCGGACATCGTGAACAACGCCGGCGTTGCAAAGGGCACTTTCTATCTTTATTTCAAAGATAAATACGATATTCGAAATCATCTGATTGCGCACAAGGCAAGCCAGATATTCCAGGCAGCCTATGCGGATCTGCTGCGCCATCCGGACATCCAGGATTTTGAGGAGCAGGTGCTTTTCATCACCGACAATATCCTCGACCAGTTTGCCGCCAACCACAGCCTCGTGACGCTTATTTCCAAGCATCTGAGCTGGGGATTCTTCAAAAATTCTCTTACCTTTGCTCCGTTTGCCGACACGCCGGCCATCTACACTATCTATGAATCTCTGCTCTCTCATGCAGCATATACGTATCGTTCACCGGAGCTGATGTTCTATATGATTCTGGAGCTTGTAAGCGGTACAAGCTACAACGCTATCCTGTACCAGCAGCCGGTTCCGCTTGAAGAACTAAAACCGGAGCTTTACGCTGCCATCTGTGGCATTTTCAAACAGTTCCGGATCCGTAAGAAACGAAAAAACGCGGAAAATGCAGGCGCGGATCCCGCCTCACTGTTCTCGTAGAAAAGAAAGAATCCTGCTACGGCAGGATTCTCCGCCTGCGGCGGGTCACTTTGGCGACATAATTCCACTCCGCCGCAGTGCGATCCTGCCCGGAGGGCTTTTTTTAATTTACAGGAAAATTCAACGAAGTTTCCTGTAAATTAAAAAATACTTTCGCGGAATCTTTTCAAAAGAAACCACGAAAGTATTTTTATTTTCCTCTTTGCTTATACCTGCTGTTCCAGATATTCACCAATCCGCTGTTCCATCACAGGCACCAGCCACTCGGCATAGCGGCCTTCATCGGATGAATCGGATCCTGAAGATACAGTTTTCGTTTTTCCGGGGAAACACGGTTGATTTGTTCGTCATTCCAGAAATCGATCACACCGATCTGCCATTTTTCCTGAATTTTCAGAAGCGCCTCTACCATCTTCGCGTACGGCTTGGAATCATACTGTGGATTCGTATAGAACATCACCGGGCAATGCCACGTTTCTTTTGCATATGCAATGATATACTCAATCGCGCCGCAGACAGTTTCGACATCGAAGCTCTCCAGATCGCGGGATTCCGAAATTTCACCGAGCGGGCTGTTGCGTGTTGCATCGTTAGTGGACAGCTGGCAGATAAAAAGATCCACCTGTTGCTTTGGATCAAGCCTGTCGCGCATACGCTCGATGTAGGAATCCTCACCATTATCAATCAGCGTGGTTCCGTTGACCGCTTCTTTGATGCAGGTACAGCTGTCTTTCTTCGCTATGTACTCCGCAAACGAATTGTTGTGGGCAGCAAAGCCCTTCGTCACGGAGGATCCCAAAAATACAACTGTTTTTCCTTTTAACGGACTTGTTTTTTTAAACGGAATACGGGAAACATCGTATCGGACGGAATTTCCCTTTTTAAAATAACCTGTTTTCTTATTCATGCTATATATGCCGCCGACAGCTAAGGCTGCGCCTCCCGCGGCCAGGATTCCGGCTATTATTTTTGCATCCATCGCAAAACCTCCATTATCTGATTCAATACCACTTCACAGATCCTGTCGGATCTTTTTTTCGAATACCCCTATCTTACATCATTTTTCTGAAAATGCAAGTAAACTTTGTTGTCGATTTTGTTCCGATTTTGTTAACAAAATACGGATTTTCTGTGTTCTGGTCGAATTCTGATCGATTCCGGCGATTTTTTTATTCTCTTTCCCTCAAAAACCATTGACTTTCAAGTGCACTTAAATGATATATTAAAAGCAACGTAATTACTATTCTTTCTGTACTTCCAGAGTCCTTCCACGCCTGCTTTACGAAAACCTCTGCGAATACAGAAGCATTGCAAAGGAGAAAATTCTACTATGAAAGAAACAATTTTAGGCAATCACCTGCGAAAAGTTCCTTCCATTGCAGTCGGATGCATGCGGCTTTCCGAAAAATCGAAGGACGAGATGAATCATTTTATCCACTCCGCTCTGGAGCAGGGCGCATATTTCTTTGATCACGCGGATATCTACGGCGGCGGCATGAGCGAGACTGTGTTCGGTGAGGCATTTTCCGGCGATCCGTCTGAAACGGGAGGATATTTTTTCTCCAGTCCAAATGCGGCATCCGCCAGGGCTGCTATGATCTGTCGAAAGACCACATCCTGGATCTGTCGATGGTATTTTAAAACGTCTGCAGACGGATTACCTCGATCTTTTGCTGCTCCACCGGCCGGATGCGCTCGTAGAACCAGAAGATGTAGCTGCCGCCTTTGATGTTCTGTTTGAGAGCGGAAAGGTCCGCCATTTCGGTGTTTCCAACCACAAGCCGATGCAGATTGCACTGCTGCAGAAATATGTCCGCCAGCCACTCGTTGCCAATCAGGTACAGTTCAGCATTCCGGTTTCCAACCTTGTTGCAAATGGCATGGAAGTGAACATGGAAACACCGGTTCGGTTGACCACGATGGCAGTCTGCTCGATTACTGCCGTCTGCACGATATTACCCTGCAGGCATGGTCTCCGTTCCAGATGCCATCATGGAAAGGATGTTTTCTTGGAAGCGACGAGTACCCGGAACTGAACCGGAAAATCCGTGCACTGGCCGAAAAATACAGCGTCAGTGATACCACGATTGCGGCAGCGTGGATTCTGCGCCACCCGGCAAATATGCAGCTTGTCACAGGTACGGCAAGCGAAAACCGCCTGAAAGAGATTATCGCGGCATGTGCTATTACGCTGACGCGGGAAGAATGGTATGAGCTGTATCTGGCGGCAGGCCATCCGCTTCCGTAAGTTTTTCTGTCCGCCTGCCCATATGCGGAACAAGGCTAAAATCCCCTTTTCGGATCCGTGATTGATTTATAACATCGGAAAAGCATTCCTTTGGATCTTATCGATCTTCTGGAATGCTTTTCCCTTTTCCTTTTCTTTTTTCATGCAGCTATCTGCAATCCGCATTGGCTGCCTGCCCATAACCAAATAACTGCTCCGCAGTTTATCAGAAGAAGCTTGCATTCCTCCTGATACAGGCAAGTCCCCAACCACTGCTTATTACTTTTCGTACTCGAAGCAGGTGACTTACTTGATTCGGTTAAATCAGATCTCTCCCACCAGATATCCCTGTTTTCCGTTGCGAAGGAAAACAGGCAGTGTTTCGATCGGCGCCTCAATTTCATAGGCTTTTCCGCCCTCATAAACATCACCGGTATTTGCCAGCGTCCAGGACGCACCGGCCGGCAGATAAACGGTACGGCTCGTTGCTTTTGGCCGGACAATCGGTGCTACAAGGATGTCGGAGCCGAACATGTAAGCATCGGAGATGTCCCAGCATGCTGCATCCTCCGGGAACTCATAGAACATCGTTCTCATGACCGGTGTTCCTTTTTCGTGTGCTTCTGCCATCAGGCTTCTCGTGTAATCGCGCATTTTTTCGCGGACACCGATGAATTTTGTCAGGATTTCATAATTTTTCTCTCCGAAGCTCCATACCTCGTTGTCAGCTCCGGTTCCCTCACGCACTTCGCCAGCCTTGTTGATGATCTCTTCTCTCGGTCCCCGGTTTCCGTGAATACGCATAACCGGCAGAAGGTACCAAACTGGAACCAACGCACAAGCAGCTCCTGGAAGTCCGGATCTTCGGTCACACCGCCGTGGAATCCGCCGATATCGGTTGTCCACCACGGAATGCCGCAAAGTCCCATATGAAGGCCTGCGCAGATCTGTTTGCGGAAGTCCTCGTAGGTTGAGAAAATATCGCCGGACCACACAAGGGCTCCGTATTTCTGGCTTCCGAGCCATGCGCAGCGGACGAGGTTGACGATATCCTCCTGGCCGCTCTCTTTCTGGCCCTCGTAGAACATACGGGAATACTCTCTTGGATAAATATTTCCGATCTCTTCCACCGGCCTGCGGCGTAGCGGTAGCACTCGTACTCATAGGTTGAAAACTCCGGTTCAGCCTCATCGAGCCAGAAGGTGCGGATGCCGAGATCTGCATAATTTTTCTTTACTTTCTCCCAGACATACTTTCTTGTTCTCGGATTTGTTGCATCCAGGAAGACATTATTTCCATGGAACAGCATCTGTACATCAACACCTGCATTGCTCTTCACGAGGAGTCCCTGCTGTTTCATTTCTTCGTAATTCTCGCTTCTCCAGTCGATCTGCGGCCAGATGGAAACCATCGTCTCGATGCCCATCTCATGCAGCTCGTCGATCATTGCTTTCGGATCCGGGAAATATTCTTCATCAAAACGATAATCACCGCATCTTGGCCAGTGATAGTAGTCGATGACAAAGACATCCAGCGGAATGCCGCGTTTTTTGTACTCGCGTGCCACATTCAGTACCTGCTCCTGATTATAGTAGCGCAGTTTGCACTGCCAGAAGCCAAGGCCGTACTCCGGCATCATCGGAACTTTGCCAATGGCATCTGCAAAGTGCTCTTCAATTTCCGCCGGGGTATCGCCTGCGGTTACCCAGTAGTCGAGCTGCTTTGTGGTGCGTGCCAGCCATTCCGTTGTGTTCGTTCCGAAATGAACCTCACCGACCGCTGCATTGTGCCACAGGAAGCCGTAGCCAAGGTCGATACATAAAACGGAATGCTCGCCTGCGAATTACGGTGCGCCAGTTCCAGGTTGCATCCCTTCAGGTTCATTCTCTCCTGCTGATACTGCCCCATACCATAAATCTTCTCATCCGGGTTGGAATCGAAGGATACTTTCAGCTGATAAGCGCCGCCCTTTAATGCACGGTAATCGTGTGCGCGCAGGCAGAGCGCTCCGCCGTTTGCGATCTCGGAGAGCAGCACCTCACCCTTCTGATTCAGGAACGTAATCCGAAGCTTCTGTCCCCACGGCTGAAGCTCGAGAACCGCCTGGATTTTACCGTTTTTGATCGTCGCTTTCAGTTCATCCACCAGCTCAATTTCCGCTTCCACCGGTTCCGGATCAAGCAGTGCAATGCTTCCCTCTTCTATCTCCGAAAGAAGCGTACCTCTCACCCGAAGACTGTCCTTCTGCCACGGCTCCACCCGGACCGTCTCCCCATCCTGCCGGAAAATCAGCGCATTTCCCTGTTTCTCAAAATACTGCATAAAAACCTCCCTTTCCAGAACCCGCCGTTCCAAACGCATGCATGGCTCTGCTCTTTTCGTTTACTTTCTGCTTAGCATTATACTAACATTTCCGGCAGAATACTTGATCTTAATTTTCATGTTCTAACACTATTTTGATCTTTTTCAATTATTTCCCATTGAAATAAAGCTCTTTCTTAAGGAATCGGAATTCGCCTTTCCCCTGCGTCCGTTTTTCAACGCAAAGAACCCCCGGAGCCATTACAGCCCCGGGGGTTCTCATTCTTTCATTTATTATGCAAGCTTCAAAGTATTAACCTTAACTCCAGGTCCCATAGTAGGAGCCAGAGTAACGCTCTTCAGGTACTGTCCCTTCAGAGTAGCCGGTTTTGCTTTGTTGATTGCACCGATCAGCGTCTGGAAGTTGTCGCTTAACTGCTCCTCAGTAAAAGAAGCTTTTCCGATTGGCACGTGGATAATGTTTGTTTTGTCAAGACGATACTCAATCTTACCTGCTTTGATCTCTTTAACGGCTTTGGTAACATCCATAGTTACGGTACCAGCCTTCGGGTTTGGCATTAAACCTTTCGGTCCAAGTACACGGCCCAGACGACCAACAACACCCATCATATCCGGTGTAGCAACAACAACATCATAATCAAACCAGCCATCGTTCTGGATTCTCGGGATCAGCTCCTCAGCTCCAACGAACTCTGCACCTGCTGCAACAGCCTCATCAGCTTTTGCGCCTTTAGCGAAAACAAGTACACGAACCTGTTTTCCGGTACCGTGCGGCAGAACAACTGCTCCACGGATCTGCTGGTCTGCGTGACGTCCGTCACAACCAGTTTTGATGTGAACTTCGATTGTCTCGTCAAATTTAGCAGTAGCTAATTTCTTAACTGTGGAAATAGCATCTGCCGGATCGTACTGAATGCTACGATCAACTGCTTTTGCAGCCTCTAAATATTTCTTACCATGTTTCATTGTCTAATAACCTCCTGGTGGTAGTTGCGGGAATCTCCCTCCCACGTCAATACGAGAAGATGTAAACTCTTCTTCTAAATTAGTCCTCTACAACGATACCCATACTTCTTGCGGTACCTGCGATCATGCTCATAGCTGCCTCAACAGTTGCTGCATTCAGGTCTGGCATCTTCATCTCTGCGATCTCACGAACTTTGTCCTTAGAGATAGTAGCAACTTTCGTTTTGTTCGGAACGCCGGAACCAGATTTCAGGTTGCAGGCTTTCTTAAGCAGAACTGCTGCCGGAGGAGTTTTGGTTATGAAGCTGAAACTTCTGTCTGCATATACAGTGATAACTACAGGGATGATCAGGTCTCCCTTATCTGCTGTTCTTGCGTTGAACTCTTTGGTAAACTGTACGATGTTTACTCCGTGCTGTCCAAGTGCAGGTCCAACCGGTGGTGCTGGTGTTGCTTTACCAGCAGGAATCTGTAATTTAATATATCCTGTAACTTTCTTTGCCATTTTACGGCACCTCCTAAATAAATGTGGTAATTGCGGGAATTTCCCTCCCACGAAACGCCCCTGGGGCATTTCTTACATCTTCTTGACTTCTGCGAAACTTATTTCTACCGGCGTTTCGCGGCCGAACAGCTCAACATTGATGGTAACCATCTGTTTTGTATCGTTGATACTCTGAATCAGTCCGGTTGTATCCTTCCATGCGCCGCCTGTTACAACGACTGCATCGCCGACTTCAAGGTCAAGCTCAACCTTTTCCTCACCACCGGTGATTCCAAGGTTCACCATTTCCTCATCCGTAAGCGGTACCGGCTTGGATCCCGGTCCTACGAAGCCCGTAACACCTCTGGTATTGCGGACAACATACCAGGTATCGTCGTTCATGATCATGTTGATCAGAACGTAGCCCGGAAACAATTTCCGGAGTACCTGTTTCTTGGTTCCGTTCTTGACTTCAACAACTTCTTCCATAGGACACGTACTTCCAAAATCTGATCCTCAAGATGACGGTTCTCAATTGTTTTCTCAATATTGGCTTTTACTTTGTTTTCATAGCCCGAATAGGTGTGGACTACATACCAGTTTACTTCTGACATTCTGACACCTTTATCCTTATTTGATCAATAAATTGACGAACTCGATTACAGCGCTGTCAACCAGGGTGATTAACCCGCAGGTTACTGCAGAGATCGCTACGACTGCAACGGTCTGCTTGCCCAGCGTTTTGTTGTCAACCCAGATGATTTTTCTGAACTCTGCTTTCAAGCCCTTGAACCAGCTCTTTTTGGATGCTTTTTTTCAGTTTCTGCCATTGGATCACCTCTTACCAAAGATTATTTGGTTTCTTTGTGCATTGTGTGCTTTTTGCAGAATCTGCAGTACTTCTTTGTCTCCATTCTCTCAGGATGGTTCTTTTTCTCTTTTGTCATGTTGTAATTACGCTGTTTGCATTCAGTACATGCCAATGTGATTTTTACGCGCACGACTTCCACCTCCACTGTGTATTTGCGTTATCGCTTGTGATCCTTGCGGATCAGCGGCGGTCTCTTCATTTCTGCCCTGTTTTTGCTGCTCGTACTTCAGCAATTTCAGGCATAAAAAAAAGACCTTCTTCCATGTCGCTGGTTTATTGTAGCACAGGAACTGCCTGTTGTCAACAAAATTCACCAAAGTACGCTGAGATTTTTTATCAGGATCGTATCGTTCACCGGTGTCCGGCGAACTGTAACACCCTGTTTGTTCGAGACGATTCCGGACAGGAAATGATTCTGCGCGCAATTTTTCCTGCGCGCAGAACCATTCTCCTATTCTTTCCCTGAAAAAGCCTTACGCATCCGATCTGGAATACGCGTTTTTCATCTGGTTGCTGAGTTCAAAGAGTACCTTGTGCAGTGTTGCACCCGTCTCTTTTTTCAGCATTTCAGCGATTTTGTTGTTTGCTTCTTCTCTCAATTGTGTCTGTTTTGTTTCGTCTGTCTCCCCTGCAAGCAGCGCATCGTATTGGTGGATCAGTGCATGGCCTTTTGCCATCACCTTTTCCTGATACCGCTCAATGTGAAAGATAGAAGACTTATAGGATGCATCTGCCATTGCTGCCACCATGCGGCTTGCCCAGTAGAAGTTATCTGTGGAAACCTCTCCCGTTGTGTTGGAAAGATACTCCGGTGTTGTCGTCACATCGGTGTAGAACGGAACCAGCACATTGAATGCATTTGACGCAAATGCAATCCACTGCAGAATGCCGTTGTCTCCTTTGTGATCCGGGCGCATCTGGATGACAGAAAGGAAATCGGTCCGGTTGACACCGATGGAGCGGTATGCCCCTTTCCACGATTTATCGCCGTATGCGGCATACGGGTCGTACGGTGTTCCCTGATAGTGGGAGGACAGTACGTATTTCACATCCTCTACGGTGATCTTCTTCTCCGGAACCATCATCCACGGAATATCGTCAGATACCGGTGTGTAATCGGCATCCGGTCCGTCCCATTTTTTTGTGTGCGGGTTCAGATAGCGCTCCATGAACCAGGCACGCGGTGTATTGTAAACGTGATCGGAATCATCGTGGCTTCCGAAAGCATCGCGCGGATTAAAATTTCCATCCATAGAAAGATCCAGATGATATGTTTCAATAAATTCTTTCAAGTCTGCTGAGCACATATATTCCTTCTGTTCGCCGAGTGCATCCTCCAGATCAAAATGGTCGATGCCAAGCTGGTTCGGCATGGCCACATAATGGTCATCCGGCACTTTCACTGCCATCCAGTGATGGCCGCCGATCGTCTCCAGCCACCAGATCTCATCGTGGTCCTGAAATGCAATGCCGTTCATCTCGTATGTACCATACTGCTCCAGCAGACTGCCCAGTCTTTTGACACCCTCTCTGGCGCTTTTAATATAAGGAAGAACAATATAAACAAGGTCCTCCTCGCCGATTCCGCCCGGAACCTCTTCTTTTCCGTCTTCCGCCGGCTGATAAACAACAAGCGGATCCGCACCCAGCACACGCGGATTCGATGTGATTGTCTCGGTCGCAGTCATACCGACCTGCGCTGCATTCACGCCACTTGCCGCCCAGACACCCTCGCCTTTTTCTGCGTTTGGCACTGCAGTGTACCGCATCGGATTGTCCGGAAGCTCAATGGTCAGATGAGAAATCTCGGTTTTATAGGTTCTCGGCTGCTCCTCCGGGTGAATCACTACAAATTTTTTCGATGTATAATGGCCTGCACCGGAATCGTCGTTTCGCGCGATCATGGTGGAACCGTCATACGATGCTTTCTTTCCAACTAAAATGGTTGTACAAGGCATAGCTATAGCCCTCCTTTTGCTGTCTTATGCTTCCGATTATGACATCTTCAGCTGCGATTTGCAAGCACCATGTTATCTGTCGTTTTCTTCCTTTTTCACAAAATAAACCGTATCAATTCCTTCTCCCCTGTCATCCTTCAGCCGCCGGACAAGACGATATCCCAGCTTGTCCAGGATATGCTCCTGGGCCCCGTTCGTGGACCAGGTACGGAGAGTAATCCGGCTTCCCGGAAATTTTGCTGCGATGTCCTTTTCTGCTTCTGCATACATTACCTCCGAAATTCCCTGTCCGCGGTAATCCGGCCAGACGCAGAGGGTGGTCAGATAGCAGGAATCCGGATATGCTTCCAGATTCTCACAGTTAAAATGATCCTTCCAGGTCATAAAGGCCCGCACGACTCCCTCTTCCTTCCACAGCACCACATGCTGACTGCAGATATTCTCCAGATATTCTGCAATTCCATCCGTCTTTTCTTCTGTCTCGGCCCAGTTCGTCTGGGATGTACTGTTGCGGTGGGAAAGCGGCGGAACGAAATCCTGATCGCACAGCTCCAGCAGCTGCCGGATTTCCTCTTTCTCTTTTCGATCCTCTATCCCGTTCCTTACAACGACTCTGCTCTCGCAGCACATCCACGGAAGCCGGCATACGAGTGCTACGGCTGCACACATGCCATCTTCTACGCTGGCGGCATCGAGCCATTCTTCTCTGGTATGCGCTCCCCCGCCCCGGCAGAAACCGACGCAGATAGCAGGAATATGCCGCGACAATGGGATATTACAGTCTGTGGATGCTTCAGAGCATACCGGTTCTTCCCCATCGGCTGCCTTCAGCGTTTTCTGTGCGCACCGCGTCATACGTGCCATCTGGACAGGATCGGTTTCTCTTGCGCACGGCCGCTTTCCGACGAGCTCACAGGAATACTGTACCTCCTCACTCTGGCGTGCTGCTATGGTCTCCTCCAGATATGTTTCGCAGGCTTCCAGGCTCCTGTAATCCTCCGAACGGAATTCAAACAGCATGGAGGCATCCTGCGCAATCGTATTAACAGAGGTTCCTCCCTCTATTTTTCCCACATTGTATGTTGTATGAGATGCTGCATCCGTCTGAAAACGGTAAAGCTCTCCGATCAGGCCCGCAAGCTCTGCAATAGCATTTTTTCTTCCGAAATTCAGGAAGGAATGACCGCCCTTTGTTTTTGCCGAAATCCGATACCGGACAGACCCGATGCAGATGGGATACATTTTATCCCGATACAGATCAAAGGCTGCCATTCCGCACAGATTTTTTTCATAATGGTCGACAAGCGCGCGAACTCCGCACAGATTGCCAAGCCCTTCTTCTCCCAGATCCGCTGCAAAAATCAGACCGCATGGAAGCTCCGGCTCTGTCTCATGAACGTATTTTGCCGCCATCAGAAGCATCACAACATTCACGGTATCGTCCGTGATACCGGGACAACGCCAGATCATTCCGTCTTCTTTGATCTCCAGCGGCTCCTCCAGCGAAAACACAGTGTCCAGATGCGCCGTATACAGAACCTTCTTTTCCTGTTCCGGCCGATACTCCCAGATTACATTTCCAAGCTCATCCGTATGAACCGACTCCATGCCCTGCTGTTTCATCCATTCCATGCAATATGCGATTCTCTGATCCTCTTTTCCCGTTTCCGTCGGGGTCAGTGTCAGCTCCCGCAGCGTCTGCAGCGCAAGTTCTTTGTTGTTCCGGCAAAAGTTTCGGTATTCCTCTTCTATTTCCCATTTTTTACGCATGAAGTACAATCCTTCCTTCTTTGTATTCCCATTCTGTTCCATATCTCTTGCTCACGCGGGTGAGATATTCTGCAATTTTTTCTGCTGTTTTTTCGTCTGCCACGTACGGAATATTTTTTTCTGCGTTTTCCCTGTCCATACCAAGCTCGACCGGCAGAAGCTCCAGATGTGTGCATTTTCCCTGACAGATCTCGAAATACGGCAGCACACTCCGATAGACCTCCGGAATTTCATAGAGGGAATGTGAGGACTGCTCCTGCCGCCTGGCGATTCCGATGGATGCTGCCGTGTGAATATTCAGACCTATATTTTTCCATGTAGTCCGCAGGCAGAAGGCGTACATACTGAATTTTCAAAAATAAAATTTCCGAGGCAGTAGAAAATCGGACAGTCATGATACAGTTCGATTCCCTTCAGCTGATGCGTTCCGCCCCCGATCACCGCGCTGGCTCCCGCATCGATACAGGCGTGTGCAAATTCCTCCAGAAAATAATCCGCTTCCTCGTCGTTGTCCTTACGGATTTCATGTGAATGTACCATAACCAGGACTGCCTCACATGTCATCTTCGCTTCCCGGATTGCATCGACGGTGCGTTTCACATCGATCGGATTCGGGCTGGAGCTTCTTCCTCTGTTCCGTCCTTGCTGATTTCAAACATTTTCCCGCCAAATTCCATGGCACCCTCGGGAAGCGGAGCTATAAATCCCTCCTGCCGGTGCAGATCCCGCAGTCCGTTGATTCCGGTCACCTCTGCAATCTTTGCAAGATCCTGCGCATGTTTCTCCGTAATGGTATATTTTTCCGAAAAGCGCAGCGGATTTAAGCCCGGCCTGCCAGGCTGCCGTTCCGTCTGGCTTCCCGCCCTGGCTGCATTTTCAAAGGTAGAACAGATATCAATCACCGCAATCTGTCCCGCTGTTGTGTCCAGAATGGCAGGACGCGATGCTTCGTAAAGATTTTTGCCTGCTCCGGCATATGCCACATCCTTTTTTTTCAGTTCGCTGATCGTAGATGCAAGTCCTTCGTAGGAATAATCCATCGTATGATTATTCGAAATCCCAAGAAAATTAAAACCGTAACGCAGGGTATCTTCCAGACACTTCGCATCTGCAGTCAGCCATGTTCCGCCGGAATACGCCGATGCGTAACAGCTGCCGTCCGATATCGTCGTTTCCAGATTCGCCATCCGAACCTCTCCCTGCATCAGAAATTCGCGAATCGGCAAAACATCCTGATATCCCGGCAGAAGCCGTTTCATAATCAGAATATCACCCGCCGCCGATACTCTTATTGTTCTGTTCATTCTTTTTTTGCCTCCCGAACGATTCCTGCTCTCTGCTTTTAGAATCGCATCTTTATCCATTCTTATTTTTTCGTAACGGTTCAAAGGTCCCATCCCGGTTTTTCTTTCCTTTTACATGGTTCCAAATCGTTACTTTTTCTCTCTGTATCTGCTGCTTCTTTCTACCAGATCCGCAAAAAGGCGGTTCATCTCCGGCGCTGAGTGGATCAGCTTCCGGATGCCACTGTACGGCCACAATCTGTCCGTTGCGGCTTTCTATCGCCTCGATGGTTCCATCCGGCGCCGTTGCTGAAACCACGATGTCCTCTCCCGGCGTACGCACTGCCTGATGATGCATGGAGTTTACCGCATGGGTTCCCGCCCCAAGGATTTCTGCCAGATGGGTTCCCTCTTTAATTTCTACATGGTGATGCAGATACGACCGCTCCAGGGACTGCAGATGCAGAATTGTAGTTTCCTTCTGTGTATAGATATCCTGGTACAGATCACCGCCGCACAGGACATTTAAAAACTGAATTCCTTTGCAGATGCCAAGCATAGGCATTCCCATCTCTTTTGCTGCCCGTCCAAGTGCAAACCATGCCTCGTCGATCTCCGGGCGGATGGTCTGGATCTGCGGTTTTGGCTCTTCCCCATAATACCACGGATTTAAGTCCTCTCCGCCGGGAACCAGAATTCCGTCGCACACAGCAAGTATGCCTTCCGGATCCGCTTTCATGGCAACTGCCGGAATTGCCATAGGAATTCCGCCGTTATTCAGAACTGATTCGATATAATCGCTGTTGACATACATTCTCTCCGCACTTGAAAAAAGTCCCGGCTGTGTTTTATACGTATTTCCCAAGATTCCAATGATCGGTTTTCTCACTTGTAAACTCTCCTTTTTTACCAGATATGCCGAAAACGGCTTCACCTTTCCTGTGAACCCGCTTCCGGCATGCTTTTTCTTTCGTTATTGAATATTTTACAGTACATCCTGATGGCAGATATGACGGATCTTTTCCTCATCTAAAGCACGAATGACATTGGCTGCCATTGCGCTTGCTGCCTCCAGGTCTTCTTTTGCGCAGAAATTGTAATGGCTGTGCGCATAGCGGGATGGAACACCAAGCACCAGACACGGAACTGCTTTTCCTGTCACGCTGATTTTTGCTGCGTTTGTACTTCCGCCTCTTCTTACACTCTCCTGGTATTTGATTCCGCATTTTGCTGCCACTTCCTCGGCCAGTGAAATAAACTGCGTATTGGAAATATAGCTGTTGTCCAGGATACGAATCTGAACACCCTTCTTCATGCAGCCCTGTGCCTGTCCTGCGCTGATGAAAAAGTCATCGGAAGGAGATCCTTCAAATACAATGGCAAGATCCGGTTTTACAATCTGGCTCGTTACCACAGCACCGCGGGTTCCGACCTCCTCCTGCGCCGCAAAGGCACCGACAACATTAACTGCAAGAGAAGCCTGCTCCTTTTCCAGCTGTTTCATCGTATCTACGATGCACGCGCAGCCGGCACGGTTGTCAAATGCTTTTCCGAAGCAGATTTCATGCTCTGCATCGTATTCAAAGGTTACATCCGGCATCATCGGATCACCGATATGGATTCCGAAAACGTTTTCAACCTCCTCGCGGCTGGTTGCTCCGACATCCACATACATTTTTTCAATTTCCAGAGTCTGGCTGTTGCGTTCTGCTGTTGTCATGAAATGAACCGGTTTCGCACAGATAATACCATGTACCATCTTTCCAGATCTGGTGCGGATCCATACCGCATGTGCCGGAAGGCTGGTCAGATGAAAGCCGCCAAGCATGATAATGCCAAGATCCGTTGTCCTGGATATTCTGTACCATGAAACCGCATGCGTCCAGATGGGCATCCAGCTGGATGACCGGACGGGAATCCTTCTCTGTTCCCGGCATCCGCACATACAGGTTATTCATTGCGTCATTTTCTACATCAAATTCTTTGCAGTAATCTGCTATGGTACGGATGACATCCTCCTCAAATCCACTTGGTCCAAATGCATCGGAAAGCTTGCCAAACATTTCTATATCCATTGTTTTATCCTCTTTTCTTTGGTTTTCTATCAGATTTATATTCTTAATATACAACAAAGCAGTGTGCTGTGACAATATCCATCCAGCGGTCTGTCTCCAGCTTATTTGTGAAGGTATCTACCTTCTGCATTCCCGGATAAAACGACATCGTGTACGCTTTTTTCCAGTCTTTATAGGTTACCTCATATGTAAAGTGCTCCGGAAGAGCCACCTGACACTCTTTTTTCTGTCCGGCAACTGCCTTTTTTACCCCTTCCCGGATTTCGGATATCACTTTTCCTTTCGCTTTGCACCACGTTGCCGCACCGACACCATGCTTCGTTTCCACTGTCGTAATGCCCGGAATCAGTTCTTTGGCCTGACGGCAGATCTCTTCATCTCCGGAAAGAAACAGCACCGGTACGTGATGTGATGCTGCTGTATAGCTGTTCAGCATGCACTCACTCATCACTTTTCCATTCAGATGAATATACAGGCTGTTTCCTGTCGATGTGTGGCTGATCGAAAAATTCGGATCTCCTGCCGGTGCATGATATCCAAGATACAGTACACCGTCATAGCTGTCGTCGATACCATACATCATATTATACGGATGACCACTCTTTCCCCGGATCAGGGTGACATACTCCGGCATTTTCAGCGGGTCAATGTTGGATGCATCTCCGTGACCGTCCTTTACGACAATCTCATCCGCGCCCGCTTCATGTGCTGCTTCGCATGCCGCAACGACCTCTTCGGTCATCTCCTCTGCAAATCTCTGGTATACGCTTTCCTTCTTATGTGTTTCATCGGTCAGTGCCACTCCGGCACAGCCCTCGATATCTGCACTGATAAAAAGCTTCATTTCTGCTGTTCCCTTCTTTCTTTATCATAAAGATGACAATATACGTAATGTCCGTCATCCACTTCATACCGCTCCGGCGCCTGTGTTTTGCAGCATTCCATGCATTTTGGACATCTGGTATGGAATTTGCAGCCTGTCGGCGGCTTGTGGGCGGATGGGATGCTTCCCTCAAGCAGAATTCTTTCTCTTTTTGCCGTCGGATCCGGAACCGGAACTGCGGAAAGCAGTGCCTGCGTATACGGATGCATCGGATTGCTGTAAATTTTCTCTTTTTCTCCGACCTCCACGAAATTGCCGAGATACATAACGCCGACACGGTCACTGATGTATTCCACAACGCTCAGGTCATGTGCAACAAAAATATAGGTCAGATCCAGGTCATGCTTCAGTTCATTTAAAAGATTCAGAACCTGCGCCTGAATAGACACATCCAGTGCCGAAACCGGTTCGTCTGCGATGATCAGAGACGGTTCTACCGCAAGTGCACGGGCAATTCCGATTCTCTGACGCTGACCGCCGGAAAATTCATGTGGATAACGGTTTGCATGGTAGTCATCCAGTCCTACCCGGTGCAAAAGATCCAGCACTTTCTTTTCCAGATCCGCTTTATCCTGATACAGATGATGCACCAGCAGCGGCTCTGCAATGATGTCAAAAACGGACATCCGTGGATTCAGGGACGCATACGGATCCTGAAAAACCATCTGTACCTTTTTCCGGATGGAACGCATTCTCCGGTCATTGTACTCTGTAATATCTTCTCCATCCAGATACACATGGCCCGATGTCAGATTTTCCAGTTTGCAGACGCCTCTTCCAGTGTGGATTTTCCGCAGCCGGACTCGCCTACAATTCCGAATACCTCGCCTTTTTTCACCTCAAAGGTAACTCCGTCTACCGCTTTGACGAATTCCTTTTTCCCAAATCCGCTTCCGGCAACCGGATAATAAATTTTCAAATCCTCTACTCTAAGTAATGTATCTGACATCCTAGTCACCTGCCTTCTCTACGTGATCTGTTTTGAGCTGTCCGCTTTCGCAGAGCCAGCATCTGCTGATATGGCCTTCTTCGATCTGGAAAAATCCCGGTTCTTCCTCGCGGCATTTTTCCGAAGCGTATGGACATCGCGGCTCAAATTTGCAGCCTTTCGGCATATATTTCGGGTTTGGAACGTTACCCGGAATCGACTTCAGTTCTTTTCCGGCGTCTCCCAGTCTCGGAATCGATCCCAGCAGTCCCTTCGTATACGGGTGGGACGGATTGGCGAAAATTGTTTTTACATCTCCGCGCTCTACCACGCGGCCGCAGTACATAACGGCAACATCATCGCAGACTCTGCGACAACACCAAGATCATGTGTAATAAACAGGATGGATGTACCTGTCTCTTTTTTCAGCTGATTCATCAGATCCAGTATCTGTGCCTGAATCGTTACATCCAGTGCAGTCGTCGGCTCATCCGCAATCAGGATTTCCGGCTTGCATACAAGTGCCATGGCAATCATGACCCTCTGTCTCTGGCCGCCGGAAAGCTGGAACGGATACTCCTTCATCATATGTTCCACACGCGGAACACCGGTTTTCCGGAGCATATCTTCCGCCTTTTTCAGTGCCTCTTTTTTTGATATTTTTTCGTGCTGCAGAACACATTCTGCACCTGGTCTCCAATCTTCATGACCGGATTCAGACTGGTCATCGGTTCCTGGAAAATCATGGAAATTTTGCTTCCGCGCAGCTTTCTCTGCTGTTCCTTCGTCAGCTTTACAATGTCATCGCCATCCAGCAGGATTTCGCCATCAGCAATTTTTCCTTTCGTTCCGGTCAGTAATCCCATCACAGAGAGGGATGTCACGCTCTTTCCACTTCCCGACTCACCTACGATGCCAAGCGTTGCGCCGCGTCGAAGCTCCACATCGACACCGTCTACTGCTTTGATCACGCCGCCATCGGTATAGAAATACGTATGTAAATTTTTTATCTCAAGTACGTTATCAGTAGCCACTTCTGCTCCTCCTTATCAATCGGAAAGTTTCGGATCGAGTGCATCGCGAAGTCCGTCGCCTAACAGGTTAAAGCTCAGTACGGTAAGGAAAATCGCAAGACCCGGGAAAATCGTCACATACATTGCACTTGCCATATAGTTTCTTCCGTTGGAAAGAAGCAGTCCCCATTCCGGTGTCGGCGGCTGTGCGCCCATTCCCAGGAAGGAAAGGCTCGATGCTGTCAGAATGGAAGATCCAAATGACATGGAATACTGTACAATGATGTCCGGAATGCTCCCGGCAGAATATGGTGAAACAGAATTCTCGCATCGGAAACACCGATGTTCCGTGCCGCCAGGACAAAAACGGAATTTTTCAGGGTCAGCGTTTTGCTTCGGACAAGCCGTGCGAAGGTCGGTGTAGAAAAGACAGCGACCGCAATCACAACGTTTGTCATGCCGCTTCCGAGGATTGCCACGATGGCGATTGCAAGAATCAGTCCCGGAAAAGCAAACAGGACATCGCAGATTCTCATAATAATAGAATCAATCCATCCGCCGTAATATCCGGCCAGAAGTCCGAGAATGGTACCACAGACTGCACCGACCGTAACAGCGCCGAATCCGACTGCAAGTGAAATCCGGGTTCCACAGACGATACGGGAAAACAGATCCCGTCCAAACTCATCCGTTCCAAACAGGTGCTTCATACTTGGTCCCTGCAGAATCGCATTATAATCATACTCATTGATTCCGTACGGCACAATTTTGCTTCCGAAAAACGCAAGGAAAATGAGAAAAATGATAAAACAAAGCGCAACTACTGCATTTTTCTGTTTTTTAAATTTTCGAACCATCTCAGAAAACGGAGTTTTAATTCTCTCCTGGTTCTCGGTCTGTACTTTTTTCTTTTCTTTCATTCCACTCATCTCCTACTGAAGTTTAATTTCCGGATTCAGAACCGCATAGAGGATATCGACAATCAGGTTGATGACGATAAACTGCAGCGAAAAGATCAGAATCAGGGACTGGATTGCCGGATAATCTCTGTAATTGACCGATTCAATCAGAAGGGAGCCAAGGCAGGATAGCAAATACCGTTTCTGTGACAACAGAACCTCCCAGCAGAAAGCCGAACTGCAGACCCACAACCGTCACGACGGAGATCATGGAGTTGCGGAAAACATGCTTCCAGATCACAACCTTTTCTTTGATTCCTTTTGCTCTTGCTGTTCTGACGTAATCTTCTTTTAAAACCTCAATAATGGAGGATCTTGTAAATCGTGCGATCACGGCTGCAATTCCGACGCCGAGCGTGATCGACGGCATAATCAGACTTTTCAGGCTTGTTCCGCTTGTTGTCGGCAGAATTCGCAGTTTTACCGCAAACAGCATAATCAGCAGAAAGCCGATCCAGAACGAGGGGAGTGAAATACCCGAGACCGCAATCGTCATTCCGGTATAATCCTGCCATTTTCCCCGGTGTGTTCCGGACCACACACCAAAGAGCACACCAACAACCGAGCTCCACAGCAATGTGACAAATGCCAGACGGACGGTATTTCCGAATCTTCCCGCAATTTCCTTTGTAACCGGCTGCTTTGTTCGAAGGGAGGTTCCGAGATTTCCTTTTAAAAGTCCTGTCACGTAGGTAACATACTGTGTCGGAATGGATTTATTGAGGCCAAGCTCTTCTCTTACTGCCTCTACGTCATCCTGTGTTGCCTGCTCTCCTGCAACGAGTCTCGCCGGATCTCCCGGAATCATGCGGACAAAGAAAAATACAAATGTAACAACAATAATCAGTGTGGGGATCGTACCCACAATACGCTTCAGTATATATTTTGGCATATTGTATCTCCTACTTTCATGCTTATCCTACAGGTACAATCCCACGGATCACTGCCTGCTTTCCTGTTTGTAAGAAACCGGCGCCCTCTTTTGATGGAAGGACGCCGGGGTCTTTTTCATATCCTTGTTTCAGTCTGCCGTTATTCGGCTGCCATTCTGGCATTTCTCATGCCGATGCTTCCATCGCCTAACAGATATACTCCGGTAATGTTGTTGCTGGTTGCCCAGATGTTTTTATCGCTTGCGATGCAGAGCAGCGGGAGATCCTTCCATACGATATCCTGTACTTCTCCATAGATCTCACCACGTTTGTCTTCATCTGCAGTTGCAAGACCGTCTTTTAGAAGCTGATCTACTTTTTCATTCTCATAGTAGCTGATATTGAAGCTCATCGGCGGCTCAGACTCGGTTGCCAGCATCGGGCGAAGTCCCCAGTCAGCATCACCGGTGGAAGTAGACCATCCGCTTAAATAGCAGTCAACCTCGGCATCTGCTCCTGCGCAGTCAGCTCCCTGAACCTTTTCATTCAGAACGGCATTTTCCATTCCGTTCAATTCCAGATCAATACCAACCTCAGAAAGCTGCTGTTTGTAGAACTCTGCTTTTTTCTGATTTGCTGTCGTGTTGCTGTACATCAGTGTTGTGGTAAATCCATCCGGATATCCTGCTTCCTTTAACAGCTCTTTTGCTTTTTCCGGATCGTAGGAATACGGATCATTTCCTTTGTAGTGCTGTACTTCTTCTCCTACCATAGAAGTTGCCACAGAACCGTAACCGTTCATAACGACCTGGATATATGCCTCTTTGTTGATTGCATAAGCCATTGCCTCACGAACCTTAACATCGTTGAACGGTGCTTTCTGTGTATTCATGAAGAAGTACCATACGGCGATGCTGTCGCCCATTCCAACGGATACGTTGCTGTCACCTTTTAAGGTGTCAACGCTTTCGGTCGGTACAGACACATAATCTGTGCGTCACCTGCCTGAATTGCAGATACACGGGTAGCACTTTCTGCAACCGGTTTGAATGTGATGCTCTTAAATCCTGCATCTGCATCTGCCAGAGCAGTTCCGCCGCAGACGTCTGCATCATATCCCCACCAGTCTTTGTTCAGCTCTACTTTCATATGGTCACCGGCAACCCACTCAACAAATTTGTACTGGCCGGTTCCTACCGGTGCCTGTGCACAGGCATCTTCTCCTGCTTCAATCTGTTTCGGCTCATGATCAGCGTAGCCGGATGTGCCAGGTTGCTGATGAAAGCACCGAATGACTGTGTTAAATAAATTTTAACGGTATAATCATCTACCTTCTCTGCATGATCCAGAACATTGCAGAGGAATGTAGTACGTTTCAGTCCAAGGCTCTTATCTGCCCATTTGTTTACGTTTGCAATCAGGGCATCTGCATTCCACGGAGTTCCATCGGTAAAGCTTACGCCCTCACGAAGATGAATCGTATACTCGGTTGCTTCGTCATTTGCTTCGTAGCTGGTTGCCAGCATCGGAATGATCTGCATATTCTCATCAAATCCAAACAGACCGTCCATCATCATTCGCTGTACACCACCGGAAAGTGTATCGGAAGTATCCATCGGATCCATGGTGGTAAAGTCTACAGCTACCATTGCCGTAACATCAGAATCCTGGGATACCGACTCGCCTGCCGGAATCGTGATGGTATTCTCCGTACCTGCTTCTGAACCGGATGAGGTCGATGCAGCGGATGCTGTTGATGTGCTCTTACTTGTGTCAGAAGAACCTGTCGATCCACATGCTGTCAGTGCCAGTGCCGTTGCTGCTGCAACCAGAGCACGCATTACATGTCTTTTTTTCATTGTTGTCTCCTCCTTTTCTGCAAGTGTTGCTGTTTTCTTTGTTCTTTCTTTTCACAGATAACAGAACCATGATATAAAAAGAGCAAAGATGCCTTACCTTTTTTACAGCCCCTTTGCTTAATCGGTATTATAGATGTAATGCGTCACTATGTCAAAGCATTCTTCCTGATTTTTTCTTTTCTTTTTTGTCTTTTTGCATTTAGGTTGTTTATTTTCGTCAAAAATGATATAATTATCCTAATTTTTAACCCATTACCACTTTTTAGCAGGAAAAGAGGTCCCTTTATGAACAGAAAACAAAAGCTTGGCAACGTATTGATCATTTCTTCCCGGAAACGAATGCTTTCCGAATTTCAGTCTTATCTTCACTCCGTGCTCGGTGAATATCTCACCTTCAACACCCTTTTAAGAGAGCAGGCCACAGACCCCTCTCTCTTCCGGGGATACCAATGCGTCCTTTTTCCAAGCGTCCGCGCCATGGAAACCTTTCCGCTTACCCTTGACTCCTCCATTTTGCAGCTCCCCTGCGACCGCGTTTTCAACCACATGTTCCTGGATAAAATCATTCAGATTCCGCCGCACGAACGTGTCTATCTGGTAAACGATGATAAATATTCCACGCTCGCTATCATTTCCCAGCTTGAGGAATGCGGCATCACCCAATATGACTTTGTTCCGTTTTATCCCGGATGCAAGGATACCGAGTCTGACATTCAGTTTGCCATCACCGCCGGCGAGCCGCAGCTCGTTCCTTCCCGCATTCCCAATGTACTGGATATCGGCAACCGTATCATCGATATTTCCACTATTTTACAGCTCTGCGAATATTTCAACATTCCTCTGCAGACCGTAAACCGTGTATCGCGCAATTATGTCAATCAGATTCTTCACACCGTCAAAACCTCAGAAACCTACTATACAAATTATGTACAGACCGAACAGCTCATGCAGGTGATCCTGTTCTCTCTTCCCATTGGCATCTGTCTGTTTGGTGCGGATGGCCGCATTCAGTTCATGAACGCTAAATTTGCACATGCCTTCTCGCTTCCCTCCTCCAACTTTGAAGGACAGCCTTTTTCGGAATGTCTTCCGCCTGCCTACGCGGATACGGCTTTCGACCGCAACGGTGACTGGACCATTCTCCTTTCGGATCAGAAAACACAGATCACGTTAAGCGTTCTCTCTATGGTTTTTCCGGATACAGAACCTGTTTTTCTTGCGTTTCTTCCCGAGAGCAGATCCATGGAAATGTCGGTATCGAAAGACGAAAAAACGGAAGAAAGCACTTTTTTCGCTTCCTCCCGTACCTTTTCCCTTTCCCTGTCCCACGCAGATTCCGTCCAGAATCTGATGGCGCAGGCCAGACATCTTGCACTCTTTGATTTTCCGATTCTGATCCAGGGAGAAAGCGGTACACAGCGCCGGACACTCGCACGTGCGATCCACAATTTTTCGCGCCGCCACCATTATCCGTTTTCTGTTCTTCATTCTCCGGGAAATGATCTGACCGAAGCCTCCCTGCTCCGGCTTCTTGCCGAAACCAACCATGGCACACTCGTCCTTTCCCAGGTGGACCGTTTTCCGCTTTCCATTCAGGATCTGCTGGTCAATGTTCTTACCAATGTTCATGGTAACTTCTTTTCCGCACCGGAAACCCGCCGTTTCGATGTGCGTATCATGCTATTGCGGATGATAACCTTTATAAAAAAGTAGAAAAAGGAACCTTCCTGCGGGAGCTTTTTCACCTTTTAAGTGCTTCCGAGCTTCAGACAGTCCCGATCCGCAGACGCCGGGAGGATATTCCCGATCTTCTCAATTACTTTCTGCTTCAGTTTTTCCACAACACCGATATGACCTGCGACCGGATCTTTTCGGAAGGCTTCTGCGCTTTCTAAAGGAATATGCGTACCCCGGAAATATTCATGAGCTGTACAATCTGTCCTGCAGCCTGTTTACCCGGTACAGCAGCCATAAGCTGCAGCTTTCCGATCTGCCAACGTACCTCCGCTCCCGCCAGATGGCTGACGTTTCCCTCACCGACCTTCAATATCAGGTTCTTTCTTTCGTATCGACGCATCCGAAAGCAGGCCGCCTGGCAATCAAAAACGGACTGGCCGACGGAGAAACCTTTGTATCCGAAGCGGCTCTGCGCACCGTGCTCGGAGAGCTTTCTTCCGCCGGTTATCTCATCGTGCACCGGACAAAAGGCGGATGTGAAATTTCCGAGCTGGGGCGTATGGTTCTGGAAAAATAATTTATTTCAGAAATCCCGGTATTTCCAGAAATTCGGCAAGGCTGCGGTATCTGGCTCCGTCCAGGCCTCTTTTTTCCTTTGCGGTTACCATAGAGTTCAGGATCGCTTCCTCCACAGCCTCTGCCGCTGCTTCAAATGCCTCGTTGATTTTTTCTTCTTTTATCCGGGCGCACGCTTCCACCTCACATGTACTCTTTGTGTCTACGCGGTTTGCTGTTGTAAATCCAATCATGATTTCACCGCTTCCGTGGCCGGTGTAGGCTCCTGTTCTGGCGATTCCAACTCCACAGCGGCGGATAATCCGGTACAGCTGCCGCTCCGATACCGGAAGGTCTGTTGCCAGAACCGTCATAATTGATCCCCGGTCTTCGGCGCTGCTTCCGCATTCTTCCTTCCGGATCCGCTCCAGAATCTTCTCTCCTGCCGGTTTTCCACTGATTTTCAAATCTCTGGTTGCTCCGAAATTTGACTGTACCAGAACACCAATGGTATATGTTTTTCCGTCAAGCACCAGCGTGCGGGATGCTGATCCGATTCCCCCTTTCAGCCCATAGCAGATAGTTCCTGTTCCAGCACCGATATCACCTTCCGCAAAGTCTGTATCCGCCTGCTCCAGTGCATGATACAGCTCTTTTTCCCCCACTACCCGGTTACAAATCTCATTGATTCTCGAATCATTACATTCTCCGACAACCGGATTGATGGAAAAAACATCTTCCCCTTCTTTTCGGGTCTGCTGTATCATCCATGAAATCATGGCATCCGCCACTTTTCCGACATTCAGTGTATTGGTCAGGGCAATGGGCGTTTCAAGAGTTCCGAGCTCCTGTACCTGCACAAGACCGCACGTTTTCCCGAAACCGTTATGCACGTAGGCAGACGCCAGGTACTTTTTCAGAAACGGATTGCCTTCTCCCGGCACAATCACCGTCACTCCGGTATGCTGATTTCCACTTTCCACCGTCGCATGGCCTACCCGCACACCGGGCACATCCGTAATTTTGTTTCGCGGTCCATTTTCATGATGTCCGATCCGATATCCGTAATCACTGATTCTTTTCTGTTTCATCCTGTTTCCTCCTCTTTTTATGATGTACTCCCGGAATTTTTCAGCTCACGCAAATACAGGCACAAAAAAGACTCCGAAGATACATTTTTCTCTCACTTTACGCTCTCTTCTCTCTTCTGTCCATACCTCTTCCCACAATTTTTCTTCTTTTCTTTATATTTTTTCCATTTCTTTTAGAATTTGGACACACTTTGCTCACATATTCCTTTTATAATAAATCTCGGATAGTTGATAAACCACTCACTATCTCCCCCCTCATAAAAAGATGGCGATATACTTTTGTATATCGTCATCTTTGTTTTTACTGACAAAAAACGCCCCCGGGCGG